>Ga0307408_100002256_pt1 | contig 13745 bp, 10 predicted proteins | sample 322Cmetagenome_FD_202116 | JGI IMG/M metagenome (GOLD analysis project Ga0307408, IMG submission 202116) | Maize rhizosphere microbial communities from greenhouse at UC Davis, California, United States - 322HYB-C-3 | ecosystem: Host-associated > Plants > Roots > Rhizosphere > Soil | place...
TTAGCCTACCAAACCGGTAACCCGGTGCCTGACCCGCAGGGTCAGGCACCGGCCAGCGGCCGCCGCGTGACGGTGTCAGACCCCGTGGGTCTGACACCGGTTTACCGGTTTTGCCCAAGAAAAGGTTGCTACAATCTCACTTTGTTTAAGTCTCAAGGAAAACGCCGCATGATTTCCCGTTCCGACTGCCTGGCCCGCGACGCTGCGGACACCCTGGCGCCCCTGCGCGAGCAGTTCGACCTGCCCGCCGGAGTGATCTATTTAGATGGCAACTCCCTCGGTGCCCGCCCGAAAGCCGCCCTCACCCGCGCCACCGAAGTGATCGCAAAGGAATGGGGCAAGGACCTGATCACCAGCTGGAACACCGCCGGCTGGTTCGAGATGCCGAAACGCCTGGGCGACAAGCTGGCCCCGCTGGTCGGCGCCAAGGCGGGCGAAGTGGTGGTCACCGACACCACCTCGATCAACCTGTTCAAGGCCCTGGCCGCCGCCCTGCACGCGCAGGCGCACAGCGGCCGCAAGGTCATCATCACCGAGCGCTCGAACTTCCCGACCGATATCTATATGGCCCAGGGCCTGACTTCCTGGCTCGACCGCGGCTACGAGGTGCGCCTGGTCGACAGCCCGGACCAGCTCCCGGCCGCCATCACCGCTGAAACAGCCGTGGTCATGCTGACCCACGTGAACTATCGCACCGGCTACCAGCACGACATGGCGGCCACCAGCGCCCTCGCCCACCAGCACGGCGCACTGATCGTGTGGGACCTGGCCCACTCCGCCGGCGCGGTACCGCTCGACCTGCACGCGGACGGCGCCGACTTTGCGGTCGGCTGCACCTATAAATACCTGAATGGCGGCCCGGGCTCGCCGGCCTTCATCTGGGTCCCGCAACGCCATCAGGACAAATTCAGCCACCCCTTGTCCGGCTGGTGGGGCCACGCCAATCCATTTGCCATGGCGCCCGACTTCGCCCCGGCCAAGGGCATCGGCCGCGCGCTGTGCGGCACCCAGCCGGTCACCTCGCTGGCCATGGTGGAATGCGGCCTGGACGTCTTCGCGCAAACCACCATGGATGCGGTGCGCGCCAAGTCGCTGGCCCTGACCGACCTGTTCATCGCCCTGGTGGAGCAGCGCTGCCCGAACCACCCGCTGGGCCTGGTCACACCGCGCGACCATGTGCGCCGCGGCTCGCAGGTCAGCTTCACCCACCCGCACGGCTACGCCGTGATGCAAGCCCTGATCGCGCGCGGCGTGATCGGCGATTACCGCGAGCCGGAAATCATGCGCTTCGGCTTCACGCCGCTGTACACCAGCTTCGCCGACGTCTGGGATTCAGTGGAAATCCTCAAGCAGATCCTGGACGATAAAGCCTACGACATCACTGCCGCCCGCGGCGCTGTAACCTGAGACACGACATGACCGAAGAAAAGAAAGGCGCCGAGTGGCATGGCGCGCAAATGGACTTCTCCAAGTCCATGAGCTATGGCGACTACCTGGGCCTGGAAAAGATCCTGAACGCGCAGCACCCGCTCTCGCCCAACCATAACGAGATGCTGTTCATCGTGCAGCACCAGACCAGCGAACTGTGGATGAAGCTGATGCTGCACGAGCTGCACGCTGTGGTCGACCACCTGCGCCGCGACGACCTGCCGCCGGCGTTCAAGATGCTGGCCCGGGTGGCGCGCATCATGGACCAGCTGGTGCATGCCTGGGACGTGCTGGCCACCATGACCCCGCCCGAGTACACCGCGATTCGCCCCTACCTGGCCTCGTCTTCCGGCTTCCAGTCGCACCAGTATCGTGAGATCGAATTCATCCTCGGCAACAAAAACGCCAATATGCTCGCGGTGCACCAGCAGGCGCCGGCAGCCCATGCCCTGCTCGACGCGGCCCTGCGTGCGCCTTCGCTGTACGACGAAGCGATCCGCCTGCTGGCGCGCAACGGCCTGCAGATCGACGCCGGGCGCCTGGACGGCGACTGGACCCTGCCGACCGTGGCCAACGAGTCGGTCAAAGATGCCTGGCTCGAGGTCTATCGCGACACCACCCGTTATTGGGCCCTGTACGAACTGGCGGAAAAGCTGGTCGACCTGGAGACTGCCTTCCGCTTCTGGCGCTTCCGCCACGTCACGACGGTGGAACGCGTGATCGGCTTCAAGACCGGCACCGGCGGCACGGCCGGTGTGTCCTATCTGCGCAAGATGCTCGATGTGGTACTGTTCCCTGAACTGTTCGCTTTGAGGACCGCCCTGTGAAACGCTTGCTCGCTGCCTTGCTGGCCGCGGCGTGTGCCATGCCAGCCATGGCACGCGACGACCGCCCCGGTGTTTTCGATTACTACATGATGTCGCTGTCCTGGTCGCCGGAATATTGCGCCGGCCGTGGCGGCGGCGACCCGGTGCAATGCGCCACCGGCCGCCAGCTCGGCTTCGTGCTGCACGGCTTGTGGCCGCAGTTCGAGCGCGGCTATCCCGAAAGCTGCGGCCGCGTCAGGATTTCCAACAGCCTGCGCGACCAGTATGAATCGCTCTACCCTTCGCCAAAACTGCTGTTCCATGAATGGAACAAGCATGGCAGCTGTTCCGGCCTGCAGCCGCAGGATTACCTGGCGCTGAGCGCCAAGCTGCGCGACAGCCTGAAGATCCCGGCCGCCTTCGCGCGCCCGCAACAGCCGGTGCGGCTGACGCCCGGCCAGTTCGAGGCCGATTTCCACAAGGCCAATCCGTGGCTGGCAAAGGATTCCGTGCTGCCTGTTTGCGGCTCCGGCGGCCGTTTCCTGCGCGAAGCACGCGTCTGCTTCGCCAGGGACGGCAAATCCCGCAGCTGTTCGCAGGAAGCCATCGCCTACTCGCAGAAGAGCTGTGGCCAGGCTACTTTCCTGATGAAAAATGTGAAGTAATGGCGCTAAGCGTGCGCCGCCCATCGCACGCTTGCAGCGACAATAAGCGCGCTGTACTGCGCGCCTGCTTGCAATTACACGGGGGGAACCGTTACCGCGGGCTCGCGAACATCGAGGAGCCACTGAATGGGAACTCATCTGAAGAAAGGGCTGGCAACGCTGGCCCTGATTGCCGCTTGCGGCGCCGCGCAAGCGGATCCACTGGTCTTCAACGCCGCACTCAGCGGCGCGGCGGAATCCCCGCCAAACGCTTCGACAGGCATGGGCGATGTGACCGTGCTGTTCGATATCGACAACCACTACATGACCATTGCAGCCAGCTTTACCGACCTGACAGGCCTGAGCGGTGCTGCCCACATCCATTGCTGCACCGCTGTGCCGGGTGACGGCACTGCGGGTGTCGCCACCATGCTGCCGACACTGACCGGCTTCCCGGAGAACGAAACCAGCGGCAGCTACGCCTCGTTCTTCGATACGTCGCAAGATTCGTTCTGGAATCCGACTTTCCTGGCCAATAACGGCGGCACCACGGCTGGTGCCGAAGCCGCGCTGTTGGCCGGACTCAATGCCGGCGCCGCGTATTTCAACATCCACTCGAACGTCTACCCGAGCGGTGAAATCCGCGGCTTCCTGGCGGCGCCGATTCCCGAGCCGGCACAGATCCTCATGCTGCTGGCCGGCTTGCCCTTGCTGTTACTGCGCAGGCGGGAAAATTAGCGAGGAATCGGGTTGCGCGACGCCACGTTCAGCATGTTCCAGGAACGGATGACCGCAACCACAAAGCCCAGTTCCGCGATCTCTTCGTCGGAGAAATGCTCTTTGACACGGGCGAAAGCTGCGTCGTCGGGATCGCGGACTGGAATTGCATTGATCAACTCCGACCATTCCAGCGCAGCGCGTTCGCGCTCGCTGAAGAATGGCGCCTCGCGCCAGCCCGCCACCGCATTCACATGGCGCGGGTCGACGTCCATCTTCAACAAGTCCTGGTAATGCATGTCGATGCAGAAACCGCAGCCATTGATTTGCGATACACGCAGCAGGACCAGGTCCACCAGCTTCTTACCCAGCAGTTCACGGTTCAGGCCATTCGACAGCGCCAACAGGTTCTGGAACGATTTCTGGGACAGTTGGAAGTAGTTGTAACGCAGGGTGCTCATGGAATTCCTTTCGGTCTGATGGCAAAGGCCGCACAGTGCGGCCTTCTTACCCATTAGACGGAGCAGCCTGCCGCTTTGTGACAGCCCGGCTAAAGATTTTTTTCAGGCTGTGCGGGGAAGGTGCACACCCGGTCGCGCCCGGCGCGTTTTGCCGCATACAGGGCAACATCGGCACGCTGCAGCAATTCTCCCAGCGCTTCACCCGGCTGGTGCTCGGCCACGCCGGCGCTGATGGATAGTTCTATGCCGGCCAGTGCGCCTTCAAAGCGCTGGCCGCGCACTTCACTGCGTACCCGTTCGGCAAACTGCAGGCTGTGTTCGAGGTCGAGCTTGGGCAGGAAAACGGCAAACTCGTCGCCGCCGTTGCGCACCGCGATGTCGATGCGGCGCGTATGGCTGTTCAATACCCCGCCAATACGTTGCAGCACCACGTCACCGGCCAGGTGGCCGTAGTTGTCATTGATTTGCTTGAAACGGTCGATGTCGAACACCAGCAGGCCCACCCGTTCGGCCGGGTCGCGCTCGTGCTGCTGCAGCAGGCGCCCGGCCGCATCGTCCATATAGTGGCGCGTGTACAAGCCCGTCACGGCGTCGCGCACAGCCAGCTGGTAGTATTTGGAGCGGTCTTTCTCCAGCGCGCTATTGTCAAGCTGGGCGCGCCGCAAGTCTTCATAGGCCGACAGCAGCTTCTGGTGCGCCTGCTCCAGCTCCTGCTGCTGGCGCGCCTCGGTGGTGACATCCTCATAGATGGTGACGAAACCCATGACCCGGCCCTGTTCGTCGCTCATGGGGCGGCCGGTCACCTGCAATACCGTGCCATTGGCGCGCGTGCGCCGGAAACGGTGCGGCACGAACTGGCGCGCCAGCTCGATGCGCTGGCGCACCTGGATTTCCGGATCGCCGGGCCCGAATTCCCCGCGCAGGGCGTTGAAGCGGAACAGGTCCTCCAGCAGCACGCCCGGCTGCATCAGGCTATCGGGGAAATCCAGGCACTGGCAAAACGTCTCGTTCCAGAACCTGAACTGCAGGTCGCGGTCGATGATGGACATGCCGACCGGCAGGTATTGCATGGCGCGCAGCAGGTCGGGCACTCCAGCCTGAAGGCCACGCTCGCGGGTTCCGCTCAACATATCCAATCCCTCCGCAGCCTGCCAGCCTGCTCACGTCAGTTAAGAATGTGCGCCAGCTTGTCCGGGTTGCGCACCACATAGATGCCGGTAATCCGCTCGCCGTCGCTGGCAAAGCCCTGCGCCGACTCCAGCTGGCCGTCCACAAAGCGCAGCAAGCCCGGTTCGCCGTTGACCATGGCGGCGCGGTATTCGATGGCGCCCAGCTTGTGCATGCCGGCGTACAGCGCCGCAATCTTGTCCGGATCGGTAATAACGATGCCGAAGGACTTGACCTTGCCGCCGCCGTCGCCCACCAGTTCCAGGTCTTCCGCCAGCAAGGCGCGCACTGCCGCCTTGTCGCCGCTGGCCGAGGCTTCCACGAAGCGCTGCAACAGCTGGCGGTGGGTGCCGGCCGGAATGTCGAAACGCGACTGCCCCTGCTGCACCCGGTCGCCGGCCCGGCTCACCATCTGGCGGCAGGCCGCTTCCGATTTGCCAAGCTGTTCGGCCACCTCGTTGTAGTCGTAATCGAAGACCTGGCGCAGCAGGAACGCGGCACGCTCTTCGGGACCAAGCCGCTGCAGCAGCCACATATACGCCAGCGACAGGTCGCTGGCGCGTTCGGCCTGGGTTTCCGGCGTTTCTTCGTCGATCCCAACCAGCGGTTCGGGCAGCCACAGGCCTTCATAGGCTTCGCGTTCGGCGATGGCGGCGCGCAGGCGATCGATGGCAAGACGGGTCACCACCGTCACCAGCCAGGCTTCGGCCGATTGCACGCCGTTGGTGTCGGCGCCCTGCCAGCGAAGCCAGGCATCCTGCACTACGTCTTCCGCATCGGCGCGCACGCCCAGCATGCGATAGGCGATGGCAAACAACCGCGCGCGGTGCGCGGCAAATACTGTTGGATTATTCATGATGCGGGACTATACCCGACCTTGTGCACTTTCAGCAGCACCTCGCGCAGTTCGCGCACGCGCGGCGGCTTGCTCAGCACTTCGTCCACGCTGGCCGGCTTGGCATCGACGTCGCCTTCCGGAATCAGACGCTGGCCCCAGCCCGTGACCAGGATCACCGGCGTGCCGGGCGACAGCTCCTTGATGCAGGCGGCCACCTTGCGCCCATCGACGTGCGGCATGCCCAGGTCGCTGAAGACGGCATCGAAGGGCTGGCTCGATTCCTGCGATGCCTTGAACTGCTCGATTCCGGCGGCGCCGCCGTTAGCCGCTACCACCGTGTGGCCATCGCGCTGCAGGATGGTGGTCATCGAGGCCAGCACGGCCGGGTCGTCGTCGATCACCAGCAGGCGCATCGGTTCGGCCACTGCCACCGCGGTGGCCGGGGCTTCCAGCGGCGGCATGGCCGGATGCGCCTGCGGCAAGGGGAAGGCCAGCGACACCGTGGTGCCCTGCCCGATCATCGATTCCACCTGCACCACGGCGCTGTGGCGCTCGGCCATCGAGTTGACGGTGGCCAGCCCCAGGCCGCTGCCACGCTCGCCCTTGGTGGTGAAGAACGGGTCCAGGCAATGGCGGCGCGTCGATTCGTCCATGCCGACCCCGCTGTCCACCACCTCGACAATCGCATGCTCGCCGGTGCTGCGGGTGCGCAGGGTCAGCGCGCCGCCTTCCGGCATGGCGTCGACGGCATTGAACACCAGGTTGGTCAGGGCTTCGCGGATTTCCGGCTCGGAGCCCATCACGGACGGCAAGCCCGGCGCCAGTTCCAGCTTCATGTTGATCACCACGCCGCGCTGCTGCGGCATATCGCTCCAGCGCGCCCGCGTCAGGTCGGCCACCTGCTGCGCCAGCACGTTCAGGCTGACACTGGTGAGCTCCATTTGCGGTTCGCGGCGGCGGTACAGCTCGCGCATGCGCGCCACCGTCGCCGCCACGTCGTCGATGGCGCGCGCGATCACCTGCAGGTGGTTGCGGCCGCTTGGGCTCAGGCCGGTTTCCGTTTCCAGCAGGGTCTCGGTGTACAGCGCCACCGGCGAGATCGCGTTGTTGATGTCGTGGGCGATGCCGCTGGCCATCTGGCCCAGGGCGCGCAAGCGCTCTTCGCGGGTGACCGACTGCTGCGTCGCATGCAGGGTGTGGTATGCCTGCTGCAGCGCGCCGTACAGCTGCGCCTGGCGCGCCGCCAGTGCGGCGTGCTCGCTCAACTGGCGCAGGAATTCGCATTCGCCGCTGGAGAAGGCGTTCGGGATGGTTCGCGCCACGGCCAGCACGCCAAACACCACGCTCTCGGCCTGCAGCGGGGCCAGCACCAGCGAGTTCAGGCCGCCGCGCGCCAGCCGGTGCGGGAACGGGAATTCGCTGCCGCCGATGTCCGGCTCGTACACCAGTTGCCCCTTCACGCAGCGCGACAGGCCGTTGTTGTCGATCGAGACCTGGGCGCCCTCCTTCAGTGACGCATCGCCTGGCAGCAGGGCGTTGCCCAGGCCGACGCAACTGGCCTCCAGCACGCCTTCCTGCAGCAGGAACACGCAGGCAAAGTCCACCGGCAACTGGTCTTCCAGGTTGCGCACCAGCACTTGCAGGATGCTGCGCAAGTCCTGCCGTTCGCCGATCGAGCGCGTCATCTGGTGCAGCAGGCTGAGCCGTCCGAGCTGGGCCTGCACCTTCAGCTCGGCGCCATGGCGCACCGCCATCTCGTCGTGCAGCGCGGAATTGACGGCAACCAGTTCGTCGCGCGACACGGTGGTGGCGCGCAGGCGTTCGGTCATGGCATCAAAAGCACGCGCCAGGTCGCCCACTTCATCGACGGCGTTCATATTCATACGGAAGTCCAGCTTGCCGGAACCGACCAGTTCGGCCCCGCGCCGCAAGCGCTCCAGCGGATGGGCCACGCTGCGGATGGTCAAGGCCAGCGCGCCCAGCACGGTCAGCGCCAGCAGCAGGCCAAGGCCGGCCGCCACGGCCGAGGCATTCTGCTGCGCCCTCAGCACGCCTTGGCGGCTGCGGCGCGCCAGCTCTTCCGCATCCCGGATCATGTCCTGGGTGCGCGACATCAACTGGCCGAACAGGCGTGCTTCCAGCAGGTGTAGCACTTCGGCCCGCTCAGGCGTGGCGCGCAATTCCTGCCGCACCAGCAACAATTCGGAAAAATGGCGGGCCAGCAGCGGCAGGTTTTCCTGCAGGTCGTGCAGCAACTGGCCTTCTTCGGCCTCGCGGAACAGGTCGTCGCGCAACAGCAGGCCTTGCAGCGACTCCTTGCGCAACTGCCATTGCACATGGGAGCGGCGCTCCTGGGTCTGGGCATATTCCAGCGACAGGTAGCGCAGCGCCACCACCCCGCTCACGATTTCCCCGGCACGCTCGTTGCGCTGCAACTCCTGCCTGACCTGGCGCGTGGCGCCGATCATCAGCAAGATGGCGATGGCCACGCCGGCCACGCACAGCCACTGGGCCCACTTCAGGCGAGTGATGATTTTCATTGGCTTAGTGGATGACGGTCACGGCAGTCGGCCGCACCTCGCCCAGTCCTTCCAGGTAGACATTGTCGAGGAAATTCGGCACTTCGCGCGAGTTGGCCAGGCGGTTGCGGATGGCCCAACGGGCCCGGTCCTCAAAGGCCAGCAGCAGTGACTGGTCCAGTTCCAGGCCAAAATGGTAGGTCGGCCAGGCAGCCAACACTTCCGCGCGGTTCAGCTTGGCGGTCGCCGGCAGCAGCGGCTGGGCCTCCTGCGGCGACTTTTCGCACCAGGCCGAGCCCTGCTCGATCGCTTGCAGCAGGCGCGGGATGATGGCGGCCCGCTCGCCGGTGAAGCGCTGCAGCGCGACCAGGTTGTAAATGCTCTCGTAGGCCTGTTCGCCGGAGAAACTGACCGCGGTATCGCCCAGTTGCTTGCGCATCGCGCCGAGGAAAGGCTCCCAGCCTGCCACAGCGTCGACCTCGCCGCGCTGCAGCGCCTGGCCCAGCTCTTCCGGCTTGTAATTGACCATGGTCACTTCGCTGCCGTCCATGCGCTGCCAGTTCAGGAACACGTCCAGCGTGAACTGGCCCGAGGTGCCTTGCGTGACGCCGATGCGCTTGCCCTTCAGGCTGGCGGGGGTCAGCACGCCGTGGTCGCGGCGGCCGATGATGCCGTGGTCCTTGCCGGTGCGGAAAAAGGTGGCTAGCACCTTGACCGGCACCCCATCCATGGCGGCAAAAACGATCGGGATGTCGGCCACGGTGCCGACGTCGGCCTTGCCGTCGACTACCGCCTGCATCGACGCCTTGCCGCTCGAGAACGGCAGTACCTTGACCGACAAGCCCTGCTCGGTAAAGTAGCCGCGCTGCTGCGCCGCCACCACGGCGCAGGTGCCGACATATTCGGTATTGGCCGCGATCACCAGCGACGTCGGCGGCACGGCCGGCCGCCGTTGCTGCTGCCACAGCCAGGCCACGCCCAGCGCCAGCACAATGAACAACACCGCAAGGACCTGCATGGTTCGGCTACGCATGTTGCACCTGTTGGGTTGTTTCCGGCGCCAGCGGCAGTTCCACCCAGAAGGTGCTGCCCTGGCCCGGCTGGCTCTCGACGCCGATGGCGCCTTGCATGGCCTCGACTACGCGCCGGGTGAGGGCCAGGCCGAGGCCGCTGCCCTCTTCCTCTTCGTCGCGCCCGAGGCGGTGGAAAGGCTGGAAGATGTGCTGCACCTGGTCCGGTTCCAGCCCCGGTCCGGTGTCGCTGACGGAAATGCGCAGGCGGCTGCCATCGAGTTCTTCGCAAGCCACGGCAACACGGCCCTGGTCATGGTTGTACTTGATGGCGTTGGACAGCAGGTTGATCAGTACCTGCACCAGGCGCGTGCGATCGGCGCACAAGCGCCGTTCCGGCACCTCGCCGAAACCCAGGCTGATATCGCGCTTGGCCGCCAGCGGCGTTACCATCATGCGGCATTCCTGCAACACGGTCGGCAAATCCACTGCTTCCATCGCCAGCGGCACCTTGCCCGCTTCGATGCGCGCCAGGTCGAGGATTTCATTGACCAGCTTGAGCAGGTGCTGGCCGGATTGCACGATATTGCGCGCAAAGCGCTGCTTTTCGAGCTGGGTGGCCGGCAGCTTGTCGGCCGCCAGGATTTGCGCGAAACCCAGTATGCCGTTGAGCGGCGTGCGCAGCTCATGGCTCATGTTCGACAGGAAGCGCGATTTCTCCGCATTCGCGTGCTCGGCCGCGGTGCGCGCCTGTTCCAGGCGATGGTTGGCTTCCGCCAGCTCCATCACGTTCTGGCGCAGTTGGCGCTCCAGCTCGGCGTTTGCCAGGCGCAGGGCGCGCGTGGCCTGCGCCCGCGCCAGCACAGGCAACAGCGAGGACGCTTTGAAAGGCTTGACGATGTAGTCGAGGGCGCCGCCCTGCATGGCGCGCACGGCGGTGGCAATGCTGCCCTCGCCGGTCATGATGATGCAGGCCAGGTCGGGATCGTGCTGCAGGGCTTCCTTGACCAGGCCGATGCCGTCCATCCCCGGCATGTTCAGGTCGGACAGCATCAGGTCAAAGGACTGGCTGCGCAGCAGCTCCAGCGCAGACTCGGCACTGGCACAGCCTTCGGCATCAAACTGGTACTGGCGCAGCACGTCGCACAACGCCACGGTGTGGACGCTCTGGTCGTCAACGATGAGAATGCGCTGCTTCCGAACTTCCGTCATGCAATCCTCGCGAAGGCGGGCTTGCTTTGATTATGCCGCTTGACACGGAGCTAAAGTCTCACCAAATCTAACGAGGGCGTCCCCTGCAGCCTTTTATTTCGACAGCAGCATCTCGTTCATGCGCTTGACGAACGATGCCGGGTCGGCCAAGGTACCGCCCTCGGCCAGCAAGGCCTGGTCGAACAGGATGTGGGCCCAGTCACCGAACTTCGCGCTGGAAGCATCCTCATACTTCAGGCGCGTCACCAGCGGGTGCTGCGGGTTGATTTCCAGGATAGGCTTGGATTCCGGCGCATCCTGGCCGGCCGCTTTCAGCATGCGCAGCAGGTTGCCCGACAGCTCGTGCTCGTCGGCCACCAGGCAAGCCGGCGAATCGGTCAGGCGGAAGGTGACGCGCACGTCCTTGGCCTTGCCGGCCAGCGCTTCCTTCATCTTGCCGACCAGTTCCTGGTACTGGGTTTCGGTTTCGGCGTGTTCCTTCTTCTCCGCCTCGTCTTCCATCGCGCCCAGGTCCAGGCCGCCCTTGGCCACGGAATGCAGTTCCTTGCCTTCGAAGTCGCTCAGGAAGGACAGCATCCATTCATCGACACGGTCGGTCAGCAGCAGCACTTCGACGCCCTTCTTGCGGAAGATTTCCAGGTGCGGCGAATTCTTTGCGGCGGCAAAACTGTCGGCGGTGACGTAGTAGATCTTGTCCTGGCCTTCCTTCATGCGGCCGACATAGGCTTCCAGCGACACGGTCTGCTCGTCGCCTTCGTTGGCGGTGGAGGCAAAGCGCAGCAGCTTGGCCAGGCGTTCCTTGTTGGCGAAGTCCTCGCCGATACCCTCTTTCAGCACCTGGCCGAATTCGGTCCAGAAGGTGGCGTACTTGTCCTTCTTTTCCTGCTCGTCGGCGTTGGCCAGTTCTTCCAGCATGCCCAGCACGCGCTTGGTGGAGCCTTCGCGGATCGCTTTCACGTCGCGCGACTCCTGCAGGATCTCGCGCGACACGTTCAGCGGCAGGTCGGCCGAGTCGATCACGCCCTTGACGAAGCGCAGGTAGGTCGGCATCAGCTGCTCGGCGTCGTCCATGATGAACACGCGCTTGACGTACAGCTTGATGCCGCCGCGCTTGTTGCGGTCCCACAGATCGAACGGCGCCTTGGCCGGGATGTACAGCAACTGGGTGTATTCGCTGCGGCCTTCCACGCGGTTGTGGGTGTAGGCCAGCGGCGCGCCGAAATCGTGCGACACGTGCTTGTAGAACTCTTCGTACTGTTCCTGCGTGATCTCGCTCTTGGCGCGGGCCCACAAGGCGCTGGCCTGGTTGATGGTTTCCAGCTCGTCCTTCAGGACGGTTTCCTTTTTCTCCTCGTCCCATTCTTCCTTCTGCATCTGGATCGGCAGCGAGATGTGGTCGGAGTACTTGCGGATGATGGACTTCAGTTTCCAGCTCGACAACAGCTCATCCTCGCCTTCGCGCAGGTGCAGGATGATGTCGGTGCCGCGGCCAGGCTTGCTGATCTGCTCGATCGAGTAATCGCCCTCGCCCGCCGATTCCCAGCGCACGCCTTCTTCCGCCGCCAGCCCGGCGCGGCGCGATTCGACAGTGATCTTGTCGGCCACGATGAAGCCGGAATAGAAGCCGACACCGAACTGGCCGATCAGGGCCGCGTCTTTCTGCTGGTCGCCGGACAGCTTGCCGAAGAATTCCTTGGTGCCCGACTTGGCAATGGTGCCGAGGTGGGAAATCGCCTCGTCGCGGCTCATGCCGATGCCGTTGTCGGAAATGGTGATGGTGCGCGCTTCCTTGTCAAAGCTGACGCGGATCTTCAGCTCGTGGTCGTTGCCGTACAGGGCATCGTTGTTGATCGCCTCAAAACGCAGCTTGTCGGCCGCATCGGAAGCATTCGAGACCAGCTCGCGCAGGAAGATTTCCTTGTTCGAGTAGAGTGAGTGGATCATCAACTGCAGAAGTTGTTTGACTTCTGCCTGGAACCCCATGGTTTGCTTGTTTTCTGCCATTTTTACCTCAATAGTCTTAAACGGGACGTCGGAATGGCCCACATGGGGCCGGTCGGGCCAAATTCAAGACCCGGCAACGTTTCAAAAATACAACCTTGTTGTGGACAAGGACTAAGGGTTCTCTTAGCATGGTAACAACAACGCGCCGGAGAGAATGTGATCAACGAAGGCCTGCTGCACGCGACCCTGCCGAAGGATACTTCGGATGCCTCCATGGTGCGCTGGATGCGCCTGGTACTGGCCGTGGCCTGCCTGTTTACCCTGGTGGTGGAACCGGCCGGCCGCGCCGACGTTCTGTCGCTCGGCGTCTTCCTGGCCTACCTGCTGCAAAGCGTGACGCTGCTCCTGCTGGCCAACCGCGCGCTGCTGGTACGCAGCAAGCTGGTGCACTGGCTCGACGTGGGCTGGTTCGCCTTGATGGTGTACGTCACCGGCGGCGATTCCAGCTTCTATTTCCTGCTCTTTTTCTTCGCCATCCTGACTTCCGCCTTCAGCCACGGCTTCGAAGAAGGCGCCCGCATTACCATGGCCGCCTCGCTGGCCTTTGCCCTGACCTCCCTGTATACCCATAGCAAGGCGGAGATGGCGGTGGTGATGCTGCGCGCCACCTTCCTGCTGGCCCTCGGTTACATGATCGCGCACTGGGGCGGCATGGCCATGATCCAGCGCCAGCGCATGGCCTTGCTGCACGCGGTAAGCCAGATGTCCAATCCGCGCTTCGGGGTCGACCGCACCATCAGTTCCGTGCTGGAGCAGACGCGCCAGTTCTATGGCGCCCATAGCTGCGTCCTGCTGATGCACGATAACAGTGCCGCCAGCTGGACGTTGCGCGCTGCCAGCGCGGCCAATGCCGGGCGCCCGATCCACGCCAGCAACCTGGCGGCGGACGCCGCCGCGCCGCTGCTGGTGTGCGGGGAAGACGCGATCCTGCTGCTGCGC
>Ga0307408_100002257_pt1 | contig 13743 bp, 13 predicted proteins | sample 322Cmetagenome_FD_202116 | JGI IMG/M metagenome (GOLD analysis project Ga0307408, IMG submission 202116) | Maize rhizosphere microbial communities from greenhouse at UC Davis, California, United States - 322HYB-C-3 | ecosystem: Host-associated > Plants > Roots > Rhizosphere > Soil | place...
CTCGCGGTTCAGGAAGTGAATGCCGCGATGGGCGTGATCGTCGCCGCGCCGACTGCTGGTGGTGCCGGCGTCCTTCCCGCCGTGCTGACTGGCCTCGCTGACGCGCGCCAGGTGAGTGACGACAACCTGATCGACGCCCTGGCGACCGCTGGCCTCATTGGCGCCGTGGTCGCGCAGCGTGCCTCGCTGTCCGGCGCGGAAGGTGGATGCCAGGCCGAAACCGGAGCCGCGGCGGGCATGGCGGCGGGTGCCGGCACCGAGATGCTCGGAGGAACACCCACGCAGGTCGGCCACGCCGTCGCACTCGCCCAGCAGGGGACGCTCGGTCTGGTGTGCGACCCGTTAGGTGGCCTCGTGGAGTTACCCTGCGTCTTCCGAAATGCCACCGGCGCCGCGATCGCGATGGCCGCGATCGAAATGGCGCTCGCCGGGATCACGTTCGCCATTCCCGCCGACGAAGTGATCGACACGATGGGTGAGATTGGCCGCGCCATGGACGTCAGGTACAGGGAGACTGCCGGAGGAGGGCTGGCCGCTACGCCGACCGGCCGTCGGCTGGCCCGTGAGCGGTTGTACCAGATCAAGAAATCCGGCGGCTAAGCCAACGTGAGCGCCCTTCTAGGCGTCGCCCGCCACGCGAGCTATCTTGCTGCCACGCGCCAGTTTGAGCCAACGTTCCCGGGTCGCCTGGGGGCCCCCCGAACGCCGGCGCGACCAGGTGAGTCGAGAAACAGCCGAGGCGAGCCGACGTAGGGACACGACATCTGGCCATCCACAAGGACGCTATGCTCACTCGTGAAGACATCGAAGGGTTCCTCGATCGCCTCTCGGCCGAGGGCGTGAGCTACGAGGAAATCGAGCAGGGGCTCTGGATCGTGCGCCCCGGCGGCAACCTCGAGCTCGACGTCGTCGTCCATTACTCGCCGCCGGTCGTGCTGCTGCGCGTAAAGGTCATGAACATTCCCGCCGACGACGGACGCTGCGCCGACCTCAATCGCCGGCTGCTCGAGCTCAATGCCAGCGATCTCGTACACGGGGCGTATGGCATTTCGCAGGACTCGATCGTCCTCACCGAGGCGCTCGAGCTGGAGCACCTCGATTACGAAGAATTTCTTGCCGCCTACGAGAGCATGACGCTCGCGCTCGCGTCGCACCTCCGCGAGCTCGCGTCGTACCGTGAGGGACGCTGAGCATGGGAATCTTTGACCGGCTTTCGACGCTGCTGCGTTCGAACATCAACGACCTCATCTCCTCCGCCGAGAATCCGGAGAAGATGTTGAATCAGATTCTCGTCGACATGCGCTCCCAGCTGGCGAAGGCGAAGCAGCAGGTCGCCGCCGCCATCGCCGACGAGAAGCGGCTGCGGGACCAGGCCGACGCCGAGCGGCGCCAGGCCGACGACTGGGAGAAGCGCGCCATGCTCGCCGTGCAGGAAGGCCGCGACGACCTGGCCAAGCAGGCGCTTGTTAGGCAGGGCGAGCACTCGCAGCACGCCGAACAGCTCGAGGTCACCTGGCAGGCCCACCAGGCCGAGACGGAGAAGCTCAAGGCGTCCCTCCGCGACCTGAACGACAAGATCGAAGAGGCCAAGCGCAAGAAGAACCTGCTCCTTGCCCGCCAGCGTCGCGCCCAGGCACAGAAGCGCATCGCCGAGACCATGTCGTCGCTCTCGGAGAAGTCGGCGTTCGAGGCGTTCGCGCGCATGGAAGAACGCATCGAGCAGAACGAGCGGCAGATCAAGGCGTCGGCCGAGATCGACGAGGAGTTCCAGGGCGACCGTCTCGCGAAGGACTTCAAGCAGCTCGAGAAGAGCGCGGGCACCATGAGCGCCGACATGCAGCTCCTGGCGCTCAAACAGAAGATGGGCATGCTGCCCTCCCCGGCGCCCGCACAGAACAAGCAGCTCGGCGCGGGTGGCTCGCGGTCGAACGCGCCGAATGAAGAGGAAGTGCACGCCGAGATCGAGGACGAAGACGTGCCGGAGGGCAAGAAGGCGCCTTGACGGTCACCGTCCCGCGGCGGTTCCGGTTCGCCCCGATCCTCACGGCGACCGTCCTCACCGTCCTCCTGTTGTACGGCTTCGGGAAGACGGCGGGCGTCTTCCTGCTGCTCTTCGTCGCGGTCCTGATCTCGCTGTATCTGGGGGCAGTGGCTGAGGTGTTTCAGAACCGTCTGCGGCTGCCCCCGCGTGTTGCCCTCGCGGGCGCGATCGTGCTCACGCTCGCGGCGATCATCACGCTCTTCCGGCTGCTCGTGCCCCCGGTTATCGAGCAGACGCAGCAGCTCGTTAGGGTCCTGCCGCAGTACGTGGAGTCCTGGGAGCTCGCCATCGGCCGATTCGTGGCGCGGTACCCTGCCATGAGCGACATGTGGCGGCCCGGCGAGCACAAGCTCATGACCGCCATCTACGACGCGTTCACCGGACCACTCGGCAGCGTCGTGCCGAAAGTCGTCGGCATCGTGCATGCCGGGATCAACGTGTTCGCAGTCGGGGTGATGTCGATTTACCTCGCCGCGTATCCTGGACTGTATCGCGAGTGGGTGATTGCGCTGTTCCCGCCGATTCACCGGGACCTCGTCCGCGACGTGCTCACTGATCTTCGAACGACCCTGCGCGCGTGGATCGTCGGTCAGCTGCTGGCGATGGTCGTGCTGGCCGTACTCACCGCGTTAGGTCTCTACCTCCTCGGCGTTCCGTACTACCTGACGTTCGGCGTGTTCACCGGCGCCGTGGCGGTCGTGCCGTTCTTCGGCACGCTCGTCTCCACCGTGATTCCGGCACTCTTCGTGTTAGGCGGTGACGGATTTGCCGGCTTCGGCGGGTTGGGTCACGCCGTGCTCGTCATCCTGCTGGGCACCGTGATCCATCTCATCGAGAGCAACCTCGTGATCCCGCTGATCACGGCGAAGAAAGTGGAGCTGCCGCCGGTACTGACGATCATGTCGGTGCTCGTCGTCGGAAGCCTGCTCGGTCCAATGGGGCTGCTCATCGCGGTCCCGACGCTCGCGGTCGTGATGGTTGTACTGCGTCGCATCCTGATCAACCGGATCTACGAAGGACAGGGATTCCGCCGGGCGTCTCGCGATCGGGCTCTGGTGTTGCGTGTGCCGGCGCCCGAGGGAGGCGTCCTCGTCACCGACGCGCCCGACCTGGACGTCATCGCGGTCCCGGTCCGCGCTGCATAACGACGCTTCGCGCTGCGCTCGCGCGGTGACATGGCGCCGGGCCGGCGGTGGTAACGTGGCGGATCATGAGCCACTGCCTTTCAATGTGCGGCGTCTGGAAGAGCTACGACGCCGGCGTGCGCGGATGCTCCGCCACCGTTACCGTCCTCCGCGATGTGCATCTGGACGTTGCGGCAGGCGAGATGGTGGGCATCGCGGCAGCCCCAGTCTCCGGGAAGACGACACTCCTCATGTGCGCCGCGGGGCTGCTGCGTCCCGACCGTGGGTACGTCACGTGGTTCGGCGGCTCTCCCCGTCGCGACGCAAGCGCACGCCCCGAGGGCATCGCGTTGGCCGGCGATCGGCCGTTCCCGTACGGGTTCCTCACGATCCGCGAGGCCGTTGAGTACGCGGCCATCGTGCGCGACCTGCCGCTGCGGGACAGCGCACAACGCGTCGGCGATGCGCTCGAGCGTGCTGGACTTGGGGCCATCTCGCATCGCCGGGTCGATACGTTGGAGGGAAACGCGCTCGCGCGCCTAGCGCTCGCAAGCGCACTCCTGGCGCGTCCCCGTCTCGTCCTAATCGATGACTTTGCTCCCGGATGCGACGCTGATACAGCAGCACAGCTGTTGGCAGTGCTCCGTGGCTTGGCACATGACGGTGCCGGAATAGTGGTTGCGGGTCGATTCGCCACGCGCCTGTCTGTCGGTGCGGATCTCGCCGACGTACGCATCCGATGCTTTACGCTGGTGGCGGGTCGCGTGGAGCCGGCATCTGACCGCGGTGACGTTGCCGCGCGTCGCGCGGTCGCGGCAGCACCTCAGGCGCATACCCGGGTCGCGGAACGCTCATCGCCCGCGTCGGCGGCGCGACCACCAGAGGCACAGTAGATTACGCGACCGCGCTCGCCGCGCTTCGAGGTCGGGCGCGTGCCACGATTCGCGCCAACTGGCCGTCATGTCCGAGTTTCGCCTCTACAACACGCTCACGCGAACGACTGAGCCATTCGCTCCTGCGAACGGAACTACAGTGTTGATGTACACGTGCGGTCCCACCGTGTACAATCCGGCGCACCTCGGAAACTTTCGGACGTTCCTGTTCGAGGATCTTCTTCGCCGTACGCTGCGACTCCGGGGATGGCAGGTGCGGCAGGTCATGAACCTGACGGACGTCGACGACAAGATCATAACGCGGGCGAGCCAGACCGGGCGCACGATCACCGAGGTCACGTCGCCGATCGTCGACATCTTCCACGGCGACCGGAAGTATCTCCGCATCGAGGACGCCGAGGTGTACCCGAAGGCGACCGAGACGATTCCGGAGATGATCCGGTTGGTCGAGACGCTCATGGCGAAAGGCGTTGCCTATCTCGCCGAGGATGGCTCGGTGTACTTCGCGATCGATCGTTTCCCGCAGTATGGCCGGCTCTCCCGGCTCGATACGCGCGAGATCAAGTCGGGTGCGCGGGTGTCGCAGGACGATTACTCGAAGGAGAACGCTCAGGACTTCGCGTTATGGAAAGCGGCAAAGCCGGAGGACGAGGCGTCCGGCGCCGCCTGGGATTCCCCCTGGGGGCGTGGCCGGCCCGGGTGGCACCTCGAGTGCTCGGCGATGTCGATGAAGTACCTCGGCGAGACGCTCGACCTGCACTGCGGCGGAGTGGATCTGATCTTTCCGCATCACGAGGACGAGATCGCGCAGTCGGAGGCTGCCACCGGCAAGACGTTCTCGCGCGTGTGGTGCCACGGAGAGTTTCTGCTCACCGACGGCGCCAAGATGGCAAAGCGCGTTGGCAACGTGTCCACCGTGAAGGATCTGCGCGAACAGGGCGTGTCGGCGGCGGCGGTGCGGCATTTCGTGTACTCCACGCACTACCGGAAGCAACTCAACATGTCTGGTGTGGCGCTCGAGGCGTCCATGGAAGCGGTGCGCCGGGTCGGCGAGTTCGCCGCGCGCCTCGACGAGGCGACGGGTGGAACGCCGGAGCTGGTCGTTGCGGCCGATGAGGCGGAGGCGGCGGTGAAGGCGGCACTGTTCGATGATCTGAACGCGCCCGAGGCGATGGGCGCGCTGTTCACGTTCATTACGCGCGGAAATGCCGAGCTCGACCGTCGCGGGACGGACGCGGCGGCCGTCGAACGTGCTCGTAAGGCATTCGCCCTCATTGACGGGGTGCTCGACGTGCGCCCCCGAGTCGCGCGGCTGACGCTTCAGGCCGACTCGGCGACCTGGACGAGGTTGGGTTCGAACGGAGCCGGGCAGGTCGATATCGGTTCCCTTCCGACCGAGGAGCGGGAGCTCCTCGAGTGGGGCGCAGCGCAGTTGCGGGCCCGGCAGTTGGCGAGGCGGGAGCGACAATTCGCCGAGGCCGACCGAATTCGGGGGGTCCTCGAGGAGCGCGGGTTTGTCGTGAAGGACGCGCCCGGCGGCGTAGTGATGGAGAGGTTTTCGTAAGCGACATCGGCCACAATCGCCGGTGGATTTCGAGCCGATGGCTGATGGTCGATGGCTGATTGCTGCGGCCGTCTGGCCGCTCGCAACCGCTTGACGATAGAGTACTTGCCCGCTATGCTACGAGTCTCGCGCAAATAAGCCGGCTGCTGACGTAGCTCAATTGGCAGAGCAGCTGATTTGTAATCAGCAGGTTGCGAGTTCGATTCTCGCCGTCAGCTCTGTGGGTTGGGGAGGCAGCGTGGGCGGTCGGTGCTGCGCGTTCGGGTGGGGTACCGAAGTGGCTAAACGGAGCAGACTGTAAATCTGCCGGCTACGGCCTTCGTAGGTTCGAATCCTACCCCCACCACTGGAGTCTCGTTAGGTGGGCGGTATGGCGGGCGAATAGAGGGTTGCCGGCGCGTGGCGATTGCGGGAGTAGCTCAGTTGGTAGAGCGCAAGCCTTCCAAGCTTGATGTCGCGGGTTCGAGCCCCGTCTCCCGCTTGAGCGGGAACGGGGAACAGGGAACGGGGAACGGAAACAGGAAGCGACGGCCGGCGCTGGCGCGACTGGATACGCGAGAGACGTTGCGGTTCCCGGTTCCCTGATCCCCGTTCCCGGTTTTGCTCGCGTAGCTCAGTTGGTAGAGCACACCCTTGGTAAGGGTGAGGTCACCGGTTCAATCCCGGTCGCGAGCTCTGAGGGCAGCAGGTTCGATCGTTAGGTGTTGGACTGAGAAAGTCGTGTGATGGGTGCGCAAGGAACGGCCCAGCCGCCGCTGCAGGAAGGCAGCGCCGCTGAGGTCGGGCGACGCGCGCTCGTCACTTTTCGAGCTTCGATTCTTTCTTCGAGCAGGTATAGAGAGCGGCATGGCCAAGGCAAAGTTCGATCGGACTAAGCCACACGTGAACGTTGGCACCATCGGCCACGTCGACCACGGCAAGACGACCACGACCGCAGCCCTGACGAAAGTCTCGTCGGACAAGGGCTGGGGCACGAAGTACATCTCGTACGACGAGGTTGCCAAGGCGTCCGCGTCACAGGGTCGTCGCGATGCGACGAAGATCCTGACGATCGCCACCAGTCACGTCGAGTACGAGACCGCCAACCGCCATTACGCGCACGTCGACTGCCCAGGACACGCCGACTATGTGAAGAACATGATCACCGGCGCCGCGCAGATGGATGGCGCGATCCTGGTGGTCTCGGCGATGGATGGTCCGATGCCGCAGACGCGCGAGCACATCCTGCTCGCCCGCCAGGTCAACGTGCCGCGCATCGTCGTCTTCCTCAACAAGTGCGACATGGTCGATGACCCTGAGCTCCTCGATCTCGTCGAGCTCGAGGTCCGCGAGCTGTTGTCGGTCTATGGTTTTCCCGGCGATGAAACGCCGGTGATTCGCGGCTCCGCGACGGGCGCCATCTCGGGCGACCCCGCCTGGATCGCGAAGATCGAGGAGCTCTACGCAGCGCTCGACACGTACATCCCCGAACCGGTCCGGGAAAAGGACCAGCCGTTCCTGATGCCAGTGGAGGATGTCTTCTCCATCACGGGCCGAGGCACGGTCGCGACGGGCCGGATCGATCGCGGTGTCGTCAAAGTCGGCGAGGAAGTCGCGGTCGTCGGATTCTCGAGCGACAAGAAGACGATCGTCACCGGCGTCGAAATGTTCCGGAAGCTGCTGGATGCTGGCGAGGCGGGTGACAACGTCGGGCTACTGCTGCGCGGCATCGCGAAGGATGATATCGAGCGCGGTATGGTGCTGGCAAAGCCGGGCACCATCACGCCACACACGAGATTCGAGGCGGAGGTCTACGTCCTCACGAAGGAGGAAGGCGGGCGTCACACGCCGTTCTTCAAGGGCTACCGCCCGCAGTTTTATTTCCGTACGACCGATGTCACCGGCTCCGTCGAGCTCCCCGAAGGGATGGAGATGGTTATGCCCGGGGACAACGTGCAGATGACGATCGAGCTGATCACGCCTATCGCGATGGAAGAGCAGTTGCGATTCGCGATCAGAGAGGGTGGCCGCACCGTCGGTGCCGGCGTCGTGACAAAGATATTGAAGTGATCGAGTGGGAACCGGGAACAGGGAACAGCTGCTCCACGGAGCCTCGGTTCCCGGTTCCCCGTTCCCGGTTCCCATCAAAGCGATACTCTGATGCCAAGAGACAAGATCATTCTCGCTTGCAACGACTGTAAGAACCGCAACTACTTCACCACGAAGAACAAGCGTCTGCATCCGGAGCGCGTCGAGTGGAAGAAGTACTGCCCGCGTTGCAACAAGCACGTCCTTCACAAGGAAACGAAGTAAGTGGCCACCGTTGCTCAGGCACCAAAAGCGAACTTCTTCACGCGTCTCCTGACCCTGTACAACGAAGTGGTCACCGAGATGAAGAAGGTGACGTGGCCGGACGTCGGTCAGGTTCGACAGCTGTCGATCGGCGTGATCGTGCTGTCGCTGTTCATCGGTCTCGTGATCTGGGGGATGGACGTCGTCCTCCAGCAGGTGCTCGTAAAGTGGATCCCGTCGCTCTTCGGGGGCTGACCACCGTGGAACACCGCTGGTATGCCATTCAGACGACTGCCGGTCACGAGAACAAGGTTCGTTCGCTGATCCAGCGAAAGATCGAACAGGACCCGCTTCCAGCCGAGGCGCGCGCCATTCGTCAGGCGCTCGTCCCGACGCAGGAAGTCGTCGAGATCAAGAACGGCAAGAAGGTCACGGTCGAGCGGAAGATCTACCCGGGCTACGTGCTCGTGGAGATGCTGATGACGCAGGAAACGCTGCACATCATCAACGGCATCCAGGGTGTCATCAAGTTCGTTGGACACGATCGGCTGCCGCAGCCGCTTCGCGCCGATGAGGTCAACCGGCTGCTCGGCATCGCCGATGAGGCGGAGCAGGAGGAACCGGAGGAAGAGATTCCATTCCTGGTCGGCCAGGCCGTGGCGATCACCGAGGGTCCGTTCACGGACTTCAACGGGACGGTCGAAGAGGTGATGCCGGACAAGGGAAAGGTGCGCGTTTCGGTCAGTCTCTTCGGACGCCCGACGAGTGTGGAGTTGGATTACCTCCAGCTGAAGGGGTACTGACGCAGTACTGAAGACGGCGAAGTGGTGGGCCGAGCGAGCGCGAACCGTCGGCGCTCAGGGATGAATTGCTCGATGCTCATACGGGCCTTTGCGCGGGGCGGCCGCTAAGCGGCGAGGAGCGCACCGTCGGATACCACAACGACGTTAATCACACCGTGGGAGCCACGTCGCACAGAGCACCGCGTATGTCGCGGAAGATCATCGGGGGTTTCCCGTGATCCAGCGTTAGGCAACGCAGCTGATGGCTGAGGCCTAAGGCTGATGGCACTGTGCGCCAGCACGATGGAGTAACGCATGGCCAAGAAAGTCACTGGATTCGTCAAGCTCCAGATCCCGGCGGGGCGAGCGAATCCGGCCCCTCCGGTAGGTACGGCGCTTGGACCGCAGGGGATCAACATCATGGCGTTCTGCAAGGAGTTCAACGCTCGCACGCAGAGTCAGGATGGGACGATCCTCCCGGTCGAGGTCACGATCTACGCGGACAAGTCCTTCACCTTCATCACCAAGACGCCGCCCGCGGCCGTGTTGCTGAAGAAGGAGGCAGGGATCGAAAAGGGGTCCGGACAGCCGAACCGCAACAAGGTGGGATCTGTAACCAAGGCGCAGGTCCGCAAGATCGCGGAGATCAAACTCCCCGATCTCAACTGTGACTCGATCGAGTCCGCGATGGCGATGGTTGCCGGCGCGGCACGCTCGATGGGTCTCGAGGTGAAGGACTGATGCGCACTCACGGAAAAAAATTCCGCGCCGCCGCGAAGAATCGCGACGAGGCGTCAGTGTATCAGCCCAAGCAGGCGCTCGAGATCGTGAAGAAGTCGGCGTTCGCGAAGTTCGATGAGACGGTCGAGGTGGCGGTTCGCCTTGGCGTCGATCCGCGTCACGCCGATCAGATCGTTCGCGGCACAGTGGTGCTGCCCGCCGGCACGGGTAAGTCCGTTCGCGTGCTCGTCGTCGCCGTCGGCGACAAGGCGCGTGAGGCGGAGGCGGCCGGTGCTGACTTCGTCGGCGCCGAGCACATCGCGAAGATCAAGGAAGGGTGGCTGGACTTCGACGTCATGATCGCCACGCCGGATCAGATGGGTCAGGTCGGACAGCTCGGGCGCGTGCTCGGCCCGCGTGGTCTCATGCCGAACCCGAAGGCCGGCACGGTCACGTTCGATGTCGGCCGCGCGGTTCGTGAGACGAAGGCGGGCAAGATCGAGTTCCGCGTCGACAAGGGCGGCAACGTTCACGCTGCCATCGGCAAGACCTCGTTCTCGCTCGAAGCACTCGAGACGAACTACTCGGCGTTCATGGATCAGATCGTCCGCTCGAAGCCGAGCGCGGCGAAGGGCGTCTATGTCCGCAACGTCGCCGTGTCGAGCACGATGGGCCCCGGCGTTCGCGTCGACACCACTCTGTATCGGTAACGGGCGATGAACAGGACCGAGAAGCAGCAGCTCGTCACCGAGCTGACCGACAAAATCAAGGGCGCCAAGGCGCTCTACTACACCGACTTCACCGGGCTGAACGTGAAGCGCATGACCGAGCTTCGCCGGCGCTTGCGTAAGGCCGGCGTGGAGTACGTGGTCATCAAGAACACGCTGGCGCTTCGCGCGATCAACGAGAGCGGCCTGACAGGCACGCGACTTCGCGGTCCGACGGGCGTTGTCGTGAGCAAGGATCCGGTCGCCGCCGCCAAGCTGTTGACCGACTTCGCCAAGGAGAACGATCAGAAGCCTGCGGTGAAGGGCGGCTTGCTCGACGGGGCCGCGATCGACGAAGCGCAGGTGAAGAAGCTGGCCTCGATGCCGTCGCGCGAGCAGATGCTCGCCGAGCTTGGCGCCGGGCTCATGTCGCCCATGGCGGCATTCGTCGGCGCGTTGAACGGATTGATGTACATGATGGTCGGCGCGCTCGAAGCGCTCAAAGCGCAGAAGGAAGCCGCGTCGTAAGTAAACCCAGGCGCTTAGCCTGATTTCGCTAACTAACGCCCCAGGAACGCCTGGGTATTACCCGAGGAGATACAAACCATGGCCAACGCGACGCTGAGCAAGGACGAGATTCTCGACGCCATCGGCAACATGTCGGTCTTCGAGCTCGCCGAGCTGATCGAGGCGTTCAAGACGAAGTTCAACGTGACCATCGCGGCCGCCCCGGTCGGTGGTGGCGCGCCTGCAGCTGGTGGTGGCGGCGCGGCCGCTGCTCCGGCGGCGGAGGAGCAGACGGAATTCACCGTCAACCTCAAGGACGCCGGCGCGAAGAAGATCCAGGTCATCAAGGTCGTGCGTGAGCTGACGGGTCTGGGCCTCAAGGAGGCGAAGGACCTGGTGGACGGCGCGCCGCAGACCGTGAAGGCGGGCGTCTCGAAGGACGAGGCGGCCCAGGTCAAGGCCAAGCTCGAGGAGCAGGGAGCAACGGTCGAGGTGAAGTGAGTGCTGCGGGACCAGGGAACCGGGAACGCGGAACAGGAACTCCGCGAGGAGTTACGGTTTCCGGTTCCCCGTTCCCGGTTCCCGACGCAACTCACCTTCACTGCGGCGCATACGTGAGCAACACAATCTCGCACGACAACCCAAGTTCGTTTTTTCTGCCTCGCCCTGGCACCGCAAAACGTGCGGCCGTCGGGGGCGAGGCGGTTTTCGCCTGCGCGCGGGTGATGATACATGCCTGAATTGATGAAGCAGATCTCGTTTGGAAAGCTCGACGAGGGGATGGAGATGCCCCACCTCCTCGACATCCAGACGCGTGCCTTCGAGGCACTGCTGCAGCTGGATGCGGCGTCGCACGACCGTGAAGACGTCGGGCTCGAGCGGGTCTTCAAGGATCTGTTCCCGATCACCGATGTCCACGAGAACTTCTCGCTCGAGTTCGTCCGCTATTCGTTAGGCGAGCCGAAGTACTCCGTCGAGGAGTGCATCGAGCGGGACATGACCTACTCCGCCCCGTTGAAGGCGACGCTGCAGCTCGTCATCAACGAGGAAGTGAACGGCGTCAAGCGGCCACGGAACATCATCGAGAAGGAGGTCTATCTCGGTGAGTTGCCACTGCTCACGGGTCTCGGTACGTTCGTGATCAACGGCGCCGAGCGCGTCATCGTGAGCCAGCTCCACCGCTCGCCCGGTGTGGTGTTCGAGGAGGCCACACACCCCAACGGACAGCGGCTGATCTCGGCGCGCATCATCCCGTTCCGCGGGTCATGGGTCGAGTTCACCGTCGACATCCACGACGTCATCTACGTCCACATCGACAAGAAGAAGAAATTCCCGGCCACGGCGCTGCTGCGCGCCTTCGGCTACGGGGAGAACCGCGACATCCTGCGGCTCTTCTTCGGCGTCCGCGACCTCGACCTCACCAAGAGGCGTGAGGGGCGAGCCGAGACACGCGAGGTCATCGGCGCCATCATCGCCGAGGACATCACGCTCGCGGGCGAGGCGGCGGATCCGGATGCGCCCAAGGCGAAGACGAAGAAGGCCCGCGCTCAGGCCGAGCGCGACCAGGCCGATCTGCTCGTGAAGGAGGGCGACGAGCTCACCGAGGAGGTCTTCAACCGACTCCGTCGGCAGGGCATCGACTCCGTGAAGGTCTTCGCCTCGTACATGACGATCGACCTCCGCGACGAGATGGACGCGATCGAGCGTGGTGAGCGCCCGACGCGCCGCATTCTCGCCGTGGATGCCGTCGAGGCGGACACGGGCGAAGTGATCGCCGACGCGGGGCAGTCGCTCAACGACACGTTGATCAAGAAGCTGCGCAAGGCGGAGATCAACAAGGTTCAGGTGTTCGTCCCGTCGGGACGCGCCGAGTCCACGTTGATCCGTAACACGCTGCTCAAGGACCCGACGCACGCCGAAGACGAGGCGCTCAAGCAGATCTATTCGCTGCTGCGTCCGGGCGACGCGCCGAACAAGGAAACCGCGCGCCAGGCGCTCGAGCGACTGTTCTTCTCGCCGAAGCGTTACGACCTCGGCCGCGTGGGTCGGTACAAGATCAACCAGCGCCTCGGTCTCACCGAGGAAGCCGGCAAGACCGTTCTGACGAAGGAAGACTTCGTCGCGATCATCCGCTACCTCGTGGAGCTTCACGAGGGCCGCGGGCATACCGATGACATCGATCACCTCGGCAACCGCCGCATTCGCTCGGTTGGTGAGCTGATCGCGAACCAGTTCTCGGTTGGTTTGTCGCGCATGGCGCGCCTCGTGAAGGAGCGCATGTCGATCAACACCGATCCCGAGAAGATCTCGCTCGACGACCTGGTCAACGCGCGCACCGTGAGCGCGGTGATCCAGGCGTTCTTCGGGTCGTCGCAGCTCTCGCAGTTCATGGATCAGACGAACCCACTCGCCGAGCTGACGCACAAGCGTCGCCTCTCGGCGTTAGGTCCGGGCGGTCTGACGCGCGAGCGCGCGGGCTTCGAGGTTCGCGACGTCCACTACTCGCAATACGGGCGCATGTGCCCGATCGAGACGCCTGAAGGTCCGAACATCGGCCTCATCACGTCGCTCGCGTGCTTCGCGCGCGTGAACGACCTCGGGTTCGTCGAGACACCGTACCGTGTCGTGAAAAACGGTAAGGTGACGGACGAGATCGCGTGGCTCGATGCGAACCGCGAGGAGGACGTCACGATCGCGCAGGCCAACGCGAAGCTGAACCCCGACCGCTCCTTCGTCGATGAGTTCGTGCTCTGCCGCCAGCGTGCGGATTACCCCGTGCTGCCGCCGGATCGCATCGACTACATGGATGTCGCCCCGGAGCAGCTCGTTTCGATCGCCGCCGCGCTCATTCCGTTCCTCGAGCACGACGACGCGAACCGCGCGCTCATGGGTTCGAACATGCAGCGCCAGGCCGTGCCGCTCCTCAACCCGCGCACGCCGCTGGTTGGAACGGGACTCGAGGAGAAGGTCGCGAAGGACTCGGGCGCGGTCGTGATCGCCCGTCGCGCTGGTGTCGTCACGCGGGTGACGGCCGACGAGATCATCGTCGATGCCGGTCCGGCCGAGCGCGTACAGCAGGAACGTCGCGGGGATGACCGGCCGCTCGCGCGCCTCACGCAGCAGGATCGCTATCG
>Ga0307408_100002258_pt1 | contig 13743 bp, 11 predicted proteins | sample 322Cmetagenome_FD_202116 | JGI IMG/M metagenome (GOLD analysis project Ga0307408, IMG submission 202116) | Maize rhizosphere microbial communities from greenhouse at UC Davis, California, United States - 322HYB-C-3 | ecosystem: Host-associated > Plants > Roots > Rhizosphere > Soil | place...
CTGCTGCCCTTACCCTCACCCGTTGCACAAGTCGTAAGGGTTTTGTTTATCATCCTGCTGATTTTGATCGTCCTTTCAGTATTCGGGATTATCCCGGGCGGCTACTTACCGCGACTTAGCCTCTAGCGTAGACCTACTTTTATCCTGGATAGTTAGGCAGCTACAAAAAGCCCCCGTCTTCCGGTGAGAGGCGGGGGTTTTTATTGCAACCGCGTTATGTATTGGACTAATATTAGTCCACCAGTTCAAAAAACGAGCAACAAGCTATGCAAACCGTTAACATTCATGACGCCAAAACCCAGTTTTCAAAACTGATAGAAGCGGTATCACAGGGTGAACGAGTGATTATTGCTAAAGCGGGGAAACCCGTGGCTGAGCTGATTGCCATTGGATTTGTACTACCCGCCCGCAAACCTGGCTCGTTAAAAGGAAAAATCAAAATCGCTGATGATTTTGACTCGCCCCTACCTAATGAAATTTTGGATGCATTTGAGGGAAATTAATGCGCATTTTATTGGATACCCATATTTATTTATGGTGGCTAACGGACAGCCCAAACTTTCCTCAGCCATAAAGCAAAAAATTGAAACCGCGACCGAGGTTTATATCAGCAGCGCTTCTATCTGGGAGGCAGGAATAAAAATTTCTGCAGGCAAACTTGAAGCCGATATCGACGATTTAATTGAGGGAATTCAGGGAAATCGTTTTATTGAATTACCTATTACAGCAAAGCACTCTAAACAAGCAGCCCAGTTGCCCGATTATCATCGCGATCCGTTTGATCGAATGTTGGTTGCACAAACTTTGTGTGAGCCGTTGCGATTAATAACAGCGGATGAGCAAGTGGCGAGGTATTCTGAGCTAGTGGATTTGGTCTGACACCAATAAAAAATGCCCCGCACCTTTCAGTGCAGGGCATTTTTATTATCGCTCAGTCAAACCGCTTTTTAAGTGGTGCCACCGCATAAAACAAAATCCAGCAGAACCAGGAAAGAGCAACGCAGGCAAAAATCCATAGCAGTTTTTCATCTTTATCCACTTTGGATGACCGGGCTATATCAACAATTGGCAACAACCAAATCAATACTGTTATTACGAAAATCCCTAACTGTAAACTACTCATCACGCCTTACTCCCTGATAAATAATTGAGCCCTTAATTTACTGAAAGTTTAAAAATCGTGCGCGTTTTATATTCCTCACCCGGACGCAACACTATCGACGGAAATTGCGGCTGGTTTATGGAGTCCGGTGCATGCTGCGGCTCCAGACAAAAACCGGTGCGTTTTTGATAGGCAATACCTTTGCCGGTTAATGTACCGTCCAAAAAATTGCCGGAATAAAATTGCACACCCGGTTCTTCAGTGAATACTTCCAGTGCACGGCCTGAGGTTTTCTCTTCAACGCGCGCAGCCAGCGTTAACTCTTTATAGGTTTTTTGATTGATCAAAAAATTGTGATCGTAACCAAAACCGTTTTTGATTTGTTCGTGCTCGGCATTGATTAATTCGCCGATGGGGCGCGGGTTGCGGAAATCAAATGGGGTATTAGCTACTGGCATAGGTTCGCCAACGGGGATTTGCACTTCATTTACCGCGTTAATGTGGTCGGCAAAAATTTGCATCTGGTGACTTAAAATATCGCCCTTGCCCGCAAGATTGAAATAAGTATGCTGGGTTAAATTTACCGGCGTGGCTTTATCGGTAGTAGCAAAATAATCGACGACGATTTCATCATCATGCGTGAATTGATAAGTGACCGTCACATCAAGATTACCGGGAAAACCCTGGTCGCCATCTTCACTCAACAAATGTAATTTCAAGATGGGACCATTCGCATCATCTGCAGCAGTTGCGCTCCAAACTTTTTTATCAAATCCAATTGGGCCGCCGTGCAAATTATTGCTGCCATTATTCGCGGCGAGTGAATAAGTTTCGCCATCCAACGTAAATTGCGCATTGGCAATACGATTACCGACGCGGCCAATAAGTGCACCAAAATAGGGGCCGATATCCAGATAGGGTTCGAGGGTGTCGAAACCCAAGACCACATCGGCAAGCGCACCATTTTTATCGCGCATATGCCACTCGGTGATGATGCCGCCGAAGTTGATAATTTTGACGATGCTGCCGCGTTTATTGGTCAAGGTATATTCAGTAACTACTTCACCGGCAGCTGTGGTGCCGAATGGTTTTTGGGTGATTGCCGTGGTGGTTGTCATTAACAATATGCTCTCAGATTTTTTCATTTTGATAATTAATGGGGTTATTCGGTGTCCGATTTTTGTTGCCCAAAATCCGGAAAACCGTCGCTCGTCCAACCGAGGCGACGAATATAAGTATGGCGATTGGGATCGGTAAGCGGAGTGCCCTGTAGCTCTAAATAATCGCGCGCATGATATACCATAATGTCGGTGTGACCATCATCTGCCAGGGTAAAACTGTTGTGCCCAGGGCCATAGCGATACAAGGTTTCGTTAGTGGTAAACACCGGCTCCGGCAACTTATGCCAGGAGGATGCTGCAAGCAGATCGCTGTCGGCATCCGCCCACAATAATCCCATCGCGTAGCGGTGATCAGTCGCACTCGCGGAATAGCTGATAAAAATTTTGCCGTTGCGCACAATCACCGCTGCACCTTCATTCACTTTATAGCCCTGGATTTCCCAGTCTAATTGCGGGCGGGAAATTTCAGTTTCTACCTCGCCGACTTGCGTGGGAGAAATTAATTTGGCGATATAGAGCGCGGAATTTAATTTCTCTTCCGGATCTTTTTGCGCCCACACAAGATAGCGCTGGCCTTTGTGTTCAAAACTGGTGGCGTCGAGCGCAAAGGAATCGCGCGCGGTTTTTACGCGGCCCAACTCTTTCCACTCACCATTTAATGGATCAGCTGATTCATTGGCTAATACATACATGCGGATCAACCAGGGTTGTTCGGCATCGCCCGCGGCAAAATAAATGTACCAGGTGTTATTAAAATAATGTAATTCCGGCGCCCAGATATTGGCACCCATCGCACCTGTGGTGCGCTTACTCCAAACGGTTTTGGCCGCTGCGGTTTTTAAATCCGCGAGTGAATCAGCCGCGCGCAGTTCAATGCGATCAAACTCCGGCGCGGTGGCGATAAAGTAATAGCGGCCTGCGGGTGTGCGATGGATAAAGGGATCAGCCCGTTGCGCCACCAAAGGTTCCGCAACGGCCTGCTGAACAACCGGCGGTGGAAGTTCGCACACAGGCGTACATGACATCAACAATCCACTTACTAATCCAATCGCAGACACGGCCGCTACACTCAACACAGACTTCATGGGATTACCTCGGGTTCGTGTATCAACCTGGCCTAACCGGCTTTACACGGGGTTAACTATTATTCTCGATAGATTAATATTATATTATATATTCCAAGAATTAGACCATTGCAAGAGTCCACCAGAGAGATAGAACAATGCAATCAACCCACCCCTCGCCCAACCGCAAACGCTTGACCGCAATCCTCGGATTGGCCGCCCTGCTACTGGCAGCGCCTTTCATCAGCGCCAAACAAATAGATGTGCATGACCCGGTCATGGCGCGCGAAGGCGACACCTGGTACCTGTTCAGCACCGGCCCCGGCATCACCATTTACAGCTCTAAAGATCGGGTGAACTGGAAACTATCGGATCGCGCTTTTACCACTGAACCCACCTGGGCAAAATCCGTAGCGCCCGGTTTTAACGGCCACCTTTGGGCGCCCGATATCATTCAGCGCAACAACCAGTTTTATTTGTATTACTCAGTTTCCGCCTTTGGCAAAAATACTTCCGCGATTGGTGTAACCGTGAATAAAACCCTGAACCCCCAATCGCCGGATTACCGCTGGGAGGATAAGGGCATCGTCATCCAATCAGTACCCAATCGGGATATGTGGAACGCGATTGACCCGGCCGTGATTGTGGATGAACAAGGCAGCGCATGGATGAGTTTTGGCTCCTTCTGGAGTGGCTTGAAAATATTCAGGCTCAATGATAACTGGACACGCCCGGCCGAACCGCAGGAGTGGCACAGTATTGCCGCGCGCGATGAGGTTCCTGCCAGCGCAAGCAGCAGTGCAGGCCCCGGTGAAATTGAAGCGCCATTTATTTTCAAAAAAGATGGATACTATTATTTATTTGCGTCTTGGGGACTCTGCTGCAAAGGCGCGAACTCTACTTATCATTTAGTTGTGGGCAGATCCAAAAGTGTGACCGGTCCTTATCTGGATAAAACCGGTAAAGACATGAATGACGGCGGTGGCAGCTTATTAATCAACGGCAATAAAAACTGGGTTGGCCTCGGCCACAACGGGGCTTATAGCTGGGATGGTAAAGATTATTTAGTGCTGCATGCCTATGAAACCGCAGACAAATATTTGCAGAAACTCAAAATACTGAATATCAGCTGGGATAAAGAAGGTTGGCCGCGGGTGGATGCAAAAGAATTGGACGAATACAAAAGCCGTTTGCAGAAGTAACAAATCTGTCACGGGCGAATAAAACGCCCGTGACTTGCGCGCAGGAAATTAACGACGATACCGGGATTTGCTCGCAAGACCGATCATTGCAATAAACATCAGCAACAATACTGATGGCTCGGGAACCTGGAGGGAGCGCTCACCAAAAACAAAATTAAGTGAGTAATGTGCAGGGTCTGACAGCGATTCCCACAGCGAAAAATATTGTTTTAAATCATGTCCATACAGAGGGATAAAAAAGTTCCCATAATCGCTGCCGACATCGCTGGTACGGATATTTGAGTAAACATCATACTTGTAATTGTGTTCATTACAGTTGCACAGATCCGCGCTAGGGGAGAGCAAAAATGAGGTGTGGTCAACGTCAGTTTGATCATAGAATTCGATAAAAATATTGGTGAGCCGCAAGTCATTTGCCACATCAAAAACAAAGATATCGCGCCAATCAGAATTTTCCGGCCCCACTTGGCCTTTCACAATATTATTGCCCAATCCAACTACCAGTAATGTTGGCAGGGATAATTCGTTACTTAGATCACCGTTAGCTTGCTCGTCCCAGATGACAGTTGCACTGGAGTGCAAAGCCACCAGCATAAGTGTCACAATTGATATTAAATATTTCATCACTAATTCTCCATTTAATGGCTCTACAGCCAAGCCCAACATTAACCAATATGCAATTAACTACCGGTATGCTTTGCATTGTTGGTATTAAAGCAGGTTTAGATTAATTGCAGAAGGCTTTGCTGGCACCCAAAACATCGAACCAGACAAAGTTGTCCAGAATTTTTAGCTTTAATGCCAAATGGTGCACACACGCAGGATTTTTAACCCACACGCCTAATATCCCGGCGCTCCTAATAACTTTTTGATCATAACTATTGTAGTTTATGAGCATTAACTCTTTGTTTAAAAAACATAACAGGACTAGGCTTTAACAAGGCTTGGCAAATACCCCCTGCAGGGAATGTGATTTTTAACGGAGATATATCATGTCCAGAGACGATATTTTACGTGAAGAGCAAGGCGAAACCGCGCGTGAATTGGCTGAGTTATTGCGGCTTGGGCAAGAGATGGGACGGCGCTTAAGCAACGAAACCCACGGCGAAATGTACGATGAAGTGCGCATGCTTATTTCATTGCTCCACCAAACCCGCGCGCAAGCCGATTTAATTGATGCAAAATTAAATTCAGCCAATCCCGTTGCGGAGCTTATGGCACGGCGCCAGCAGCAACACTAAATCCCGCTTATCACAAAACGGTAATTAGCTCCCAATAAAAATCCAGTATCGTTTTTATCGATACTGGATTTTTTTGTTCGCTGAATTGCTAAAGTGAATGACAGCGGCGCATTAGACCAACACCGATCAACCCAATCAATATTAATAACAATCCCGACGACTCAGGTGGGCGACAGAGTCGCTTTGACGTACACCACTTTTGGCGCTAGGGTTAAGGTAGTTTGATGCGACGATCAACTCACAACCTGGCTACTCCCCACCCTGCACAGAGCAACTCCCTTGCCGCCAACCATGCAGGGTGCTAGAAGATAGAGCCCCTAATCATGAGCAAGTATCCAACACCCATTAAGCTATTTTTTATTGTCAGCTTATTACTGCACTGCTGGTGCATAAATGCATCGGCAGAAACTGCTGCACCTGAAAAAATCACCGTCGGTTATTTCGATTTTCCGCCGCACACTTTTCCCAAGGACTCCATGCAACCCAGCGCAGCACTCGCTTACTTCGATAAAATCGCACAGGAGATGGGAGTAGCAGTTGAATATAAGCACTACCCTCTTTCACGCCTTGTATTTTTGCTTGATCACCAACGGTTGGATGCCGCCTTGTTTTTGGCAAAAACGGAAGCGCGCACAACCATATTCTCCTACCCCTCCACGCCCTACTTCACCACTAATTCGGTCTTTGTGGTGCCCAGTGCCAGCAACTTGAAATCAGCGCAAGACATTGAGAGGGAGAGTCAATTGCAGCTTGTCGTCTGGGAGGGAGGTTTCCACTCACCTACGCTCACCGCAAGTAAAAATACGCTTGTGCCACTGGGTGGTAACGATGTTGCAGCACGAGGCATACAATTGGTTGTGAATGGCCGGTTCGATGCTTTTTTTAGCCCCGACAGCCACGCCATTGAATATGAAGCCCGTGCCAGCGGCCAGACAGGCAACATCCGAATACTGCCTATTCCCGGGGAAGATATAGATATTTATAGCGTTTTTTCTAAAAAGTCAGCCAAACCTTATTTAAAACGCTACGAGAAGGCCTTGAAAAAAGTGACCACTGAAATAAGTTACGGCACTTTTTTAAAAAACTTCCAGAAAAACTTATCGCCAACACCGGCGTACGCTCCATCAACGAGTAGCGAATCATCAGTCACGCAATAAGCGCACACCATAAATTCCACCAGCGACCGAACCGGTTTCGGCAACAAATTTCAGCGTATATTTTCCATTGGCATTTTTTACCAGCGCCTTCGGTATTGCATAGTCCACCGTAAAAAATTCGCTGCTATTACCTTGCAAATCTACCTTGGCGATAACAACACCATTGAGCTGTATTTCAAAACGACGCCCGCTATCGATTCCCGCATAGGTAATCTGCAAGGTTTTTGCTTCGCGCTGCTTATCATTTAACTCATAACTAAACCAGGCGCGGGTGTGGCGCCAGTGTCGGCCATTGTAAATTCCTGTTTCGCTCAGCTCGCCTTTATAAAAATGATCGGATTCCGGTTGCTGCTCACCGGGCGCGACCTGGTCAATGGTTTTTGCTTGCAATGCAATACGCGCTTGCTCATCGGCAGCGGCTTTAGCGCGCGCTTGTTCTAAATCTGCTGCCGTGGTGTAAGGCCAATAAATCGCATAGCGTGATTCATGCAATCGGAAGAAGGGAATTAATTCAATTTGCTGTAAATTCTGGCCGTTGATTAAACCCGACGCATTAAAGGTGAGTGGCTTCCCCGCTACAGGTTTTATTTGTTGGATAAACTCGCGGCTATTACCCAATAAAAAGGGAGCTGCCTCCAAGGGGCACATTTTTCCGTGAGCGATATGCCCCATGCGTGAATCATCGGAAAAATAATTCAACTGCTCATTGGCAAAAGGTTGGGTTTTAGCGGCCAGTACAATTGGTCCATGCAATATCGCGTAGTAGTTGGAACCGTCGGGCATTTTTTCCAACTCGGTGTGCATCGGCAGAGTCAATTCAACCTTGTCACCCTTTTTCCAGCGGCGCTCCAATGCAATATAGTTACCCGGCAGTTGATTTACTTTCTCTTTTTTTCCATTAATACGCAATTCCAGATTTCCCTGTTCAACCCAATTGGGGTAGCGCAAATGCAAATTAAAACGTGCTGATTTATCTATGACGATTTGTGTAGCGGCCTCATCGGGAAAGAGCGTTGTTTGTGTCAGGCCTATGCCCTGCTCTTTCCATTGCATTTTCGAGGGAATAAATAAATTGATAAATACATCCGGATTTTGTTTGGCTTTTTTATTACGCGCATAAATAAATTCAGCATATTTTGAATGGCTTTCCAAACCCGAACCCACACAACACCACATACCCTTATGCACTTGTGAATACACACGGTAATGATTGGGGCGCATAGGGGTAAAATACACAAAACCGCCCGTGGTGGGGTTTTGCGAACCTAAAATATGGTTGTAGAGCGCGCGCTCGTAGTAATCCACATATTTTGTTTGAGGTGCAGTCATTTGTGATGCAGACGGGATCGCAGAGGACAGATACAACAGCTCGGTAAGCTTGAGCATATTGTAGGTATTACAGGTTTCCGGCCCCTCCACCTCATTGACCATCGACGAAAAATCATGGGTATTGTGGAAATGTTCTTTCACACTGTTGCCACCAATGGCAACCGTGCGCTTATCAATTACCGTTTGCCAAAAAAATTCCGCTGCGCGATTCCACTCCAGGTTATTAGTTGCATCGGCATAACGTTTAAAACCGATCACTTTAGGGATTTGGGTATTGGCATGCAGGCCGGTCAATTGATCTTTTGATTTTTTTAATGGCTGAAGGATGGCTTGATGGGAAAAAGCCTCGGCCAGTTTGAGATATTTTTTATCGCCCGTGATTTGCGCCACATCAACAAATATTTCATTCATACCACCATGCTCAGTGCGTAGCATGGCTTGCATCTGCTCTGGGGATAAAGTTTTTGTTAACTCGATTGTCCAATTCGATAAATTCACCAGCATTTTTTTCGCATCAGCGTTATCAGCATAGAGATGCGCATCGCGCAGGCCAGCGTAGATTTTATGAATATTGTACCAGGGCACCCAGCGCTCGTTGGTAGAAAAATTATCGGCACGTATGTCGCCCCTGGCGATTTCATCCCACATTTTTTTACTGTCGGGGACGCCGCCGATATAGCCCGTGCCGAGTTTATCCTGGCATTTTTTTAGCTCGGCGATCACGTAATCCAAACGCGTTTTTACCGCTGGATCTTTTGAGGATGCATAGAGGAGTGCAAGCGCGGAAACATAATGGCCGCCCATATGTCCATCCAATCCAGTGGACTCCCAATTACCGTAGGTTTCTTTAAACGGCAAACCGGCTTCACGGCGAAACGGCGCAAGCAATTTTTCAACATCCAGCGCCATTAAATAGTCTTTATTGGTGTTTTGTGCATGCAGAAAAGGACTTTCCAGTAATTGCACATCGCGTAATGGTACAAGTTCCAGCGCGAAAACCGGAGCTATACAAATACTGAAACCCAGCGCAATTGCGCGACATACATTACGTACATTCATTATAAAATTCCTGAAAATATTCCCACCAACAGGTGGGAATATAATACTTATTGCTATTCCTGACACAGGATTAACGCAACTTTTCAACGAGTGGAGCCTTGTTAAAAAATTATTGCGCCTGCAAAGTAAACATTTGATTGGTGCTGTTAGCAATACATTGCCATTGATACAAGTTGGCACCGTCCGCGGTAGATGCCGCAGCGACATCCAGACATTTTTCGCTGTTGCGATTGATGATGCGATAGCGACCGGAACCCGCTGATTGGAAGCGGAATTGTTGATTGTGTCCACCCGCATATGCCCACAACATCAAGTTAGCGCCATCCGCAGTTGAGAATGAATTGACATCGAAAGCTTTATCGCTGGCATTGGCAGGCGAGATGCGGTGCCACACATCATCAACACGCGTTACAACAAATTTCTGGCAGCTGTTATTGATCCAGCTCCATTGGCGCAGATTGGTGCCGTTTGCTATCGCGCAATTTTCTACGTCTAACGATTTTCCACTGTGCGCAGGGGTAATGCGATAGGTGCCGCTAATGCGTGCATTGGTATCGCTTTTTACTGAAAAGCTGCGGTTGAACACCGGCCAACCATTGGAGAAAGTCATTTGCAATAAATCCAAACGTGCAGGCCAACCGTTTGCGGTAGTGCCATCGTAATAGTGGATAGAAGCAAGATGTTGACCGTTGTTATAGAAATAACCGAAGTGGCCTGGGCCAATATATTTGCCATCGGACATTAACAGTGTACTGCCACCATAATTCCACAGATTTTTTCCATTTTTATCTAAAAATGGCCCCGTCGGGCTGGTGGAGCGGCCAGTGACTATGTAGTAATTACTTTGATTACCCAGGCAACATTCGCCCAGATTCACAAACATGTAGTAATAACCGTTGATGTATTTTACTTGCGCCGCTTCATATTCATGCCACGCATAATTATTGCCCACTACCGGGTAACGGGTGCTATTCAGCAGCTTGCCGGTGGCAGGGTTAATTTGGCGAACAAAAATTCCTGCATAGTGGGAGCCGTAAACCATCCAGACATTATTTTGCGCATCGCGATATAAACCCGCGTCAATCGCATTCACTGGCTGCCCACTCAAAGTGCCTTCATCGACAGTTGACACTATCATGCCCAAGTCTTGCCAGTTGGGATTATTCAGCGAGCTGGTGACCATAACCCCAATCGCCGAACGCATACCCGAGGCAGAGGAAAATGCGGAGTAGTAGAGATAAAACTTTCCATTCATTTCAATCACATCCGGGGCCCAGAAATTGCCATCGAACCCCGGTACTTTACTGCTGATCCATGATGGATAAGTATTGGCGGGAATGGGCGATGCACCACGCTGCCAGTTTATTAAGTCAGTTGAGTAAAGCGCGTTAATGGGGAAATTACTTGCACCGCCACCCGTACCAAATGTCCAGTAGGTATTGCCGTCTTTAATAATGGTGGAAGGATCATGGATATCGGTAGTGCCAGTTAACGTGATTGCAGATGCATTAAAACTAATGGCTAACATTGTTGCCGTAAAAACTATCGCTGTTGATAGATACCTGAATAAACGAACAAAGCTGTACATAGTGAGACCCTCAGTTATTAATTATTTTTTAAGGCACAAAAAAATGAGTTTCACCATTGCTTGCGAACATCAACAGCAAGGGTGAAACTCAACGACAAAGGCCAACGAATAGCCTTTATGAGTTTGTTTAAACACTCAACAGTAAAACTGCGAAGTGTTTAAACAGAAACGAGATAAAAATTAGAAGGTCAAACGCCCACCAATCGCGAAGGTACGGCTGTAAAGTGCAGAACCAAAGTTATTGGTTTTTGAACCGTTTTCGCCGTAATAGCTCTGGTAAATTTCTTCAGTCAAGTTAGTGCCGTCAAACGTCAGCGCCAAATTGTCATTGACCTGATAGCTAATTTGCAGATCCATACTGGACTCTGGTTTTCTCCAGACTTCCAGCGGGTTCGCGAACAATGCCGCCTCATAGTTGTTCAAGAACTCGCTGCGCCACGCGTAGGACAAACGAACACCGACATCGTATTTGTCGTAGGCCAACACAACACTGTATGACTCATCAGACACACCGAACAAATCTGTTTCTTTGGTCTCGATAATGACACCTTTGGAATCAGTGATAGGTGTTGACTGCGATGATTCCAATGCGGTGTAGCTCGCTTGAATACCAAAGCCATCTAACACATTGGGTAGATTTTCCGGGAACCACACTGCACCCAGTTCCAATCCGGTCAACTCACCATTCGATGCATTGTAGGGTTGGCTGAGCACATAAGTGCCCATCTCACCCGTTGGTGTTTCGTGCTGTACCTGGCGACGGAAATCAATAACAAAGCCTTCAATCTCACGCTTGAACAAAGTGCCGTACAATGAACTTGCATCCGCAAAATACCATTCCAATGAGAAATCATAGTTTTGCGATTCGGTAGGCTTCAGGTCTGGATTACCACCACCAGCAGTACCATAACCAATTCCGGTAACATCTTCGTTGTAAACAATGCGCGAGTTCAATGATGCAAAGTTTGGACGACGCAATGTTTCGGTGTATGCCAAACGCGCATACAAATCATCAGTCAATGCATAACGCAGGGATAAACTTGGCAACACTTTGGTGGTACTCGCTGAATCGTCATACACCTCTTTTGCGGCTGACGCAGTATCAGTGAATTCCATATCGGTATCTGAGCTGGTGTAGCGCAGGCCAATTTCACCATCTAATGTTCTACCTGCGACTTCTGCTTCATATTTTGTCGTGACGTAAGCAGACGCCGTTAACTCGTCAATATTAAAACTCTCAACCAGTTCCAATTGTTGCAAGTTATAGGCTGCACGCATTGCATCGGCGTTTGAGCGCAGGTAATAGCCGTTGGCTACTGCCCATGTGGTAGGCACCTTGGCATTGCCATCAAAGAAGCCATTGTTGATATAAGCCAATTCTTCAGTGATAGCGACATTAGGATTAAATCCTTCCTGACGACTAAATGACTCAGCCGCGGTGCGCTGGTCAACGCGTACACCGACATTGAATTGCTTAAAGATGCCGGCATCTGCATCGTAGGTTGCATCGGTAGTGAAGGTAACAGCATCGCCTTCATTTTTGTTGGCATTGTCGTACAGCTGTGCGGTTCTCCAATTAGCCACATCCGATACATCGGCCTCATTGAGCGCAGTAGTTGCAGGATTATCGATAAAACTAAATGCAGGAATTCCACCACCTGCATTGAAATCTACATTCAAACCGTAACGGGCATTTTCAAAACGCGCCGCGATAAAATCGGATTCAAAGGTACTTTCTTGATAAACCACTTCTGATTTTACGCTGAGGTTATCAGTCAGATTCCAATCACCACCCAATGCGTAAACAAAGCTATCAGTTTTTCCGGTTGTTAAATCACCGCTGGTGAATGACCAGTTATCTTTTACGCTTCTGGATCTAACAATGTTGGTGCCTTCAAACAACACTATGTTTGCATCGGCTTTTGCCGTTGGACTATTTGCGTAAGAACCCCACCAATCTGCAAACGAGAATAACAGTGAGTTGAATGATTCATTGCGGTAACCGTTGTAGAAAGCTTCAAAGGTATATTCCGAAGTATCATTGGGTGCAAATTGCAAAGACACATTCGCAGCGGAACGCTCGCGCTTACCGGTAAAATCGCTGGAAAAAATCGCATCGCGGCCCAGGATATATTCCATTGGTTGGCCATTAACATCGAGCGTTGAACCCGCCGTATTTGGCAAGCCATCCAACAGACCTGGAGTCCAGATAGGGTTCTCGGCAACGCCGGGTTTATCAAGAAAAATACGCTCGTAATTGCCAAACGGAGCTAACGGGTCATCAGTGGCAAAGGGCACCATCGCACCGGCAGTGATGCTTTGGTCGCGATAATTGGTTTCTGCGTACGATAAGTTTACTAACGCACCAAATTCACCAGAGCCAGTCTCCCAGCGGTTGCTCGCAAGGCCGCTGATGTTAGGATCAATCTCATCCGCTTGCTCTTGATTGATCGCACGCGCTGCGACTACAAATTTTTGACCATCAAAATCAAATGGTCGCTGGGTTTTAATATCCACCGAACCAGCAATACCGTTTTCAATTTGCGAAGCAGAACGGGTTTTATAAACATCGACTTGTTTGATCAAACTGGCGGGCACATCTTGCAGTGCTACTGCGAGACCCGATGCAGTAAAAATATTGCGGCCATTCACGGTGGTGTTGATATCAGTTAAACCGCGGATCGAAATACCGGAGGTTTCGCCTGAACCACGGTTGGTTACCTGCACACCGGTTACACGTTGCAATGATTCAATGACGTTGTTGTCAGGGAATTTACCAATATCTTCAGCAACAATTGCATCGACAATTTGAGTGTTGTTACGTTTTACATCCAGGGCCTGCGTCAAACTGCCGCGAATCCCCGTCACTACAATTTCTTC
>Ga0307408_100002259_pt1 | contig 13724 bp, 13 predicted proteins | sample 322Cmetagenome_FD_202116 | JGI IMG/M metagenome (GOLD analysis project Ga0307408, IMG submission 202116) | Maize rhizosphere microbial communities from greenhouse at UC Davis, California, United States - 322HYB-C-3 | ecosystem: Host-associated > Plants > Roots > Rhizosphere > Soil | place...
GAAGAGCAGCAAGAGATGACAGGATCCCTAGAAGAGACCACCACCAGTATACCTCCAATGCAAACTACTACGTCTGATTCTCAGATAGATAGCTCTATCCTTTCGCGTATAGTTGGCAATATACTTGTAGAGAAGCCGCACTTACGCCCAGAAGACCAGGAGGTGCTGAAGTTCTTAGCGGAAAAAGAGGGGGCAGCTTTTGAGAGTGAAATCAGAAGCAAGTTTCAGCTACCCAAGACTACGATATGGAGGTTGGTCAAAAGACTCGAGCGCGAAGAGCTTGTCGAAATACGTAAGGCAGGCGGTCAGAACCTTATAAAACTCAGGTTTGAAGATAAACAAGTGTAAACATCCTTAAATAAAACAAACTGGACAAAAATATTGTATATGAGCAGTTCCTTCATGCCAAACGACATTTCTGCGCTGTTATCTTCACCTATTGAGCATTTCTTAAACACTAACGTGGCCATTCTAGAGGGTGACAAATTCACTGACCAAGCATTAAACCTCATGAAAGAGAGAGATGTGAGAAGCGTCCTTGTGTCACACATGGGAGAAGTGGTGGGCATCGTGAGCAAGACTGACATTCTCTTCAAGGTGATGTCACAGGGAAGAAACCCCGGCAAAGTTAGGCTTAGGGAAATAATGACAAGCCCGGTACTTGCTGTGGGGCCGCAAAATACAGTTCAGGAAACCCTGTCAATCATGGACAAGCATGTAGTAAGGCAGATAATCATCAGCTCCCATTCGTCGGTTCTTGGAATGGTTTCCCGGGATGATATCTTTGAAAAGATCCATATGGCTACAGTCTCCACGGCGCACACTGCCATCAAGGGTACTCCTGTCTGCATTATCAATCCCAAGGCCATAGTCTATATGAAAGATGTTAGCTCTGCCAAGCTTATGTGCCCGTATTGCGAATCTCCATTTGATACAAAAGAAGGGCTATCAAACCACATCGACAGGTTTCACTCAGGATCGGGTGTGCTTGAAGGTGATGTCCGTCGAATGTTTGAATAACTGTATCTTATTATTTTGTGCCGATTCATGCTTGCCATGATGTGATGGCAGCAGCAACATCGACAGTACCTATACTATGCTCTAGATTGTATCCTATGAAGTTCTGGTAGGAGCAATAGACTTGCAACGACTGAAGGAATATTCTACCTTTCATGTTAATCTAAGACAATAGGAAAGATGATACGAAGCCTCTCTGTGTGCTCTCAATAGACAAGAGATGGATATTCTATTGGATTTTTTTACCTTTCTGGCAAACTAGCATCCTTCGTTAGATTGGCGCGCAGTGTGACCTCTGCGGAGAGTACGCCTCTGGCTCTTTTTTCCCTTCGTCCATAATATCTCTGAAAAGTTATCACACCTCAAACCTGTAAGGAAATTCTCCTATTAGTCATTGTTGATGTAGTCAGTCGACCTATTCTCTGTCAAAGGCGAGCAACTTTAGTCATAATCAACATACCACTAATAATGCATTCAAGATAATTGTTTTATTGCCCTAAGACCAGCATATCTTGCTATTTTCAATCAATCATCTTCTACTAACGGTTTCAAAAGGAATTTCGAGGGTTGATTGATGGATATCCACTGTCAAGGCAACCAACGGGAAAGATTCTGCTTACTGCGGCGAAATTACCGCTACCTAGGCTGCATTGCCGCATTCCTTCTTGCCATCCATATCCATCAAGTTATTCTTGCATAACTTATATTATGTACTGCTAAAAACCAGTGGCGTTACACTTCGTGCCGGGGTAGCTCAGCTTGGTTAGAGCGTACGACTCATAATCTCATATGGTAAGAAATCGTAAGGTCGCGGGCTCAAATCCCGCCTCCGGCACCTTTCTTTATAATCAGTATGAATGCACTTCTGATTTATGCTCACGAAGATATTTTTTCTTCTTGAATCGTTCATTACACTTTTCGCACTTGAAAGGCTTTTCAAATTCTTCAAGAAACCGTCGCCTTCGTTCTTCTGCTGAATCCATTACCGGATTTTGATTATCAGCGTGGATCATAATATAATCGAACCATACCTTTTTTGTTTATTTACTTTAAGTAAGATAATTCTGTAATAGCAGCATCCAAAAATGAAAATTGCATCGATTGGGCTGGGCTTCGCTTAATAGCACAGCTATAAAAGGAACATAGATGTCAAAAAGATACTGATGATCCAAAGATGAAGGAGCTTGAAGTCTTCCTCTATAGGACACAGGGATGATAGGGGAGCTCAGGTGCAGCAGAGTTACCACAAATTGGGACTAAATGCGTCTGTGTATTTTAAGACACGATTATATATGATCCGTAAAACTAGTCTTCTAAGTGCCGTCGTAGCTCAGCCTGGGAGAGCACTCGACCTTTTAAGGGGTGAAGCTGAAGACCGAGCTGTCGTGAGCTCAAATCTCACCGACGGCATTTTACATCTGTTTTGTGGCATTTATGACTATTCTAGCGGAGTTCTCAATTATCCTTCCAGATGCAGCCAGATGGTTTTTGGCATCGAATATAGCCGCTAATTCCTGCTTTGACAAGCGTGTCGAAATATTCCTATCTCTGCATGCAGCATCAAAAAAGTGCTCACCACTTTCAAGTGCTGAAAACGCTACTCTTTGTATATCTCGATAGGCATCGAAGCGAGCAACTCCTTTCTTTATTAGTGCATCTAGCATAAATTCGGCATAAATCTGACCCTTTGTCATTTCAATGTTGTATGCGATCCTTTCTTTTTTTACTTTTAGCTCTCGAATTACCGTGGTCATTGCATTGAGCATTTCGTCAAGTAGTATGGAGGCCATTGGAAACACAAAGCGTTCATTAGCTGAGTTCGAAAGGTCGCGCTCGTGCCATGATGCAATATTTTCCATCGACACGTTCACAAGTGATCGCAGGATTCTCGCAAGCGAAGATACTCGCTCGCTTTTTATGGGGTTGCGCTTGACTGGCACAGCGCTGCTTCCCATTTGGCCCTTCCGGAAAGGTTCGGCGACTTCACCTATCTCTGTGCGTTGCAGGTTCCTGATCTCGATGGCGATCTTGTCGAGGGTGGAGCCAATAAGCGCAATACAAAACTGCATCTCCGCAAACCTCTCTCGGGGCACTATCTGTGTTGCAGCATCTACAGGGTGAAGACCAAGGTTATGAGCAACAATTTTTTGTACTTCAAGCGCCTCGTCGCCCATTAGAGAGCCAGTGCCAACTACTCCAAGCGTCTTGCAAACTAGAAAGCGCTTTTTACCTTCCATGATGCGCTCGATGTGCTTGGCCATTTCTACTGCCCATACTGCAAATTTTAATCCAAATGAAATAATGCTTGCATGCTGTCCATGTGTCCTGCCTACCGCTGGCAAGTCCCTGAACTCAAGTGCTCTATCTATCAAAAGGTGTCCAAGCTTGGCTACCTTCGGTAGAATTATTGAAAATGCATCACGCATCTGCATGCAAATGGATGTGTCTATAACGTCATTACTTGTCAGCCCATAGTGTATCCATAGCTTGGATTTGGCTGAAACTTGCTCGCTTAACGCCTCTACCATTGCAGCGGTGTCATGCTCGCTCACCGACTCAAGTTCGCTAACTCGAGCAGGAGTGACCCTGCCCGCCCGGGCTCCTTTTGTAATTTCATCCGCTGCATCTGCTGGAATCATACCTAGCTGGGCCTGCGCCTGCGCAACGGTTGCCTCAAAATCAAGCTGATACTGCAGCCTTCTTTCGTCCTCAAAGATATCACGCATCTCTTCGCTACCATAGCGTCCAGAGTCTATTGGCAGTATTGGCATCAGTCTCAAGGATACAGCGATGAGGCGGCGAAAATAAATCTTCTTGCCAGATGTTCAATTTGCACTCTCATCATCTTATTTCGGGTATATGTCATTCTACATGGTGAATGTATATTTGCTCTATAGAGTTATCTACACTTAAGAAGTTAAAAAAATAGGTAAATGTTTTTGCCCCCACCCGGGCAAGGCTTATAATTGCTTCACAAGAAATAGCAGCAACAAAATTGAGTGAACTTATCACTAGGAGCGGCAGCCATCGAGTCAGAAAGGTAAATGACCTTGAGTATAGAATAGACCCAGAGCCGGCTAAAGGTATGAAAGTCCCAGTTACCATCTATGCCAATGAATCATTGATATCTAAAATGTTGACTGACAGGACGATCGACCAGGCTACAAATGTCGCCACGCTACCAGGCATCAAAAAGCATGTGATTGTGCTCCCTGATGGCCATGAAGGATATGGCTTTCCTGTCGGCGGTGTTGCGGCAACTGATCTTGAAGAAGGAGTGATCAGCCCAGGTGGGGTCGGCTACGACATCAACTGTGGTGTGCGCTTGATAAGGACGAATCTGACAGAGCGAGATGTCAGGCCGCGGTTAAAGGATCTGGTAAACGAGCTTTTTAGATCAGTTCCCTCAGGTGTTGGAAGCGAGGGAGCAGTCAAGCTAACAAAGACGGAGCTTGACGAATTACTAGTGGAAGGCGTCAGATGGGCCGTCAGCCATGGATATGGTACTGAAGATGATGCGGAAGCATGTGAAGAGAGTGGTAAGATGCAAGGAGCAGACCCTGCGAGTGTCTCAGACACTGCAAGAAAAAGGGGTGCAGCTCAGCTTGGGAGTCTGGGTTCTGGCAACCATTTCCTTGAAGTGCAAAAAGTAGACAAGATCCTTGATGAGAGGGCGGCCAAGGCGATGGGCATCAATCAAGTCGGCCAGCTGACGGTGCTAATTCATTGCGGCTCCCGGGGCTTTGGCCACCAAATATGCACGGATTACTTGCGTGTTTCTGAATCAGTGATACGAAAATACGGATTGACGCTTGCAGACAGGGAGCTTGCATGCGTGCCCAACAATTCCAAAGAGGGAGAGGACTACCGCAAAGCAATGTATTCTGCTCTCAATTTCGCATGGGCCAACCGGCAAATGATAACACATTGGACACGGAAAACGTTTGAGCAATTCTTCAAGTCAAAGGGAAGTGACCTTGGCATGGATCTCGTTTACGATGTTGCGCACAACATCGCCAAGGTGGAGCGCCACAAGGTTAATGGCAAGGGCACATCGGATGTGGTAGTCCACAGAAAGGGTGCTACAAGGGCATTCCCTGCAGGCATGGAACAAGTGCCAAGCAAGTACCGGAGCATCGGCCAGCCAGTAATAATACCCGGCTCAATGGGCACTGCAAGCTGGATTCTGCTTGGCAACCAAAATTCACTTGATCTCAGCTTTGGATCCACTGCACATGGAGCAGGACGGATGATGTCGAGGTCTGCTGCAAAGCGGACCTATACGGCCGACAGCGTGAAAAGTGGACTAGAGTCAAAGGGAATCTATGTCAAAGCGCTCACAAAGGAAGGGGTGGTCGAAGAGACACCGGAGGCCTACAAGGATGTTGATGCCGTAGTCAATGTATCGCACTCCCTTGGCATTGCTACCAAGGTGGCTAGGCTCGTGCCAATAGGAGTGATAAAGGGCTAATGCCATCCGATGACCCTGACATTGACATAATCAATGCGCGCAAACTAAAGGAACTTCGAGAAAAGGCTGCTGCGATGGAAAAGGCAAAGGCCAGCCAGCGGCAGCAGGAGCAGCAGCCAAAGTCCTCAAGAGAAATAGTATCGGCCTACCTATATGACAGGGCTGACAAAGTACTAGACCTTGCTTACGAGCAGTATCCTGCCCAGACTGAAGCGATTATCACAAGAATTGCCAGACTTATTTTAGATGGCGAAATAACAAGCAGGATATCGGGAGGCGAACTCTTGACGCTTTTCAGGTCTGTGGGCCTTAACATAAGAGTCAACACCACAATCAAGATTGAAGAGGATGGCAAGTTGATCTCGTTCTCTGAGAAACTCAAGCAGCAGAATGATTTGCCTTGATAATGGGAACATTTATTCTGGACTTTCAGACAATTGATTTTGAACCTGATGCCAAGATTGCAGTAGATATGCTCTCTGACTACCAGAGGCTCTACCAGCTGGAAAACTCGTTTGCTCTTGACCCACCGGTACAGAGTCTCGGCTGGTCTTTTGCGAAGATGTTTCTGGCAGGCCGATTCGTGGAGAAGATATATGCACATCAGGCTTACAAAATAGAGGCTTCAAAAGGCAAAAAACTTGAAGACAAGTTCGTTGCGTGGCTTCAAAAGGAATTGAAAAATAGAGGCTGCAGCGCGCAGATAAAAATAGCGCCAGAAATGAAATCGATCTAGACTCTGCGTCCTCTTCTGCCGCCTGGCTTTCTTGTAGTGTCGTGCGGTACAGGAGTCACGTCGTCGATCCTACCAATGCGAAAGCCTGCTCTCGCAAGTGCCCTGATAGCAGCCTGAGCGCCGGGACCTGGAATTCTTGGACCTACTCCACCGACAGCACGTACGCGAATATGCAAGGCATTGATGCCCTTTGCCTTGGCCGTTTCAGCCGCCGCTACAGCAGACTTCATGGCTGCGTAGGGAGATGATTCATAACGGTCAGCGGTAACGTGGCGTCCGCCAGAGCTAAATGAGATTGTCTCGCTTCCACTTAAATCGGTAATATGGACAAGCGTGTTATTGTAACTGCTAAAAATGTGAGCTACTCCCCACTTTGTTTGGGTAATGTCGCCTGTTGTTTCAGACATCAATTTGAACTTGCTTCTGTAGAGAGTTAAAAACGTTATCGCTTAGGGAAATGCATATAGCCCCTGTTCTCAAGCAGCTTATTCCTTACAAAGACGTTGCCAGAGCCCCTTTGCACTCTGCCTATGACGTGCAGACTAACACCTGCTTTCCTTGCTGCAGCCTCTGCCTGCCTTATTTTTGTATGTGAAATCGTTGCCACAATCTCATATTCTTCACCACCGTGCAAGACCAACTCGTGTTTGTCAAGGCTGTTTTCCTCTGCGAACTTGTCCAAGCCTTCGACTGCTGGAATGCCATAAATTATGATGTCGACTCCCTCACTTTGGCTTGCCAGTTCGTATAGAGATACTGCAAGTCCATCACTTGAATCAATAGAGGATGAAAAATATCTTGCAAGCGCCAACCCGAAGCTCTGCCTTGGGTGGGGCTCAAGCACAGACTTCACTGCATGCTTTCGGAAGCTGCTGCTGACAGTAATCGCATCTGCATCTTGCAGCAGAATCGCTAGGCCTGCAGGAGCAAATCCAAATGCTCCAGATACGATGACAAAATCTCCTGGCTTCGCTCCATTTCTTGTTGGAACTTTGAATCTGGGAAAGCCAATCATGGTGCAGTCAATAACAAGCTCGCCAGCTTCGTTTGTGTCCCCTCCCACTATTTTGACTCCAAATTCATTTGATGCAATAGCGAAGCCCTCAGCAAGCCCTTCAATATCTGGCCGCCGCGTGGAGCAGCTTTTTGGTATGCCAAGTGAAATTACCGCTGCATGTGGTCTGACGCCCTTGGCAGCGAGATCGCTTATGCATGAGACGATACTTTTTCGTGCAGCCTGCCAGGGTTTCATACCACTAGGGACATCGGTACTTGCAACCAGCATATCGCTTTTGATAACAATTCCCTTGTCTATTAGCGCTACGTCGTCAAGATTGCTTATACCCAGCTTATTCGCAAAGATCTGGATAATCTGTTTTTCATCTAACTTGGTCATACACTTTCTGGACCTTTTCGGTTGCCATCTTGTAAATGGCCTGTGCTTTGTCGCCTCTGGATTCGACAGATATCCTGATCGCGTGTTCGGTGTTTGATGGCCTGATCAGTACCCACGAGTCTTCGTCTATTATTGCCTTGACTCCGTCTTCTGTCAAAATCGAGTATGAATCGCTCTTGAAGACATCAGGCAGCTTTTCGATCACTGCTTTATGCAGCGAAGAATTAGCCACTATCTTCGATCGTATTTGTGCAAATTGCGATGCAAACTTTAGGCATTCGTCTACAGTCTTCTTGTCAAGTGTTGATATCGTTGCCGCTGCCAAGAGACCATCGCGGCACATGTTAATCTTAGGTATGATAAACCCGGCACTGCTGCCCTCGCCACCTGCCTCTGCATTCACATCAAGCATCTTGCTGACGACATTTGCCTCGCCTACTTTGGAGTAGGCAAGAACCTTGCCATTGCTCTTATGGATGTATTTCTCTATTGCAACACTGGTATCGATGCTTGTAACAAACTTTTTCAGACCTATCTCCAATACTCTTGCGATACACAGCAGCAGCGTTGCGTCTGGGCTCAATTTTTCACCTTTGCTGTTGACAACTACAAGCCTGTCAGCATCTAGATCAAGTCCAAAACCATGGTCTAGTTTGTTTGCAGTTACAAGCGCGCGCAGGTCTGCTAGGTCATCTGCAGTGGGATCCGGACCCCTTGATGATATGCCTGCAATGCCATTGATGCTGTAATACTTGTATCCTAGCTTTTTGAACATATGTTCTGCATAGCCGCATGCTGCGCCTCCAGCTGCATCGATTCCCACTTTGACGGCTGCAGTATTACTCTTTGCCACCTCTGCAATTACATCAGAATAGTTTGAGGAGATCTGAAATTCATTTCCAAATTTGCCCGGATGATCGCTTGTCATCTTGAGCATTTCCTCCAACTCATGCTCAAACAAGCCTCTACCATCTATTATGAACTTGAGCCCGTTCCACTCTAGAGGGTTATGCGACGCAGTGACTATAATACCAGCGCCATACTTTCGCGCTTCTCTAAATGCCGCTGGGGTGGGGGCAATGCCAAGGTTGTAAACATCGATACCCGCAGCCATCAGACTTGCAGTCACAATTTGAGCAATAATGGTGCTAGATGGACGGGTATCTCGCGCTACTACACACTTGCTGGACTTGATTAAGCCTGCAAACTGGCCTGCGAACCTGTCTACCTCATGAAGGTTGAGGTCTTGTCCGTAGATGCCTCGGACTCCTGAGATCGATATTTTCACATCAAAAACACTGTTCTCAGTGTTATTTATTTTAGCGTGAAGCATTAAATAACGAGGTGCGGAAGTTTCATTTGTTTTGCCCTAGAAGCTGAGCAGGCATAGCGAAGGTTTCGTAAGGCTTTTTCTTCAGAAGATTATATTTTCTCATTTCGTAAGTGGCTTATCGCTCAAGGCAAACGGTATTGGACTGTCAGAGAGATAGTCATATTTGCAAAGAAGTATGGGCATGTCCTAGACAATGGCGATGCTTCAGAGCTAATGACATTATCATCCTCAAATAGAAAACATGCACTATCCGCATTGGCAGCATTATCAAAGTACCAGGGAAGATACGACCAGTATCTGCACCTCAAGCAGCGCTATTCGTTAAGGCGGACTAGTACCAGTTCTGTGCAATCGCTACAGAGATTCTTCAATCCTGACCTTACTTTTGACGTCATGCTTTCCAAGGTAAAGGAGATGATTCAGGCGTTACCTAAGCCGATGGCTTTAGTTATCAAGCATGCGGTCTTGACGGGATTAAGTCCTGCTGAAGCTGTGGAATCTGTCAGGCTGCAAGATGACATATCATCCATCCGCAGCGGACGACAACAACAGATGTATTACAATCCAGAACGCCAGACACTGGAGCGGCGCGATTTGAGCAGTTATAATTCTCTTTCCATAGTTGCCCTTCAGATAGGTAAAAATGCAAACCCGAAAAAAAGGCTACTCACTCTGCCATACCCAAAGTTCGCCTTAGATCAAATGTGGATTCTTCTAGGTCGATACGTTGTTCCTTGCTTGCTTTCTGCTTCCATTTCTCATTCATGTCTTGAGTAGGTGGAATCTTTTCTTCAAATTCACTAAACCAATCTAGTTCGCAAAAATCTACAATTTTTCTAAGCTCTTTATTCGGCTCTCTGACCAAGTTTTCATAACACACCTCATAGTACCTGCTGCTTTGCGCAAATGCGCTTGCTTCTCTCGCCTTCCTGATATATTCTGCCCAAGCTAGACCATGATTGTAAAGTTCAGAACGTTCTGGTTGATACTTGTCACCAAGAATATCTTTAAAGCCAACAAGCAAGATAGGACTGGTGGCGCCAAATTCTTTCTTATTTAATAGTGAAAAAGCTACTGCTCTGCCATCCCGTATTATGTGTATGAATTTAGCATCAGGAAATATTGAATTGAGCAACCTAACTCGGAAACTATTTTGTAGGTTCTTGTTCACAAACCGTGGACGACCCCAAAGATTCTGCACTTGCAGTACTTTTTTTCTAAAATAGGCAGCCATTTCTTCAGTGTAGTCATTCTCTGTCATGTAGTTATAATAATATCCAAAATACGTCATCCAGAAGGCATCGGCTTCATGTGGGAGAGTAGAAGCAGGGTCACGATGAATAAGATTTTGTAATGTGAACAAAGCTTTTCTTCGATCACCCACTAATCTGCCATGCTTGCGTATTCCTGCACGGAGCATATTGTGAGTGATGTACGCAAGGTCTCGATGAGAACAGAGGGTTTGGTAAAGTAAAGTGGTGCCAGAACCAGGCGCTCCAATAATTAAGATGGGTTTTATTGGACTATGAGTGGTGCCTAAATGAGAGACCATTAAGATATTGCTCCTCTATGCAAATGACAAAATTAGAAAAAGAAGAGAGGGAAGCACACGGCTAAATGAGAGGTTCATATCAGTAACCAAAGAGGATTTTATTCTCTTTATGCATTCGCACATGAATGGGCTCATTCTCATACGGTTCTTTTTAGTGTTTGGAATGGCTATCAAAAATTCAAGAACAATATCCAAAAAATCAATTTTCTGTACCAGCCCTTGTCAAAGTAAAAGAACAAGGAGGATGAAAAAGGAACAGGCAACAGAAGAAATTGCAGACAGACACTCAAAGGTTGACTACAGAAGAGATTGAAATGCTAAAGGTTGCATTTTGTATTTGGTAAGCAGAGGTGAGGAATTGGAGAAAGGGAAAAGAAAGAAAGATGAAGAAGCTAATTTGTTAGTACTACTGCTATTCTAAATATTTTCACAATCAGGTGTCGCTATGTCTCCTTCGCCGGGATTAAGTCTTCGACTGTATCTTCTCCTTAATTGGGTAGGTACTATCTCATGACTTATCCTACAATGAATAAAAGGGTTCATCCCTCAACAGAGAGAAAAATAGTCAATCAATCAGTCAGCCAAAAAGCTCTTGTAGCCTTTCAAATGTAAAGGATTTGGTTAGTTATTCCATGTTCTTCTGCTTCCTGGCCTTTTGAGTTTCAGGACATAAGACATCGTGCTTTGTCACGGGGGCGACTATATCCCTTTATCAAGGCTCTGCTCCTGATGCAGTAGGAATGCGTTCGATTAATAAATCAAAAATGGAGAAAGCAATGCACAAAGCGCTATTACTATTGGAGAAATATGATGATATACCAGAAACATTGAAATAAAATTCTAGTCATAATGGTTAGTAACAGTGTAGACTATAATGGGAGATTTCGTGAAAGTTGCTGAAGGAAAAGACATTCAACCTTCAACTATGAAAGTAGTAGAAGCTAATGGTGAAAAGATATGTCTTGCCAATGTCGAAGGAAAATATTATGCGATCGGGAACGTTTGTACTCATGTTGGTGGACCTCTGGCTCAAGGTAAACTTGAAGGTTATGAGGTTGAATGTCCATGGCATGGCTCTAGATTTGACATTAGAACTGGCAAAGTAGTAAGACCACCAGCGATGAGATCAGAACCAATATATGAAATTAAAGTAGAAGACGATAACATATTAGTCAAAAACACGGCTAAACAGGATCAAAGTTGATATTACTGCTCGAGCTCCTGCTGCTCGATTCCTGAAGTTCAAGAGCAATCTGGCATATGCATTTCTTGAATGGTTCGTAAATGTCAGGCACTGCATGCTATTATTTCACTCTGGGAGAAAGAAAAAAAATAACAAGATAGGTTTCAAAGGCTCAAAGAGCATTTTCAGGACCCTGCATTGATTATCATGCACCTCCAGCTATAGTACATCAACTCGGGCATGCCATTGTCCGTCCTGTTTAATCAACAATCAATAAGAGAAAATAAAAAAGAAAAGTAGCCCTTTTTCTACTTTCTTGGCGTTCACTATATGATAATACTCAGTGTATGGGTGCGTACCTGACTAAGAAATCTGTCCACGAATTTCTCCACTCGGATGCTCTACTGTGTGAACATTGACGTAAGTATTGCCTGCCTCCATTTCATCAATTAGTTCGGACAGCGTTGAACCTTCTAGAGGACCTACCAGATCCTCAGATGTAATGGTGCCTTCAGCCAAGACTCCATTTGTTCTACCCTCGGTAGGTTCCTCGGGATCGAACAAGAAGGCGACTATGTCCCCGTTCTCGCCTCTAGGTGCTAAATGAATGTGAGCTGCAGTTACATCTTCAATATTTGCAACTATGAGTCTGTAGTTGAGTTCAGTTCCATCGTTGCTTGTTCTAAATATGGCAGCTCCCTTTGCATCTGAATCAACAGGCGGTACTTCCTCATCACCTTCGAGGATGGCATGAAAGGTTGAAGGTATTGTTTGGGCGTATGATGATGAGATTGTCGTCGTTGCTGCTGTTGCTGCTGCTGATACGGCTACAAGTATCAGCAAGACTGCAGTAGTAGTAGAGATTCCTGCAACTGAGCTGATTTTCTTTGTGCTCATATCATTACCTTCTTTTATCTAATTTAAGAACTTTCTCAGATTTCTACCCAATGCTAGTCACAGCAATGGAAAAGTAAAAAGTGCCCTTTATTGTGCTATTTCGGCATAATGCTCTTTTCTTTTTCTATTTCTCTTACTTTCTTTTAGCTATGGAAATACAACAGACACTATTATGTTAGATAAATTAATCAAAGACTATCTTTATCCTTCCAGATAGAATTTTAGGAAAGGCATCATCGAAGACGTGACTAATCAAGTTAGCGTGAGGCTAAAAGAGCCCTTTTTCATGAATCCACGTTAACTATCATGCACTTCCAGCATGACAACAGATATTCGCTTGTTCTAGCGAACTTCATATTCTTACCTTAATGGCACCAGACAGTTTACAAGGCCCCAGCAGCGCTATATTCGCTATAGGCTGAACAAAAAGCTCAGACTGCTAAGTGAAGAATTGACATCTTTCGGTATACCAAAAGAAGATCTAGAAAGCCGCGACGCCGCGGCAGCTGGGCTACTACGCTTGGATAACGCGAGACCACAGGGTTACGAAACTGAGCGAAGCCTATTATTACGTGAGACGGTAGAGAAAAAACCAGCAGCCCTAGTAGCTCAGCCGGCAGAGCGAAGGTTTCGTAAACCTGCGATTTGTGGGGCGGAGACCTTAGGCCGTGGGTTCAAATCCCATCTAGGGCTTTTATTTTCATCTCTCTTCTCAACAACGAAACCCCGCTCTGCCTGCTGAGCTACCAAGGGATTTGAAACATTACAATTTTCTGTAACATTACGGAATTCTGTAACATCGAGATATCCCTTTCTGACCAGGATTGGTAGCTCTTGGTTTACAAAGACCACTAGCTTCTTTTGAAGTCTAGACTTGATAACTCGGCTATAATCTCCGCTGATTTCAGAGTTAGCCATCAAATAGTCTCGTTCTGCTTTACTGAGAAACAATGTCCGCAGTCTTTAGGATGCTAAGCTAAAAAGAAGTATGGTGTTGTAGCGCTAATGTTACGGTTTGTTAAAATATCAATCCAACAGGTAGTTTACATATAGCCATTAAAGAAAGTAAGAGAAGATTTCATTTTTCCTCGTTTCCTCTATCTACTCGTGACTTTGTTCTTTTCTATCCTCGGCTATAT
>Ga0307408_100002260_pt1 | contig 13722 bp, 12 predicted proteins | sample 322Cmetagenome_FD_202116 | JGI IMG/M metagenome (GOLD analysis project Ga0307408, IMG submission 202116) | Maize rhizosphere microbial communities from greenhouse at UC Davis, California, United States - 322HYB-C-3 | ecosystem: Host-associated > Plants > Roots > Rhizosphere > Soil | place...
GCTAAACCTGACAATTCCTAAAAAAGATGTGGAAAGAACTGCATTTTTTAATAAAAATTTAAAACAAAATCGATCAAACCATATTCACTTCGCGCTCTAAAACCACCCCAAATTTACTTTTTACGTCATTAATTATTGCTGAAGAAAGCTCGTAAACCTCTGTCCCTGTTGCATTTCCGTGATTAACCAGAACCAGCGCCTGATTTTTCCAGGTGCCAGTTTCACCAATTTTTTTTCCTTTCCATCCGCATTGCTCAATTAACCATCCAGCGGCTAGTTTCACTGTACTATTTGGTAGACAGTAGTGTACAGTGTCTGGAAAACTAGACTTAATTTTTTCAAATGTGTCCTGAGAAACTACAGGGTTTTTAAAAAAGCTCCCTGCATTACCAATGGTAGATGGATCTGGCAGCTTACTTACGCGAATATCTGATACTACCCGAGAGATGTCTTTTATAGTCGGCTGTTCAATTCTCCTATTTTGCAATTCCGAAGAGATGGCTCCATAAGTTGTATTTAAATTAGGCTTGGCCGAAAGCTTATACGTTACCGAAGTAATAATTACTTTCCCCTTAAGCTCAGATTTGAATACGCTTTCCCGATAGCCGAACCGACAGTCAGCATTGTGAAAAGTTGAAAATTCTCCTGTTGAAATATTAAAAACCTCGCACTTAAAAAACACATCCTTTAACTCGACCCCATAAGCACCTATATTCTGAATGGGCGAGGCTCCCACCGAACCTGGAATCAGACTAAGGTTTTCAATACCGGCAAAGCCTCTGTCAACACAATAATTTACCAGGTCGTTCCAAACTTCACCGCCGCCGGCTGTAATATAAATATCCTCACCCTCAATTTTCTGGCTTATTCCCTTTATATTCATTCGGATCACTAAGCCATTAAAATCCTTTGTGAAAAGAATGTTACTTCCTCCTCCTATCACCAGGCGTTCGGCGGTTTTCCACCTTTCATCTCTAAACAGATCAATCAAATCCTGCTCAGAATTAATTTCGGTAAACCAACGGGCTTTTGCTTCTACTCCAAATGTGTTAAGGTGTTTTAGAGAAACGTTTTCGAGAACTTGAGGCATGCGTATTTTTTCTATTGCGGGGGCGAAGTTCGTAGTTATTTACATATCTTTTAGCATATAATTACAAATGTCATCCACATTTAGTTAAATGTATTTTGATACAATTTTCTCAGAGCTGGATATTAAGATTAAGGCTTTACCACGCCCTGCCGGCGTAAGCTATATTTTCGGTGGCGATATGGAAAATCAGAGTGAAGGATTTGGAACTTTAGGTATTGCCCTGCTAATGTCTATCATTTTGATTTACCTCATCATGGTGGCACTGTATAATAATTACATACATCCTTCGTTGTATTGTTCTCCATTCCGCTTTCAATTATTGAAGCTTGCTTGCACAGGCACTAACAAACAATTCGCTTAATATTTTCACCATTCCGGGATTAATTTATGCTGATTGGCTTGGTTGCCAAGAATGCAATCATCCTGGTGGATTTTACCAACCAGCAGATTGCTGAAGGGAAAAGCGCAAGTGAATCGTTAATTGCCGCGAATCATGCCCGCTTGCGTCCGATATTGGCATCCGGACATTAATGCCCTTATGGAGGAGCCCTATACAGATGAGGTTTTAGAGGAAGAATTCGAGGTTTTAGAATATCAAAGATAATCCTTAAGTGGTTAGTTTAAGTTGAGTGAGAGTGATGGGGACACTGGAGAGTGTCCCCTTTTTTATCATACAGAGGCAGCTTTTATCCCCCTAGCCCGAAATATACTTACCTCCGGGAAGTTTATTCACCAGCCAAACAACAAATCCCGACACACAAAGGCAGGCAGCAAGCGTCGCTGCAATTCCAACCGCAGGGTTAACCCAAAAACAATTCAGCCCTTTTTTAGTCAGCTCAGACAGCACAAGTACATGCACCAAATAAATCCCGAAACTGTATTTGCAAAGAAATAAGCGAATGTTTTCAAGTACCGTAAACCTAAACTGAAAATCGCTGACAAGCATAAAGACACCTGAAGCCGTTAACAATACATTCGGCGTTAAAAAACCATAGAACAAGGAGTCAAACCGCCCCTTCTCTTGAGTGTATAACCATGTTCCCAAAATCGTAATAGCAATTCCTGCTACTAGCAATAACCATGAATAAAGCTTAGGCCAGCTCCCCTGCTTCCGCTTCAATGATAAATAATAGCCGAGAACCAGGTATCCCAAAAATCCCGAGAAGTAAGACAAATCGAAATTCGGCTTGTGCCGGAATAATATAGGATGGCTTACCACCATTGTGCCCATCCAGATAAAAAGAAAATATCTAATCTCCTTTTCTGTACAAGCCCTCACCGCCTTGCTGATAATTGGAATAAACAGATATAAGCCAATAATCATATAGATATACCAAAAATGATAGGCAGCACCGTGCGCTATTTTATCCCAAACCAGCTCAAAAACAGCTGTATAATTCCCCTGAGAATACTTTATCAAATCATAGCCGATATAAACAACACTCCAAAATATAAATGGCAGCAAAACCCTTATTACTCTTTTCTTCAAAAAGTCTCTGATATGATATTCCTTGCCTAGCAATAGAGCTCCCGAAAGCATTACAAATACCGGTACACAAAAGCGAACCGAACTATCAATAATATTGCCCCAATGCCACGTAGCTTCGGATACCTCACCATATTTATATAGAATGGGAGAGGCTACATGAAGTAAAACCATAGCCACCGTTGCTATGATACGAAGATTGTCTGGCCAGCTATGCCGTTTTGGATGTTCCATTAAATAATGAGGCTATCAACCTTAATATTCGACTAAAGTATTAACATTTGGCGGTATAAGGATATTCGAAAATTATTAGTTGGGATATCTGGTTTTAAAAAGGAATCCGCCCCGCCAAACATTATTCCTCCTAACGTTTTATAACTATCCCGCATGTAAAAACATTTAATTTCAGCTAGATAAGAAAGTTCCTTTATATATTTAGGCAAGATTTTAAATTCTATAATGAAACTACTTGCTATATCCGGAAGCTTAAAGAGCACCTCTTCTAACACAGCTATAGTTAGGGCGATAAAAAGAATCGCTAACAATGCAGATGTAACTATTTATACCGGGCTTGGAGATTTACCGCATTTTAATCCTGATTTAGACAATGAAGATGCACCGGAAACTGTGTCTGCTTTCAGAGAATTAATCAGGGCCAATGATGCTGTGCTTTTTTGCACACCCGAATATGCATTTGGAATGCCTGGTGTACTAAAAAATGCGTTAGACTGGACAGTATCATCCGGAGAATTTGTTGAAAAGCACGTTATTGCCCTTAGTGCCTCTCCTTCGTTTATGGGTGGCGATAAAGCTCTTTCTTCCTTATTACTAACCTTAAGTGCTCTTTCGGCATTAGTACCTCAAGGCGCTCAGCTTAGTATCCCAGGAATTACTAAAAAGTTAGATGAGGAGGGAGAATTAGTTGACCAATCAACAGAGATTGCTTTAAAAGGTGTCCTCTTGGCACTCACAGAATCACTGGAAAAACAAAACATATTAAATTAATCATGACAAACCTAAATATCCCTGAAGGCTATCAAACCGTAATGCCATATTTAATTTTAAGAGATGCAAACGGCTTTTTAGATTTCACGAAAAAGGTTTTTAATGCCACCGAAAAAATGAAACATATGAGTAACGAACAACTCATTATGCACGCTGAGATTCAGATCGATGGAAGCACTATTATGTTTGCTGAAAGCACTGAAGACTATCAGCCTCAAACGGCGGGGCTTTTTGTATATGTGAAGAATGCCGACGAAACTTATCAAACTGCCTTAAACTATGGGGCAACATCGATACTTGCTCCTCGCGACCAGGATTATGGCAGAAGCGCCGGGATTAAGGATCTTTGCGGTAATACATGGTGGATAACTACGGCGAGTTAGGTGAGCAGAGACTGGCGTAGAGCATAAAATTTTATAAACAACAAAGGCTCCAAATGGAGCCTTTGTTGTTTAGTTTGGTAGTTATCTATTTTAGATATGTAAAGCTCTATTTGCAGTTGCAGCCAAAGCAGCTTCCTTAAATGATTCAGTAAATGTTGGGTGAGCATGGCTGATACGGCCAATATCCTCTGCAGAAGCGCGGAATTCCATAGCAACAACTGCTTCTGCAATCATATCCGCTGCCCGAGGCCCAATCATGTGAACACCCAGGATTTCATCTGTTTCTGCATCGGCCAAAACCTTAATTAATCCGTCGATATCCATACTTGCACGGGCACGTCCACTCGCTTTGAATGGGAACGAACCTGTTTTGTACTTTTTACCTTGCTCTTTTAATTGCTCCTCTGTGTAACCAACAGCAGCAACTTCTGGCCAGGTATAAACTACACCAGGAATAAGGTTATAATTGATATGAGGTTTTTGTCCCGCAATGGTTTCGGCTACATAAACACCTTCCTCTTCAGCTTTATGCGCTAACATAGCACCTTTAACAACATCGCCGATAGCATAAACACCTTTTACAGAAGTTTCCAGATGATCGTTTACAGGGATTTTTTTGCCGCGGTCTTCTAACTGGATACCGATTTTGTCTAAGCCTAAACCTTCCGTATATGCGGTACGGCCTACAGCAACGATGCAATAATCGCCCTCAAGGGTAATTTGCTCTCCTTTAGAGTTATCTGCAGTTACTGTAACTTTTTTGCCTTTTACTGAGGCACCAGTAACTTTATGGCTTAATAAAAATTCGAATCCAATTTTTGACAAAGTTTTTTGAAGCTCTTTACCCAAGGTTTTATCCATGGTAGCAATAATGCTGTCAACATATTCAACAACAGTAACTTTTGAACCAAGACGGGCATAAACAGAGCCCAACTCCAATCCAATTACACCGCCACCAATTACAATAAGGTGTTTAGGAACTTCCTGAAGATTTAAAGCTTCCGTTGAAGTGATTATACGCTTCTTATCAATTGGAAGAAACGGAAGTGCAGTGGGTTTAGAACCTGTTGCAACAATTACATTCTTTGTAGTTATAGTTTCCTCGCCACCCTCAGCTTTAGTAACCTTTATAGTGTTTTTGTCCACAAAAGAACCAAGGCCATGGAATGTAGTGATTTTATTCTTCTTCATCAGGAAGGTAATACCGCCTGTGGTTTGTTCAACCACCTCGTTTTTACGTTTAATCATTTGAGGAAGGTCAACACTTAAATCTTTTAGGTTGATGCCATGAGTTTTAAAAGTGTGGGCAGCATTATGATAATGCTCAGAAGAATCTAAAAGCGCTTTTGAAGGGATACAGCCTACATTAAGGCATGTACCACCGTAAGTACTGTATTTTTCTACGATAGCCGTTTTAAGTCCTAATTGTGCACAACGGATTGCGGCTACATATCCGCCTGGCCCGCTGCCTATAACTGTTACGTCGAATTGCATGGATGAATTTTTGGTTGCCCAAAGTTAAACGATTAATGCTCTTTAGGAAAAGAAAATCCATTATATCTCCGGATGCCGCCGGAATTCTTTACTCCGGTCAAACAAATAGCGATAAGTATGATGGGTTTTATAAATTTTAGCGCCAATTTGTTCTGCAACATGCATCATTCGCGGATTAAAATCACCAATCCAGTTCATTTCTATATCTTTATATGGAACTTTGTCCTTTATCGCTTTTGCTGCAGCAACTATGAGTGCAATTTCAACACCTTTGCGTTGAAATCCGGGAACTATTCCGAAAGCCAGGCCCGACATTGAACGCGTTGCTCCTGTCCATTTATTGAACAGCAGCCTTAGTTTTCCGAAAGAATCCAGCTTACCATCCACATACTTCACAAAAAGCTGATTCAATTCTGGAATACTTATAAAAAAACCGATTGGCTCATCTTTATAATATGCAAACCAAATAATACGCTCGTCAATAACAGGCTTGAGGGAATTCACAAGCTTGCATGCCTCAATTTTTCCCATCTCGCCCACCCCTTCGTGATTCACCCAGGCCTTATTATAAATCAACCTGAAATCTTCTGCATATTTGTCAATTTTACTTTTCTCGATATGCCTGAAAGAATAATCTTCATTCCGCATAACTCGTTCTGCTACAGCGACCAAACTTTTAGGCATTGGTGAGTGAACAGCTCTGATATAAGTAAATTGTTTAAAGTATAATTGGAAGCCATAACCCTCAAATAAATCTTTATAATAGGGGAAATTATAGTTACAGCAATAACCCGGTTCGAAAAAACCATCAGCCAATACCCCCCACCAACGTTCCCTGCTTCCCAGGTTTACGGGGCCGTCCATCGCTTCCATACCCTGCTCCTGTAACCAATTGCGGGCGGCATCAAACAATGAGAAAGCAGCGTCTCTATCATTTATACAATCAAAAAAGCCAATCCCGCCGGTTGGTTGTTCCTCTAAATAAGCTGTTGTGGGATTAATAAAGGCAGCAAGTCTTCCATGCACCCCGCCAATCTCGTCCTTTAAAAGCCAGCGCTTACAATTATCATCCCTAAGAAGTTTGTTTTTCTCCACATCAAAAACTTTAGAAACATCTTCATCCAAAGGGCGTATATAGTTTTTATCACTGGCATACTGAAACGTAGGAAACTCTATAAATTCTTTGATCTCTTGTAGCGTTTTAACTTCGGTTAATATCATATTCAGATAGCTTTTATGGAAAAAAGCGCTATTGGACGTATTTCAACAATTATAGTTATTTAAAACTGTTTCAAATTATTTACCTTAAACATAAAATGAAAAGATTTCGACTTTGGCTATTATTTTCCCTTCTATTTCTTAGCCAGGCTGCATCTGCACAGCACTTAGAAAGCTTCTCTAAAGCCGATACATTACGTGGCTCCCTTAGTCCGCTAAGAACGTGCTATGATATCAACTATTACCATCTCGATATCAGGGTGGACGTAGGGCAACAATTTATATCTGGTTCAAACCTCTTTAGATTCACAGCAACACGAGACTTCAATAAACTCCAATTCGACCTTTTTGATAACTACGAAATCGAAAAAATAGTTTACCAGGGAAAGGAATTAGAGTATACTGCCGAATACGATGCAGTATTTATTCAATTTCCAGCAATAATAAAGAAAGGCAGCAAGGCCGAGTTTACAGTTTTCTATTCTGGTACTCCAATGATTGCCCAGGACGCGCCGTGGGGAGGCGGATTTGTTTTCACCGAGGATGCAGGTACCGCCCCCTGGGTTAGTGTAGCCTGTCAGGGCCTGGGAGCCAGCGCATGGTGGCCCAACAAAGACCATCAATCAGACGAAGTGGATAGCATGTTAATTAGTGTCACTGTTCCACGTGGCCTAAAAAATATAAGCAACGGAAGGTTAATTTCCACGGAAGTGCAGCCCGATGGAGCTACCAAGTTTAATTGGTTTGTTTCATATCCTATTAACAATTACAATGTCACGCTGAACATTGGAGATTTCGCCCACTTTTCCGATGAATATATCGGATTAAAAGGCAAGTTAACTCTTGACTATTATGTGCTTCGCGAAAATCTTGACAAGGCTAAGGCCCAATTCGAGCAGGTAAAAAAAGTATTAAAAAGCTTTGAATATTGGTTCGGAGCCTATCCATTTTATCGTGATGGCTATAAACTGATTGAAACGCCATATCTTGGAATGGAACACCAGAGCGCAATTTCATATGGCAATAAATACAAAAATGGCTATCTGGGTTCAGACCTATCAAAAACAGGACTCGGATTATTCTGGGATTATATAATCGTTCATGAATCTGGGCATGAATGGTTTGGCAACAACATAACCTCAAAAGACCTTGCGGATTTATGGATACACGAAAGCTTTACTACTTATTCGGAAGCTCTTTATATTGAAAGCCAACAAGGTAAAAAAGCTGGTGTGCAGTATCTTAATGGACTTCGCCTCACCATTCAGAATGACAGTACAATTATAGGCCCTTACAATGTAAACCGGGAAGGATCAGAAGACATGTACTTTAAGGGAGCTAATCTACTGCATACCATCCGTACTATAATTAATAATGACCAGCAGTGGCTCCGTATTTTGAGAGGCTTAAATCAGGCCTTTAAATTACAAACAGTTACATCAGAACAGATCATTAGCTATATTAACAAACAATCAGGCAAAAACTTAACGCCTATTTTCGACCAGTATTTGCGCTTTAAAGACATTCCTACTCTTGTATTAACACGAGCGTCTGGAAATTCGGTCGCTTATAGGTGGCAATCGGATGTTAAGGGCTTTAATATGCCGGTTAAAGTTAAACTCCCAGGAACCAGCGAGTGGCAGCTAATTCAACCCACAAATATTGCTAAAATATTAACTGTACAAGGGCCTGCATCGGAGTTACTTATCGATACCGACAACTTTTATATTAAAACGAAAATATTAGCCAATTAATGTAACCTTTACTTGTTGCTGGCGTCATATTTATCTAACTCAATGGATATAATACTATGAAAACAACGCTTGCTTCATTCGGCTGGCTGCTGCTTTTAATCCCTTTCATAAGCGTAGCCGGCACCAAAACCATTTTTCACTCTGTATATAGTAATAACCTGGACGAAGATGTTCGGCAACTCCAACCTTTTCATGGAATCGAACTGAGCGGCTCCTCCGAAGTACAGGTAACCTTTGGCTCAAAAGAAGAAGCCAGGTTAGAAGGTAGCCTTGAAGATATTCAACAGCTGGAAACCAAAGTCGAAAACGGAATCCTAAAAATCAGGAGCAAGAAATCTGGCTGGAATATGCGAAATGGCAAAATAAAAGTGCATGTGACAGCCAAATCAATTAACAGTGTTGTAGTAAGCGGCTCTGGCAATTTAGGCATTAACCAGTCTTTTAAAACCGATAAACTGAACTTGACGGTAAGTGGTTCAGGTAGCATTGACGCTGTATTCGAAGCTCAAACTGTAAATGCAGCAATTAGCGGCTCCGGCAGCATAAAAAGTGCTGGCTCCTCAAAAAGCTCCAATATTCGTGTGAGCGGCTCGGGAAATTTCAATGGTAAAAAGCTTATCTGCGCCTCAACAAACATTCAAATAAGTGGATCTGGACAAGCTAATATTCATGCCGAAAAATCAATAAATGCGCAATTAAGCGGATCGGGCGGAGTACGTTATTCGGGCAATCCAGAGGTAAAGGTTGCAAAAAGTGGCTCTGGCTGGATTTCAAAAATATAGGGCATCCTGAAAGCACTTAATTAAGGCTATACAACAAAAGGCCACCCACTACGGGCAGCCTTTTTCTTTTATATTCTAAGCCTTTACTTAAACACCTAACAATAATCTTGTTGGATCTTCAAGTAGCTGTTTAACTTTCACAAGGAAACCTACAGACTCGCGGCCATCAATAATACGATGGTCATAAGACAAAGCAACGTACATAATCGGGCGAATAACAACCTGTCCGTTAATTGCAACCGGACGCTCGACAATGTTATGCATACCTAAAATTGCAGATTGAGGAGCATTGATGATTGGAGTAGATAACATTGAACCGAATACACCACCATTAGTGATAGTAAATGTACCACCAGTCATTTCGCCAATAGTCAACTTGTTCTCACGAGCTTTAACAGCTAAACCAATAACCGCTTTTTCAATACCTGCTAAAGATAATTGCTCTGCGTTTCGGATAATCGGAACAACTAAGCCTTTAGGTGCAGAAACCGCAATTGATACGTCAACGAAATCGCTATAAACTACTTCTTCGTTTTCAATACGTGCGTTAACCGCAGGAAACTCTTTTAAAGCCTCACAAACCGCTTTGGTAAAGAAAGACATAAAGCCTAAACCAACGCCATGAGTTTCTTTAAATTTATCTTTGTATTTAGCACGGATATCCATGATCGGCTTCATATCTACTTCGTTGAAAGTAGTTAACATAGCCGTTTCATTCTTCACAGATACTAAACGTTTAGCAATCGTTTTACGCAAGCCAGACATTTTTTCTCTGCGCTCATTTCTCAAACCAACAGGAGCATCCACAACAGGAGCTGAAGGAGTTGCCGCAGCTTTAGGAGCCTCAGCTTTTTTCTCTGCTTTTAACGCATCTTCCTTAGTAATACGGCCGCCTACGCCTGTTCCTGAAACAGAACCAGCATTAACACCTTTTTCTGCCAAGATTTTCGCAGCAGACGGAGATGGAGTACCAGCAGCATATGATTTATCTGATTGAACTGCAGGCCTAGCTTCCGCAGATGGGGCAGCTTGTTGAGCCGGAGCAGCAGCCACTCCGCTACCAGATTCAATTGCGCATACAATCGCTCCAATTTCAAGCGTATCACCTTCTTTCGCTACATATTTTAAAACACCTGGAACTTCGGCTGTTAATTCAAATGTTGCTTTGTCTGACTCAAGTTCTGCAATTTGCTCGTCCATAGCAACTACTGAACCTTCTGGCTTTAACCAGTGTGAAAGCGTTACTTCTGTAATAGACTCACCAACAGGCGGAACTTTCACTTCTACAGTCTTGCTTTCGCCTTGAGCTGCAGGTGCACTTTCAGCTTGCGGAGCAGGAGCTGCCGCGGCATTTACAACCGCACCATTTTCTTCAACAGAAGCAACCAAAGCACCAATAGCTAAGGTATCGCCTTCTTGTGCTATTACTTTTAAAGTTCCTGCCTTCTCAGCCGTTAATTCAAAAGTGGCTTTATCAGATTCAAGTTCAGCGATAACTTCATCCATTTCAACATGGTCACCATCCTTTTTAATCCAACGAGATAGGGTTACTTCTGAAATTGATTCGCCTACCGGCGGAACTTTGATCTCTAAACTCATAGTTTTTTATATTCTTATGTAATACTGGTTAATCTACGTTTACAACTTTTTTAGTTGTATCAATTACTGCTTTTTTAACTTCTTTGCCGGCTACATCCTCAAATGCTTTTCCAACAATATATAATTGTTGAGAAATGTGCTGTTTAGCATAGCCTGTAGCCGTGCTACTAGCTTCTTTTCTTGAAATCACGTCAAGGTTAAGTTCAGATTTTCTGAATTTGCGGCAAATATACGGCCATGCCCCCATGTTTTCAGGCTCTTCTTGTACCCAGAAAAACTCGGCATGAATATATTTATTCTTCAATTCGCGAAGCTGTGTTATCGGAGTTGGGTATAATTGTTCAACACGAACAATTGCCACATCTTTACGCTGGTCAGCCTGTTGTTTCTCTAACAAATCGTAGTAAACTTTACCAGTACAGAACAATACGCGTTTAACATCTTCTGCACTTGCAAAAGTATCATCAATAACTTCACGGAAGCCGCCTTCAGTAAATTCATCAATTGTACTTACACAAAGCGGATGGCGTAATAAGCTCTTGGGTGTAAATACTACCAATGGCTTACGGAAATCGCGTTTTAACTGGCGGCGCAATAAATGGAAGTAGTTACCTGGAGTTGTAATGTTTGCTACCTGAATGTTGTTATTTGCACAAAGCTCTAAGAAACGCTCAATACGTGCAGAAGAGTGCTCAGGGCCCTGGCCTTCATAACCATGTGGAAGTAACATCACTACACCGTTAGAACGCTGCCATTTTGTTTCAGCACTTACCAGGAATTGGTCAACAACAATTTGAGCACCGTTAAAGAAATCTCCAAATTGTGCTTCCCAAATGGTTAAGGAATGAGGGTTTGCTAAAGCATAACCATACTCAAAGCCTAAAACACCGTATTCGGATAAGTGTGAGTTGTAAATATCAAATTTAGCAGGAGCATCACCATTTTTAACCTGTGCTAATGGGATGTACTCTTCTTCCGAATCTTCCACTTTAACAACAGCATGGCGGTGAGAGAATGTTCCACGTTCAACATCCTGGCCACTAATACGCACACGGAATCCCTCGCTTAATAACGTTCCGTAAGCCATTAACTCACCCATTGCCCAGTCAAACTTTTTATTCTCAACCATTTTCCGGCGATCATCAAAAAGCTTCTCAATTTTCTTAAAGAATTTTTTGTCTGAAGGAAGTGTCGTTAATGTATTAGCAACGCTAAGAAGGCTTTCTTGTGAAACAGCAGTCTGCGCTTTAGTTTCAATATCCTCAGCAGTAGCCAGCCTTAAACCACTCCATGCTCCCGAGAACATTGGGTTTGGCTCGTAATGATGGTTCTCTTTAGACTCGTTTAAGCGTTCCTGAAGAAGTGCTCTGAAATCTTTTTCCATCTCTGTCGCAAGGTTTGCGTCTACACTACCTTGTTCCTGGAGCTTTTTATTGTAGATCTCCCTTGGATTAGGGTGTTTCTCAATTGCTTTGTATAATAATGGCTGAGTGAATTTTGGCTCATCAGACTCATTATGTCCGTAACGACGGTAGCAAAGGACATCAATAAACACGTCATTATTATAACGCTGGCGATATTCTACTGCTAAATTGATCGCATAAACCAACGCCTCAACGTCATCACCATTTACGTGAAATACCGGAGACTGAGTTACTTTAGCAATATCAGTACAATAAGTAGATGAACGGGCATCTTTGAAGTTAGTGGTGAAACCAACCTGGTTATTAATTACAAGGTGAATAGTACCACCTGTTTTGTAACCATCAAGTTTAGCCATTTGCAATACTTCGTATACAATGCCTTGTCCGGCAACTGAAGCATCACCATGTATTAAGATTGGGGCAATACGGCTGTTATCGCCACCATATTTGAAATCGATTTTAGAACGTACGATACCTTCCACTACCGGATCAACTGTTTCCAGGTGGGAAGGATTAGGACAAAGGCTTAAATGTACTTTTTTACCAGAATCGGTAGTTACATCAGTCGAGAATCCTAAGTGATACTTTACGTCTCCGTCAAAAGGTTTAGATTCATCATAACCCTTACCTTCAAACTCAGCAAAAATATCGCTGTATGTTTTGTTCATTATATTGGCAAGAACGTTTAGGCGGCCACGGTGTGCCATACCAATAACGAACTCTTCAATACCTAAATCAGCACCTTTTACAATTACGGAATCCAGAGCAGGAATTACACCTTCTGCACCCTCTAAAGAAAAACGTTTTTGCCCTAAGAATTTTGTACCAAGGAAGTTTTCAAAAACAACAGCCTCATTTAATTTTTTAAGGATGCGTTTTTTTGTATCAATAGAAAAATTTGGTTTGTTGCGTTCTCTCTCTAATCTTTCCTGAAACCATTTTACTTTCTCTGGGTGACGGATATATGTATACTCAGATCCAATAGATTGGCAATAGGTCTCTTCAACAAGGCTTAAGATATCCTTTAAAGTCGCCGGGCCTAAGCCAACTTCAACACCTGCATTAAATACAGTATTTAAATCAGCATCACTTAATCCAAAAGTTTCAAGCTCTTTACCAGGAAAATACTTACGGCGCTCACGCACAGGGTTTGTCTTCGTAAATAAGTGCCCTCTGTCACGGTATCCGTGGATAAGGTTTAACACCTTAATTTCTTTTAAAAAGTGCTCTGGAGTTTCGCCACCGGCAACATTTGCTTCAGAACCACGTCCAAAATCAAAACCCTCAAAAAACTTTTGCCAGCCAAAATCAATTGATTCGGGGTCCTCTTTGTACGACTGGTAAAGTGAATCTATATAAGCTGAATCTGCGTTACTGAGATAAGATAAATTATCCATGTATTATTAATTCTAAGGTAGCGGCAAAAATAAAAGTTTAACCTTATAATAAGCCACTTATTTTATATTTATTGAATTTTTATGATTTGT
>Ga0307408_100002261_pt1 | contig 13714 bp, 10 predicted proteins | sample 322Cmetagenome_FD_202116 | JGI IMG/M metagenome (GOLD analysis project Ga0307408, IMG submission 202116) | Maize rhizosphere microbial communities from greenhouse at UC Davis, California, United States - 322HYB-C-3 | ecosystem: Host-associated > Plants > Roots > Rhizosphere > Soil | place...
CCTCTAACTACTCAGCATGCCTGCAAAATTCTGAAGGCCGGTAAAAACGTCTTTCCGTTATGTCTTGGCTTGGTACGTCTTTCCTCCTGAGAAGACATCCAGCGAGGAGGTAAGTATGCCCTCCAGAAAAAGCGCTTTAAGGAAGCTAAAGCGCGCTCGTCGCATTCCGAGATGGCGGTGCGCTATCATCCGCGATACTTGTATAAATACGTATAGCGTTAACTGTAGATTTTAAGTAATGACTATTTTAGGCGGTCCCTCCGGACAGCCTTCCAGCTGCATAGGAGACAGGAATGTTCCGTCGTTTAGCTCAGGTGTTTTCTTCGAAGTGCGAGTACTTCAGCTCGCGCGTGAGTCATGCGATGGGACAGTACAGGCGCTACAGAAAAGCTGCCGACAAAGCTGTCGCCGCCGCTCGTGAATACCTGACTGTACCTAGCGCCAAAAATGTCTTCGAGCCGCTTACGCCTGTACTCTTGGAGGTGGATCGTTCACAGCGTTACGAGAGTGAGCTGCTGAGCGCACTGAGCAACGATCAGATTCGCAATATCGCGATTACTGGTGAGTATGGCGCTGGCAAGAGCAGCGTTATCCGTACGTTTGTCGATCGCCACCCTGAACTCACCTATGCATTTGTGTCGCTGGCCGCCTTCGGCAAAGATCTAAGCAACGGTGGGGCAGGGAAGTCGACCTCGACCGACGCTCCAGTCGCTCTCGCTGATTCCAGTTCAAACACCATAGATCCCAAAGGTGCAGAGAAAAAAACCGAGTCGGATATTTTGACGCGCATCGAGGAAACCATCGTTCAGCAACTGCTGTACGCGGTACCGTCAGATGAACTGCCGAAGAGTCGATTGAAGCGAATCATCCAGGCGTCTTCGTCCAGCATCTGGGGGCGTACAATTTTCTACGTGTTGATGATCGTAAGCGTACTGAGGCTTTACGTCCCGACAGTCGAGAAACTGCCGAAAATTGACCCAGCCTGGTTGGTCGAATGGCTACTATGGATCCCGGGATGGATGGCCGCCGTGATGCTGGGGGGGGGTGGCATCTACATGTTGTTCTCGACGCTGAAGCTGCTGTCCCTTTTCAGCATTGACGGCTTCACGATCAAGGGCGGAAAACTAGAAACGACCCACCACGGCTCCGTGTTGCACAAGAATGTTGATGAAATCGTCTACTGCTTTGAACGCAGCAAAATTGACATCGTGGTGATCGAAGATCTCGACAGATTTGGTATTCATGACGTCTTCACACGGCTGCGGGAAATCAATTTCATCATCAAGCAGTCCCCACAGATCAAGCGACCGGTTTACTTCATCTATGCGCTTCGGGATGAGCTGTTCGCCGTCGGTGAGAAAACGAAATTTTTCGACCTGATCATTCCGATTATCCCCGTGGTCAACTCCGAGAACTCTCGCGAGCAAATGTTCAAGATGCTTCGTGAGCGACAGTTCAATGGGACTGCGTTGGACGTTGGGCTTAATGAGACGTTGGTCGAAACAGTCTGTTATCTCATCGATGACATGCGGTTGATCAAGAATATCGTCAACGAATTCGACATGTTCTCCAGCATTCTCAGCGGTGGCTCCGGTCTGAAGCTTGATCCGAACAAGCTGTTTTCAATCATCGCGATTCGCAATCTGCATCCTGATGAATACGCACACCTGGTAAAACGACGTGGAGCCATTTACGAGACCATCCAAGGTTTCAGCGAGTGGCGATTCCAGCAGTCCAAGCAGGCTGAAGATGCCTACCAGGCGTTGCGAGAGAACCGGGAAAAGCGGGTACAGGAAATCGCGGGGAGTGTGGCAGAGCTGCGGGCGTATGTATGGCTTGAGCTTTTGAAGGCTTCAAATTTTCCAAACGCGAATTATGTCCAAGTGGTACAGGGCAACATGTTTTCGATGCTCGATTTTACGACCGATCAAGTTTTTGACGGGATATTCAATCAATCGACGCGACTGCAGATGATCAGTACCGATGTGTATAGGCAGAGGATGCAGACGTCAGAGATCGTGGGTTCTAGGGAGGTTCTAGCGTCGACGTCATACCAGAAAAGGTTTGACCTGCTCCAGCGAACGCTTGTTGATATCGATGATGAAATGGCCGAACTCCGAATTGAGGCAGGCCGAATTAATCACCAAACCTTCCGAGCCGCTGCCAAAAAAACCTACGGCGATGTCATCACTCAAAAACTGAACGGCTTGGACGTTGTCATTTACCTGATGCGCCACGGTTACTTCGACACCGATTACACGGACTACTTCGGCTACTTCTACTCAGGATCCCTCACATCCGAAGACAAAAACCTGATTCTGGAATTGAGACGTGGTGTCTTCGTGGACATCGCGACTGTGATCACTGCCCCGAAAAAGGCCGTGGAAAAGCTGGATACTGATGATCTGAGCGATGGCAGGGGCATTATCGTCGCGCTGATCGAGCACCTTTCTAGCTGTCCGTATAACGATACCGGCATGAGTCATGAACGCAGTAAGCTCGCGACTATTCTTAAGAGTGGACTTGGTGGGCATCTGGACAGAATGGCGCAAGCGACCGAAATTTTGATATCGACCGCGGCATCGCAAAAGTTCATTCAGGCTGTTTATGTGCTGGAGCCTGGATTGTTCCAAGCGTTGTTGAACGCTGAGCGATTCGAGTCAGCAGTGCTGAGGCAAGCACTGATCAGCGCAGTTATGGACGGATTGGAGGTTGCCCAGCTCACTCAAGTAAACTCTATGTCGGGCAAGGGTATCTATGATGCCATTGCGAGTCTCGAAGACGTGTCGCGCTTGATGCCGGGACTCGAAGCAGGAGGTAAAGGCTGGTCTTGGCTGAAAGAGCTACCGATGCGCTTCTCAGCGCTAAATGACAGCATCCTCCTGGACGACCTCAAGAAGCTAATCGAATGGGGTTGTGTTGAGGTAAACCTGAACATGCTCACGCTGATTTGCCAAAAAGCCGAACCCGTTCATGCAAGCAAATCTGATCACAGTGTAAGAATCATTTCCTATCGTCGACTGCAGGCCCTTGAGATTGATGGCCTGAATGAACTCCTGCTTGAGGCCGCGGAGGAGTTTGCAAACACGCTTTTAGCCCAGGTTGGGACGCTGGACGAGTCCGCGACCTCCTTTACAGAACTGCTAGGGGCCATCCTGAAAGAGTCGGACGACTCAGAAGCCGTGGATCAATTGTTTGATCGAACGATATGCACCTTCGAGCGGCTCGAAGACACGACCCCATCGTTGTGGGCGAAAGTGCTGCTGTCTGATCGGGTGAAATTGAAAGCCGTTACGGTGTGGACGTTCTTCAAAGACATACTCGTACCCGCTTTGGAGCATAAAGGTTGCGAAACCTTGGATATGGAGGCCCTTGCAGGCTTCATCCAGCGTCATGTAAAGGAGATAAAAGAGGAACTCTGGGACCTCAACCCCTCTCTGCATCAAGAGCTACAGAGATACCTAATCGCGCCGACAGGGTTATCTAACGAAACACTTGAATTGCTTTTTACGAACGTCTTCTTGAGCGATCCCGGGATTCTTAAGGGACTGCAAGCCAGGGAGCGCTGGGAGATGCTCGCAAACGCGCCGTTTCTGGCGTACAGCCCTGAAATCCGCGAGAGCATCAGGACATTCAGTGCCGATCTGGAAGCTCCGTATCTCGCAGCACATTGGGTACAGGCGCGCGACGGGATTGATCTGTCTCAAATATCGATTGATATGGCATTGCCACTCAGCCAAAGCGGTGCGCTTGAGCTGAATGAAAAAATCCAGATGTGGACGGCGTTACCGGTTGAAGCCTTCGACACCAACAACGAGGTCGTCAAAGAAGTGGCTGAAACCTGCCGCGTTGCTAATCGACACTCGACAAGCTTTCCGCCGGCGTTCATCCCCGCGCTCAAGAAATTCGCAGGTGGGGAGGGGCTTACTTCAGCTCAGCGCTCTGAAGTATTGATCCAATGCTTGCCATCGTGCAGTTGGGCAGAGGCAGCCTCCGTCCTTGGCATGCTCAGCGAGGGCGGCTTCACAAAGCTGTCACCACATATCAAAAAAATTGAAGTGCCATACAGCGATCTCAACATGAGGGTGATCAATGCTCTTCATACGAGAGGTTTCGTGCAGACCGTGACGCAGAAGGGAGATCTCATCGGCGCCACCGCTAAGCCGAAAGGAATGGTGTGATCAACAAAAAAAGACGGTTGCCATCATGGCGCGGCGTTCGGGATCAGGTCTGCATTCGACGCCTTGAAAAGCTATAACTGAAGAAGTGCTCTCACCATAGGCTGCTAAGGCGTTGGGCGCATGCCGAGAAGATCTCGTAGGCAGGCACAGGGAAGGCGAGGTATACGCTGCCTAAAAGAGTGAGCATTGCTGACAGCGCAACTGCTCCCGATGAACTCCCCAACACCTTCGGGAGAGTCACCGTTTCGTGATGCCGAATCTTAGCCAAGCATATGTCGATGCGGCGGTCGGTCAGTTGATGCCTTCGAATCGCGTTGTCTTCGTCCTGAATCGCTACCCTCTGTAGCTCATCGATTTGACGCCGTAGATGATCGACTGGATTTCGGGTCCGGCGGTAAATTTGAAGTTATACGATCTGCCGTCATCGACCTTTGGAAGGAAATTGTCGAAAGTCCATTTCTCAGCTTTAGCGGCTGCGCGGGCGCTTTGGATCGCTAACGCTATCGTGGTAATCGATGAGATTACAACCACGGCCAACCCGAATTCCAGAAACCAGTTTCGCGCTGGCAAGCCCAACCCCACTGAGATGAGGATGATGATCAACGGGGTAAATGCGCTTATGTAGAGCAACGGTTAGTCCTGGCTAGGGAGATGTAGCAGAAGGGTGCGGCTCGCAAGGCTGTCGGGTGCTTTGGGCAATGTCACTGCGGGTTTCGAATCGAAATCCGAATCATCATATCAAGGCACGCGCCGCTCAGGCGCAGTTGCCCTAGATTTCAATGAAAATCAAAAATTTCTGCAGCCTACGACCGAGGTTCAGCCTGAGTTTAAGTTGGACGTAGATGAACGGGACAAGTATGGGCAACGGCGCCGCATCACCAGCCTGTACAAGCAGCGGTAGTCGTTGACCTGAAGAGAAACGGCACTGAATCAGTTTCATCGGCAGCCACCTCATTCAAGGACTCGCCATGAACACGGAGTACATGGCCCGTTGAGAGAGTGGATGCCGGAAGCGGATTTGTCGAATCAGTAATTTACGAGGTTCATGTGACCAGCCCTTAAAAACCGACCCCCCCCTGAACGCCCCATTTTCCGCCTCCATCCCCCCTCCGAACAAAAAACACGAAAAAAAACCGCGTGTTTTCGTAATTTCATTTCCATACCAAGCAAAAATTTTCATACCTAACCCTTTGAAATTCATGAGCTAGTTAATTTCACGAATTTATTCTGGTTTGACGCCAAAAATTTAGATGCTAGACCTCAAACATGGCTATGTAATTTGAGGTAGTTATGGCGTAAAGCCATTAATGGTTGGATGTACATAGCCTTGATCAGGAAGTTTGCTTAAACCGGATAGTGATGAATGCCGTACCTAGGCAACTTCTTCTACCTAACAGCGAAACTGATGAGGCTTATCATGGCTAATGAACATCAACCGAAGCTGAGAATCGTGAAAACCGGAGGCCCTAAAGTTCTGAGCGTCAGCATGAGGACTGCGGGTAACCAGTATTTTCCAGGCCTCCCGGCTTCATGCCAACTGCTTCCCAAACTCAGATTCCTAAGAGTGGCCGACCAGCTCCTGCTCTGCGTAAACAACTCAGGTGAATCAGAGTTCAAACCGGTCTCGATGACTGCGTACTCAGCCAAGCCGGTACTCACGCCTGTGTCAGTAGAGACACTCGCGCAAACTGACGAGGTGGAGCTTGGTAAGCCGTGGCCGCACAAAGTCCAGATGGACATGAAGTCCTTGGACGCCAGGTCGCTGCGCGGAATCATGGAACTTGCCCAAGATCCTCTGGAGTTCTCTCCCGACACGGAGGAGGTAGTGGAACGCGCGTTCCAGGCCTCACTTAAGCAAAGCATTGGCAAGCGGGCCTTTTGGGAGCTTGTCAGGTCAGAGTGCCAGGCAATCGGCATCAAAGCACCGTCATATCAGTTGGTGGCACGGCGGTTAGATTGCCTGTTCTCGCGTGAGGTGCTGCGGTATCACCCATTGACCCGCCAAGGTCATGTGAGTCACTCGGAGGGCTTTCCATCGGAATAGCCCAATACCACAAATCCCTGGCAGCGCAACATACTTTTGCATTGTCAGGGAATTATCGACCAGCACGCCGCTCCACTCGCAGCACGATATCAGCACGTCACAGCGCGCCGATATCGCAACTCTTGCGCACTGAGAGCGACGACGGGTCAATTGGAGGTGTGCCATGGGCACATATACCAACCCAGATGGCAGTAAACAACTTGTAAGCTTCGAAGGGCAACTTTGGGTCGTTGAAGATATCGACACACCCACTCGCAAGTTGCACCTTAAAAATCTTCGCAATGACACCTTGAGGCTAGTGAATCCGGCGCTAGTGGAATCGGTCGAGCATGACACGATAGTCAGGGCCGCTGAGGCCACGATTGCAGAGAAATCTGCGAAGCGTGCATTGATACTCGGAGAGGACTTCACCCCAGAACAGAAAGAGAAGGCGCGCCATCGCTTCGAGATTATCGAAAAGCAGTTTGCCGGTACGCTGTCGGCCGAGGCGGCTGCGAAGGAGTGCGGTCTGAGTTTGCAGCGCTACTACGAAATACGTCTGTTGTTCAATGCCGAGATTGGCCCAATCAGTCTTTTAGGCAAAAAGCGGGGCCGCAAAAAAGGCACCAAGACGATAGCCCCAGAAGTTGAGCAAATCATAGCGGATCAGGTATGGCTCTACCGGGGGCATGGCGCTTCATACCGTACGGTATGGAAGGGAGTGCAGGCGGTTTGCGCTGAACTGAAGATCAAGGACGTGCCGTCGTATGAGACGGTATGTGATCGGATGAATAACCTTCCGGAGCATGGCAAGGACGTCCAGGTGCATGGCAAAAACCACGCCGATGACGTCTTTAAACTCCGGGACGGGTTTCGGGAACTCAGCCGGCCTCTTGAGCAGGTGCAGATCGATCACACCGTGGCCGACGTATTCCTTGCCAGCCGTTATGATCGCGAACACCCGGTGGGGCGGCCATGGATCACGATTGCCATCTGTGCCAAGACGAAGGTGATCCTCGGCTTCTATGTCAGCTTGCGTTACCCCAGCCTGTGCAGCGTTGCTCACACATTGAAGCATGCCGTATTGAGCAAAGACGCATTCATGAAGAGCTTGGGGCTGGAGGATCACGATTACGAGTTCCACGGTGTCTTCAACGAGCTGCTGACTGATAATGCGAGGGAGTTTCGGTCAGCAAATCTCGTAGCTGCCTGCGCCCTAGAAGGCATCAAGCTGCGTCACCGCTCGCAAAAACAAGACGGCGGTATCTGTGAGCGTGCGCTCGGCACGCTAAACATCGGGTACGTTCAGATGTTACCTGGAGGAACGGCGTCCAGGACTCGCAAGGATCGAGACTACAACCCGGAGAAGCACAAAGTCCTGACGTTGGAGGATTTCATCCAATACTTCACGCTGGCGGTGTGTGAATACCACGACACCGCAGGCGAGGACGGTAAGACCCCTCGGGATCGTTGGCTTGAAGCACTGCGCGATGAAAACGGCCGGCCTGTTGTTCCTCGCAACGTCCACGATGTGAAAAACTTCATCATTGAGGTCATGCCTGAAAAGCGCCCCGTGATGAGCAAGACCGGACTCAAGGTCAACGGCTTCCGCTACTCCAATAACCTGCTGCGTCACATGATCGGCAAACCTATTCGGGTCAAATACGATCCGGCGAACTTGTCGAGTATCCTGGCAAGGTTTGAAGGCCAGTGGATCGAAGTTCCTTGCTGCGAGAAGACCACTGGTACGCTGACGGCCAAGGCGATCCTACAGAAGTATCTGAAGCGGGCAGGCAAGCTGGGCGAACTTGCGGTGAAAGCATTCTTGGCACGCTCTGAACAGCTGAGGCAAGCCATTCTGGCTGACATTCCTGCACTGCGGAAGCAGCGCGAAATCAACGAGGCTGACAAGAACGGTGCGCTCCTGATTCATCACGAGCGGTCAAAGAAAAAGCGTAAGGATGCCACCCGCAACTTCTCGGTTCCCGTTGAACCATTTGAGGGGGAGTAGCCATGGACTTATCGCACCTCGCTCCTAAGGTTCAACAGGTGGCAATGCTTGATGCATCGGAGCGCATCCAGCTATGCGATAGCCCGGTGTGGATCAAAACCAATACCAGCCAGACTTTTATCTCCGACATCGAGCGGATGGTCAAGGCGACCCGCATGGGCAGCCGAACCTGCATGGCGCTGATTGGAATCAGCGGGATCGGTAAAACGAAGATGATTGAGCAGGTTGAGGCACGGCTCAACGCGCCTGACTCCACCCAAATTCTCAATATCGATCTGTCTGAGTATGGCCGCTTCATTGACCTTCAGCAGATCTTCTTGAGCCGTTTAGGGTTTACGGAATCAGTCAAATCGCTTTGCACTGCAAGCGGTATCAATCGCATCGCAGAAAGGATCAAGCAAATGCACCTTGCGGTTTGCATTCTTGATGAAGGTAATGCGTTGGCTGGCGTGAAAAACATGCTCCTGCAACCCAATTACACATACCTGCGCGCGATGGCCAATCGTGACTTTGGCATTAGCTTGGTCGTGGCTGGGACTGACGAGCTCAAGGCCTACTTGGGGATGGATCCCCAATTGCGCTCTCGGTTCGGGGTGTGGGAGGTACCCGAATGGAGCGCCAAAGGAGAAGACTTTTCTCGGTTTCTCAAGGCATTTGTTCGATTCATTCCACTGCGCAAGCCGTCCAAACTAGACACCCCGGAAATCCAGGAAATGCTCATCGTCAATTGCCAGGCGAGTACCCGGGATATCGTCCGGGCACTAATCAGTGCCGCTAAGCTGGCAATCGAACTGGAGCACGAATGCATCGACGAGGAGCTGCTGGACAGCTGTTTGGAAGCTCGGCTGTCCGGTTTCCTGGAGTAAATCGACATGGGTCGACGCTGGATTGGCAGTTCTGCAAACCAAGCGTCGCTCGACCGCGTTCTCGCGCTAATCAATCAGAACGGAAATAGGGCAAAGGGTAGGTTGTTCATTGTTCGAGGCGAGGCGGGGGCGGGTACCAGTGCCTTCGCCTCACGTCTCCGAGCGCTGCTCGACAGCAGGCAGGCGCGCACGCTTTACGTCCCGAGAATGCCATTCAATTCCGACTTTGTTTTTTCTTCCCATGTCTTGAAATCCTTGGGCTTGCCTCCTTCAGTAGCCCTCACGTCGGGCCGACGCGTTGAGCGCCACTACAAAACTGCCATGCAGCTTAGGCGTTACGAGGCTGTCGTTTGCGAGGACGCTCATGACTTTTTCCATAAACACCAGCCCAAAGTTCAAGGGATTTACGATTCGATCCAGGCTTTGACGCAACCGCCTTACAGTCATTGTGTAGTGCTATGCGGCCTGTATGACACGCTGACGGCCGTGGGCCATAAAGCCACGGCTATGGGTATAGAAGTGACGTTCTTCGACCTTGAGGCAATGAGATGCGACCTCTCATATCTTACTTTCGTCCGAGACGTGATCGTGGCAAATCAAGGACACCGCTTTCCTCCATATCTTCCAGAAGCTAATGCTACGGCACTCGCACGCACGTCTCCCAAAACCGTCAACAACCCTGAAATCCCCGAAATCCCCGAAATCCCCGAAATCCCCGAAACGCCGGAAACCCGCGAGAGACTCGATGCTCCTAAAAGCGCAACTCTCGCCGCCGACACCAAGCTGACCGAACTCCCGATCCTTTCTTCCAAGTCGGCGCTTGCTGCGGAGCAGGCTGTACTTGGTGCGGCGTCCTTTATGGCACTCAAACAATCACCTCTGACGGCGCAGGGCATCGATGTTCGGATGTTGCACGAACATACCAAGGGGCTGATCGGGAATACCGTGTCAGTGCTCAAAGGGCTTCTGGCTGATGTTGAAATAGCAGAGCAAGCCACTGTTGGAGTTAAGGTTCGTCGGGACGTTGGAACGGAAAGCGCGTTAACTGAGGCGGGGATCGGGGCTAATACCCCAGCGTTCAAAGTCGATGTCTCGGCCCTCCCGGCGATGGGTGACCATGACGGCGACGGCGTGCCCTATCTGTCCGAAACCTCCGGCGGGCTGCAACTGCTGCTGCCCATTGGCCCCCCCATGGTGCATCAGATGGAGATTCAGCTAGAGCTTGCGCTTGATATGTCTCTAAACGTTCAGACGGGGCCCAAGGCATCGGTTATCCCGCAGAGCGAGATGTACTCAGCCATGCAGCAAAGGCTCACGAGTTCAATCCGCCAGCTGGAGCCCCCGAAGACAATCATCACGCCATCGGTGGGCGATACCTCGGGATCACCCGAGACACACGCTTGGGAGGCCGCCACGAGTCGGGCGAGCAGAATATCGGCCGCATGCAACAAGACGCCCCAGGGCTCCATGTACAAAAAGCGGAAGCTTTTTCAGGATTTTTTGACACCTCTATACGACGAGACATTAGGGTCGTGGCTCGATCGGAACACGAATGCCGGTCAAGCTTCCATGATCCACCAAGGGTTTCTAGATTGGTGCATGGGACTGCTGCGGTTGGAAAACGAATCCTCAAAGCTGTCAGCTGGGGAGGGCGCCTACGAAGCTCCTTGGGCGAGACCAACAGCACTCGATGAACAAGATGGCCAGACGCGACCTTGGGATCCTAACGCGCTTCTGGGGACTTCACGATCACGAGCACCGGGCATGACCATCAAAGAGATGGAGTACGACGACCTGTATCGGTCAGAGTCGTTCCTGAACGTCTTTCCCAGACCTTTAGCTGTTCATCTGGCTGAGCGCTTTACGCTGCCGGTCAATGCAACGGCGCAGCATGATAATCGCCGCTATTGTGCTCAGTGCCTGGCAGACGACGTTATGGGAATGAAAGCCCCAGCGCTAAGGCGGGCATGGCGTGACCGTGGCGCGGCGGTCTGCACGGAACATCGGCAACCTGTTCTTCTTCAACAGCTGGAAAAAGGGCATTTGAGCAAGCCAGCGGGTGCTTGGCAGGCGTATATACAGCAGACGTTGAACGGGCATTTTGATCATGGGGTTGGGCTAGTGTGTCGGCACGGCTCCGGTTACCAACCGGCTTCAAATGAGACCAGGGTTTGCCGGGCAGTGCGACGTATCCAGGATTGGGTAGCGAACTCACCCGCTATACCTTCTGTGCAGCATCCGTCGAAATATTGCTTGTACTTCATACTCGGATTTTTCCTGTATCAGCCCAACCTTGTCAGTGATGGCGGAGTTGCTCGCTGGTTTTTCAAAGGAATGAGGGGAGATAAGCTAAACACTCCTAGGTACTGCAGGCCTACGGTGAGTCAGATGATAAAAAATATCGAAACGGCGGCGCCGCGCTCACTCGCAGTCGGGTATTTATTGCTCGGAACCGCCTTCAATCTTTTGGCAGAGAGCGAGATGGACTTGCTTCGTCGAGAGTTACATTTCACTGAAGCCCTGTTTCCAAAGAATCGCCACGAGCTCAAACTGATGGCTCTATGTTTTCAGCGCTATCATCTAACTGCTGTCTGGGAAAGCGCTGTAGCAAGTTTGCCTGCGGGAGATCTACTACATCTGGAATGGCTGTTTAATAATAGTTGATGGGCACCGTTATTCGCGATCGAAATTAACGTATAAATCTCGCTCCACTCCAATCCTCCATCCCACTCAAAGTCAAACGCCAAATTCGAGATTTAAACTCCACTTCAACGTGCTACAGGTCAGGTGGAGGTGCCGTGAAGGGCTTATAGATAACCTAATGAGAATGCATTTCACGCAATTGCGGGCAGGGTTTATAGATCCAGGATCTTTGATGTTTCCAGGTATTGAAAAAGCACGCACTCCGGGCACATTACCCAGTAGGGAGTCGCAATTGGATTAGGTTACCTAAAAAGATTTAATAATGAATTTATGGTGGAACGCTACGCTATCCATCAGTGTGTTTCGATACATGGAGTGATGGTCTGTGTAGGTCGCCGTGAGGATGCCCACGTCCATCGGATCGGGTAGGGCTTGTCGCGAGTGGGATGATCTTGACATCCGGCGGTCGGACGACGCCATCAACACAAGCGGCTGCAGTGAGGCGGCGAGGTGTTGAGCACTGACAATATACGCAAAAATCGAAATTTCTCGACCGCCCCAAGATACCCATTCTAGAGCGGTTGCACGCGCGCCGTTCGCCTTCCTTACGAAAGGTCAAAACGAAGGGCGCGAGGTGTCTAAATCCTAAACCCGCATTTGCACGATTTTGCCATAAATTGACAACATGCGAGCTTGGCATAGGCTTCAAGCTAATAGTGGCACCATTTTGGGCGTCCGTATGCAACTTGGGAGATTGTTGCAGTAGACGATTTAATGTCCCTATCTATTTGATTTTTATGAGGGATTTTAGTGCCTCCTCAGATTGCTTGGCGCTAAGCGGCTGATGATCAGGCCAGAACTCGCCAGTAAGCGGGGACAATACCTCGACAGAGTGGCAGGTTTGCGATGCAACTAACTGATTTTATAGAGCTTATTGCTTCAACTTGGACAAAAGCCGTTAACGTCTTTAAGCAAGCTAGGCATTGCGCTACACTCAAATCAGGCCAAAAACATGGTGAGCAATCATGAGTCGACCACATCCGTTCGTGAAATACTTGCAGCTGCAGAGTCTGCTGGCCCGTGTCGCGGATGAGATGCGCGAGCTCGAGACTAGCGATGTCAACTACCGCCTTGATCGGGAGTTTAGCGACAAGCTCGACGACTTGATCCAGCGCTATGGATATACCGATGATGAAGTGGTACGGATTCTAAAGCTTATTCACGAACATGAAGCCCATGGTCACAAAGGTATTTTGCGACTCTTTGATCGTAAATCACCCGAGGACAAACTTGATCTTAGGTCTTCAGATGTCGGTGTTGAGCGCAGTTCCCCAAAGATCCCACACGATCGTAGGCCGTCGGAGGTTTCTCAAACCAACAGAGTCAAAGACGAGGTGGCCTGAGCGATATCAAGCATGGTGGTAAACTGGGTTTGAGCAGTGGCTGGGTAAATAAATTGTCAACACAGCGCGCATATCAATGCTGACTACAGCAAGGGGGGGGGGAACCAATGACAGCTATACTGGATTACATTTCCCACATTGAGCAGATCGAAAAACTCGAAAATAGCTCAGACCTTGAGAAAGACATGCGTTTTTACCAGGAGCTCGTGGCTCTTAAAGCTCAATACAACTACACTGCCGCCGATGTTCTGCGGTTGTTAAAACCGGCTACATCAGTTGCCGCACCGTCTCTTGTAGATGAGTTGTTTGAAGTTCTGTTATCAGAAGATAAGTTGGCTTCAGTCGCGAATTCCACTGCTAAGACGCTGAGGCGCTATCGCAACCCTCATACAGGTGAGGTTGTAGAGACTCGGGGATCAAATCATAGTCGGTTGAAGGAATGGAAAAAAGAGTACGGAGCTGACGCTTTGGCTGCTTGGAGGGAGCTTTGAGGTACCAGTAGCTGCTCAATCTAGCCGGGCTAATATCGCGGGCTTGCTGTTGAATGTTCTCCGGCGATGTCGATGAAGTTAGGGACAGATCCATCA
>Ga0307408_100002262_pt1 | contig 13709 bp, 14 predicted proteins | sample 322Cmetagenome_FD_202116 | JGI IMG/M metagenome (GOLD analysis project Ga0307408, IMG submission 202116) | Maize rhizosphere microbial communities from greenhouse at UC Davis, California, United States - 322HYB-C-3 | ecosystem: Host-associated > Plants > Roots > Rhizosphere > Soil | place...
TACAGCACAGGATTGCCGCTGACGAGTTCGGTCTCTCGAAACGGCGCAACACCGAACGGCGCAACACCGAACGGCGCCAAATTCCGAACGGCGCCAATCCCGAACGGCGCCAATCCCAAAGGGCGCCAATCCCATAGGGCGCCGATCCCAGACGACGAAAACGGCGCTCCATGGAATCGGCGTTGTCTGGGATAGGCGGTGTCTGGGATTGGCGCTGTCTGGGATTTCGCGCCCTTCAGTCGTTAGGCTTCGCTTTGCCGCGCTCGAGGTGGAGTCGATGCAGCATTCGATGGAGCCATGGCGCACCTATGACGCCCACGGCGCCGACGAAGACCAGTCCGGCGAACAGCGCGTACACCCCCGCGCCGATTTTCCCGGCTGTCGTGCATGGTTTGTCGACCGGGCCCATCCCGCCGAGCAACATGGAGGCGTTGAGGAACGATTCGATCCAGTCGAGTCGTTCGGTAAAGTGGTAGATCGCCATCCCCAGGAGTAGCGCGCCGAGGAGGACGAGAAGCGCGCCGCCGAGGTGGAGGATCGCTCGGCGGCGAAAGAGCGGCCACGGGAGTAACGGCTCGCTACGGTGCTCGTACATCACGGAACTCGGCAATCACTTCGATCGGACCGCGGATGTGCCGGTGGAACTCTTCCAGAGCGGCTCGCTCAAGGTCCCGGCGGATCGTGCGCCGCCCATTCGCAAAAAACGGCGTCAAGTCCCTCGAGATCGCCGACCCGCTGGTCGGGCGCAGAGAAAGGAGTCCTGAACGTGAACGCATGCAGCGTCGGCCCATACTCTTTCAAATGCCGCAGTCGCTCCTGCGCGTCGCTAACGGACGGGATCTCGCCCGCCGGAATCCACCATAGGACGAGGATCGGGCCCTCGATCTGCTCGAACCACTGCTTTCGACCTCGCAGCACGTCGACATGCCCACTCTTGTAGACGAACTGCTGGAGCGACTCGAACGACTCCCACACCGACAGGTTGATGGCCATGAGGTCATCATCGGCGTACGGCCGGATCGCCGTGGCGTTGCCGTCCTCGGTCTGCAGCCGCCATACGAAACCGGGACTTTGATCCGCCAGCGCGTTGATTGGATCGAGCTGAGTGCGAAAGCCTTCCATGGTCGCCGTTTCGAGGGGCGCGCGGAATCGACCGATGTTCGCCTGTGCGAGGTGAAAGCCCGTCACCATTCTCCTCCGTCTGGCAGCACGGGCTTAAAGTAGCCAATCGCGATGCAGACGGCGAAAGGAGCGAGGCCGCCCTTTTCGCCGTCTGCAGTTCGCGCGGTTCCGCCTACCTGCCGACGCCTACCTTGAACGAAAGGGAGTTCACGCTCGACATGTTGTACTCCACGGCGAGCCGCGCCATGGATAGCTGGACCGAGGCGCCCACCATCGCCTGAGCACCAACGACGTGCTCATCGTCGAGGTTCACCGCCGGCGTCTTTTCGTGAGCGTTCGACAAATAGGTCGAGGCTCCGGCATATGGCGACACGGCAGCCCACCGCGTCAGCGTGAATCTCCGGCTCGCGAGGACATCGACGCCAAACACGTTGAGGTTCAGGTCGTCCGGGCCGTACATCGAGACGAAGCTCGCTCGCGCGGCGGCCGACCATGGGTTCGTGGCGTCTCCCACCAGATTGTGCTGCACCTGGCCGCCGACGAACCCGTAGTTCGCGCCGGGATTCTTGGTGAAATAGAGGCCCACGTCCGTTTTGTTGGTGACGCCCACGCGAGCCATGAGGCCCGGGAAGCTCAGCCCGTCGCCCTCGAACAGATAATGGTCAGAATCGGGGTGAACGAACGTGTCGTTCCACGCGGCGTCGGCATCGTCAATGCCAGTCTTGTACTGCAACATAGACAACTCGAAGTGACCTTTGCCCATTGGCCGCGCGTCGGACATCGGTCGGAAGTACGCTACCAGGGCAGCTTCACGGGTGAATTGGTGCCACGCCGTCTGCGTCAGCGAAGGATCGAGCTGGAACGAGCATTCTTTCCATCTCGGATTGACGTGAAGTACGGGCTGACCGCTCTGTGCGCTCGCCGGAGATTGGATCAAGGCAACGGTCAGTGCTATCGCCGCGGTATTCAGGTATATGCACCTCATAACGCCCCCAATTCGAGAGGCGATCCGCTCATCGGATCGCGTTGGTGAACGCCTCGAAAGTGGGACCGGCGGCCAGTCTAGTCGTCCGAACCGATCGGATCGGACACCTTCGCCACTCAGGACGAAGGCGGTGACGCGTCGCGGCAACCCGGGACCTCGCGCAGATCATGGTAGACGGCCAGCCCGTGCTTTCGCGCCGTCTCCACCATGAGGTCCGCGCCTTTCGACGCGCCGCCCATCCGCAGGACGGCGTCGCAGCGCGCGAGCAGCCGCTCGGCGATCGGATGGAAGATCTCCTCGAAGGGCGCGTCGCCGATCTGCCGGGATCCGGCGAGGGCAACGAGCGGAAGCGCGAGCCACTCGCCCACGAGCGGCATGTGGCCCGCCCGGAACAACGGGAGCGCATAGGCCTCCATCGCGCGGACGTTCGCTGCGAGCTTCTCGGGGTCGTCGCCGGTACCGCTTCTATACGGGCCGGCAACGAGGATCATGAGGGACGGAGTGCTGTTCATGGAGGATTCATTGTGCGATTCGCAGTTTGATACGCAGTGGGACCTGGCCGGCGGCCGGGCCCGTATCCTGTTTGCGGCGATCCCGAGCGAAACTTGCGTTTTCGCGCGACGGTCTCGAGTATTGGGCCTTCAGTCGGGGATCTCCTGATCGGGACGAGGCGAGTTTTCTACTGCATCACGAACGCGCCCGCGGTACGCTGAGGAGCGGAGCGCCGTTCGCGTTGTCGATCGGTGTGGGTCAAGCACGGCGTCAGATCGCAGCAGAACCGTCGTTGGTCCTCTCGCGCGGACGTCACTATGAATCGTTCTCGTCTCGTTGCTCGACTCGCCACGCTCGTCAGCCTCGTGCCCGCCGTGGTTTCATGCGGGCCCGACGCGCCGACCACGCCGCCCACGCCGAGTGCCGCAGTCGTTCAGGCGACGGCGGGGGCGCAAGCAAACGCCGGCGGTGTGACGATCGCGGCGCCGGCTTCCACGCGCCTCCATCCGGGCGACAAGATCCAACTGACGGCCACCGTGGTCCTGCCTAACGGGAAAGACAAGGACAAGTTTCCGATCAAGTGGTCGACGAGCAGTGCCGCCGTCGCGACGGTGGATGAGAAGACGGGCGAGGTGACGGCGGTCGCGCCGGGCGCGGTGACCATCACCGCGAAGGCCGGCCCGCGGACCGGTCAACTCGCGCTCACTGTCATGGTCCCGGTGGCCCGCGTGACGATCTCGCCGAACCCCGTGACCATGGACTGGAACACCCAGGATACCGCCAAGGTGATCCTGAGCGTGGCGGCCTTCGATGCGTCCGGCGCGCCGATCTCTGATCTCGCTGGCCGGACGATCGTGTGGAAGTCGGACGATACGACCACCGCGACCGTGGCGGCAACCGACCAACCGGGCCAAGCGCGCGCGACGGGTGTCCTGATGGGGAAGACGACCATCTCGGCCACGGTGGATGGCGCGCGGGGTACAGCGCAACTCACTGTCCAACCGGAGTTCGGATATTTCAATAACGGAGGCTACGACCAGACGCTGAACCTGGGCGATGCCACCTTCTTGAAAATGAATTTCGTCTCCACCAACGGCGAACGCTCGCCCGTCGATGCGGACCAGTGGGTCTCGACTAATCCGGCGGTGTTGACGGTGACCCCGCCCGGCCCGTTCGGTGGCGACGCCACGGTCACTGCTGTTGGACTCGGCACCGCGTCGATTGAGGGGACGTACCGTGGCTTCACCCTGACCGCGACCATCACCGTTGTCGCCACAGTGGCGGCGATCGATGTCAACCTGACGACCACGACGCTGACGGTCGGGCAGACGACTCAGGCGACCGCAGTGGTGTATACCGATCGGCGGGCGATACTGACTGGCGCAGTCGTCACGTGGCAGAGTTCTGATCCGGGGGTGGCGTCGGTCTCGAGCTCGGGGGTTGTGACGGCGCTGGCGCCGGGCATCGCGCGGATCGATGCGACCGTCAACGGCATAACCGGTTCGAACTTCGTCACGGTCAATCCGCCGTGAGTCGAGACGATCAGTGTCACGAAGGCTTTGTCAGGGACCGATTCGATCGAACAGATCCCGCAGCGCCTGCATAACGAGTCCCCAACTCGTGCTCGTCGGCGCGATGACGTCGAAGTGCCCCGCGTCCGGCGCGTCGACGAACCGGACGAGCGTATCGCCAGCCGCGACAACGGCTGACCGATACGCCCGTCCTGGCGGACCCCAATTGCGATCCTGAGCGCCGATGATGACTACCTGCGGAACGCCAATGGGGATCATCAGCGCCGGCGACACATCGCGGTAACGCTCCGGAACCGAAGTGGGCGACCCGCCCATCAACTTGTCGATCACGTGGTCACAGACGCCTTGTGCGTGCAACGCGCCAAGATCGGGTGCCGGCGCGAGCGCGAGCACCGCGCGGATGGCGAGTGGGCGTTTGACTCGTAATGGGCTATCCGGCCGGATGCGGTTTCGCGCGGCCAGCCAGAGCGCGAAATCAGCGCCGGCCGAGTGGCCCGCGGCGACGACGCGGTGGAGATCGAGGGAATACTGTTTCGCCACAGTCCGCAGGTGGTCCGCGGCACGCCCGACGTCCTCGAACGTGCCAGGCCAGCCGCCACCCTCGTCGCCGACGCGGCGGTACTCGATGCTCCACACCGCGTAGCCCGAATCAGCGAATGCCTGCTCGAGCGCGGCCACGTGCGAGATCGAGTACTGCGAGAGAAAGCAGCCGCCGTGAATGAACAGGACGACCGGGTGCGGCCCTCGGCGCTTTGGGAGGCGCAGATTCCCGAACTGCAGCGGGCCGGGCCCATACGCAATCCGGTGATCTGGTGCAGGGGCGGTCAGGGCAGCGACGCTATCGAACGGGAGCGGTTGTTGTCCCGACGCTGGCACGGCCACGCATGCGGTGGCCAGCGCGAGGAACGCGGCCTGGAGCGCCCGGCCGCGTTTCGTGGTCAGTTTCGTGGTGCTGGTGATCGACAATTCAGCTCCAGGTGCGATCGCCTAACGCCAAACCATCGCGTCGTCGGCCCGCCAACGGCCGTGGTGGAATCGAACCGACGATAATAGAACGCGGGAGCATCGCTCACGCGACCCCGGCGATTACAGAGCTTCCCGACGTCGTCCCATTCAACCCGGCTCGTTGCGAGCGGAGCTTGGAGGGGAGAGGAGCGATCCGGAGGATCCGGGGCATCCGATGCATCCGAACACCCTGTCGTCTGTGGAGCTGGCCTTTTGATCACTCGACGCGCAGCGTCCTCGCCGGATCCACCAGCGCCGCTCGGCGTGCGGGCACCCACGTGGCCGCCGACGCCACCGCCATCAGCACTGGAGCGATCACGACTCCGATCAGGTAAGGATTCACCTTCGGGGCAATCACGATCCCCTGCGACATTCCGATCTTCAGCGCCGCGATGCTGAGCGGCAGGCCCAGCGCCAGCGCGACCAGGCTCGCCCGCACGCCCGACGCGAGGAACATCCGCGCGACCTCCATGGGGCGGGCACCGATGGCGATGCGAACACCGATCTCACGCGTGCGCTGGCGCACCGCCAGCGAGATGACGCCATACAGTCCGAGCGACGCGAGCAGCAGCGCGAGCGCGCCACCGGCGCCCGCGAGTCCGGCCACCTGCAGCGTCGATCGATACGCCCGCGCGTCGACCTGCTCGAACGTCAGCATCGATGTCACCGGCAGCGACGGCGCCTGAGCGCGAACGAACCGCTGGAGCTCCGGCACGTACGGCGCCGCGGGCCCGCGCGTCCGCACCAGCACGCGATCGTGCTGCCAATTCTTCCCGTGCGCCGTATAGACTCGCGCCGTTGCGTCAGTCCGCGTCGACTGTCCGCCCCAAAACATTCCCGGCAGGCGACGCGTCGCATCGTAGACACCGACCACGGTCATCGCGATCGAGTCCTGCTCGAGGCCGGGTAAGCCGGGTGATGCGAGCGTGCGTCCGATCGGGTTCGCGCCGCCCCAGAGCGTTCGTGCCAGGTCACTTCCAATCACGACGGGATGCTCGGCCGCGGCCGTGTCGGCGAGCGACACATCACGGCCAAGCACGACGGGGACGTCGAGGAGCGCGAACCATCCCGGTGCCGTGCCCTCCACGTGCACGATGGTCGGCGCGCTGTCGTTCACGGCGTTAGGGACCAGGCGATCCGGCGCGGCCACCCGGCGTATCTGGTAGGCCGCCGCCTCGGGGACGACGCCGAGCACCTCCGGCCGCTCGGCGATTCGCGGGAGGAGCGAGTCGACGGCCTCGAGTCGCTGATCCGGCGCGCCCGTCTGCATCAGTGGGCGGAACCGGATGGAGATCACGTCCCGGCTCGTCTCGGGAGAGAGCGGCTGATATTCGGCGATTACCAGCGACAGCATCGTTCCGAGCACCACGAGCAGCGGCTGCGAGAGAGCGATCTGCGCCACCACGAACCCGCGCTGCAGCCGCGAGCGGCTCGAGCCGGCGGTGCTGGAGTCACGCAGCGCGTTCGAGATGCCCCCGCGTGTCGCGTGCAGCGCCGGCGAGAGGCCGAAGAGAATCCCCGTGGCAACTGCCATCGCCGCCACGAACGCGAAGGTGCTCACGTCGGGCACGATGGTCACGCCGTCGACCTCGGCGTTCTGGCTCCAGGTGAGCATCGACCAGGCGAGCGTGAGTCCGACGGCGCTCCCCGCGAGCGCGAGCAGCGTGGACTCGGTAACCAGCTGTCGCACGAGGCGCACGCGCGACGCGCCGAGGGAGAGCCTAACGGCAATCTCGTGGCGTCGTGCGACCGCGGCGGCCACCATGAGGGAGCTCACGTTCATCCATCCGACCAGCAGGATGAGAACGCCGATGCTCGCCATGGCGGTGAAGGCAATGACCAGCTCCGTCGAGTCGTTTCCTGGTGACGGCTCGTTCATGCCGAGCACGTACGCCGTTCGCGCCATCCCGACGCGTGCGGCGGAATCCGGCAGTGTGCTGGCGACCACTTGACGCGCCAGCGCGGTGGCCTGCTCCCGCCGTGCGCCGGCGGCCAGTCGCGCGAGCAGGGACATCGCGGCCTCGTCGGTGAGCCAGCGGCGTGAGACCCGCGCGATATTCGCCCGCGCGCTCAAGGGCATCCAGAGCGCGGGCTCATCCATGCCGCGCAACGCGCCCTGAAACCTCTCCGGCGCGACGCCGACGATGTGCACCGGGACCTCGTTCACGAGAACCTGTCGGCCAACGGCGGCGGACGCGCCGCCAAAGAGCTGTTCGGCGATCGCGAATGACATGACCGCGGTCATGTCGGGTGTGTCGTCCGCGGTTTGCCGAAGTCCCCGGCCAGCGAAGAGCGCCACGCCCAGCGTGCCGAAGTAGTTCGATGTCACGAACTGCGCGCCCACGCCGCGAGCAGCGGTGCTGTCGGCGCGCAGGACGACGTCATCCTCAGTCCATGCCGCAACATCCTGGAAGATCTCGCGGTGCGCGACGAGCGCGACGAGCTCGGGTTGCGAGAAGCGCCGCGGTTGCCACGGTGCAGTGCGTGTGGGCCGCTCCTGCACCACGATCCGCGCGTGCGCTGTGTTCTCGGGAACTGCTGGTGCCGGCCGGAGGAACTGGGCCTGGAAGATGGAGAAAATGACGGTGTTGGCGCCGGTGCCGAGCGCGATCACAGCGACGATGATCGCGGTGGTGGCTTTGTGGCGGGCGAAGTACCGGAACGCGAAGCGCGTGTCAGCGACCAGGGTGCGCAGATGGACCAGCGCCTGGCCGCGAGCGGTCGTGGGAATCGGCATGCTTCACCGGACGTTCACGAGAACGTCCGGGTTTCAGCGGATCGCCAGCCTAACGGCCACCTTCGAGGAGGATCGCGGCGGCCGCGACGATTGCGCCGATGACCACCACCGGCAAGCCGACGCCCGGGCGCGCGAGCATCATAGCGTCGCGAGCGACGAGCTCATGCCACATCGCGATGAGCCGGACCACGAGGATCATCGCACTGCCCGCCACGACCGCCGCGAGGAGGCTGACACCGCGCCGAACGACCAGCCCCGCTCTCCCGATGAGCGATGTGGCGCCGCCTAACGCCACCACCGCACCCGCCGCGAGCACGCCACGACCGTTCCACCCGAGGATGCCGCGATAGGCCTGCAGGCCGGCCAACAGCGTCAGCCACGGCAACAACGCGCCCGTGACGATGAGCGCGCCGCCGCAGAGCTGCAACGCCCCGGCGGCGCGCCTTCGCGCGGTGTGCTCCCTGCTTGTTCCCGCGGCAGACGTCACGACTGGACGTTGAAGAACAGGTACACGTTCGACGAAATGTCGTCCGTCACTCCCGCGTGTGCAGCCTGGAGCTCACGGACCTTGTCGAGGCTCTTCGCCGCCACGATCTGGTTCCATGCGTCCAGGCTCGTCACCCCGATGACCTCGAGCTCCCACCATCCCCCGTGACGCTCGTCAATGACGTGGCTATGAGGCGGAAGCGGAGCGTTCGCGGCCGATGCGCCGAGAAGCCGTGAGAGGTCGATTGTGGATGGGTGGTTGATGCACGATCCGGCAATGGGGCAGTGCAGTGTCGACTGGGGGACCGTGATGCCCATCGGCGTGATCACGTACAGCTCCGGGATCGGACCAGGTCGAGGGTCGACCGTTCCGTCCTCGCCGACTTCGCAGTTCGATGTCGCGCCACTTTCCGGCGGCTCGGCGCAGAAAAAGTTCTTCACGTAGAAGAACTGGACGGTTTGCCCGTCGAACCAACCGTCCGTGAATCCTTTTGTGACGCCGCCCTGCGCGTTCTGGTTCATCGCCATCGAGACGCGCGGCGATTGTGGCGCCGTCGTTTCGCGATCGCTGCACGCCGCGATGGCTGCTCCCGCGGTCGCGGCCATGAGCGTCAGCCCGAACAGATTCCATCTTCGCATGTCACACCCTCCGTCGAACGACAGGTTGCTCGTCGCAGCGGCGCGGCGAATGGTCTCGATTGGGAAACGTGCCGAGCTCGAGACTCCGGCCACGCAACGAGGCGCTCATGGGGTGGTGGATCGCGCTAGGGCCAGCCGTAGAGCTCGGAAGAGTCCCGAATCGGGAGCCCGCACTCGGTGCGCCACGGTGCGGTCGGTTGCCGAATTTGCCGACGATAATGCAATGGCGCTCGAGCTCGATGTTAGCGTGCGGTTTAAGTTCGGAAGCCCGCGTACCGGAAGAAGAGCGTGTCCAGCGCCCCGGATCTCGCTTGCCGCTCGAGGTGGAAGCCCAGCTTCGTGAGAAGACGAACCGAGCGAACGTTAGGCGCATCGGTGCTCGCCAGGACCTCTCGAAAGCCACATCGCGTTAGGGCGAACGTGATCAGCGCCGAGGCGAGCTCGGTTGCCAGCCCCTGTCCCCAGTGCGGCTCCGCGACGCCGAAGAGCAGCTCCAGTCTCGGCGGTTTGTGGAAGAACCAGTACCCGCCGAAGCCCACGAGATCCGGCGCGGCATGAAAGCGCGCTGCCCACAGTCCATAGCCGGCAGTCTCGAACAGGCGCGTGCTCTCCGCCACGACGTCGGTCGTGCGGTCAAACGGAATGACCTCGTCATCCCAGAGATACCGCCGCACGCCGGGCGAGGTCCACAGCGTGTGAAGTGGTTCCGTGTCCGCCGGAGCCAGTGGCCGTAGTTCCAGCCGGCGGGTGCGGAGGTCGAGGTCAGTCATCGATCTAAGTCACGCTACCCGGTCGAGGTAGTCGCCGATTACCCGGCACTGGCATCCAAGGATTACAGGATTGGGCGACGCCGCGCTCGTCCATCACGCCTAACGTACACCCGTTCGCAATCGGCATGCTCACACGCCTCGCCGAACATGAGTCCCACGTTCATCGAACGGGTATCGCCATGAAATTCTCCCCGCGCAAGCGAGCCATCTGGGTTATTGCTTTGACAGCCATCGTTGCCTGCGTCCCCCCAAGCGCCAACGTCACGTCTTACGCGGCCCCGCGGCCGGCAAAGGCATCCGCCGACTCGGTCCAGGTTTTCACGGACGTCCGTCCCGAGCGCCCCCACACCGAGCTTGGCGTCATCGACGTGAAATCCTCCCCGCTCGCGCTCAAGTCCGACTACGGGCAGCTCATCCTGGAAGCACGACAGCGCGCCGCGCAGATGGGCGCCGACGCGATCGTCGTCACGCGACGGCCCATCGAGCACACCACTACCACCGGCACCGTCACGCACCAAAAGAAACACAAGGGCGCGACGTACACGGAGTCGACATCCACGAGCGAGACCGCTCGCATCTCGGTCGTGGCGATCGCCTGGACGGCTGCGCCGTGACCGGCCTCCTCTCGCCGATCGGCGGAAATTCCCCATTCGAGGTATTGCCGGCGAGGCCACCTCGCCGGCTTCGTATCGAGATGACCATCAGAGTTCTCACTGCCGACGATCACCCCGTCGTCCGCACCGGCATTGCCGCCATGATCGCGAACGAACCGGACATGACGGTCATCGCGGAAGCATCGGACGGCGCCAAGGCCATCGCGATGTACGCCGAGCACAAGCCCGACGTCGTGCTCATGGACCTGCGAATGCCGAACGTCGACGGCGTCGCCGCGATCCGCGCGATCGTCTCGGCGAATCCCGACGCGCGCATCGTCGCCCTGACGACATACGACGGCGATGCCGACATCTATCGCGCGCTCGACGCCGGCGCCTCGGGCTACCTCATCAAGGACATGCTCGGCGACGAGCTCGTCAAAGCCGTGCGCACGGCCGCCGCGGGCAAACGCATCATCCCGCCGGTTGTCGCCGGTCGACTCGCCGAGTTCACGCCACGGGTGGACCTGACAGCCCGTGAGGTCGAGGTGTTGCGACTGGTCGCGAAAGGACTTCGCAACAAGGAGATCGCCGGCGTGATCGGGCGGACCGAAGAGACCGTGAAGGTGCACCTCAAGCACGTCATGCAGAAGCTCGGCGTCGACGACCGCACCGAGGCTGTCACGCTCGCGCTGCAGCGTGGTATCATCCACCTCGACGACTAGCACTTGGTCGAGGTCGAGTGGACGAAACGACGGCGCGCCCTGACGAGTCGGATCAATCGGACGAGAAGCTCAAGAGCGTCGTGAGCTATCTCGCTCAGGGACAGCGACTGAGCTCGACCGGCGTCTGGGTCTGGAATCCGTTCACCGATCACCACTTCGCGTCCGCGCAGGCGTATCGGCTGTTCGGCTTCACGGCGGACGAGGCGACCACCGTCACCGTTCAGGATTTCCCGCTGCGCGTCCACCCCGACGACCGCGATCGATTCGAGGGAGCAATCGCGCATGCGCGGCGCCAGCTCTCGGACTTCGACGTCGACTACCGCGTCGTGTACCCGGACGGAAGCGTTAGGCACATGCACGCGATCGGACACCCGATGACCGCGGTGACCGGCGAGGTTCGTGAGTTCATCGGCACCGTGGTCGACGTCACCGAGCGGCGACTCGCCGAGGAGGCCCAGGCGAGACAGGTGCGCGACTCGGCGCTGCGGGTCGATGTCAGCGGGGTGCTCGCGAAGGCCGACACCGTCCGATCGATGTTGCAGGGCTGTGCCGAGGCCTTTGTTCGTCAGCTCGACGTCGCATTCGCCCGGATCTGGACCGTGCCGCGCGGCGGCGACGTGCTGACGCTCGAGGCGAGCGCCGGGCTCTACACGCATCTCGACGGCGCGCACAGCCGTATCACGATCGGCGACCTCAAGATCGGCCTGATCGCGAAGGAACGGCGGCCGCATCTGACGAACGACGTGCCGAACGACCCGCGCGTGAGCGACAAGGAGTGGGCAGCGCGCGAGGGCATGATCGCGTTCGCCGGCTATCCCCTCGTCGTGAGCGACCGTGTCGTGGGAGTCATGGCGATGTTCGCGCGCCAGCCGATCGCGATGCAGACGCTCGAAACGCTGGGCTCCATTGCCGACGCAATCGCGCAGGGAATAGAACGAAAGCGATCCGAGCGACGACTGCGCCGGGCGACGCGACAACGTTTCGAAGCGGTGCTCGCGGAACGAACGCGGCTTGCGCGCGACATGCACGACGGGCTGCTGCAGGACGTTGCGGGGCTCGCGCTCCAGCTGCGAGCGGTGCTGCCGCACGTGGCGTCGAAGCCCGACGAAACGATCGCGACGCTTCAGCGGATCCTCGAGCTGGCCGAACGGACGAGTCGCGAAGCGCGTGAGGCGGTAGTGGGGATGAGATCGAGCGCGATCTCGGCGAACCTGGCCGAGGCGGTCGAGAACATGGCGCGAGAGACGGCGCGACGTGCGCCAATCACCGTTTCACTGACGGTCACCGGTCGCCCGCGTCCGGTACGACCTCGCTTGCACGAGACCGTGGTCGCGATGGTGCGTGAGGCGGTGACGAATGTCGTGAAGCACGCGGAGGCGAGACGCGTGCTCGTCGTCCTCGCGTTTCGATCGCGCGGCTGCCGGCTCTCCGTCACGGATGACGGGAAAGGGTTCTCAACGGACCGGCCCGTGGAAGGCCATTTCGGCCTGATCGGCATGCGCGAACGCGCCAGCGGGTGTGGCGGATCGCTGGACGTGAAGAGCGTGACAGGCCGCGGCACGGTGGTCAGGCTCGATGTCCCGTACGGGCGGGTTCGCCGCGCGTAGGGCCGGTGTCATCCCGAGCCGTCAGGCGAGGGATCGCGGTCGTCCCGGAAGAGGTCCTTTGTAAGAAGGGTCTGCCTGCGCCGCTCTGGCATCCAGAACCCAGGGGTCGACCGCATGAGCGGCATGAGCAGCATACTGGGCATCCATCCAGGTCGCCCAAGACCCCTCGCGCAACGCGCTGAATGAATGGGGAACGGCTTTCCCGGACGGGAGCGTCCCGAGCGGCCGTTCCCCTCTTTCATTTCGGCTCGTGGCGAGGGGCGACTTCCCGATAGAGCAGGATGCAAAGCATGCTGCTCACGCCGCTCATGCGTATGACCCGTCCGTTCTGGATGCCAGACTCGCACGCTAGATCCTCCTAACAGGGCTCTATCAGGAGGATCGCGATCCCTCGCTACGCTCGGGATGACAGCCCACGATTTCTCGATGCGCCTGGAATGACGGACATTACCCTAACGGGTAATACGAAGAGCCCGAGCATCGGGAACGCGAGGCACCACGCGCCCGACCTAACGTATCCGCGAACAGAGCACTCGCTTCCAACGCGGAGACTACAATGCCTCGCATATCGCAAATCGTACCGACCGTCGCCTTCGCGGTTGCCTCGGTCGGTATGGGTACCAGAGCGGCACGGGAACCATTCCCCTGGCTGGATCAGTACGTCCGGCACACGATGAAGGAATGGAACATTCCGGGCGCTGCCGTCGCGATCGTCCGAAACGACTCGGTGATCTACGCCAAGGGGTTTGGCGTACGTGAGCTTGGGCGCCCCGAGCTCGTCGACGAGCGGACGATCTTCGCCATCGGATCCAACTCGAAGGCGTTCACCGCCGCCGGGCTCGAGATGCTCGTCGACGATGGCAAGATGAACCTCGACGCGCCCGTCTCGACCTGACTTTCGCCTGAGCGATCCGCTCGCGAGCCGGGAGGCGACGGTGCGCGACCTGCTGACGCATCGAACGGGGCTCGCGCGCAACGAGCTGGTGTGGTACGGCTCGGACGCAAGCCGGGATGAG
>Ga0307408_100002264_pt1 | contig 13707 bp, 10 predicted proteins | sample 322Cmetagenome_FD_202116 | JGI IMG/M metagenome (GOLD analysis project Ga0307408, IMG submission 202116) | Maize rhizosphere microbial communities from greenhouse at UC Davis, California, United States - 322HYB-C-3 | ecosystem: Host-associated > Plants > Roots > Rhizosphere > Soil | place...
TGCACGCTGCGAGCGTGGTATCAGCCAAACCAAACCCTTGCGGCCATGGCTAGCAAGACAATAATTTTTATAAAAGGAATAACCCTGAGAAGAAATCAGTGACTTGAGAATAGCCCAGAGTTCAGCGCTTGGCGAAAATGTGCATAAAATCACGCGGGAAAGAACTTCTGTGAACGTAAGTGGTATTATGCCCTCCCTTCCGAACCTACCCGAATGGCGTTTTTATGTTGTTGTTTGTCGATAACCTCACCAATGTCGATTTCAGTTTCCTTGACCCGGAACGCGGTTTATTGGGCGAAACCTGGCTGGCCAATGTGCGACTCTTCGGCGAATTGGATGAACAGGGCATGGTGTGCGATTTCGGCACAGTAAAAAAAGTCCTGCGCCATTGGCTGGATACCGAGCTGGATCACCGCCTTGCTGTACCTGTGCACTCGCCCAATATCCGTATTGAAGAAGACGGTGAGTTTTTGCAGATCCACTGGCAATTCGGCACTGATGGCGAATTTCTCAGCACCCGCTCCCCGCGCGATGCGATCGCCTTAGTCGATGCGGAAATCCTTACCCAGGAAACTATCGCCGCCTGGTGTATCGCCCAACTCAAACAACAATTCCCGCTGAGCGTTGCGCGTCTGGAATTGGATTTCACCCTGGAAGCAATGGACGGCGCCGCCTACTACCATTACAGCCACGGTTTGAAAAAACACTTGGGCAATTGCCAGCGTATCGCCCACGGCCACCGCTCGCGTATCGATATTTGGGCCAACGGCAAAAAATCACCCAAGCTGGAACAGCGTTGGGCCGATGAGTGGAAGGATATTTATATAGGCACGCGCGACGATTTAACGGATAAGCCGCAGCACAACGGCAAGAGTTACTATCAGTTTAATTACGAGGCGCAACAGGGCCCGTTTGAAATTATCCTGCCTGCTCGCTGCTGTTATTTAATCGATACCGACAGCACTGTGGAATTTATTGCACACCATATCGCGCAAAAAACCCGGCAGGAAAATCCCGAAGCCTTTGTTCGGGTGAAGGCCTATGAGGGGATTAATAAAGGCGCAATCGCTGAAGCTTAGCCACCTATCGCTGCGCATAGCCAATCAGGCATTGCGCAGCAACATCACAAAGGGTACGAGCGTCAAACCCACCACAAACACAATCGCCAGCGCAACCGCCATAAAACGGACGGGCTGCGCGCAAAAATGTTGCCACACACTGGGCACCTGCCCCGCTTCTACTAACTGCGCATAATTTTGTCGCTGGCTAATAACACGCTCCGCTTGATACTCACGAATCAACTCGCGCGCGCGTTCTTCTTCCGTGCCATCAGCCAACCAAATCGCATCCAACCCCACGCGGAAAAATCCAGCATCGGTTTCGTAATACTGAATTTGATGTGCATCTAATAACGCGCGAATTTCTGCCGCTTCATCGTCAGGCACTTGCGCAAGTTTGAATAATAATCTGGCCATGTGAGTTGTTCATTGCTATCGGGTTGTGCGGAAACATACGCAGGAAAGTAAATAAATTCACGGTGCAGAATAACAGTTCCGCACCGTGAATTTATAACTGTATCCTTTTTTATAATAATTAGAAACGGTATCGGCGCAGTCCCAACCCGATCAGGCCGAGCAGCAATAATGCCCACACCTCAGGTTCGGGTACACCTATGGGGGACTTGATATCCATAGTCAAAGTAATGCTGCTTAACCAAACCCTGCCACTAAACAGCGTAAAGTGAGGCCTGACAACGCCGTCGGACTCGATATACAACGGGCCCCGTTCCTCATATGTAAACCCCGAGCTGTGTACCCAGCCATAAGATCGTCCGTGTCCCTGCGCCACCATGAAGTGAGGGCGATCTGGAGGACCTTCACCTTTCCAAGGGGCGTCATCATAATCCCGCATTTCAAAAATTACGGTAAAGTCGCTGTAGTAATCAGCAGGACCATAACCATACTGATTCAAATTATGTTCCCAACTGAGAGAATCGCCTTCAACTAAGAATTTATTAAATATCACCACATCATTAATAATGACGGCGTTTGCCGATACAGCGCAGGTGAAAAGAAAAAATGAAATTAGAAATGACCGGAAAATCTTCATTGCGATACCTCCTTTAATATGAACATCAAGAATTTCAGTCATTTCAGAAGGCAACATCCACACCAGTTTAAAAATACGACTTAAAATCAAGATGTTGAACTTTAGCACCTCATCATCACTCAATAGTTATTGGTATATATTGCAAAAAAGTAGCGCATAACTGACACTCAGTTTTCGAATGCGCCATCGTTTTACATTTGAATGACTCAATCATTTTTAATTGCCAGTGTGCAAAAATAAGGACGACCGCTTTGCTTTTTCGTATTGAACAGTCCGATATCGGGAATCAAACCCCGGCCGATACCCTGACAAGCACCTCATCAACAGCGGGGGTTCCATCAGCAGCGGAGGTTCCATCAGCAGCGGGAGTTTCGTCAAAAGTGCAGCTGCATCTGTGCGGCGATTGGCAACTTGGCCATACACCTGACAGCGAAACCCTGATTGCCGCAATTCCGGCTGACAGCAAAAGCATCGCCCTGGCTACCGATGAACTACAGCACTGGGACTCGAGCCTTGCCGTCACATTGCTACAACTCGCGCGCTGGTGTGAGCAACAACATATTGCCCTGGATACCAGCGCTACTCCCGAAACATTACAACAATTACTCAACCTCGCCACCGCTATCCCCCCTTACCAGCCTGGAGCTAGTACCAATAAGGTGAGCCTGCTCACACGCTTGCAAAAAACGATCGCGGCACAGGGAGAGGGTTTAGCGCATACACTCATTTTTATTGGCGATATCAGCCTTGCCTTTACCAACTGGTTACGCGGCAACGCAAAAACCCGCACACAGGATATTTTCTTTTTTATCGAGCAAGTGGGCCCGCGGGCACTGGCAATCGTGACGTTGATTGCACTGCTCGTCGGCATGATCCTCGCTTATTTAGGTTCAGTACAATTACGCCAATTAGGCGCACAAGTCTATGTAGCTGATTTAGTGGCGATTGGTATGGTGCGCGAAATGGGCGCATTGATGACGGCGGTAATCATGGCCGGTCGCACCGGTGCTGCCTACGCCGCGCAGTTGGGAACTATGCAAGTGAATGAAGAAATTGATGCACTCAAAACCATGGGAATTTCCGCCATGGAATTTTTAGTGTTGCCGCGTTTGCTTGCATTGGTTTTTATTATGCCCTTGCTATGTATTTATGCCGATGTGGTCGGCATGTTGGGCGGTGCCTTGGTTGCCACCAGTATGGATGTCAATTTTAGCCAATACATTTTGCAAACCCAGGGTGCGGTTGACTTGATGGATATCATGACCGGCCTGATAAAAAGTGTATTTTTTGGAATTTTAATCGCAATTGCTGGCTGCCAGGCCGGTATTGAATGCGGTCGCAATTCCGATGCGGTGGGCATGGCAGCAACCAACGCCGTGGTGCGTGCCATTGTTTATCTGGTCGTCGCCGATGCTGCATTTAATATTCTTTACGACAAACTAGGTATTTAACTATGAATACCATTCCTTTTATCAGCGTACGCGATCTCAGCATCGGTTATGGTAGCCGGGTGGTGCAGCAAAACTTAAATTTTGAGATTCGCAACAACGACATATTTTTTATTATTGGTGGCAGTGGCTGTGGCAAAACCACTTTACTAAAACACATGATTGGTTTGATTGCACCCAGTAAAGGTCAGGTATTGTATGAAGGTGTCAATTACTATCAAGCGAGTGAAGAAACACGATTAAAACTGCTACAAAGCTGGGGCATTACTTATCAATCCGGCGCTTTGTTTTCCAGCATGACGCTTGCCGAAAATGTCGCCCTGCCCCTGCAGCTGTATACCGATTTGTCGGAAAAGCAGATCGCCGAAACAGTCTCATACAAATTGTCTTTGGTAGGGCTGGCAGGTTACGAAACTTTTTATCCGTCCGAAATTAGCGGCGGCATGCACAAACGTGCAGGGCTTGCACGCGCAATTGCACTCGACCCGCAATTATTATTTTTTGACGAACCATCAGCAGGGTTAGACCCTATCAGTTCACTGCGCCTTGACCAGTTAATCGTACAGATATGTAAAGCATTGGGGTCAACAGTGATTATCGTTTCACACGAGCTACCCAGTATTTTATCCATCGGAACCCATTGCGTGATTTTGGATGCACAAGCCAAAACCATGCTGGACTCAGGTGACCCGAAAGAATTACTCCATCACAGTCAGCACGAAAAAGTGCGCCAATTTTTAAGCCGTGCAGGAACAGCGGCAGCGGAGAATCAATGAAGAAGAATAAATCGCTCAGCATAGGTGCTTTTATTGTCGGTGCAATACTGCTGGTTTTTCTAGCGCTCCTGTTCTTTTCCGGCGGAGACTTGTTTTCGCAAAAAGAACGCGTGGTCATGTACTTCGAAGGTTCCGTTCAAGGCCTGCAAGTAGGCGCACCCATTAAACTAAAAGGCGTGATCCTGGGGGAGATAACCGACATTCAAATTAATTTTGACAGCAATACACAAGATAATGGCAACAAAAACAATTCCGCAAAAAACATTGTGACGGCGGTAACGGGTGATTTGGCGTTAAAACGTATCAGCCGCAAGGGAACTGAAGTGTCGATCGAATTTTTTGAAGAGGCAATAAAAAATGGGCTGCGCGCGCAACTGAATTTCCAAAGCTTTTTGACTGGTCTACTTTACGTAGAGTTGGATTTTTTTCCCGATACGCCGGCTACACTTTATGGTTTCAAAAAAAATTACCTGGAGCTACCCACTGTAGCAACGGGTTTTGAAGAGCTCACCAAAAACCTGCAAGAGATTAACTTGAAAGGCTTGGTTAATAATTTGGACAAACTGACCTTGCACCTTAACAAGATTGTAGCAAGCGGCATGATTGAACAAACACTGGGCAGCGTTAAAATAGCAGCCGACAGCTTCACCCACACAGCCAACACTATGGGGCAGGACGTTAGCTTGCTCACTAAAAACCTTAGCCGCACCAGCAGTCAACTGGATCAATTATTGGTATCCCTTAACCAGCAGACGCCGGTAGTAGCCCTTGAACTGCGCGCGAGTATGGTGCAACTACAAAAAAGCCTGGTGGAATTAGATAAGGCGACGAACAGCGTGCACCAAAGCTTTTCTGAAGATTCACCGCTGGTAAACCAACTCAACGAAACACTCGACGAGGTGAGCCGTTCTGCACAGGCGTTCCGGACCCTCAGTGAAACGATTGACCAACAACCAGAAGCCTTTTTACGCGGCAAAAAATTAACGGATAAGGATGAATAATACTATGCGTGTTTTTATCATGTTATTTTTAGTCGGCAGCTTATTAACGGGCTGCCAGCAATCACCACGCAAACAATATTATTTGCTGAGTGCGACCCCCACTGCGAACCACGCGATGGAAATAACCCGGACACTGGGATTGGGCCCCATCGACATTGCGGATTATTTGCGCAACTCCCACATAATGATTAATCGCAACACCAATCATTTACAGGTAACGGACAACGCCTACTGGGGCGAACCGTTACAAAAGGGAATTTTGCGGGTGTTATCGGTGAATTTAATGAATCACCAACCGGATACCGTCATAGAAACGTTCCCCTGGCGTAGCGATTCCATACCTGAACTCAGCCTGCGCCTCAGTATTTACGATTTGCAACTCATCAATGGCGAAGCATTCATTAACGCCAGCTGGAAATTAGTCAATAACAAAACCAGAGCCGTGCTAACACAACAACATTTTGTGCGTAATAAACCCAGTGGGGATAATCCCACCCAAATAGCGGATGTTTACAGTGAATTATTAGCGGAACTCGCTGGGGAGATGAATAAAGCTCTCGCACAGAAAAATTAAAAACCTTTACTGTTTAACTCACACTGATTCACGCGATTAGGAAATTGTGTGAATTGAAATTAGTAATTATTGCCGTGCATCCTTGATCAAGGCACGACAATCTGCATCAGGAGCATCACCATCTTCAACAAACGCAAGAAGTGCTGCAAAAGGGGTGAGCAGCGCACCCAATACAATAGCAGTGGCACTGCGGTTGGCGGTTTTCTCTTTATCGATCCCAATTGATGGGGATTTAAGATCTCCGGTAATCGTAATCGGAATGCGCAATGAAAGCAGACTGGTGTCTTTGGGTTTTGCATCCAGACGCGCATCAATTAGTTCATCTTTTAAATCGATATCCACATTGCCCACCAACAACGAATCCGTCGTATCCAGAGCAACCACATTGGAACGGAGCAGTCCATCTGTAACATTAAAATTCATTACACCGCAATTAATGCGTGTAGATTTATCTTCTCCCAGAAACAGCGGCAGCGCCTGCCCGATATCGAGATCAGCTGCTTCGATTAGCAATAAACTGATTTCTCCCCCGGACATGATCAACGCTAAATCGCCGTTGCTGGTTGCGAGCACATCGGCGAGTGACGCCCCCTCGCCGTAAAGTGATACTTTTCCCCCGAACAAACCTTTAGTGTGGGGTTCAAAACGTGTGCCTTTAAAAAATTGGGTGAGATTGAGTTGGCGCAACGTTAAATTCATTTTCATGGGCGGCAATGTGGGGTTCGCATCAATTTCAATTGTGCCCTCCACCCTGCCATCAGCGAGCACGAGCTTGAGCGGATCCAGTTTTAAAACCCCATCGCGCAAATCGAAGTGCACATCCATTCCTTTAAAAGGTAAATTCGGCGCTTCCACTTTTTCAGCGTTTAAATGTATGTTCAAGTCGGTAGCAAGCAAGCGTTCACGGCTCAACGGAACATCGGGAATTAATCTTGTGGATTTGGGTGCATCACTTTTTGGCGAGAGGCCAATAAATCCACCAAGATCGGCGGCATCCAGCACACTGGATGTTAAATCTGCAGTTAAAAAACCGCGCTCACCACCAGTCGCGTATGCGAGGGTACCCGCCAAATCACTGTTACCCACCTGCCCTTTAAAGTTGCGATAAGCCCACACAGTGCCGGACTTGGTAAGCTGACCTTCCAACCTGTAATTGGGTGTAGGTGGCAGAGGGATGGCCGTGAGGTAAAAAATATCGGCGAGATTAGCCCCGTCTATTTTTAATGCCGCATCTACACCTTCCATTTTTATCGGATCCTGGAATCGCCCATCAATCGACACCTTGGTTTCACCCATTTCAAGCTGTATGCGCAATGGAAAAGATGTTGAGGAATCACGCAACTCGCTGAGCGAGCCGCCCGACGCAATAAGAGTAAAATCGTGCCCCTGTAATTTTCCTGATCCACTCACAACATAACCTTGTTCAAAACCCGGACCAGCGGAAAAGGTGGTTTTGTCATTTGCCGTAACAGAATCCAATTTCAAATCAAGATCCAGACCTTTAAAGCTGTCTTTAAAAACGACGTGGCCGCGGCTAATTTTCAGTTGGTCAATCACCGGGATGTCATAACGGTTAACCGGAGCCAGGTCATCGGTTTGAGTTTTAGTGAACGCAGGAAAATTCCAATTGGCCACATCGACTGATTTTCGCTCCAAATAAATTTCAGGTGCGATAATGTTTACTTCACTGATATCAATATAACCGCGTAACAAACTGAGCGGTTTAAATTGGAGATCAACGAGCTCGACCCGTGCCATATCCGGCTCGTTAAAATCGTCGGCATTTTGTAAGCGCAGTTTTTCTACATGGATTTGGGTGTACCCCCAACGCCATTCGACCCTGATATTGCCCTCTACTGATATTTCACGCTCCAAAAACTGACTTCCTTTGACCTCAATCAACATGCGCAACAAGGATTCGGAAAATAGTATGACGCACAGCAGGCTCACTAAAAGTAGCGCCGCACCGGCAACCAGGACTCCTGCTACTGCCGAAACAAGGGGGCGTTTACGAAGATGAGCCAGACGCATAAAAAATCCAAAGAGGGGTTCAGCTTAATCATCGCTGTAAACATATTCAGGCTCTGTGCGCGGCCGCACTTACCTTAAAATTGGCATTCCCGCGCCACCTGCCAACCTTTGCAGACAATGCACCCTAACTAAGGCTATGCTTGATTGTGAATCGCCACTGAAAGGAAACCCACCATGAAAGTCGCTGTATTCAGCACCAAACCCTACGACCGCGAATTTTTAACGAGTGCCAATAGCCTACTCGCCCAGCCCCACGAATTTATTTTTCACGAAGTCCAACTCAACCTGCATTCCGCACTGCTTGCACAGGGCTGCACAGCAGTATGCTGTTTTGTAAATGACCATCTGGATGAAAACGTTCTGCAACCATTGGCTGATCTGGGGGTGAAATTAATTGCCTTGCGCTGCGCTGGTTTTAATCAGGTGGATTTGGTTACCGCAAAAAAACTCGGAATTATTGTGGCACGTGTCGCCGAGTATTCGCCCCACGCAGTTGCAGAACATGCGCTGGGCTTGATCCTGATGCTCAACCGCCATTTGCATCGCGCTTATCACCGCGTGCGTGAAAATGATTATTCATTAAATGGGCTGCTCGGTTTTGATCTGGTCAATAAAACAGTCGGTGTTATTGGCACCGGGAAAATCGGGGCAGTGTTTGCACGCATCATGCAAGGCATTGGCTGCGAAGTTATCGCTTATGATCCCCAACCTGACCCAGCCCTCGCCGCTGCGGGTGTGAGTTATCTTGCACTCGCCGATCTATGGCCAAACGCCGATATTATTTCCTTGCACTGCCCACTCAGCAGCAACACGCATCATTTAATTAATGCCGACAGCATCGCGCAAATGAAAAATGGCGCAATGCTGATTAATACCGGACGCGGCGGATTAATTGATACGCGCGCGGTGATTGACGCATTAAAAAATAAAAAAATTGGCCACCTGGGCCTGGATGTGTACGAAGAGGAAGGCGATTTATTTTTTGAAGACAATTCCAACCACTTGCTGCAAGACGATGTGTTTGCACGCTTGCTGACCTTTCCCAATGTGGTGATCACTGGACACCAAGCGTTTTTTACGCGCGAAGCACTCACCGCTATCGCCAGTATTACCCTCGCGAATATCACGCACTTTGAACGTAGAGAATTATCACAGATGTGCATCGTGGATTAATTGACCGGCCAATGGCACAAAGGAATAGCTTGATGGATAGCATCACTGATTCAACCGCCGACGATTCACCCTTACCAAAAGATCCCCCTTTAGTGGATGACGCCCACGCACAAACAGCGGAACAGTTATTTAGCGCGCTAAAGTGCAGCGCTGCTGGACTCACTGAGGCTGAGACCACTGCAAGGCGCCTGTGCTGGGGCGATAACCATTTACCCGTCACACCGCCTACACCCTTCTGGCGCCGCTGGTTGCGGCAATTTCACAACCTGTTTATCTATGTGTTGCTAGTCAGCTCGGCAATTAGCCTGCTGCTCCAACATTGGATCGATGCAGGCGTGATTTTTACCGTCATGTTGATCAATGCTGGTATAGGTTACGTGCAAGAAGGAAAAGCCGAAGCAGCCTTGCGCGCGATTATGTCGCTGAGCAAAAACCTGTGCATGGTGGTGCGCAATGGCACGGGTTTTAGTATCGACAGCAGCCAACTGGTTCCGGGTGATCTGGTGATGCTGCAAGCGGGTGACCGCGTGCCCGCGGATTTGCGCTTGCTTGAAACCAAAGAGTTACGCTGCGATGAAGCCCTGCTGACCGGTGAATCCCAATCCGCCGCCAAAACAACCGAAACACTGCCCTCCGCAACCCTGCTCGCCGAGCGTCGCAATATGGCCTACATGGGCACGCTGGTGACGCAAGGCACCGCGCGCGGCTTGGTAATTAGCACCGGCAGCCGCACCCAAATCGGCACGATCAACCAACTCGTGCAAAAAGTAGAAGTCACTGAAACACCCTTACAGCGTCAGCTAGGCACACTCGCCCAGCAACTGACATTGGCGATTTTGGTGGTAACCGCAACGACTATGGCGTTTGGCATTCTGGTGCGCGATTACACTCTCGCGCAGATGTTCCAGGCCGCGATTGGTATCGCCGTCGCTGCCATTCCTGAAGGGCTACCCGCAATAGTGACTATTGCCTTGGCTTTGGGTGTGGGGCGCATGGCGACGGAACATGCACTAGTGCGCCGCCTGCCTGCGGTGGAAGTATTGGGCTCGGTGGATGTGATCTGCACCGATAAAACCGGCACCCTCACCGCCAATGCAATGACCGCACGCCAGTTGATCACCGCCAGCAACCACTATGTCATCAGCGGCGAAGGTTATGAGCCGCGCGGGGCTTTCCGCCGCAAGGGTGAACACCACGCCAGCCCAAGTCACGCTGATGATCCACAACTGGCCAGCGCCTGCCGTATCGCGCTGGTATGTAACGATGCCAACCTCACCCACGACAGCAACCGCTGGCAACTGCATGGCGACCCCACCGAGGGCGCGCTTTACGTGTTGGCGCTGAAGTTTGGCCTGACGGCGGAACAGGCACTGCAGCAGTGGCCAAGGCTGGATGCGCTGCCCTTTGAATCAGAAAAGCGCTATATGGCTGTGTTGCACGCCGACTATGGCGAGCAGTTGCTGGCCGTAAAAGGCGCGCCCGACCGGCTGCTGGAGCTGTGCCAATGGCAGCTGGGCGCCGCGGGCGATGAACCTTTGGATAAAACCTACTGGCTGCAACAACTCAATAATCTGGCAGCACAGGGCATGCGGGTGCTGGCCTTGGCCAGTAAAACCCGCCTCGACAACCAGCCACTTACACATCGCGATATGCAGGAAGGCTTGGTGATGGTGGCGCTCGCAGGCCTGAGCGACCCACCCCGCCCCGAGGCAATCGCTGCGATTGATGCCTGCCACAGCGCAGGTATCCGGGTGATGATGATCACCGGTGACAATCCGGTAACGGCCGCCGCTATCGGCAAGGAACTTGGGCTCAACGCCAAACGGGTGATGACCGGCGCCGAGCTGGATCTGCTCAGCTCCGCCGAGTTCAGCCAGATCGCCGAAAGCGTGGATATTTTTGCGCGCGCCAGCCCCGCCAATAAATTGCAATTAGTGGAGGCCTTGCAAACGCGCCACCACACAGTCGCCATGACCGGCGAGGGAGTTAACGATGCGCCCGCCCTGCGCATCGCCGATATCGGCATCGCCATGGGTATGAAAGGGACAGACGCGGCGCGCGAGGCGAGCGCGTTTGTATTGACCGATGACAACTTTGCCACTATCGAACAGGCGGTCGCCGAAGGGCGCACCATCTACGACAATATCGTCAAATCCATCGCGTTTATCCTGCCGACCGATCTGGCCGAGGCGAGCATTATTATCCTCGCCATCCTGTTTGGCTGGATGCTGCCCATCACCCCGGCGCAGATCCTCTGGGTCAATACCATCACCGCCGTCACCCTCGCGCTGGCGCTGGTATTTGAACGCAGCGAAGCCAATATCATGGCGCGCCCGCCGCGCCATCGCCACCAAGGCTTAATCACGGCAGCGTTGCTGTACCGGATTCTGCTGGTCGGCGTTCTGGGTGCAGCAACGGTATTTGCACTCTTCCGCTGGAAGCTGGAACAAGGGGCGAGCCTTGAGCAGGCGCGCTGTATCGCCGTGAATGCGCTGGTGATATTTGAATGCTTTTATCTGCTGACGGCGCGCACCTTTTACGATTCGATCTGGCACCTGCGCTATTGGCAAGGCATAAACCCAAGCTTGCTCGCGATTGTGCTGGTGGTGATCTTTCAACTGCTGTTTACCTACCTGCCTTTGAGCCACACCATTTTTGCGGTCGCAGCAATCAGACTTGAAGACTGGTTGATTATCGTGCTCGCCACCAGTCCAATCTTGCTGCTGGTAGAGCTGGAAAAAGTCATCGCCCGACAGGCACAAGCACGCGGTTACAACCAGACCGCTTCCGGAGGGAAATCCCATGGCCAATTTTGAACGTCCACTGCCGGAACCGCTCAAAATACTGCATACACTTGCCGCTGATTTGCACTGGAGCTGGAACCATGCCAGCGATAGTTTGTGGCGGCGCTTGAATAAAGATATTTGGGAAAACACCGGCAATCCGGTGAGTGTGGTGCAATTCACCAGCGATCAAACACTGCAAGCGCTCGCCAGTGATCCGGAATTCATGCGCGAACTGCAACAATTGGTCGCCGCGCGCGACCAGTATCTGCGCGACCCGGGCTGGTACGCCAAGCGCTACCCTCAATCACCGCTGTGCAAAATCGCCTATTTCAGTATGGAGTTCGGCCTGTGCGACGCATTACCCCTCTACGCTGGTGGCCTAGGAATGTTGGCAGGCGATTATTTAAAAACTGCGAGCGATCTGGCGGTACCGCTGGTGGGTGTGGGGCTGCTGTACCAAGAAGGTTATTTCCGCCAAAGTTTTAGCCCTAATGGCTGGCAAGAGGAAACCTATCTCTATAACGATCCGGGCAGTTTGCCGCTGCAACCGCTGCGCAATAGCGACGGCAGTTGGATGGATATAGAAACCGAATTCCTCTGCCGCACCGTCAAATTTCGCGCATGGGTCGCCCAGGTTGGCCGCATCAAACTCTACCTGCTGGATTCCAATCATCCCTGCAACCAACCCCATGACCGCGGCATTACCAGCAAGCTCTACGGCGGCGGCACCGAGCTGCGGCTGGTACAGGAAATCGCGCTGGGAATCTGCGGCTGGCGCCTGCTGGAAAAGCTCGGGTTGGATATTGATATCTGTCACTTGAACGAAGGCCACGCCGCCTTTGCCACACTGGAGCGGATTCGCTGCTATTGCGCCAAACATCAGGTAGATTTTTGGCAAGGACTATGGGCAACCCGCGCGGGCAACCTGTTTACTACCCATACCCCCGTTGCCGCCGGATTCGACTGCTATCCCACTGAATTGCTGCGCCGCTATGCGGGCGAATCGGCCCTGGCGCTGGGCGTAACGCTCAACGACGTGCTAGTGCTGGGGCGCCTTGAGCCCACTAACGACAATGAGCCATTCAATATGGCCTACCTCGCTATGCGCACCTGCGCCCAGAGCAATGCCGTTAGCCAACTGCATGGAGAAGTCAGTCGGCGGATTTTCCAGCCACTCTTTCCTCGCTGGCCGAAGCGCGAGGTGCCGGTCGCCCATGTCACTAACGGCGTGCATATACCCACATGGGATTCACCCGAAGCCGATGCCATCTGGACCCAAGTCTACGGTAAAGAGCGCTGGCGCGAGGATCTGGATTACCTTAACCCTAGCGCCATGCAAGCTGTAACCGACCAGCAGATCTGGCATATGGCTGCCGCAGGACGCTCCCGCTTGGTGGACTATGCCCGCCAGCGCTTTACGCGCCAATGGCGTTTTGAAACTACCCCGCTTAGCTGCGCAATTCCCAATGAAACGCCGCTCGACCCTAATATCCTGACACTGGGCTTCGCGCGCCGCTTTGCGGAATACAAACGCCCGGATTTGCTGTTGCATGACCCTGATCGCTTGGCGCAGATCCTGACCAATCCCAAATACCCGGTGCAGTTGATAGTCGCAGGCAAGGCGCACCCGGCCGACAATATCGGCAAAACCAAATTGCAGGGCTGGCAGCAATTTTTACAGCGACCAGAGCTGGCGGCGCATCTGGTATTTCTGGAGGATTACGACATCAGCCTCGCCCAGCACCTGATTCAGGGCGTAGACCTCTGGCTCAATACCCCGCGCCGCCCCTGGGAGGCCAGCGGCACCAG
>Ga0307408_100002267_pt1 | contig 13704 bp, 9 predicted proteins | sample 322Cmetagenome_FD_202116 | JGI IMG/M metagenome (GOLD analysis project Ga0307408, IMG submission 202116) | Maize rhizosphere microbial communities from greenhouse at UC Davis, California, United States - 322HYB-C-3 | ecosystem: Host-associated > Plants > Roots > Rhizosphere > Soil | place: USA...
ATCCGGCCACTCGCTCCACCTGCTGCCTGCTCTCAGTGGCAGCCCTCGCCGCCTGCAGCGACGACACGCTCCCGCCAACCGCGCCAACCATGGGACGGCCAACGGGCGTCTCCCTCGCCATGGCGCCGGACCCGGCCGCCCACACGAAGTACTCCGGAGGCGCAACGACCATCGACGACGCGACGGACGCGGCATTCTCCTTCATGTCGCCGAACGTCAAAGTGGGTTCCGCAGAGTTCAATCTCCACGAGGAAGGCGACGAGGAGTTCGAAGACGCCTTCACCGTCAACGACCCCGCATCGGAGCACAACGGCCTCGGCCCCGTGTTCGACAACGTCTCGTGCGAAGGTTGCCACGCCGGCGACGGCCGGGGACGACCACCCGGGCCTAACGAGATCGCCGAGTCGTTCCTGGTTCGCATCAGCTATCCGGGTCGGGATGCGACAACCGGGGCACCGAACCCGGTGCCGGGCTACGGCGGGCAGCTCCAGCTGCGGGCGATCCCCGGATCTGTGCCCGAAGCGAGCGTGTCGATCACGTACACGGAGCTCGCCGGCACCTTTGCCGATGGAACTCCGTACTCGCTTCGCGTGCCGAGCTACTCCTTTTACGGCGGCTATGAGGCCCTGTCGAAGAAGATGCTGTTCAGCCCGCGCGTAGCGCCGATGAACTTCGGGCTGGGATTGCTCGAGGCCATTCCGGAGGCGACGATCCTAACGAAAGAAGACCCGAACGACGCCAACCGCGATGGTATTTCCGGGGTGGCGAATCGGGTCTGGGACGCCGCGGCGAACCGGACGGCCATCGGTCGCTTCGGCTGGAAGGCCGGCGCGCCGAGTCTCGTCCAGCAGACGGCGGGCGCGTACAACGGCGACATGGGCGTGACCACCCCGATGTTCCCGGCGGAGTCGTGCGAGGGCGATCGACCGGAGTGCGCGCGACACGCGCCCGAGGTCACCGACGAGGCCGTGCTCGCGGTCGCCCGCTACATGCAGACGTTAGGCGTCCCGGCTCGCCGCAACCTCGATGACGCCCAGGCGACGCAGGGCGAGGCGGTCTTCTATCAGGCCGGATGCGCCGCCTGTCACACCCCGACGGTCATCACGGGAACACTCGCCGGCGTACCATCGGTGGCGAACCAGGTGATCCACCCGTACACGGATCTGTTACTGCACGACATGGGGCTGGATCTCGCCGACAATCGCCCGGACTTCCAGGCGAATGGCCGGGAGTGGCGCACGCCGCCTCTTTGGGGGATCGGGCTCGTGCAAACGGTAAACGGCCACTCGAACTTCCTGCACGACGGCCGTGCGCGCGGGCTCATGGAAGCGGTGCTCTGGCATGGAGGCGAAGCGAAGAAGTCGCGCGATGCTGTGATCAATCTCTCGGCGAATGCCCGCGCGGCGCTGATCAAGTTTCTGGAATCGTTGTAGCAGGCGGCTGGCGGCTGGCGGCTGGCGGCTGGCGACGGATAGAAGGCGGTCCACTCTGGGCAGGCTCTCTCAGTGAGCTGAGCCTCCCGAGGGTTTTCGTCGCCAGTCGCCAGTCGCCAGTCGCCAGTCGCCAGTCGCCAGTCGCCAGTCGCCAGTCGCCAGTCGCCAGTCGCCAGTCGCCCGGCCGTTACGGCTCATCACGCCTGAGGACGGCCGGGCAGGCCAGTCTTGACCGTCAATGGGCCCAGTCCCATCCTTCCAGTCACATGGTTACTGGAAGCCCATGACGAAGCCACCGATCGACCTGCTGCAGGGCACCGTCGACGTCCTCATCCTCCGCACGCTCGCCTGGGAGCCAATGCACGGCTACGGCGTGTCGCGCTTCATCCGGCAGCGCACCGAAGGCGTGCTGACAATCGAGAGCGCGGCGCTCTATCAAGCGCTGCACCGCCTCGAGCGCAAGAAGTGGATCCGGGCCGAGTGGGGACTCTCGGAGAACAATCGCCGGGCGAAGTACTACTCGCTCACCGCGGAAGGCCGAAAGCAACTGCGCGAGGAGGCCGCAACGTGGCGCAGCTATGCGGAAGCGGTCTTCAAGGTGCTGGAGCCCGTATAATGGGCCGGCTGCGCCCGTACCTGCGACTCCCATGGCGCTCGTCGTCGCGCCTTCGCGCTGATCTCGACGACGAGCTGCGGTTCTACTTCGACATGCGCACGCGTGAGCTCGTGGAGCAGGGCATGTCCGACGCCGACGCGAGACGCGAAGCGATGCGCGAGTTCGGGGATGTGGAATACACCAAACGCTATTGCCTGGCGGAGGACGCCATGAGCCGTCGAGAGGAGCGCCGGACCGATCTCGTCGCCGAGCTGCGGCAGGACATGATGCACAGCTGGCGGACGTTCCGGCGGTCGCCCGGGTTCGCCGTCATCGCCCTCCTCACGCTTGCGTTAGGCATCGGCGCCAACACCGCGATCTTCAGCGTCGTGAACGGCCTCCTGCTGCGCGACCTGCCGTACGGCGAGCCGGACCGCCTCGTGCGCGTGTGGGGCGCCCACAAGGATTCCGGTATCGATCGGAGTCAGATCTCGGCGGGCGATTTCATCGACCTCCGCACGCGCCAGCGCTCGTTCGCGACGTTAGGCGCATTCTCCTGGGGCGGCGGGACCTACATTGGCACCGGCGATCCGGTGCGCCTGGCCGGCGCGCGCGTAGACGCTGGCATCTTCACCGCCCTCGGCGTGCGTCCGTATCTCGGGCGTACCTTCGCGGTCGGCGAGGACTCGTCGGGCGTCAACCCGACGATCGTGCTCGGCTTCGGCGCCTGGCGTCGGGTCTTCGGGGGCGACAGCACGATCGTCGGGAAGGCCGTCAACATCAGCGGACGATCGAGCACGGTCATCGGCGTGCTGCCACCCGGCTTCTTCTTTCCCACGATGGCAGAGGCCGAGATTTACACGCCCCTCGACCTCACGCCGGTGCTGCGGGACGTCAACCGTGCCCGGAAGTTCCATAACCTCGGCGTCATCGGCCGGCTCCGCCCGGGTGTGACCGTCGCCCAGGCCGGCGCGGAATTGAGGAGCATCATGGCGCAACTGGAGCGCGACTTCCCGCAGTCCAACTCCAACATGAGTGTCGCCACGGTGCGCATGCGTGACGCCGTCGTCGGCGATACCCGTCCCGCTCTGCTCGTGCTGCTGGGAGCCTCGCTGCTCGTGCTGCTCATCGCCTGCGCGAATGTCGCAGGCATGCTGCTCTCGCGGGCCGTGTCGCGTCGCCAGGAGCTCGCGGTCCGCGCTGCGTTAGGTGCCGGCCGCGCTCGGCTCGTGCGACAGATGATGACGGAAAGCCTCGCCCTGGCGTTGGGCGGTGGGGCGGCCGGCCTGGGGGTCGCCGTGTGGGGAACCCGGGCGCTCGTGGCCTCAGCGGGGGACCGGCTCCCGGCCGCGAGCCAGGTGACCGTGGATGCAACCGTGCTACTGACGGCGCTTGCCGTATCGATCGCCAGTGGCGTGGTGTTCGGGCTCGTCCCCGCGCTCGCCGCCTCGCGGGGCATCCAGCTCGCGCTCAAGGACTCCGGCCGAGGCACGAGCAGCGGTGTAAGCCGCCACCGGATGCGAACGGCACTGGTCACCGGACAGCTTGCATTGGCTGTCATGCTGCTCGTCGGTGCGGGTCTGCTCGTACGGAGTCTCATTGGGCTGCAGAACCGCAACCTTGGATACTCGATCGAGTCGACGTTGACGTTCGAGCTCATTCTCGTCGGCGACCGATATGACAGTGCCGCCGCGCAGGATCAGTTCTTCGACGCACTCTACACGCGGCTCGAGGCCTTGCCCGGTGTGGTGGCGGTCGGCGGGTCGGGAAACATCCCGATGCGCGGCGGGGCCATGGCGTCGCTCGCCATCGACGGGCGGCCGCAGCCTGAAGGCCGGCTGCCGGAGGTGGGCTATCAGCCCGTGTCCGACAATCTGTTCAAGGCCATGGGCGTGCCGCTCAAACGCGGTCGCACGTTTGCCCCGCAGGATCACGAAAACGCGCCACTCGTCGTCATCCTGAGCGAATCCCTAGCGCGCACGTTCTGGCCTAACGGCGATCCGATCGGGTCGCGCGTCCGGCTCGGGCCGAATCCTAACGATCCGTGGATGACGGTCGTCGGGATCGTCAGCGATGTCCGCATGGGTGTCGACGGCGAGTCCCGCCCGACCGCATACGTATCCGCCCGCCAGGACCACTGGGGTGGTATGGCCATCGTGATGCGCACGACCACCGATCCGATGTCCATGCTGCCCGCTGTGCGCCGTGAAGTGCGCGCGATCGACCCGACCATCCCCGTGGCCGAGGCGTACTCGATGAAGCAGGTGCAGACCAAGGGCCTCACGGATCGGCGATTGCCGATGCAGCTCATGACGGCGTTCGCCGTGCTCGCGCTCGTGCTGGCGGCGGTCGGGGTGTATGGGGTGATGGCCTACTCGGTCGCGGCGCGCACCCGCGAGATCGGCGTGCGCGTCGCGCTCGGCGCGCAACCGAGGAACGTGTTCGGCATGGTCGTGCGTCAGGGCATGGGCGCCGCGGCGGCGGGACTCGCGCTTGGGCTGTTGGGTGCCGCGGCGTTAGGCAGGGTGTTGACCAGCCTGCTCTACGGTGTGAAGCCGACCGACGTGTTCACGTTCGTGGGAGTAGCTGGCGTGCTGCTCGCCGTCGTTCTGGCGGCGTGCCTCGTGCCGGCTCGCCGAGCGTTGCGCGTGGATCCGTTGGAGGCGTTGAGGAGCGAGTGATGGGGACTAGGGACTAGAGGGACTGGGGACTCGGCGGGGAGGCTACTACTCCAGAGGAAGGCTCCTCGGTGCTAATGGCTCCCCGGCCGAGTCCCAGTCCCTAATCCCGATGCCCTAACGGAAGCTCCACACCGGCCAGCGGTCCACGAACGGAGCGCCGAAGGTCAATCCGTTGTAGCCACCGGTGCCGTCGATGTTCGCGGTCATGACCATGATCCCGCCACCGGAGACGAACTGCTCCCACGCGAGCTTCTTGCCGTCAGGCGACCACGACGGCGTGATGCACGGCGTACCGTAGCCGGGTCCCTTGAAGTCGAAGACGTTCCCGCTGCCGCCAACGTCGGCGATGTGAATCCCGCACGACGTCGGCGTCGGGTCCGTCTGGAACGCGATCCGCTTGCCGTCGGGCGACCAGGCGGGCGCGGAGGTTTTTTCGAGCGTTCCCGTGTGGAGCGCGGTGGTCACCTTGGTGGTCACGTCGGTGATCAGAACGCGCGCGCCACCGTTGGCGGCGCTTACGTAGGCGATGCGCGTGCCATCCGGAGACCACGCGGGCGCCGTCTCCTGGGCGAGGTCATTCGTCGTGAGGCGGAACGGCATCGCGCCATTCGCCAGCATGACCCAGATGTCGTACGAGCCGTTCTTGGTGCTCGCGTACGCGATCTTCGTGCGGTCCGGCGACCACGACGGATCGATCTCCTGCGATGGCGAAAACGTGAGCTGTGTGACGCCGCTGCCGTCCGCATTCATCGAAAAGATTTCGTGGCTGTTATTCGCGCTGATCTTCGCGAACGCGATCTTCACGTGATCGGGCGACCACGTGGGACGATCGCCATCGGCCAGCTTCTTCTTGTTGGAGCCGTCGCTGCCCATGACATAGATCTCGGGCGTCACGTCGCCAGCTGATGTGCGGTGACTGTATACGATCCTGGCGCAGCCATCAGGGCATCTGCCGGGGATCACCATCGCCGAGGCCGAATCTGGGACGATGACATTCGGCTGCACGGCGGTCGGGGTGGTATCGGAGCACGCGGCAGTGGCGGCGACCGCGGTTCCGAGGATTGTGGGGACGAGGCGGGAAGCCGCGGAGCGCGCGCGGGCTGTGCTGGTGATGGAACGCATGATCTTCTCCAGAGCGCATATGCGCTCGACGTGTCGGTTGATTGAGGTGGGGCGAACCCCGCGAGGTCGTCCGCTCGCACTCGGCGCGCAGATCGACGCGGTGCAGGATGCGCCGCCGAGTCACGTCGAAGTCACGCGAGAATCACCCGCGTGCAGGTGTAAGCCGGCGAAGATGTTATGCGGCGTCCTCAGCCGCTGTGCGGATCGCTCGGGTCAGCTCTCAGGCAGGTGTTTCACGCCACCAAGCGTCCCAGCAACCGCACGATCCACACACCCGCCGCGATGACGCCGACGACGAGCAGGATAGCGGCGAGAAGGACGAGAGCCACGATTCCCCGGCTTGCGGCCCTGGTGTTGGACGGCGTGGCGAGGTAGCGCTCGAGCAGATCGACGTTGCGGCGATTCGACTTGATGCCGACGTCGAACAGGTCACCGAGGACGGGAACGACACCAACCAGGCTGTCGAGCGCGATGTTTCCGAGCATCCGGGTGAGGACCGACGCGGGCACCCCTTCCTGTGCCGCTACCAAGAGGATGTAGCTCGACATGAGCCCACCGATCATGTCGCCGAGGCCCGGTATGAGGCCGATAATGGGATCGAGCCCGACGCCGATGTTCGTGCCCGGGATCCGAATGAGGTCGTCGAGCAGCCGCGCGAGACCGCGAGCCCGCGTCACCCTGCCGCTCGTCATCGTTCTTTCAGGCGCCTAACGACCGCGTCGTAGCGCGGATCCGAGCGCAGTGGCGCCAGCAGCGAGTCACCTTCGATCGCCTCGACGCTCACCTGGCGGCTCGCCCCAGCACACTCCAGCGCCGCGAGGGCGTTCGCCTTGTCGCCCAACTGCGCGAGCGTGCGTGCCTGCGAGAAGCACACCCCACCGTCATCCGGATGGATGAGTCGGGCGATCTGGAGCGCGTACGCCGCGTGCGCATAGCGTTTGGCGTCGACAAACTCCCGGGGGACGTAGAACGACATGTGCATGAAGATGCGTTCCAGCGCGCGCCGAGCGGCGATGGCCGCGGTCGAGTCGTCCGTGCGCGCCGCGTCGCGGCGCAAGGCGTCGAGCTCGAGTCGTTTGCGTGCCTGATCGATGGACGGTGGCGATGGCGCAGCCCTCAGCTCACCGACGAACGCGACCAGTGCCGAGCCGAGCTTCCAGTCTCGCTCGCCGATGGCGGCTTCGGCGGCTGCCGTGCGACGCACGCGTGGGTCCCGGTCGAGCGCGGCCAACCTAGCGGCGGCGGCGCTCACGTCCGTGAGCCCGTCGAAGTCGGCGCGGACGAGGCGATATTGCCGGGCGGCCGTTGGCGCGTCACCGGCCGAATCGATTCGGGCGACCCGAGCGAGCCACGCTCCGTACAGCGAGTCGATCCACGGCTGATGTCGTGGCTTCAGGCCACGACGCATCGCCTGGAGCTCCATCCATTCGACGGCGCGCGTCGAGAGCTCGGTCGGCGGCCACTGGTGCCCGCCGTCGAACCGCTCGACGTGGTGGACCGCGCCAATGGTGTCCAACTCGGCGTCGAACGACCTGAGCTCCTCATAGTTCGGGTCGAGTATCCCGATCGTCCCGAACAGCACGGGTGACGACTTGCCGATGTTCGACTGCATCCACGCGCGGCCTCCGGGCACGGCAGCCCCTGCCCCGATGATGCCGGCGACGGAGCCGGGAAGCTGCGTCGTCATCTCCCAGGCAAACCGTGCCGTGCCGGAGAAACCGACGAGATAGAAGCGCCGCGAGTCCACGGGGAGCGATCGCTGCACGTCGCCCAGCATGGCGTTCATCGCCTTGTAGTTAGGCTCCGCCGGGCCATCGCTGAGCGTGTTGTACGAGCTGATTGCGATGTAGCCGAGGCGTTCCGCAGCCGGCTGAAACCGCTGGAGGGGGATGAGGGCGCGCCCGCGTGGATCCAGCAGGAAGAGGATTGGCCATTGCCGCTCGCGCGTGAAGGACGAAGGCAGGTACAACGCATAACGCTGGGTCGTGTCCGCGCGCGCGGTGATGCGCTGGACAACCCGTCCGGCAGGGAGCGTCGCGTCGATGCGATGCGTCGTGGTGTCCAGGCGGGCGAGTGCCGAGTCGGGCGGCGTCACTTGTGCGGCGAGCCACAGTGGCGTCGCGAGAAACATCGCCGCGACCGAGAATGCTCGCTGCGCGACGACCCAAGAGCGACGCCCCGGCATTGGCATGGACTCCGCCTTACGCGACGCCAGAGCGGATGGCATTCACGACGTCCTCGAGCGCGTCCGCGTTAGGGACGGTGCCCTGCGCCAGTCGCGGTGACCCGCCGCCTCTGCCTGCCGCGGCTGTGAGGGCCGCCTTGAGGAGCCGGCCGGCATCGACGCCGGCGTCATCGGCTGCCGTGACGAGCACCGTCGGTGGGGAAAGGACCGCCGCGACGAACACCGTCTTCGGCAAGGAAGCGAAGGCCTGCGCGAACGGCCGGGTCTCTTCCAGGGAGCCGCCATCCCGACGGAGGACGGCGACACGAACGCCGCCCGGCGTCGCCGCGGTCATCTCGTAGAGCGCGCGGGCCTGGTGTACGGCAAGCTCGCCTTCGAGTCGCTTGCGCGCTGCCGCGGTGTCGCGAAGCTCGGCACTCTGCGCGGCGACGAGTGCGGGTGCTTCGGCGAGGGATGCCTTGACCGACAGCGCGATAGCGGAGAGCGCCTCGAAATCGGCGCGTGCCTGACGAACGACCCGCACGCCGCAAAGGAACTCGACGCGCGTCTGTTTACGAATACGTTCCGTTCCGCGGAGGGTGATAGCGCCGATCTCACCGGTGGCGCGCACGTGGGTCCCGCCGCAGGCGCTCCGATCCAGCTCGGCGATGGTCACGATGCGCAACGTGCCTGCTCGGGGCGGCGGCTTGCGGAGGCCGGTGGCGGTGGATGCGTCCTCGAAGCTCACACTCACGGGCCGATTCTGCCACACGATCTCGTTCGCGCGCCGTTCGGCCGCGCCTAACTGGGCGGCGTCGATCGCGCCGACGTCGAGGTCGAGTGATGACCGCTCGGCGCCGAAGTGGACGCTGGCCGTCTCGTAACCGAACAGGTCGCCGAACACCGCGGACAGGAGGTGCTGCCCCGTATGCTGCTGCATGTGATCGAAACGCCTTCGCCAGTCGATCTCGCCGCGCACGGTGTCGCCGACGGCGTGGCCGGAGAGCGGCGCGGTCAGCACGTGCGCGACGCGCTCATCCTCGTCGACGACGTCAGCGACCTGCGTACCGCCGAGCGAGCCCAGGTCGTACGGCTGGCCGCCTGACGTGGGGTAGAAGGCGGTTCGGTCGAGATACACGCGTTGCCGGTCGGCGGACACGTCGGTGATGCGTCCATCGAACGCGGTGGCGTAGGCGTCAGTATAGTAGAGTCGGGAGGTCATCTGGCTCGCTGTATGCTCGCGCCGAGTCGCAGTGGGTCGTGAATCACCAGCACCCGAGGAATTCCCATGCCGTATTCGGTGAATGTTCGAGCACTCGGCTTCCTCGCCATGACGTCCGCTGTAGTGGCGTGCGGCGGTGATCGTCGCACTCCCAAGGTCGACACGTCGGCCGGCGCGGTGGGCGTGATCGACTCGGCCCCCGGTTCGGTCGCGGCGACAGTGGCGGCGGTGCTCACCGACGAGAACGTCTTTGCCGTGCTCGACACCGCCTTCTCGGCAATGATCGCCACCGACCGACTCGCGCAGCGAAAGACGACCGGTGCGGTGAACGACTTCGCGTCCAAGGCGGTGAGCGAGAACGCGGTGACGAAAAGCGGTATCAAGGCCACAGCCGACCGTCTGAATATCGCGCCGGTGCTACCGGACCGCGATGTCATCCGTGATCAGCCGGAGGCGATGCGGGACCTGGAGTCGAGAAGCGGGGCCGATTTCAACCGGGCGTATCTGGACCGTGTCATCCAGGTACGAAAGGATCTGATGGACGAGATCGATGACGCGCTCGAGGATGGTGGCGTACGTCAGGAGTCCGTGAGGAAGTTCCTGAGCGATGTGCGCGTGAATCTCGACAACGGGCGAAAGGCGGCGGAGGATCTGCGGTCGAAGCAGGGATGAGCAATTTCGTGGACACTGAACGACGACGGCCTCGGACGCTGACGCGTTCCGAGGCCGTTCGCCTTGGTGGACCCTGCGAACTCGGAGGGGGCACTCGATCCCCCGCGCCACCGGCGTCGGTAGCGCGGGATGGTCGACGCGAAGAACGTCGCTACTTCTTCTTCGCGGCTTTCTTCGCGCCGCCGCTACTGCCGCGCTTCTCGGCCCGCTCGATCTTCCCGAGCCAGGTTTCAGCAGCAGCGAGGGCTTTCTTCTTACTGCCGTGACTCGCGTCGCCGAAGAACGCGCGGTGCTTCGGGCGCCACGTACCGTTCTTGTCACGCGCATAGCCGAAGCGCGCGAAGAAGCCGTGGGTGCGAGTGGACTCCTGGTCGATCCGGCTGATGCCGGGGCGCTTGGCGCCTGACGAGGCGCGCTTGCGAGTAGTGGTAGCCATACGTCTAAGATAGTGTCAACTGGCGTCGAATCAATAGCGATGCCTAACAGCCTAACGGCCTAACGGGGAAACAACCGACGTGCCCACTCGTCGTTAACCCGCCGTTTAGCTAGGCACCCGCGCCGTGGTCCTTGTCATAACGCGGGTGGCTCCCACAACGTAGACCAGCCACCTCCCGTGTTTCCAATGCGGCGCGGGGTCGTCGATGTCTCGGCGTCAGGCAGCGCCAGTTAAATGATCCCAATCCCGTTACTCAGCGGTCAGTTGTTTGGCTCCGCACTGCTCGTGTTCGTCCTGGCTCTCGTGCCGGCCGTCGTCGCGTGGTGGAACGATCGGCGCCTGCTGGGCAAAGCCGACGACCCGGCACTGCCCGAGCTGCTCGCGAACCGCCGCCGAGTAAACGTTCGTATCATTGCCGTCGCCGCCGCGCTGATGATCGTGCTCGGCGGAGCCGACGCCGCTTGGGGCATCCCGCTCCTCCTCTTCGTCCTGATCGCGGTCGCGTATCCACTCCGCACGCGCGTGCTCGGCGAGACGTGGGGATTCGGCGCGTATCTCTGGCGCACCGCGGCTTCCATCGTTGGCGGCTTCGGCTTCTGGATCGGCGTCTGCTATGCGCCGACCATCGTACGCTTGATCATCGAGCGGGTCGGCACCGAGCGACCCTGGCACAACGCAGTGCTCGCGTCGATCCTGGCCGCGCTGCTCTTCGCGTGGGAGGCGTGGTATCCGCGCATCTGGCTCTGGACGCATGCTGGTGAGCCACTCGCGAGCGCGGACCTCACGCCGCGATTCGACGACATCGTGCGACGAGCGGGCACGATCGTGCCGTCGGTCTATCGCGTGGGACCCCAAGGGTCACGGTTCGTGAACGCGGTGGCGCTGCCGTCGGTCCGCCGGCCGTCGGTGGCGATGGGCAATGCGCTCCTGGAGCTGCTCGAGCCCGACGAGACGGCCGCGATCTTTGCGCACGAGGTGGCACACTTCGACCACTTCACGCCGCGGCACGTGCGGCGTGCTCAGCTCCTGAACCGCGCCCTCATCGTGGCCGGCGTGGTGCTGCCGCTTCTGGCGGGGTTCGCTCGAGTAGGATGGGCGCCGTGGATCGGATGGCTGTGGCCGATCGTCGTGCTCGTCGCCGTCGGCCGTCGCGCGGCGAAGAGTCAGCAACACGAGACCGAGAGCGATCTCCGAGCGGCCGCGTTATGCGGTGACCCGGAAGCCCTGGTACGCGGGCTGGTGAAGCTGCACCTGTACGCACGGATCCCGCGACGCTACGACGTGGACATCGAGCGCGTCGCGTCGCATCCGAGCCTGGTTCGCCGGATCCAGGCCATTCGTGCGGGAGGCGAGGCGGCGATCGAGCAGCTTGGCGCGGCGACCCTCATTCGATCGACGCGCGAGGGCAGTTGGGTCGTACTCGAGGACACGCGGTCGTATTGGCTGGACGGCGTACCGGATGGAACCGATGCTCAGCTGGCCGCGTTGCGCGAGGCGTCGTCGAACTACCGCGCGGTGAACTACCAGGACCTGGTCGAGCTTCGTGTCTCGGCGGCGGGCGACGCCAGGACCCTCGCGGCGCGCACGCGCGCGGGAGACCGGTGGAGCGTACCGATCGCGGCGGACGACGTGGCGCGGATTCAGCGGGCGCTCGATGTCGTCGACCTGCGGCTGGGCAAGGCCGGTCCGGCGCCGCCTCGTGCGGCGCCGAAAGCGATCGCGCTCGCGGCGTTCGCGGTGGCGTTCTTCGCCGGACAGCCCGGAGTCGTGCTCGTGCCGATTGTCATCGCGATGTGGAAGCCGAGCGCGGCGGCGTTGGCCGCGCTGGGCGTAATGAGCGTTGTCCGCGCGGGGATCGGTTCATTCGAGGGAACGAGCTGGCTGGACGCGGACCTGGTTCGACTTGGACTGGCGGCAATGGCGGTGGTAGGGGCGTTTGCCATCTACACTGCCTGGCGAACGGTACGATCCGGCGAGGCGAACAGAAACATGCGGCTGACGATGACCGTGCTCGTCGGATTGGCGGTCGTCACCGGCGGAGCCGTGATCCTGCAAGCTGTGCAGATGCGGTCGCTTCCGCTGACTGGGGCCCCTGTGGTTGGCGCGTTCGCTACCGCTCTCTTCGGCCTGGCCGCGGCGTGGTTCACGGTGCAGGCGCGGTGGGGTCGGCCGGCCGGGTACGCAGGGCTTGTTGCGGCGTCGATTTTCACTGCGCTCGGCGTGGACCGTCGTGCATTGGCGCTGCGTCATGCGCTGACGGAGGTGACTGCGCGGGCGACGCCTCAGTCCGAGACGCCGCTGGACGGCCAGGCGTATTCACTCCGCGTTTCTCCCGACGGGAGTCACTTCCTCGCGATGGTCACGGCCTACCGGCCCGGGGTGAGGGCAAGGCCGCACTTTGTGACGGGAGGCGCCGGCGGACGGCCACGGGAAATCGCGGGTGCGGACGCCGAGTTCGTGGATAATGGTCGGCTCCTCATTGTCGCGACGGTCGATCGCGGGGTGGAGTTGCGGCTCGAGAGCTCCGACAGCAGCGGCGTCGTGTGGGCGGACACGCTTACGGATGCATCGATGTCCGATCCCCGCCTCCTGATCGATCGCGATCATGCCACGTGGGCTGTGCTCGGCGGCGACGCAGACAACGACCGCACCGCGGTGTTCACCGGCCGGATCGGCGAGAAGGGTGGCGCGCTGCGGTCGTCGATTCCGGATACGATCACGATGACCGGCGAGCCCATCGTGTTCGACGACGGTGCGACGCTGATCGTACCGACGTATCGGAGCCTGGTGACCGCGCAGCGTTCGCCGGCCCTGTCGTTATGGACGCTGCCGTTTTTCGGCGTCGACATGCCTGCGATGGAGCTCTGGCGCGTGCACGGTGACAGCGTGCGGCCGCTCACGTCGGTGCGGGGGACGCCGCAGTGTGGCGAGCCGGTCGGCGGTACGGCAGCGTGCGCGGTTCACCGCATGAACGCGACATCATTTTATACGGTGGGCGCGAGCGGGGTGGTGGAGGAGGTCGCGGAGCTGTCGCGCAGCGAATTCCGGCTGGCGATGGTTGGCCCGGGGCTTCGGGTTGCGTCGGCGACGTTCGACCGCGCGATCGTGGCGGTCGACCTTGCGGCGAAACGTCTCACTCGGATCGATCTGCCGCCTAACGGCCCAATTGCGGCCGAGGCGCGAGTCGGGCCGGGGTGGGCGGTCACGCTCGAGTATGGGCCGAATCAGCGGTCGGTCGTCAGGGCGTATCGTGTCGAATAAGCGGTTGAACTGCCGGGGACGGGCGGCGGGCGGCGGGCGGCGGGCGACGGGCGCCGGGCGACGGGCGGCGGGCGGCGGGCGGCGGCGACGGCCAAAGAGCGTAAACCTCGGGATGCTA
>Ga0307408_100002268_pt1 | contig 13702 bp, 10 predicted proteins | sample 322Cmetagenome_FD_202116 | JGI IMG/M metagenome (GOLD analysis project Ga0307408, IMG submission 202116) | Maize rhizosphere microbial communities from greenhouse at UC Davis, California, United States - 322HYB-C-3 | ecosystem: Host-associated > Plants > Roots > Rhizosphere > Soil | place...
AACTGGAAGAGAAACAGGCCGCTCGCCCACTGGGGCAGACCCATATAATGGGTGACGAAAAAGACGATCAGGGCGCTGCGGATGCTCTGCCCGACCGTCACCGCAAAATCGGAAAGCAGCACGCGGCGCAGCAGCGGATGGCCGAACAGCGCGCCCACGGTCTGGCGCAGCGACAGGCGCGCGCCCGAAGAGGGCGCGGCAGGCGCTTCGCTCTGGCTGCGCAGCGTCAGCGTCAGCGACACGATCAGGCTGACGAGGACCACGCTGCCCATTGCGGCGAGTTTCAGCGCGCCGTCCCTGGGACTGATCTGGTCGATGATCGTCGGCAGGATCAGCACGACCAGCAGCGATGCGGAGCCAGCCACCGTCTGGAAGGTCGCGATGCGCGTGCGTTCATGATAGCCGCCATATGTCTCGCCCGACCAGGCCAGATAAGGGATCTGCACCATCGACCAGCCAAGGTAAAAGAGGAACAGGCTGGCTGTCAGATAGAGGGGCGATACCCAGGACGCAGCCGGGAAGAAGAGCAGCGCGCCCGACAGGCCGAACAGCGCCGACCCCGCGACGATCCACGGACGTCGCCGACCGAAACGGCCATGCGTGCGATCGCTGAGTGCTCCGATCAGCGGATCGGCTACCGCTCCCCACAGCCGTTCGCCCAGGAAAATCGCGCCGATCACTGCCAGCGACAGTCCGAACTGCTGCGCGTAGATCGCTGGCAGGTGCACCGCCAGCGGCATCTGCGCCGCCGTGATGGGCACGAACAGCGAGGCAAAGCCAGCGAGCCGCCAGCTGCTCACGCGCTCATCTTTCTGCGTCGCTGCCCGTTTGACGGGGCGCGGCGCGGCATAGGAAAATGCGGTAGCCATCAGAACCTCACAATCTGGTCTTGAGCGTGACGCCGATCGTGCGCGGGTCGCCGATCGTGCCGGTGACGAGGCCGAACGCGCCGGGGTTGAGCGCCTGGAAATATTGCTTGTCGCCCAGGTTGCGGGCCCAGACGCTGATGTCCCACAGTCCGTTGTCGGTGCGCAGGCCGATACGGGCGTTGAACAGGCCATAGCTCGGCACCTGCGCGTAACGGCTGTTGCTGGACGAGGTGTTGAACCTGGACCGGTGCGAGAAATCGGCATGGCCGTAAATTTCGATCCCATGGCCGCCGATCGGCTGCGCCACGTCCGCGCCCAGCGAGTAGGTGAACTTGGGAATGCCACCCAGTTGCACACCGGTCAGGTCCTGCGTTGGCGCCAGCGCGGCGCTGCGTTCCGGTGCCTGCGGGGCGTTCCTGTAGTCGCGATAGGTCGCCTCGACATAGGATGCCGATGCGGTCAGGCTGATCCAGTTGCTGGGTGCATAGGTCAAATCGCCTTCGATCCCGCGCGACCGCACCTTGGGGATGTTGGAGATATATTGGACGAAGTTGCCGAGGATATTGGGCTGAGTGATCGCGGTCTGATAGTCGCTGACTTCGGTCCAGAAGGCGGCGGCGTTGAGCGTCAGCGCGCGGTCGAGCCAGGCGCTCTTGAAGCCCAGTTCGAAGCTGTCGACCGCCTCTGGCTTCACCTCGGGGACGGCACCGCTCGGTATGTTGGTGAGGTTGAGCCCGCCCGACTTGCTGCCGCGCGAATAGCTGCCATAGACTAGCGCGTCGGGCGTAATCTTCCAGCTGAGCGTCGCTAGCCCCGATACGCTGTCATCCTTCAAGCCGGCGGTGTAGTTGGCCTGCGGGTTGAACTGGTTGCGGATCGCCGTCGCGGCGGCTGCGTCGGCGGCCGACAGAGTGGACAAGTCGGTCCCTGCCACCCATGACTGGCGATAGACGCCCTTCTTGTCCTCATGGGTGTAGCGCAGGCCCCCCGTTAGGCTCAGCGCGTCACTGATGTTCCAGCTCGCTTGTCCGAAAAGGGCATAGCTTTTGGTGGTCGGCTCCGAATAGCTGCGGGTTTCGAAGCCGTTGAGCGCCGCATTGGAAACGACCGGGTTGGCGGCTGGAACGAACCAGTTGGGAGCAGCTGCACCATAGGCCGATGCGCCATAGCCGCGGATCGTCTGCCAGAAATAATAGGCGCCCACGGTCCAGTCGATGACGTTGCTGCCGGTCGATCCGAGGCGGACTTCCTGACTGAACTGGCGCTGGCGGTTGGCCTGTTGGGCTTTGGTCGTCACCGGGAGGCTAGTGCTGTCGCCATCATTGGCCGGGTCCCAGTCCCACCAGCGATAGGCGGTGATGGAGGTCAGCACCACATTGCCCAGGTCCCAGTCGATCTGCCCTGACGCGCCATAGCTTTTCATGAACGCCTGATAATGGCTGTCGGAATCGCCATTGCGTGCAAAGGGATCGGCGGGCAGCAGCGTGTAACCAGCGCGCGACGTGCGCGCGAAGATGTTGTTCGGGATTGTCGCGCCGCTGTCATACGCGCCGAAATAGGTGACGGGTATGTTCAGGACATAATGCTGCTTCTGGTGCGAATAGTCGCCGATCAGCCGCACGGACAGGGTATCGGTCGGCTTGACCAGCAATTGTCCGCGGATCGAAAAATTGTCGTAATCCTGCGCCTTTGATCCGTCGTGCAGGTTGGTCAGGAAGCCATCGCGGTGAGTGTCAGCGAGCGACAGGCGAAAGGCCGCCCGATCGGAAATGATCGGCGCGGACACCGACGCGCGCAGTTGGTGATAGCCATAGTCGCCCAGGCTGATCTCCGCCTGCGCTTCGGGGTTGAAGCTGGGCTCCCGACTGGTGATGTTGATCGCGCCGGCGGTCGTATTCTTGCCGAACAGAGTGCCTTGCGGACCGCGCAGCACTTCGATCTGCTGCAAATCGACGAGGTCGAACTGCGATTGGCCTGGGCGGCCATAATAGACATTGTCGAGATAGAAGCCGACGCCATTTTCCAGCCCGTCATTGGTCAGCGCGACATTTGCGCCCAGGCCACGAATATTGATGTTCGTGTTGCGCGGGTTGAAACTGAAGATTTGAAGACTGGGCACGAGCTGTTGAACCTGCCCCAGTGTGAAATTGCCGGTCTTGTCGAGCGTGTCGGCGCTGAGGACGCTCAGCGCGATCGGCACGTCCTGCGCATCCTCCTCGCGGCGGCGAGCGGTGACGGTGATGGCGGCTTCGCTTTCCACGACATCGAGCGAAGCCGCATCCGATGCGAGCGCGGCCGCAGGCGCCTCGGCATAGGCCGGGCTGCACCCGGCCGCCCCGATGATGGCGGCGGACAAGAATAGTTTCTGGCGGAATAACCCCTTTGGTTGGCTATTAGTTTTCACGGATTTTCCCTGTTTTTTTGGATTGGATTAATGGTCGGGACGGCACGCCCCCGAATTGTTCGCGCTGCGGCGTGATGCCGAAGATGGCGGCGGCCGCCTGTTGCAAGGAAACGGGATAGGCGAGGGCGCGCGCCCTGCCCTGATCGGCGGCATGTCTGTCGTTCGCGGCCATGATTTATCCTTTCGGCCAGCGCGTCGGCGCGCTTGTCGATCACAGGCGGATGCGCGTCGCGCTCCGCGAAATGGATCAGATAGACCTGATCAGGTCAGCAGGGTGGATGCGCCGTCGTCGCGGGCCTGCACCTGGACGCCTCCGGCAGGTGGGCCAGCCTCAAGCGAAAATATGTGGAATATCTGTGCATCGTTCATTCTCCTGGGGGGAGAACACGATCCCTGGCGTGGTCGCCTTAGCATCGCGCGCTTTAGCCGTTGTTGACGCGGAGCAAGCTGCACCCCTTCAAAAGCCGCGGGTCGGTTCAGGCAAGGATGCCCGGGAACGATGACCGACCGCTCCCTATGAACAATTTCTACATAAACAATAGAGATTTGACGACAAGCCAAGTTCTCCTTTTCATTGCCCAACTTCTACTGTCTCGATCCTGCGTGTGACCTGGACTGGAACGCTTCATGCGCGAAGGCGTGGAAGGCCTGTTGCGCGACAAGTCCAATCCGCCCGGCAAGACGTCGGTGCCACCCAAGCGCGTGGCAGAGATTGTCCGCCCTCACGCAGCAACGCCGCCGCACGAAGCGACCCATTGGGCGGCGGCGCGCGCGATGAACGAATGTCCACTTCACCGAGGTGCGCCGTGAAGCGGACTGGCCGATTTCTATCAGTTGCAACCAAAAGCTCCGACGCCTGTGATCAACCCATCAGTCAGCTGTACCGGCGCCAATGGACCGGGATCCCGTCGAGGGCAACACTGGCCAAATAAAGCAGAAATATCGGCGGTCATCTTCGGATTACCGGGAGGGGGTGGCGTCTTCTCGACCGGCTCAATCACTTTTGCGGTAGCCTGTGGCGTAACGGTTTCGACGGGCCAGTCTCGCGGCTGCTCGAAAATGTCATTCGCGGCTTCGTCAATGGGACTCCGCTCCCGCTTCCGAGCACCGGGGGCCAGAATAAGCTAGACCGCCGCCTTGATCGCGTCCGGGATCGGCAGGCTCTTGATGCCCCCCGCACCATCGCTCTGCGCCCAAACACGCTTCTCGTGGCCAGTCAGGGTGAGCACGCCACCTTTGAACACTTGATGCTCAATCTCGAAACTGCTGCGGCCCCAGACCAAAGCACGGCTCCGTATGATCAGTTCATCACCGAAACGGTTGGGCAGATGAAATTGGGCGCTTGTCGTGATCATTGGATAGCCGACCGTGCCGAACTCGTCGATCAAACGGCGCAGGGGGAAGCCTGCGGACGCGAAAAGCGCATCCGTCGCAGCATTGAACATCTTAAAATAGTTCGGATAGAAAACAATGCCTGCCGCGTCACAGTCGCCCCACGCAACCAAGACCTCGTAATCGTTCGTCCGGTCTTCTGTCATCATCTGCCTCCCGCGCTCCGCCGTCCGGGCTGCAGCACCGTTGGTGCTCGCGCGTCACGCAATCGCCGAGCGGTGTCGGCGAACCGGTCGAGCACCTCACCGGCATATGGATTGAGCGAAAGAATGGCGTCGACCAATTCGGGCGAGTCGTTGCCGACGAGCGAACACATTTCGCGCATCAATTCGTAGGTGCGGGTGGTCAGCGGCGTCGTCGGCGGGTCCATGCTCAACACCACGCGCGCCAGCAGATGGGTCAAGCCCTGCACATAGGCCATGCCGCGATCATGGTCGTCCGCTGTCGTCCGAATGATCTTGAGTCCAAGTCGTGAACGCAAGAAGGCTGCAAGCCGGTGATAGCTCCCCCCTCGCACGGGAACAAACGCAAGACGACTGCCGCGTAGCCCGGTTCGCGCGCTCTGCGGCCCGAATAACGGATGCGTCGCCAGGATGTCGCAGTGCTCCGGCAGGCAATCCAGTAACAAGGCAATCGGCTCGAGCTTGACCGAACAGACATCGACGACCAACGTGCCGGGGCGAAGGTGAGGTGCGAACGCCATCAGAGATGCTTCCAATCTTTGGACGGGCACCGCGAAAATGACGACGTCTGCATGCGCCGCGGCCTTCGGATCAAGGACTACTGTATGCCGGGTCTTGCCGGATGCGGCGCGATCCTCGTCATACGCCTTGACCTGGCAGAAGGGTGCGAGCGCATCCAGCACCAGCGTGCCGAAGCTTCCGCTTCCAACGACGCTTACGATAGTTTGAGGACCCCAGGTCATCTGAGGATGACTAGCAACGCCGCCATATTTGGTCAATGGTCAAATATAATTTGTCAGTTGTAATTTTCGAGCATTGTCTCGAGCCCATGCAGCACGACGCTGGTATAGGCCTCGAAGCTTTCGTCGAGCGGCGCCACGTCGCCGCCGTCCCAGCGCAGCATGAACGCCTTATTTGAAAGCAATGGTAGGTAGCGAGCCAGCAGCGGCGTACTCTCGACGTTGACCGTGTTGATCCGTGATCGCATCATCTCGCGAAATTCGTCAGCCTCATCCGGCAGCGAAGCGAATTCCAATGTGACGAACCCTACCTTTGCGGCGATTACCACGTTGAACGCCTGGACGATGTTCCGCTCGTCGAAGCCGGCACGGATCAGGGTAGCTAGAATATGTTCGATCAGGTCCGGGCCGACACCGCCGTTGGACACGATCCTTGCACCAATCAAAGTCGCAACAGCAGGGGTCTGCTGGACCGCGGCGCGGTAGCGGATGAAAAGCTGCCGAAGCCAGTCCTGCCAGGAACCTCCTTCAGAAGGAGGTTCCAGCTCGCGTAGCGCAAATGCGACGACCTCCGACAGCAACTCGTTCTTGGTAGAGATATGATGATAGATCGCAGCCGGATAGACGCCGAGCACCTTCGCGAGATCGCGCACGCTGAATGCCTCGATCCCCTTGACCGTAAGGATGTCGAGTGCCGCGGTCACGATCTGCTCGCGGGTCAAGGCCACATCGGACGGCCGGCGACCGCGGGCCTTCGCAACTTTCGTCATCTTATTGCTTCAACTGTCATGCACTGCGCATATAGTCGGAAGGTGGCTGATGTCACTCGATAGATTGCTGGCCTGCCAGCTTCGGGTGGGGCACGAACCGACGCAGCAGCGCAAATAGCGTCAGGCCGACGAACCACATGCCCGCTGCAAGCGTCGCGACGGTATCGGCGCCTTCTACGACGAGCAGCAGCACGGCTCCCGCTATGAAGGCTATCGTTGCCCAGCTCGACAGCGGGTAGAATGGCATGGCGAACGTCCCGGCCGCGCCCGACCCGGCGCGTCGACGCATTCCCCGGTGCGACAGCAGCACGACGATCCAGACCCAAAGGAGCAGGTAAGCGACGGCTGCCATCAGCACGCCCAAGGCGCGGTCGGGGATGAGCCAGTTCAACAGCACCGCTAATGCCAAGCAGGCGGCCGAGACGCTGATACTCCGCCGCGGCAGCCCGTCAGCATCGGTGCGGCCAAGCGCAGCCGGCGCGAACTCGTTGCGCGCAAGTCCCGCTAACATCCGCCCGGTCGAGAACAAACCTGTGTTGCACGACGAGACGACAGCCGTAAGCACGACAAAGTTGACGATGCCTGCGGCGGCCGGGATACCGATGCGCGTCATGATCGCAACGAAGGGGCTCTGATCGGCCGAGTAGCTCGTCCAGGGTGCAACCGACATCGCAACCAGCATCGACCCGACATAGAAAATGAGGATACGCGCAACCACGGCGTTGATCGCCCGCGGGATCGAGTGATGAGGATCTTGCGCCTCATGCGCGGTCAGCGCGATCACCTCGACACCGCCGAACGCGAATAATGCGATCGGCAGGATCTCGACGATGCCGCCCCATCCGCGCGGGAAGAGGCCCCCATGGTCGACGAGATTATGGACGTTTGCTCCTGCAACAGGCAGGAACGGCGTGAACAGCGCAAGCAGGCCGCCCATGATCAGCAGCACGATGGTTAGGACTTTGACGATCGCGAGCCAGAACTCGACCTCGCCAAAGAGCCGCACCGCCTTCATGTTTGCTGCGTAAACCGCCGCCAGCGTCACGGCGGCCGGGATCCACTGCGGGATGGCGGGATACCAGTAGCGCATGAAGACGCTGGTCGCAGTGATCTCGGCCGCGCCAACCAGCACCCAGTTGGCCCAATAGCTCCACCCCGTCACGAAACCCGCCACAGGACCGATGTTGCGCGTGGCGTAGGCTATGAAGGCGTCGCGCGTCGGCTCGCGCAATGTCAGCTCGCCGAGCGCACGTGCCATGAGGAAGATGAAGACGCCGCACACCGCATATGCAACGATCGCCCCTGGCCCCGCCAAGGCGATGCTCTTGCCTGATCCAAGGAACAGGCCGGCGCCGATTGCCCCGCCTAACGCGATGAACTGGATGTGACGGTTTGATAGCTTACGCTCAGGCGCCGTCGTCGTTCCTTCATCGCCGGGCGGGGCCATCGTCATGCTGCGCCTTTCACGATAGCAGTCGCGCGATCGAGCGCTACCTCAAGCCGCGATACGATCTCCCCCACCATCGACTCGTCGACCCAATAAGGCGGGGCAATCAGCAGATGATCGCCGTTGACGCCATCGATCGTTCCCGAACCAGGATAGATCGCCAGCCCCTCCGCGAACGACGCATCCTTGATGATGTTGGCGAAATTCACCGCCGGGTCGAATGGCCGTCGCGTTTCCCGATCAGCAACGAACTCGATCCCCCGGAACAGTCCGCGCCCACGAATGTCGCCTACGAACGGGTGATCCCCGATGTGGGATTCCAGTGCGCGCTGGAGATGATCGCCAGCGCTCCTGACATTGGCGAGCAAATCGCCCTCGCGGATGATGCGCTGAACTTCCAGCGCAGCGGCGCAGGCGACGGGGTGCGCTTGATAGGTCTGGCCGTGGACGAAGATGCCCGATCGCTCCGCCAGAAGGTCGATAACATGTTCTTGGACCAGCAAGCCGCCAATAGGCTGGTAGCCGCCGCCCAACCCCTTGGCGATCGTTTGGATGTCGGGCGCAACACCTTCCTGTTCCCAGGCATGGGTGGTGCCGGTTCGACCCATTCCGCACATCACTTCGTCCAGAATCAGCAGTGCACCGTGGCGATCGCAGACTTCGCGCACGCCTTTCAGATAGCCAGGAAGCGGCGCGACGCACCCGGTCGTGGCGCCCACAACCGTCTCGGCAACGAAGGCAATGATCTTGCCAGCACCGGCCTTTTCGAACGCCTGATTGAGTTCTTCGACGAGCCGAGCGACATATGCAGCGTCGCTCTCTTCCGGTTCTTGCTCACGATAGGGAAAGCAAGGCGACACTGCGATATGCCGCGGGTCGAGCAACGCCTCGTAAGGCGCGCGACGCGCTACGTGGCCCGTGATCGCCAAGGCTCCCAGGGTGTTGCCGTGATAACTTTGGCGGCGATAAATAAAGCGGTCGCGTCCACCTTCGCCGCGTTCCAACTGATACTGCCGCGCCAGCTTGATCGCGGCCTCCATTGCCTCCGAGCCGGAGGAAACGAAGAACGCATGCGACAGCCCGCCAGGTCTCCCTTCGGTCAAGAACGAGGCCAATTCCTCCGCCGGCTCGCTGGAGAAAAAGCTGGTATGTGCGTAGCTCATCGTCCGCGCTTGGCGCGCCACGGCGTCCGCGACGCGGGCGTTGCCATGCCCCAGGCACGCGACGGCCGCGCCGCCAGACCCATCGATAATGCGACGGCCGTCTTCCTGAATGAGGAATATGCCGTCGCCGGCCACGACTAACGGCGGACCGCTTCGGATGGTGCGGTGGAGAAGTTGTGTTCTGTTCACGAGTTAGCGACCCTGCGGCAATCCGAGGATGTCGCGCGCTTCCGCAGCGCTGGCATGCTCCAGACCCAATTCATGGATAATCCGAACGGTACGCGCGACGAGCTGTTCGTTCGTGGCGAGTTGGCCCTTCGCGTAATAGTTGTTGTCCTCAAGACCGACCCGTACATGGCCCCCCAGCAGGATCGCCTGCGTGGTTGCCGGCAGCTGCGCCGGACCAATCGCCGAGACGCAGAAGATCGATTGCGGCGGCAGCGCGGCAATCATCGCGGCGAGGATGTCGTGGCTGTAGGGCATCGCGCCTTGGAAGCCGCGATCGGCACCTAGCACCATGTTGATGTAATAAGGCGGCTTGTCGTAGCCCTTCTGAATCAGTCGGGTCACATCCTGAAGGATGTGTGTCGGGCTGAAAACCTCCCATTCCGGCTTGATGCCGCGGTCGATCATCCGCTGCACCAGTGTCTCGCAACGCGACGGCGGGGTGATGACGACGATCTCGCGGCCGCCATGCACGTCGACAAAGGTCATCCCGTCGAACGTTGCCATCTCCGCCCCAGCTTCACAGCCCTTCAGCCGCTCCTCGAAATTGGATTCGAATAGCCCATCAGGACGCTCGACGAGCATGTCGCCGCTCGAGCCACCGCCCGTCGAGTTGTTGATGATGATGTCACATTCCGCACGAATGCGCGTATTCATGTCGCGGTAGATGTCGGCATTGCAGGTCGCCTGATCGTCAGGCCTGCGCGCGTGCAGCGCCGCGATCGCCGCGCCTTCGCGATACGACTTGACCACCGACTCCGCAATCTCCGCCGGTTGCGTCGGCAGGTTCGGGTTTTGAGCCTTGGAGGCCATGCCGCCAGTGGGGGCAACGGTAACAATGATCTTACTCGACATATTCGGTCTCCAAGGCCCCGTCGGCGGACAACGGCCGGCGACGAAGCCAGAGGTTAGGGCGGTAGGAAAGCGAAAGTGGCCGAGTCAGAAGCGACTGCGAAGCTCGACACCGATCGTGCGGGGTTGATTGATCGACACCCGCGCGCGGCCCGGGGCCTCGGCAGCCACGGCGAGCGCATCGCCGAGGCTGGCCCGGACGTTACCGGCGTTCTTGATGAACACCGCGACCTCTTGCTTGCCGAAGCTGACGCCTGAGCGCAGATCGACGATCGAGTAGGAGGGCCGGATGCGCGGGATCAGCCGGCCATTGGCATCGGTATTGGCGTTGAGCGCGCTGACGCTGTCGCTGACGTAGCGATAATCCGCATGGATAAACGCGCTGGCTCTGGAAGAGATAGGCGTGTTGTAATCACCGCTTAGCGTCAGCGTGTATTTCGGCACCTGCGGGACACGGTCACCTGCGGTGAACCTCGTCCCTGGCGTGGTAGAGGTGAATTTGGCGTCGGTATAGCCGAAGCCAGCTGCCAGAGTGAGACCGTTCACGGGCCGTGCGGTCACTTCGAGTTCGAACCCTTGGCTGCGCGCCGTGCCGGCATTGCCCCTGAAGCCAAAACCGCACTGCAACTGGATGCGCTGCTGGATGTCGTTCCAGTCGATACGGAACCCGCTGACGTTCGCTGTCACCTTACGATCGAGAAACGTCGTCTTCGCGCCGGCTTCATAACTCCAGACGCTGTCCGAACGAAAGAAGGCCGCGTCCGCAGGCGTCAGACCCAGCCCCTGGAGGTTGGCAGCACAACCGAGCGCAGTAGGGATGATGCCATTGACGCCGCCAGGCCGGAAACCCTTGGCCGCGACAGCGTACAGCTGGTTACCGGGTGCGATCTGATATTGCAGCGAGAATTTGGGCTGAATGCCGCTTTCCTTCTGCGTCTGCCTTGGGACAGACGAGGGACCGCCTACCGCAATGCCATTCGACGTCGTCTCCGACGTCGTGGTAACCTTGAACGCGCGGGCGCCCACGATCGCCTTCAGGTTAGGCACGATCTCGAGCGTACCTTCAGCGTAGGCAGCATAGTCCTTCTGAACGATCGGCGTCTGCGTCTCATAGACCAGATCGGTGCCGAACGCTCCGTTGAACAGCGCGTCGAGACCGGGAATGATGTTTGGCGGGAAGCTGCGATTGCTGGCCGACCGATTGTAAAACAAGCCAGTGACGATTTGGAAAGGTCCAGACAGATCGGACGCGAAGCGCAGCTCCTGGGTAAACGCGTTGACCTTATTCCTGATTTCGATCGATGTCGGCACCGGCGAGATACCGAAAGCCCCAGGCGAAGCGATGAAGTCGGTCTGGTCCTCGACGTCGCGCGAGCGCCGGCTGAAGTAGGACGACGACGACGTCAGCGTCCCGATGCCGGTCACCAGCTTCATGTCGTACGTGGCCAACAGCCATTTATCGCGCGAGAATTCCGGGACGTCGAAGCGTCGGCGCTGGACCAATGACGTCGGCCGCAGGATCGTCGGCGTGCTGCCGTTCGTGACCGCAACATCCGCGAACGGGAAGCCATTAACCGACGTCTGCTGATACAGGACACGCGGCGTGACCGAGAAATTGTCGGTCAGCTTAACGACCATCGCTGCCGACACGCCGTTGACCACATTCTGCGCAACATTATCGATCGTCGTGGTCGGACCATTGGTAGGGCCAACCACCCGCTTGAAATAGCCTGCATCCACGGTTCGGACCCCGACGACGCGGAGCCCAACACGATCCTCCACCACCGGGATATTGATTGCGCCATCCAGCGCATAGTTAGGCCGGTCGGTCCCGTCGGTCGTCGACAGGGCGCCATGTACCCGCCCCTCGAAATTCTTGGTATCGGGCTGGGTTGTGATCAACCGCACCGTACCGCCCATCGATCGCGCGCCGAACAATGTGCCCTGCGGACCGCGCAGCACCTCGATCCGGTCGACGTCGACAATCCGCGGATCGAGCGACTCGGATACCGGCGTCTCGTCAATGTAGAAGCCCGTCGTGTTCCGGTCCGAAATACCGCGGATGGCAATGGTGCGAGCACCGGTCGTGCCCTCGGCGGTGTTTCCGAAAGACAGGTTCGGGATCGATGATCCATAATCGAAGAAGTTGGTCGCAGCCTTCCGTTCCAGCGCATCGGATGTCACTGCAGTGATGCTGAGCGGAACATTCTGGATGCTCTGTGAGCGCCTCGTGGCGGTCACGACAATATCGCCGGGCGCGCCGGCCGGGGCGGCATCGGCATTCACGGGTGGTGCCGTCCCCGCAGATGCCTCGCCCGTCTGAGGGGTGATTGTCTGTGCTGCACCCCCGTGGCTCATGCACGCCATCACGGCCGTACCGGCCAACAAGAACTTCCCGAACGATACCATGAGCCCATCCCCTTTTACGTCAATCTCCGACTGGGGAGAAATATGGCATGGATTTGACTGATGGACAAGCTATAATTGTTCGGTGAACAGTTGAGCATATTTCAAGGATCTCAGAGGGTAAGATGATATGACAAAGATCTGTGATTCCATTGACATAGCGCTTGGATCGGCGAAGCGGCGGTTTGTTGACCGCCTGCCGAAAAGTGCGGCTATGCAGCAGTCCTCGGCCCAAGTGATGCCGGGTGGGAACACGCGCACGGTGCTGCACTACGACCCTTTCCCGATCGTCATGACGGGCGGACGGGACGCAATGCTGTTCGATGCAGACGGCAACGGCTACATCGATTTTATAGGCGAGTACTCGGCAGGAATTTTCGGCCACAGCAATCCCGCAATCCGCAACGCTATCATCGGCGCGCTAGACAAGGGCCTCAATCTCACTGCGCATAACGATTTGGAGCCCAAGCTGGCCCGGCTGATTGTAGACCGCTTCCCGTCGATCGACCTCGTCCGCTTCACAAATTCAGGCACGGAAGCGAACATGCTTGCACTTAGCCTTGCGTGCTTCGCGACGGGGCGATCGACGATACTGGTCTTCAAAGGCGCCTATCATGGCGGAGTTCTCACCTTTGTCGGCGAGGGTTCTCCCTTGAACGCTCCCTACAAGTTTATTCTTGGTAACTATAACGATACGGCCGGGACAGCCGCGCTGATCGATGCTCATCGCGATGACTTGGCTGCGGTATTGATCGAGCCAATGTTAGGCGCAGGCGGTTGCATTCCCGGCGATTCAACGTTCCTCTACTCGATAGAGGCTGGATGTCGCAATGTAGGCGCACTCTTCATTCTTGATGAGGTAATGACTTCACGACTCTCTAGCTCCGGGCGCCAAGGCGAGTTGGGTCTGCGCCCTGACATCACCACGTTGGGCAAGTACATTGGTGGTGGCAGTTCGTTCGGTGCCTTCGGCGGGCGCGGGGACTTGATGGCGGCATTCGATCCCCGACGCCATGACGCACTTGGGCATGCCGGCACCTTTAACAATAACGTGATATCTATGGCCGCCGGAATCGCCGGCTTAACGCAGCTCTACACGCCAGAAGTCGCGATTCATTTGACTCGCAAAGGTGATGAGTTGCGCTCCTTCCTAAACATACTTTGCAAGGAATATGACGCTCCTTTACAGTTTTCTGGCCTTGGCTCGCTCATGAACGCGCATGGATCGCGTTTAGCTCTGTCGAGTTACAAC
>Ga0307408_100002269_pt1 | contig 13702 bp, 11 predicted proteins | sample 322Cmetagenome_FD_202116 | JGI IMG/M metagenome (GOLD analysis project Ga0307408, IMG submission 202116) | Maize rhizosphere microbial communities from greenhouse at UC Davis, California, United States - 322HYB-C-3 | ecosystem: Host-associated > Plants > Roots > Rhizosphere > Soil | place...
GTTTTAGTACTCGGAAAAGCCCATTCCAACTTCCTCATGAAATTTTCTGCTTAAATAAGCGGGATTTATATGAATTTTTGAGGCTAAATAATTTAATGTTAATTTTTCACTATATTCCGCATGAATAATGCTTATTGCGTCTACAATTTGCTCAGTGTAACGCCCTAATCTTTCATACTTGCTTAATACGGCCATTAATTCAGCTTCAATAATTGGTTTGGTTATGTAATCAATGACCCCAAGTCTTATCGAAGTCTGAGCATATTCAAAATTTTGAAAAGCAGTAACCATTATAATGTCAATCGTATAAGTTTGTGTTAATTCTTTAGCCAAATCCAAGCCACTCTTCCCAGGAATCTGAATATCTAGAAATGCAAGAAAGATGTCATGCTGCTTAACGATTTGGAGTGCTATGGAAGCATCTTGAGCTTTGAAAATCTTCCAGTTTGGAAATTTGTTAAGAATTAAATACTCGAGCTGCTCTAATTCTAGCGGTTCATCATCAACTAGCAGGATATTCATTCGTAATTTTCACCTTCCTTAAATTTCATATTTCAGTATAAATGGAAAAATAGCTAAAACACTTGTCCCATTGTCTGAGTTGATTAATTGTACAGATGTTTTACCATCGGGGAATAATAACTCCAGCCTTTTTGTAATGTTTTCTAAACCAAGTCCTCTATCCAGTGACAGTTCCTCAGTACCTTCAACTGCATTATTCCACACTGTGATATGGATTTCTTCTTCCCGTTTTTCAATGGTTGTTTTTAAAAATGCTTCACCAACATATTTTTCAAAGGAATGTTTAAAAGCATTTTCTATAAAGGTTTGAATAATAAACGGGATGGTAATTGCTTGTTTTACATTTGGATCGATTGAAAATTCGTAATGAAGCCTGTCACGAAATCGTATTTTTTGTATTTCTAAATAATAATTGACATAGGTTATTTCCTCATCAATTGTAATAAAAGTGTTATTTGTTTGATACTTAAATTTAAGCAGCTTTGATAGAGTCTCAATTGATCGGATTAATTCAGTTTTTCGATCCAGTCTTGCTAAGCTTAATATTGAATTTAATGTGTTAAAAAAGAAGTGAGGCTGAATCTCTTGATTCAATTGGTTGTAAAGAGCAGTTTGCAGCTCTCTTTCTAAAGCAATTTCCCGTGTTTTTTTTTCCAGAAGGTCAATTCGCTTTTCAAAGATAAATAAAAATAGCAATGTAAAGGCTCCTAGTAAAGGTGCAAGGGCCGCAATCATAATATTTAGGGAGAAAGCTTCAACTGTTAACATAACCGAAATTCTCCTTTATATGAAGAAAAAGGGAGGCGTTTGCCTCTCCCTTTTTTAATATAATATTTTACCTTATTTTCTTATAATTAAAAAATAATCTTACATAAATTTTTCTGCGTAATGACAGCTGACCATATGATTTGTATCCAATTCTCTTAAATCTGGTTCTTCTAATTTGCATTTCTCTGTTGCAAATGGACAACGGGTATGGAATCTGCAGCCTTTTGGTGGATTAATAGGGGAGGGTACGTCTCCTTTTAGGATGATCCGCTCCCGTTTTAATTCCGGATTTGGTACAGGAATCGATGATAACAATGCACGAGTATATGGATGCAGCGGTGTATCAAATAAATCCTTTTTATCAGCAATCTCAACGACTTTCCCAAGGTACATAACCATGACCCGATCAGAAATATGTCTGACTACACTCAAATCGTGGGAGATAAATAAAAAGGTAAGTCCAAACTGTTTTTGCAGTTTCTTTAGTAGATTTAAGACTTGTGCCTGAACAGATACATCCAAGGCCGAAACAGCTTCATCGCATATTATTAGTTTCGGATTAACTGCAAGGGCTCTAGCAATCCCAATTCGTTGTCTTTGGCCGCCGCTGAATTCGTGAGGGTAGCGGTCAAGAGCTTCAGGGGGAAGCCCGACATAGCCAAGTAGTTCAAGCATTCGATCCATTCTTTTTGACTTTTCCACTACATCTTGAATGGCCATGGGTTCATTTAAAATTTGCTTAACGGTTTGCCTTGGGTTAAGTGAAGCAAAAGGATCCTGAAATATAACCTGTAAATCCCCTCTAAGCTTTCTCATTTCCTTCTTATTTAATCCTAAGATGTCTGTCCCTGAATAATAAACTTTTCCGGCTGTAGGTTCATCAAGTCTTAAAATTGCACGGCCAGTTGTGGATTTTCCGCAGCCAGATTCACCTACAATACTTAAAGTCTCTCCCTCGTACAGCTTGAAGGAGATGTCGTCTACTGCTTGGACATAGGCTTTCGGCTTAAATAGGGAGTCTGTTTTAACTGGAAAATACTGCTTTAAATGTTCTACCTCTAATAATACTTTCTTATCCAATGCAGCCTGCATTATTTTACAGCCTCCTCTTTTACACTTTTTGCCGTCCAATGATCTGTATACATCCAGCAGCGAACCTTTACGCCATCATTTTGTTCAATAAGTTCTGGCTGCTGCTCGTGACAAATCGGCTGCTGATGAGGGCATCTAGTAGCAAAGCGACAGCCAGCAGGCATATTGTAGGGACTAGGGACACTGCCTTCAATCGTTTGTAATTCTTCCTGATCTTCATGAATTTTAGGAAGTGAATCTAGTAAGCCTTGTGTGTAAGGATGTCTTGGATTAGCAAAAATTTTCTCTGTTGGTGCATGTTCAATTATATTACCTGCGTACATGACGGCTACGGTATCACAGGTTTCGGCAACGACACCTAAATCATGGGTAATCATAATAACCCCCATGCCCAGCTTATTTTGCAAATCTTTAATCAACTCTAGGATTTGGGCTTGAATGGTTACATCCAATGCTGTTGTTGGTTCGTCTGCAATTAATACCTCAGGGGTACAAGCAAGTGCCATCGCAATCATGACACGCTGACGCATTCCGCCGCTTAATTGGAAAGGCTCTTGTTTTGCTCTTTTTTCCGGGGAAGGTATACCAACAAGCTTTAACATTTCAACGGCCTTTTCCCACGCGGCTTTACGTCCCATTTTTTGGTGCATTCGTAACGCTTCAGCAATTTGTTCACCAACCGGTAAAACAGGATTTAATGATGTCATCGGTTCCTGAAAAATCATCGAAATCTCATTTCCACGGACTTTTCTCATTTCATCTTCGGACATTGTCACCAAATCTTTTCCTTTAAACAGGACTTGTCCGCCCGCTATTTTCCCAGGAGGGGAGGGGATTAAACGCAGAATGGAAAGAGATGTTATACTTTTTCCACATCCGGATTCACCGACAATTCCTAAGGTTTCCCCTTTATGCAAATTAAAGTCGATTCCATCAACCGCCTTACTGACACCGCGCTTTGTAAAGAAATGTGTTTTTAATCCTTTTACTTCTAAAATTGGTTTGTTATTCTCCGTCATCATCTTTCACCACCTGTTAATTTAATTCAATCCGTTTATTAAAGAATCGGTATAGTACATCGACAATTAAGTTCACTACGACGAAAACGAGAGAGGCAACTAATACCCCGCCTTGAACCATTGGTAAATCACGCATTCGAATCGAATCGACAATCATTCTCCCCAGCCCATTAATAGCGAAGATTGATTCAACTATAACTGTCCCGCCAAGTAAAGCCCCAAATTGTAATCCAACTACTGTAATAACTGGAATTAAAGCATTACGCAATCCATGCTTATAAATAATTACACTTTCACGTACCCCTTTAGCACGAGCTGTTCGGATATAATCCTGACGAATAACATCGAGCATACTAGATCTTGTCATTCGGGCTACAATGGCAGCACCCCCTGCACCTAATGTCAGCGCAGGCAGGATAACATGAAGAATGCTATCCCAGCCAGCAACAGGGAGGATTTGCAGTTTTACTGAGAAGAAATACATTAACATTAAACCAAACCAAAAGCTTGGTAATGAAATACCTAATAAGGCTACAATCATAACTGTTGTATCCTTTAGGGAATAAGGCTTAATCGCAGAAATAATACCCGCAGCCATCCCTAAAACAATCGTTATAAGAATACTAAAAAAGGCAAGCTCAATTGTAATTGGTAATCTCACTAATATTTCATCTAGGACAGGTTGACTATTCTTAAGTGATACTCCAAAATCTCCACGAAAAACGCTCGTTAAGTAATCGAAGTATTGTACCAATAATGGTCTATTTAAACCTAATTGTTCCCGTATGGCTTCAATGGTTTCCTTTGAGGCACCTTCACCAGCAAGCAAGACTGCTGGATCACCTGGAACTAACTGCATTATAAAGAATACGACAAAGGTTACCCCTATAATGACCGGGATCGTTTGCATTAATCGGCGTACTATAAACATCAACATCTAATATACCTCCTCTATTTCTTCATTCTTGGATCAAATGCATCACGTAATCCATCACCAAAAATATTAAAACCTAAAACTAGTATAGAAATAGCCAGCCCTGGAAAAATAGCGATATAAGGTGCTGAGAATAAGAAATCCCTTCCACTGCTTAACATTGTTCCCCATTCTGGAGATGGAGGCTGGGCACCAAGACCAAGGAATGATAAACCTGCTGCTGAAAGAATGACGGTAGCTAGTCTTAGTGTACCTTGTACAATAATAGGTGAAAGAATATTCGGTAAAATATGTTTAAAAATAATCGTTACATCATTTGCTCCTAGTGAACGTACCGCGTCAATATACTCGAGTCGTTTCACTTCTAAGGTTGAGCCACGTACAATTCTGGCGAATAATGGAATAGAGTATGCGCCGACTGCTATCGTTACATTTATTAAACCAGGTCCAAGTGCACTAATGATGGCTAAAGCAAGTAAAATACCTGGAAATGCTAAGAGAATATCCATAATCCTCATAATAGTCGAATCAATCCATTTTCCATAGTAGCCAGCGATAAGGCCTAAAATTATTCCAAAGAAGGCTCCAAAGATTACAGCGGTTATTCCAATTCCCATCGATAGTCTCGAACCATATAGGATTCGGCTTAAAATATCCCTTCCCTTATCATCTGTACCCATCCAGTGATCTGCAGAGGGTGGTATTAATTTATTATCCAAATTGATTTCGTATGGATCATAGGGCGCAAGTAAGGGTGCGAAGAGTGCGACAACAATATAGAAAAGAATGATGATAGCACCGACCATTGCAGCTTTGTTCATGGTTAAAATAGATAAGAAATCTTTTATTTTAGATTCTTTCGGTTGCTTCATTGTTTGTGTTATTACAACTGACTGTTCTGTTTTTGCCTCTAGTGTCATGTAAAACCCTCCCTAATTCATATTTGAAAGAATGATGCCGTTTCTAGCTGTTCTAATCCTCCTTTCAGAAACTATTATTTTTCTTTGGGTTATGTACAAAATTATCAAAATTAATGGGAAAGTAAATATTTTTTAATTTTTTTGTCAAAATAGTTTAAATTCTTGTAAATATTCTGTAAATATTCCAGCGAATCATCTTCTATAATTCAGATAAGGATTTCAAAGGTATAGGGAAAATCATTTTTCCCTTAAATTCAAAATCCTAAAAAAATACAACAAAGGAGAGTCGAAAAATGGAGAGAAGAAAACGATTCATAAAAAAAGGTATTTTATTAGTTTTAGTAGGATTAATGTTAATAGTAGCTCAAGCATGTTCGACAAAATCAAATTCTTCAAATGAAGCTTCAGGCAGCAAAGAAGAAACAAAAGAAGGTGGAACATTAACCGTTGTCCGACTTTCTGATGCAACCAAGCTAGACCCGCATTTTATCACAGATATTCCATCAGCAAACATTATTTACCAAAAGGTTTATCAGGGACTTGTGGTACCAGATAAGGATTTTAAAGTTCAACCACTATTAGCAAAAGAATGGACGGTAGTAAATGATACAACTTGGGAATTTAAATTAAGAGATGATGTAACATTCCATGATGGAACACCATTTAATGCAGAGGCAGTAAAAGCGACATTTGATCGTTTATTAGATCCAAATACTGGCTCACCCCAACGGACGAAATTTGAAATGATTACAGAAGTAAAGGTAATAGATGAGTACACTGTACAATTAATGCTTGCCTACCCTTATGCACCACTTTTATCCATTTTGGCAAGTCAGGAAGGCAGCATCATCAGTCCAAAAGCTTTAGCTGAAAATCCTGAAAAACTAGCTGAGCATCCAGTTGGAACTGGTCCATTCGTGTTTGGAGAGTGGAAAAGCGGCCAAGAAATTTCACTAAAGAAAAATGAAAACTACTGGGGTAAGAAACCTAATATTGATGGTGTCGTATTTAAGGTCGTTCCAGAAGATGCTACACGTCTTGCGATGATCGAAACGGGTGAAGCACATATTAACGACCAGGTACCAGTAACTGAAATTGAACGAATCGAAGCTTCCGATACAATGGGCCTCTATCGTACAGAAGGACTAGCTGTTGAATTTCTAGGATTTAACACAAAGAAAAAGCCATTTGACGATGTAAAAGTCCGTAAAGCAATCAGCCATGCAATTGAAAGAGAAGCTATTATTAAAGGTGTATATAATAATGTAGGTACACTTGCAAATGTAGCGATGAGCCCTAAAGTATTAGGATATAGCGATAAAGTTCAGCCTTATGATTATGATTTGAATGAAGCAAAGCAATTGTTAAAAGAGGCCGGATATGAAAATGGTTTAGAAATTAAATTATTAACAAGCGATCGTAAAGAACGAATCAACATGGCAGAAGTAATCCAATCACAATTAAAAGGGATCGGCGTAAATGTAGAAATTCAAGTAATGGAATATGGTGCTTTCATTGAAATGATCAATAATGGTGAACATGAATTGGTAATCAATGGTTGGGGAAATGCAACTGGTGACGGAGACTATAACCAGTATAATTTATTCCACACTGCATCACAGGGTCCTGCAGGTAACCATTTCTACTATAGTAATCCAGAGGTAGATGAAAAAATTGAAGCAGCACGTCAAGAAACAGATGAAGCAAAACGGTTAAAGCTATATGAAGAAGTTATGCAAATTGAAATGGACGACGCGGTTTATATTCCAATTCGTAACTACGAGCATATAGCAGCTCATAGTAAAAACGTCAGCGGTTTTTGGTTAAACGCTGCAAACTACCTTATGATTGATGATGTAGTAATTAAGTAAATGAGGATCTAATATTCAATGGGAAAGTACTTTTGCATAAAAAAGTACTTTTCCTATTTTAACAATAGGAGGAATTGCAATGACTACTTTTTGGCTGGTAAATGTCCGTTTAGAAAAGGGCTTCAAATACGATAATCATCGTATCACTGGAACTGAGACGGAAATTTGCCATTTGAAAGTCGAAGATGGAAAAATTGTCGAGATCACAAACGTTTACCCAAATACAGAAGAGGGACAGGTTGATGCTTGTCATCAACTCCTTCTTCCGTCGTTACGAGATATGCATATTCACATTGATAAAACATACTACGGAGGGCCATGGAAGGCTTGTACTCCACTCACAAAAGGTATATTTACTAGATTAGAAGAGGAAAAAGAATTGCTGCCGAAGTTACTGCCAACTGCACAAGAAAGAGCAGAGAAAATGATCGAATTGTATTTGAAAAATGGGCATACCCATATTCGTACTCATTGTAATGTAGATCCTGTAATTGGTCTTAAAAATTTAGAGGCGACAGTGAATGCTCTGAAAAAATATGAGGATGTTTTATCCTATGAAATCGTTGCCTTTCCCCAGCATGGCTTATTAAAAAGTGACTCTGTCCAATTGATTCGAGAGGCTATGAAAAATGGGGCTACATTAGTTGGCGGCGTTGACCCAGCAACCGTAGACCGTAATATTGAAAAATCTTTATATACGATTTTTGAAATCGCCGTTGAAAACAATAAAGGTGTCGATCTCCATTTACATGACCCCAACACTTTAGGGGCATATACATTTGAAAGAATGGCACAATATACGAAAGAAGCGGGGCTTAAAGGCAGAGCCACCATCAGCCATGGGATAGCATTAGGTGATATACAAGGGGAAGCTCTAATTGAAATGGCGGCTATTTTAAAAGAACAAGAAATAGATGTCACCACTACTGTCCCAATAAATCGTGCCACTATACCCATTCCTACTCTAGATAAGTATGATATTAAAGTTTCTGTTGGACACGACAGCATTACAGATCACTGGTCCCCATTTGGAACAGGGAATACGATTCAAAAGCTTGGAATTCTTGCAGAACGATTCCGATTGTCTGACGAAAATTCCCTTTCAACAACTTTGAAATATGGAACAGGCGGTGTAACTCCGCTAAATGAAAAAGGTGAGCGAGTCTGGCCAAAGGTTGGCGATGATGCATCCATGATGCTGGTAAACGCATCCTGTTCTGCTGAAGCAGTCGCAAGGAGGGCTTCTGTAGAATCGGTGTTTTTTAAAGGAAAAAAGGTTGAAAGTAAGCTAATAGAATCAAATTCGGTGCAGGTATAAAGGAGGAAATAGAATGACCACTCCATATTGGTTAACAAATGTAAGATTAGAAACAGGATATATACAGGATGAAAAAGGTGCTTTTGAAACAAAAACAGAGCTTTTTCACTTGAAAATTGAGGATGGAAGAATTGTAGAAAAGCAAAGTAATAGCTTTACCATTCAAACAGGTGAAAATACAAAGGATGGAAAAGGATTATTAGCTTTACCAACTTTCAAAGAAATGCACAATCATTTAGATAAAACTTATCTTTCGCTTGATTGGAAGGCGCCTATACCTGCTAAAAATTTAGAAGAACGGCTTCGATTAGAAGCGATGGAGCTCAGGGAATTAGCGTCAACAACAAAACAGCGTGCAAGTGCTATGATCGATTTGCTTCTTTCTCATGGCTCGACACACATTCGGTCACATGTAAATATCGATCCTTATATTGGTTTGAGGAATCTTGAGGGTGTTAAAGCTGCGCTCGAGGATTATTCAGATAAACTAACTTATGAAATCGTTGCTTTCCCCCAGCATGGATTATTAAGAGAAAATGTTATTCCATTGATGAAAGAAGCGATGAGATCAGGAGCTAACTTGGTAGGAGGGCTAGACCCAGCAGGAATCGACCGCAACATTGAAAAATCACTCTATGAAGTAATGAATCTTGCGACAGAATTTGATGCTGATATTGATATTCACTTACATGATAATGGACATGTCGGCTTTTATACGGTTGATAAATTTGTAGAAATGGTGGAAGAGGCAAAATGGCAGAATCGGGCTGCAGTCAGTCACGCATTTAGTTTAGGGGAGGTGCCAGTACCACAACAGGAGGAAATAGCAGATAAATTGAGTAAAGCAGGAATGTCAATCATGTCTACCATCCCTATAACCAGGACACTTCCGCCAATCGATTTGTTAGATCAAAAAGGAGTAAATGTTTACTTAGGCTGTGATGGTTTCTATGATTCTTGGGGACCTTATGGAACAGGGGATGTATTAGAAAAGGTAACACGCTACGGTGAACTTTATCGAAGAAGTGATGAACGCTCATTAGCACAATCGTTAAAATTTGCGACAGGCGGTCCAACTCCTTTAACGAATGAAGGTGAAGTAGCCTGGCCTCTTGAAGGAGATGCAGCAAGTCTAGTTCTTGTCAATGCAACTTGTTCAGCAGAAGCGGTTGCAAGAACACCGAAGCGTGAGGCAGTTATTTTTAAAGGTAAAGTAGTATCGGGACAATTGTAAATTAAATGCCCCGCTAGTTATTAATTAACGGGGCTTTATTTCGTCTTATAAATCTGAGCGAAGTTTCTTATTTAAAAGTCTAAAAATCTTTAACGCTAATTGGATTTGAAGCAGTTCCTCTGAATTCTTTAAATCAGAATTTAATATTTCTTTAATTTTCTCTATTCTATAAATGAGTGTGTTCCGGTGCAAAAACATCGCTTTTGATGTTTCGCTGATATTAAGGTTATTCTGAAAATAATTCTCTAATGTAATAATGTAGCTTGTTCCATGTAATTGATCGTTTTCATAAACTTTTCCGAGCCGCTTCATAAAAAATTCTTCTAATTCCATGTCCTTAATATTGGAATCTAAAAAGTGATAGATAGAATGATCTTCAAAATGAGATACTCCACCACTATCTTCAAACTTTTGCATTAATCTTATTGATTCATTTGCTTCTGAAAAGCTTTTATGTAGAGAACGAATTGTTCCATACTGTCTGCCAATTCCGATTAAGAAGGTGGAATTGCTTATTTGCTTATTCAGGATACTGTATAGGTTATTTGTGTATTGTTTTGCTTCGTATACAGAAACTGCTGGCCGATTTTCGTGCTGTCCAATTAAGATGATGATTCGATTGTTTCGATGAAAGCAGGTAACTTCTCCGTCAGCTTTATTAGCGTAATCATAAATTAACTCTACACATTTTCTAGCCTTATTCTCCAAGCTAACCCTTCTAGCCACCATATCCTCATACTGATGAAATTCCTCTGATTCTATAGTAATCACAATACAGTAATACATATAATTTGAATGAAGTCCATGCATTTCACTTAGTGTATGGATGGTTTCGCTTGAGGTGATTTTTCCAGTTAGCAAATCATCGAAAAAGTCCTGTCTGATTTTTAATTTCACTTCCTCTATTTCCTTGGCTTTCATCCTCTCAAGTGCAATGTTCGTCGATGCCTGTTCTAAAATAATGAAGTCAAATTCAGTCAGTTCTCTTACTGTTTGCCATACAATTATATATCCATAAATTGAGCTTGCTGCTGCAACAGGCAGGATTCTGCATTTTATTTCCATGCCTTCTAAATGATAAATTCGTTTAATCGTCTTTTTTATTTCACTTACATTTTTGGGAATAGAGTCAATGAATTCTTTTGAGAACACTGGTCTATTTTTCACCAAGTCATGACAGTATGAAAGCGGGACTTTATTATTTACGTGTTCTGTATAGTCAACTAGCTTCCAATCTTCATTTACAAAAATAATCGGATTACTAATGGTCTCAGATAACATTGATAGAATTCTATCCATTCCGCCGCCTTCTAGTGTAATTCTAAAAAATAAGTTATGAATGTCTAAGGTTTTTCTATTTAATAAATCGTATCTACCTGATGCTTTTTCATTAATAATTGAGATGACTTTTGATAAAGTATATTCAAATGGTAACTCTAGTAAAGGTAATCCAAGTTTGTTTGCTTGGTCGATCATGTTTTGTGGGAGTTCATCAAAATATCTTTTCATTTTGATAACAAGTCCCGCGCAGTTAATGTCTGAAAGCTCCTTAATGATTCGATTCTGTAATTCTTTATTGTCTTTAAAGATATATCCTGTAGATAAAAGCAATTCATTTGGTGAAAGCCAGTCGAAAGCCTCAGGATTTTCAATAATATTAACAATGGTTATCTCATTATTAATCCCTTTTTCCCCAGCTACTATTTTTAATCCATCAATGGCTTTAATTTCAAAAAGGTCCTTAACAGTCAACAATCTTTACACATCCTAAATTATCATTTCATCACTACTCATTGTACAACATGCTCAAATGAATTCAAGTCTTTTTGGTTCCGATAAACAATGAAGATTATAGGTATTAGAATTAAAATGTTATATAGAATAAGGGGTATAAAGTTATTATTACCTACTCCTTTGCTTAAAAACAATCTTTTTATTATAAAGGAGGTATATTCAAAACATAAGTTATTGTGCATATTGCATAATTAAATTGGTGTTATTTTGGGCATGATAACTATAAAATATTACGAGTTTTTCCTGAGTTTTGTTTTTTACTGCCAAATATGATCCGAACTTTGACACTTTTAGAAATTTGAAAGGTTACTAAATCCTCTATGAATACAGAAAACAAATACTTAAGTGGGTTTCAATGGTTTGTCTATTTGCTAGCTAATTCTATTGCACTTCCAATTGTAATTGGAAATGAATTTCAGCTTACGGCAACTGAAATATCAGCTTTAATGCAGCGAACTTTTTTTATCGTCGGGCTTTGTTCGTTTATGCAGGCGAAATTCGGTCATCGATTTCCAATTGCAGATGGGCCAGCCGGTTCTTGGGTAAGTATTTTTGTTATTTTTGCAAGTATTGGCCCCCAGCAAGGAATGACCATGACCGAGACATTACAAACACTTGAGGCTGGTTTAATCGTTGCTGGATTATTTTTATTTATTTTAGGGATAACAAAGTGGGTTCAACATTTATTGTTTCTCTTTACACCAATTGTAACTGGCACATTTCTGTTTATTTTAGCCATACAATTAAGTGGAGTCTTTATTAAAGGGATGGTGTCAATAGATAACAGAACCGGTCAGATAGATGTGGTCAGCTTTCTCCTCTCTATTTTTGTTTTTTTCATTATTATTATGTTTTCTTCAAAAGCTAAAGGGTGGTTAAAGAGCTATGCCATCTTATTAGGAATCTTGGCAGGGTGGATTACATTTATTGTTTTTGGAAAAGGTCATCTTAGCAATTCAATCTATACTGATTTAATTGAGCTCCCGGAAATTTTCCCATGGGGTTTCCCAAAAATAACTGTGGGTGTATTGGTTACAGCTATTTTATTCACCTTTTTACTCATTTCTAATACAGTTGCCGCCATATCTGCTGCAGAGGAATCAATTCCAAATAGTAAAGGACAATTCCATAACAAGCTTAATCGGGGAACGTTGGTAGGGGGAGTTTCTCATCTTTTTTCTGCAGTATTCTCAACAATTGCTGTTGTACCATTACCTGCTACAGCAGGCTTTGTCAGATTAACAAAACAATATCGTATTATTCCCTTTCTGTTTGCTTGTGGGATTATGGTAATCATTTCATTGTCTCCTAGTATTGTTGGCTTGTTGGCCACCTTACCTTTACCAGTAGCCAGCGCAGCACTTCTAGCCACACTAATCGAGATGCTTGGAATAGCAATTCGCTCACTGACAAAACAGCCGTTAAATGACAGGAATATTACTATTATTGGGATATCTTTACTATACGGTATAGGAGTCATGTTTTTACCAGATGAGACCTTTAACGGTCTTCCATATATCATTCAAAATATAGGTAAAAATGGTTTATTAGTAGGAACATTTCTAGTTATTATTTTTGAACAACTTTGGAAACCAAAAAATTAAGCTGCAGAGGCAAATGTTTCTGCAGCTTTACTATTTTAATGCTGACAGAGAAAATATATAACCGGATCAATTGTTTATTGAACTTACATCATTAGGGTGTATAATCAACGTTTGGAGTATAGTTATTGGTTGCATTCCATAACAAGTACTCATTGATTCCCTGTGCATGTAAAGCTCGGATTTGATCTTCTACTTCTTTCTTGCCATAGACCTTATAATTACCATTTCCAAGCCAAGAAGCAGTAAAATCTTGCAGCCATGGCCGAGATATTGGGGGATTATTTAACTTCTTTAATCGTTCATTTTCCACTTTGGCATAACCCTCAACGAGGTGATAAGGCTGTAAATCAGGCTTTTGAATACCAAATATTGAGGTCCAATGACTTGGATAAATCATCGCAGAAATGACATCAACGTTCTGTGCGATAGTTGTGAAATTCTGACCAATTCCAGCTGCTTCAGGAATGACGGTTGCATTTCCAAAAACATCGACTGAAACCTTCACATTGTAGGGCTTGAGTTTTTCTTTAGCGTATCTTACAAACTCGCTTACAGCCGTAACCCTATTCCCTTGAAAAGTCGATTTATTGTAGACAAGCTGGTTTTCCACCTTTTCAAACTTCTCA
>Ga0307408_100002270_pt1 | contig 13700 bp, 10 predicted proteins | sample 322Cmetagenome_FD_202116 | JGI IMG/M metagenome (GOLD analysis project Ga0307408, IMG submission 202116) | Maize rhizosphere microbial communities from greenhouse at UC Davis, California, United States - 322HYB-C-3 | ecosystem: Host-associated > Plants > Roots > Rhizosphere > Soil | place...
AGTGCGGCCCTCGCGGTGGACGAAGTGCTCGCGCAACACGCGTCGCACTGGCTGGTGCGCGAGACGATCGGGCTGCTGCGACGCACGCTTGCGCGGCTGGACGTATCGTCCCGGACGTTGTTCGCCTTGATCGAGCCGGGTTCGTGCTTCGCCGGCACGCTGGCGGAGCTCGCGTTCGCGGCCGACCGGAGCTACATGCTGGCGCTGCCCGATGCGCCGGACCGTGCGCCGTCACTGACGCTGTCGCAGGCGAATTTCGGCTGGTATCCGATGGTGAGCGGCGCCACGCGGCTCGAGCGGCGCTTCTATCGGGAACAGGAGCCGCTCGATGCGGCGCGCCGCGCGATCGGCGAACCGCTCCACGCCGATCGCGCGCTGTCGCTTGGCCTGGTGACCGCGGCGCCGGACGACATCGATTGGTCCGACGAGATCCGCATCGCCATCGAGGAGCGCGCGAGCATGTCCCCGGACGCGCTCACCGGCATGGAGGCGAACCTGCGCTTCGGAACGGCGGAAACGATGGAGACGCGCGTGTTCGGCCGGCTGACCGCGTGGCAGAACTGGATCTTCAATCGCCCGAACGCCGTGGGTGAGAAGGGCGCGATCAAGGTGTACGGCACCGGCGAGAAAGCCCGGTTCGACTTCGACCGCGTGTGACGGTCGGCGAAACAGCAGGGCCTGCCGGTCGCGGTTCGGTCTGCGCGAAAAGGTGGGCGGAGCCGGTCGTTCGAGGCCGGGAACGACGAAGAGCCGCGCGGGTACGCGGCATGCGGGCGCGCCCCGCAAAGTGAGGATCCGATGAGCGCCATCGACTACACCGACAAGATTCCGAACAACGTCAATCTTTCGGAGGATCGCGCGCTGCAGCGCGCGCTCGAGCACTGGCAGCCGAACTACATCGCCTGGTGGCGCGACATGGGGCCCGAGGGCTCGCAGAACTTCGACGTCTATCTGCGCACGGCGGTGAGCGTCGATCCGCAGGGCTGGGCGCAGTTCGGCTACGTCAGGATGCCCGATTACCGCTGGGGCATCTTCCTCCATCCGGGCGACGCCGAGCGCAGCATCCACTTCGGCGACCACCAGGGCGAGAAGGCCTGGCAGGACGTGCCCGGCGAGCATCGTGCGAACCTGCGCCGCATCATCGTAACGCAGGGCGACACCGAGCCCGCGTCCGTGGAGCAGCAGCGCCACCTGGGACTTACCGCGCCGTCGCAATACGATCTTCGCAACCTGTTCCAGGTGAACGTCGAGGAAGGTCGACATCTGTGGGCGATGGTCTACCTGCTGCACCGCTATTTCGGGCGGGACGGCCGCGAGGAGGCGGAAGCGCTGCTCGAGCGGCGCTCGGGCGATACCGACAACCCGCGCATCCTCGGTGCGTTCAACGAGCGCACGCCGGACTGGCTCGCGTTCTTCATGTTCACGTATTTCACCGACCGGGACGGGAAGTTCCAGCTCGCCGCACTCGCCGAGAGCGGATTCGATCCGCTCGCGCGAACGACGAAGTTCATGCTCACCGAGGAAGCGCATCACATGTTCGTCGGCGAGTCCGGCGTGTCGCGCGTCATCCAGCGGACCTGCGAGGCGATGAAGGCGCTCGGCAGCGACGATCCGGCGAAGGTGCGCGCGGCCGGCGTCATCGACCTGCCGACGATCCAGCGCTATCTCAACTTCCACTACAGCGTCACCATCGACCTGTTCGGCGCCGATCAGTCGAGCAATGCCGCGACGTTCTACAGTGCGGGGCTCAAGGGTCGTTTCGAGGAGGCGAGGCGCGGCGACGATCATCGCCTCAAGGGCGATGCCTATCGCGTGCTCGAAGTGCACGACGGCCGGCTGGTCGAAAAGGACGTGCCGATGCTGAACGCGCTGAACGAGGTGTTGCGCGACGACTTCATCAAGGACTCGGTGGCGGGCGTCGGTCGCTGGAACAAGGTGATCGAGAAGGCGGGCCTGCCGTTCCGCCTCGCGGTCCCGCACAAGGCGTTCAATCGCCGCATCGGCTCGCTCGCCGGCGTGCGAGTCGCGCCCGACGGGCGCGTCGTCGACGAGGCGGAGTGGGCGTCGCGGGTCGATGAATGGCTGCCGAGCGGGGCGGACCGTGCGTTCGTCGCGTCGCTGATGGGACGCGTCGTCGAGCCGGGCCGTTTCGCGAACTGGATCGCCCCGCCCGTGGTGGGCATCAACCGCCAGCCGATGGATTTCGAGTACGTCCGCTTCAACTGACGATCCACGACGCGCATGGACATGGCCGCCGCAGCGCCGGTGACGATGATCAGGCAGCACCTGATCGATCCGGAGATCTGCATCCGCTGCAACACCTGCGAGGCGACGTGCCCGACCGGCGCCATCACGCACGACGACCGCAACTACGTCGTCAGCGCCGACACGTGCAACCTGTGCATGGCGTGCGTGCCGCCGTGCCCGACGGGTGCGATCGACAACTGGCGCACGATGCCGCGCTCGATCGCCTACGCGGTCGAAGATCAGCTGACGTGGGACACGCTGCCGCCGGAGCTCGGTCCCGATCAACTCGCCGCCGCGGGCATCGACATCGCCGGGCCACCGGTGGCGGAACCGGGTAGCGAGCCGGCGAGCGCGCTCGCGGCGAAGAGCGAAGGGGAAGTGGCGATCGTGGCGTCGAGCTATTCGTCGACGCTCCCGCCGTGGTCGGCCGCGCACGCGTATACCAACCTCTACGGTCCCAAGGCGCCGACGATCGCGACCGTCGCCGGCAACTTCCGCGTCACCAGCGCGGGCGCCGAGAGCGACACGCACCACATCGTGCTCGACTTCGGCACGCTGCCGTTTCCGGTGCTCGAAGGGCAGTCGATCGGGATCGTGCCGCCGGGCGTCGACGAGCACGGAAGGCCGGCCCATTCGCGGCAGTACTCGATCGCCAGTCCGCGCAACGGCGAGCGGCCGGGCTACAACAACGTCTCGCTCACCGTGAAGCGCGTCACCGCCGACCATCAGGGGCGGTCGGTGCGCGGCCTGTGCTCCAACTATCTTTGCGATCTGGCGGTCGGCGAACGCGTGCAGGTGATCGGGCCGTTCGGCGCGTCGTTTCTCATGCCGAACCACCCGCGCAGCCACATCGTGATGATCTGCACGGGTACCGGCAGCGCGCCGATGCGGGCGATGACCGAGTGGCGCCGCCGGCTGCGCGCGTCGGGCAAGTTCGAGGGCGGCAAGCTGATGCTGTTCTTCGGCGCTCGCACGCGCGAGGAGCTGCCGTACTTCGGACCGCTGATGAACCTGCCGAAGGATTTCATCGACATCAACCTCGCCTTCTCACGCACGCCCGGGCAGCCGAAGCGCTACGTGCAGGACGCGATGCGCGAGCGCGCCGCCGACCTCGGCCCGCTGCTCGGCGACGCGAACACGCATATCTTCGTGTGCGGCCTCAAGGCGATGGAGGAGGGGGTCGTGCTCGCCCTTCGCGACATCGCGATCACGAGCGGGCTCGCGTGGGAGCCGCTGGCGCAGGCGTGGAAGCGCGAAGGGCGCCTGCACCTCGAAACCTACTGAGCGTGAGATTCGCCGACTTCCACGCGGGACAGGTGCTCGAGGCCGGGCCGCACGTCGTCGACGAGGCATCGATCCTCGAATTCGCGCGCGAATGGGACCCGCAATGGTTCCACGCCGATCCGCATGCCGCCGCGGCGGGACGCTTCGGCGGCCTGATCGCGAGCGGCTGGCAGACGTGCGCGATCGCGATGAAGCTCGTGGTCGCCCACTTCCTCGCTGGCGGTGAATCGTTCGCTTCGCCGGGCCTCGCCTATGTCAAATGGCCGGCGCCCGTTCGTCCGGGGGACGCGCTTCGCCTGCGGGCCGTCGTGATCGACGTACGAACCGCGCAGAGCCGTCCCACGCTGGGCATCCTGCGCTGGCGCTGGCGACTGCACAATCAGCACGCGATCGAAGTGCTGGACCTCGAGGCGACGAGTCTCTTCGACCTGGCCGCCGACGCGCGGCATCCGCGCTAACCTCGAGCCGCTGCTTTCGTGCGCTGCCGCGCGCGAACGTCAGCCGCGCTTGGCGGCCGCCTTGCGTTTCGAGGCGTCGAGATCGAGGTATTTCCACGATCCGCCGAACTGCGACGGAAAGTAGCCGAGCACCCACGGATAGGTGAGGACATTGCCGATGCCGTTGGTGTGCAGCGTCATCGGCATGTAGGCCTGCACGATCTCGGACATCTTCCGCGCGAGCGCGACGCGTTGCGGACCCGCCGGCGTGCGCAGGAACGCCTCGTAGGCGGCGTCGTAGTCGGCGTTGCGAAAGCGCGCGCGATTCGTGTCGTACGTCGACTTGCTCCACAGCGTCTGGAGAACGAGGTAGCCGGAGGGCTCGAGCGCGCGCAGGCCGAGGTTCAGCATCGGCAGCTTGCCGGCGTTGGACAGGTTGAGAAGCTCGGCGAACGTCTGCTGCTGCACGCTCATGCGCAGCCCGATCGCGTCCATGTTCTTCTTCCACAGCGTGTCCGCCTCGCGGTACCAGGATTCGGGCAGCGTGCCGCGAACGAGCGTGATCGGCTTTCCGTCGGGAGTCTCGCGGTAGCCGTCGCCGTCACGGTCCCTGAAGCCGAAGCGGTCGAGCAGCGCGCGCGCGCCGGCCGGGTCGTAGAGCGATTTCACCGGGATCGAGGGATCGTGGCCCTGCACGCCGCGAGGCAGCAGCTGCGTGGCGGGCAGCGCGTTGCCGTTGAACAGCACGCGGATCAGCTCGTCGGTGTTGAACCCCATGGCGATCGCACGGCGCAGCGCGATCTGCTCGCGCGCGTAGCCGCCGACCGTCGGATCCTCGAGGTTGAAGTAGGTGTAGGTCAGCGTCGGCGCGGCGAAGCGGTGATGCACGACGCCCCGTCTGGCGAGCTCGGGTTTGAGCGTCTTGCCGTCGAGCGCCCGCGGCGCGATGTCGCCGGTGAGGCTGACGAGGTCGAGCTCGCCCTGGTCGAACGTCAGGTACTCGCTGTTCGCCTCCTCGATGATGCTGACCTCGATACGGCCGATCGCCGGCAGCGTGCGGCCCTTCATTTGCGCGACGAGGGCCTTGTGCGACGCGTCGGCGCTGTCGGGGAATGCGAGCGTGCGGTAATGCGGGTTCGCTTCGAGCACGACCCGCGTCGCCCGCTTCCATTCCTTGAGGACATAAGGACCGGTGCCGACCGGCCGCGACATGACGTCGTTGCCTGCGGCCTCCACGGCCTCGCGCGCCACGGCGAACGACGGCAGCACGGCGAGTCGCTCGAGTAGCGTGTAGTCGGGCTGGGTGAGGCGCAGCTGCAGCGTGTGCGCGTCCTTCGCAACGAGGCCCGCCATCGATGAGTCGTAATCGAACTTCGCGCCCGGCTTCTTCGCCGCGTCGACGACCGGCCGCGCGCCGTCGATCAGGTCGGTCAGCGCGGGGTCGCCGCCACCGCGGAGGTTGGGGTCGAGCGAGCGCTTGATCGAATAGACGTAATCGCCGGCGACAAGCTCGCGCGGCTTCCCCTTGAACACCGGGTCGTCCGAGAAGCGGATGCCGCGCTTCAGCCGGATCGTCCAGACGCGTCCGTCCTCGCTGATGTCCGGCATCGCCGCCGCCGTATTCGGCACCACCTTCGCCGGGTCGGCGAGATAGTCGAACTGATAGAGGCCCTCGAAGATGTGGCTCGTGATGCGGGTCGAGTAGAGGTCGGTCCCCTGCTGAGGATCGAGGCTCGTGATGTCGGACGACGACACGCGAAGAACCTTGCTCATGTCCGCGGCGGGCGCCATCGACGCCGCGGCGAGTGCGAGCAAGGTCGCGATGAACTGCAACGGACGAAGCATGGGGACCTTCCGGGAAGCCAGCGTCAACGGGGGCACGTTATCATCGCGAGCCGGCCTCACGACCTACGTCCGCTGTAATGTACAGGACCGCGATGGATCGATCAGTCTTGTTCGTCTGCCTCGGCAACATCTGCCGCTCGCCCACGGCCGAAGCCGTGTTCCGTGCGCGCGTGAAGCGCGCCGGCCTCGGCGACGTCATCGCGGTCGCCTCGGCGGGCACGGGCGACTGGCACGTCGGTGAGCCTCCCGACCGCCGGGCGATCACACACGCGGCCCGCCGGGGTTACGACCTTCGCGCGCAACGCGCCCGCCAGATTTCGGTGGACGACTTCGACCGGTTCGACTGGATCCTGGCGATGGACCGCGCGAACCTGCGCGAGGTGAACGCGCTGCGCCCGTTCGGAAACGATGCGCGGACCGGGTTGTTCCTCGAGTTGGCGCCGTCGCTCGGGGTGAGCGAAGTGCCGGACCCGTACTACGGCGGCACCGATGGCTTCGAGCGCGTGCTCGACCTCATCGAGACCGCGAGCGATGCGCTGCTGGAGAAGCTCGTGAGCGAGCGGCAGCGGGCCTGACAAAGACGCGCGCCCATTGGCGCGGCGGCGCGGACAAAAAAAGGCGGGCTTCGCAGCCCGCCTTTTCGCTTTCGATGCGTCGTCACGCCGGCGGCTTGTCCGTCTCGTCATGACGCGTCTCGACCAGTTGCAGCGGCTCCTCCACGAGCGTCGGGCGCGGCGGACGAACGCGCCGTGGGCGCGGCGCCTCCGGCTCGCTCGCGGGCACGTCCACGGCGCGATGTCGCGTTTCCACCAGCTCCAGCGAGCTGTCCGACGGCAACGCGAGATCGATCAACGGCGCGGGCGCGGGTGCCGACGCCGGTGCATCGGGCGCTTGCCGGCGCGGAACCGGCGTCGCGCTGACCGCCGGCATTGCGGGCTGGACCTCGTGCAACGATGTCGCGACGACCTGGACCGGTATCGCAGCGACGTCGACGGCAACCGCGGTGGAACCGGGCGACGACTCTGACGGTGACGGCGGCCGCACGTCCGCTAGCGATTCGGCTCGCGAGTCGTGCGGGTAGGCGGCCGTCAGCGCATCGTGGCCCGCGTCGACGGGTGGCGCGGCGGCGCCGGCATGCATGAAGCTGCCGTCGTGGGCAGCGGCGCCTTTGCTTGTGGCGGCGCCTTCATGCGAGCCCGGCGCGTCGTGCTGCGAGCCCGCGGCGTCGTGCGCCGCCCCGGACGCAGTCGCCGCAGCAGCGCCCTGCTCGGGACGGTCGCCGCCGCGTCCCCGACGGCCGCGACGGCGGCGACCGCCCTCGCGCCGCTCCTCGGCGTCGACGCCGTTGGCCGCCAACTCGTGCGGTGCCGTCGCGTCGAGGGTCGCGGCTGGTCCGGCAGCAGGTACATCCCGCGGCTCGCGCGGCGTGCGCTCCGGCTTCGGCGTGCGATCGCGTTGCGCTTTCGGTTCCCGCGTCTCGCGTGCTTCGCGTGGCTCGCGCGGTTCGCGCGCTTCACGCGGCTCACGCACGTTGCGCGGTTCGCGGGGCTCCCGCGGCTCGCGCGCCTCGACCGACTCGCGCGCTTCACGCGGAGGGCGCGGATCGCGCTTCTCGGGCCTGTTGTCGCCGCGCTCCTTGCGCGCCTCGCCGTCGCGCCGCGCCACCGGCGGTTGCCCGCGCGGGCCATCGCGCCGCTGAAGCGCATCGCGACCCTGGTCGCGTCGCTCGTCGCCACGACGCTCGTCACGCCGTTCGCCACGCCGATCGTCGCGGCGGTCGCCACGCGGCTGGCCACCCGGCCCGCGCCGGCCGTCACGCCGCGGTTCGCGTGCGGGCGGCGTCGCGGTACTGGTCGCGGCGGGCGAGGCGACGGGTTTGGCGCGGAACCAGCTCAGCACCTTGTCCAGCCAGTTCGCGCTCGGCGTGGGGGAGGGCGCCGTGGGCTGGGAGGGTTGCGCGACCGGCACCGGCGCCGGCTGCTCGGGCGTGATGCCCTTGACGACTGCTTCCTGTCGCGTCTCCTTCGCCTCCTCCTTGATCTTGCTGGCGAGGTCCGGTTGCGCCGGCTGCTCGACCATCTGGAACGACGGCGGCAGCGGTTCGCTCTGGTTCAGGTCGTCATGGCGCAAGCGCTCGACGGTGAAGTTCGGCGTCTCGAGATGCCGGTTGGGAACCAGCAGCAGGTTGACCTTGAAGCGCGTCTCGATCGACAGCACGTCGGTGCGCTTCTCGTTCAGCAGGAACGTCGCGACGTCGACCGGCACCTGCGCGACGATCTGCGCCGTGTTGTCCTTCATCGCTTCCTCCTGGAGGATCCGGAGGATGTGCAGCGCGGTGGACTCGGTGCCGCGGATGTGGCCGATGCCATGACAACGCGGGCACGGAATGTACGCCGACTCGGCCAGCGCGGGCCGCAGCCGCTGCCGCGAGAGCTCCATCAGACCGAAGCGCGAGATCTTGCCGAGCTGCACGCGCGCGCGGTCGTACTTCAGCGCGTCTCGCAGCCGGTTCTCGACTTCGCGCTGGTTCTTGGCACTCTCCATGTCGATGAAGTCGATGACGATCAGGCCGCCGAGGTCGCGCAGGCGCAGCTGCCGCGCGATCTCGTCGGCCGCTTCGACGTTGGTGCGGAACGCCGTTTCCTCGATGTCGCTGCCCTTCGTGGCGCGGGCGCTGTTGACGTCGACCGAGACGAGTGCTTCGGTGTGGTCGATGACGATGGCGCCGCCCGACGGCAGCGACACCTGCCGCGCGTGCGCTGTCTCGATCTGGTGCTCGATCTGGAAACGCGAGAACAGCGGCACGTCGTCGCGATAGAGCTTCACGCGATGCACGTTGTCGGGCATCACGTGCGCCATGAACTGCTGCGCCTGCTCGTGGATCGCCTCGGTGTCGACCAGCAGCTCGCCGATGTCGGGCTGGAAATAGTCGCGGATCGCGCGGATGACCAGGCTCGATTCCTGGTAGATCAGGTAAGCGCCCGGTTGCATCCGCGACGCGTCCTCGATCGCGCGCCACAGCTTGAGCAGGTAGTTGAGATCCCACTGCAGCTCTTCCGCCGCACGGCCGATGCCGGCCGTGCGCGCGATGACGCTCATGCCGGAGGGGACTTCGAGCTGCGAGATCGCCTCGCGCAGCTCCTGGCGTTCTTCGCCCTCCACGCGGCGCGAGACGCCGCCGCCGCGCGGGTTGTTGGGCATCAGGACGAGGTAGCGCCCCGCGAGCGAGATATAGGTCGTCAGCGCGGCGCCCTTGTTGCCACGCTCGTCCTTGTCGACCTGGACGATCAGCTCCTGGCCCTCGCGCAGCTGGTCCGCGACGCGGCGGCTGCCACCCTCGTCGCCGTCGCGCAGGTACTGACGGGAGATTTCCTTGAAAGGCAGGAAACCGTGACGCTCGGTGCCGTAGTCGACGAAGCAGGCTTCGAGCGACGGTTCGACGCGAGTGATGACCGCCTTGTAGATGTTCGACTTACGCTGCTCCTTGGCAGCCGATTCGATGTCGAGGTCGATCAGCTTCTGGCCATCGACGATCGCCACCCGCAGCTCTTCGGCCTGGGTGGCGTTGAACAACATGCGCTTCATGCGTGCTCCCGGCGCGTGCCGCAGCGTGGAGTGCACACGGTCGAAGCGGGCGCCGCGCGGGCCGTAGTCGGGGGCCCGGACGGCGCGAGGCGAACGCTACGCGGCGCGGGCGGGTGGAGCGTCGAGCCCGGGCGGCAACGCCACGCCGGGGACGATGAACGAACGATCGCGGAAGGCTTCTGTCATCGCGTGATGCCCCGGAGGGCGTCGTGTCGTCGACGTCGGGTCGATGCTCGCGGAATGCAGTTCGGTTGCATGACGGTCGCGCTCGATGCGTCGCGCTTATCGCGCCGGACGATCGGCCCGACCGTGCTCAAACTGAATGTCGCCTGTGGGACGCCGCGCAGGCTGCCGCTTCGTGCCGGATGCTCATCCGGTGCGGGGACTGCGCCAATCCTTTACCATCGCTACTTTCTTCGGACCGTATCGCCCGGCCGGTGAGCGACTTAACCGGCAACGCCCGCGTGGTATCAGCGAGCTCCACGCGCCGGCTCTCCAGCCCCGGATCGCACCGCGTGCGGCTTCCCGACCTCGGCCGGGGCCCGGCGCTCATCGCCGGGAGGACGCACGCGACGACGTCGCGCGTTTGGCGCAATTATAAGCGAATGAACGGGTTAAGCAAGGAAAGCGTCGCCCGCATCGAAGTCGGCGACGACGCGGCCGGCCAGCGGATCGACAATTTCCTCACGCGCCTGCTGAAGGGCGTGCCGAAGAGCCACGTCTATCGGATCCTGCGATCGGGCGAGGTCCGGCTCAATGGCAAGCGCGTCGGCCCGGACGCGCGGCTGACGCGCGGGGACCTCGTCCGCGTGCCGCCCGTGCGCATCGCCGAGCCGGCCCGGACGGGGCCTGCTCCTCCGCGCGAACCGGCGATCGTGTTCGAAGACGACCATCTGCTCGTCGTCGACAAGCCGGCCGGGCTGGCGGTCCATGGCGGCAGCGGCTTGAGCCATGGCCTCATCGAGTCGCTTCGCGCGGCGCGGCCGCACCAGCCGTTCCTCGAGCTCGCCCATCGACTCGATCGCGACACGTCCGGTCTGCTGCTCGTCGCGAAGCGGCGTCCGGCGCTCGTGGCGCTGCACGCGATGTTGCGCGAAGGCACGATCGACAAGCGCTACGAGCTGCTGGTTCGTGGCCGATGGCGCGACGAGAAGCGAACGGTTCGACTGGCCCTTCACAAATTCGCCACGCGCGAAGGCGAACGACGTGTGCGCGTCGACGAGGGCATCGGACGCGAGGCGGTGACGACGTTTCGCCGGCTGCGCACCTGGCGTTCGGTCGACCCACCGCTGGCGTTGCTCGAGGCGGAGCTCCTGACCGGCCGCACGCATCAGATCCGCGTGCATCTCGCGCATCTCGGCTTCCCGCTCGCCGGCGACGACAAGTACGGCGACTTCGCCTGGAACCGCGAGCTGGCCCGGCATGGCCTCAAGCGGATGTTCCTGCACGCCGCGCGACTCGCGCTGGCGCACCCGGTCACGCTCGCGCCGCTGCGGCTCGAGTCGCCGCTGCCGCCTGACCTCGCACGGTACGTGGCCTCGTTGAATTCGAGTGCGAGCGATGGACAGCATGCGTAAGGTGGGCGAACGCCGTTTCGATCTGATCGTGTTCGACTGGGACGGCACGCTCGCCGACTCGACGTCCATCATCGCGAACGCGCTCCAGGAGGCCTGCCGTGACTTGGGGCAGCCCGTCCCCGATTCGGTCAACGCCCGTTTCGTCATCGGTCTCGGCCTCGCCGACGCGCTGGCGCATGTCGCGCCCGATCTTCCGATCGAGCGCCATCCCGAGCTCTCTGCGCGCTACCGCCACCACTACCTCGCGCGCGATCCGGAGATTCCGCTGTTCGAAGGCGCGCGCGAGTTGCTCGACCAGCTCGCGTTCGCCGGTTACCTGCTCGCCGTCGCGACGGGGAAGACGCGCGCGGGCCTCGACCGTGCGCTTCGCACCAACAACTTGCACGCGCGGTTCCATGCGACTCGCTGCGCCGATGAGGGCCGGCCCAAGCCGCACCCGGAGATGCTGCTGAACCTCATCGCGCGTCTCGACGTGGCGCCCGCACGCACGCTGATGATCGGCGACACGACGCACGATCTCGAGCTCGCGCGAGCGGCGGGCGCCGCGGCGGTCGCCGTCGCCTATGGTGCGCACGAGTCGGCGGGACTGGCTGCGAGTGCGCCGCTCGCGATCGTCCACTCGGTCGCGGAACTGCGCCGCTGGATCGAGGCGAACGGGTGATGCGATGCGACGTTCGTCCCGACGCTGGGCGTCCGCAGCCGTCCATCGAGTAGACTGCTCGCCCTCGCATCCTCAACGCGACCATGGCCGAAGACAATTGGGAACGGAAGGCGCTCGAGCGCCTCGCCAGCGACATCGTGGTGGAACGCCGTCGAGCGCGACGCTGGACGATCTTCTTCCGTCTCGCCGGTTTCGCCCTGCTGTTCGTGATCGCGCTGTCGCTCGTCACGCTCGCCGGCATCGGGCACAGGGTCTGCCTGCATGAATGCACGGCGGTCGTGCACGTCGACGGCGAGATCGACCGGAACGCACGCGCCAGCGCGGAGACGCTGATCGCCGGGTTGAAGCAGGCGTACGAATACCCGCAGGTCAAGGGCGTGCTCGTCGTCATCAACAGCCCCGGCGGAAGTCCCGTGCAGGCGGGGCTCGTCTACGACGAGATCCGGCGGCTGCGAAGCAAGCACCCCGACAAGCCGACGTTCGCCGTGGTCGAGGAGCTCGCCGCATCGGGCGGTTATTACATCGCCGCCGGCGCCGAGCGCATCTACGTCGACAAGGCAAGCATCGTCGGATCGATCGGCGTGATCATGCAGTCGTTCGGCGTCGTCGAGGCGATGGACAAGCTGGGCATCGAACGCCGCGTCATCACCGCGGGCGAGAACAAGGATTTCCTCGATCCGTTCCTGCCGCTGGAGGCGCGTCAGGTCGAGCATATCCGGACGATGCTCGCCGACGTCCACAAGCAGTTCATCGAGGCCGTGCGAAGCGGTCGTGGCGACAAGCTGAAGGAATCGCCGGAGTTGTACTCGGGTCTCGTCTGGACGGGCGCGCGTGCCGTCGAGCTCGGGCTCGCCGACGCGATAGGCAGCGTCGACTACGTGGCGCGCGAAGTGATCAAGGCGGAGGAGGTCGTCGACTTCACGCCCGAAGAGGCGATCTCCGAGCGCCTCGCGCGGCGTTTCGGTACGACGTTGGCGCGCTGGGTCGGTTACGAGCTGCGGCTGCCGCGCTTCTCTGGCTACGCGCTTCGCTGAGCGATCGCGGTTGCGTCGACGACGCCGCGGGCCACCGCCTTGGCGATCGCCTCGGTGCGGTTGAGCGCCTGCAGCTTCTTCAGCACGTTGCGGATGTGGAAGTTCACCGTGCGCTCGGCGATGCCGAGCTTCGTGCCGATGTCCGCGCTGGTGAGCCCGTGCGCCGCCATCGAAAGGCATGCGCGCTCGCGCGGGGACAGGCAGCCTGCGCCGCGAGCGATGGTCGCGACGGCAGGCATGCAACGCGGACGCAGCACGCCTTCCTGCAACGCGGCTGCTAGCAGCATCAAGTCGCCCATTCGCGTCAGCAGCGGTGCACATCGCGTCTCGCTGAGCGGTGAACGGGCGCTGTCGAACGCGACCACGACCCGTCCCTGCTCGGCGTCGCGAAACGAGACGGCAAAGCCGCTCCGGACGCCGTGGCGCCCGGCGTCGTTCAGGAATCGGCGCAGGCTCCAGTCGCCGTCGAGTTCGCGCGCGTCCCATACGATGGGCGAAACGCGCGTGGTCGTCAGCCTGATGCGTGGATCATATGCCGCGTAGCCGAGCTTGCCGTAGCGCGCGGTCCATGACGCTGGGGCGGTCGACCAGATGAACGACAGGCGTTCGCCGCCGCCGTACGCATGGGCAAGGCCGATGCAGGTCAGATGATCGAAGCCGAGCTGAGCCAGCATCGTCTTCAGGAAGGGAACCGGATCGGCGGCGTTGGACGCGGCGGCGATCGAGGCGGTCCATTGCGGGGACCACGGGTCCAGGATCGGGTCAGACCCGTCTTGGTGTCGCGTTGCCATCGCCGTCCCCTTCTGATGTGCCGCGCAGTTGCGGTAGGGGGATGCTAGCGGCGGCGTTCGGCGATGAATACTGTCAAATGACGTAGTCGTTTCAAGAAACCACTGCAGTTAAAGTGCCCAAAAGCCTGACGCATCTAGGGCATTGCTGTGAAGCGGGCCAATGCGCACTTCGCTTTTGTGCAAATGGCTATTCAACGAAGTCGATCAGGCCGCGGCTTACTGCTACCGCAACCGCCTCC
>Ga0307408_100002271_pt1 | contig 13697 bp, 12 predicted proteins | sample 322Cmetagenome_FD_202116 | JGI IMG/M metagenome (GOLD analysis project Ga0307408, IMG submission 202116) | Maize rhizosphere microbial communities from greenhouse at UC Davis, California, United States - 322HYB-C-3 | ecosystem: Host-associated > Plants > Roots > Rhizosphere > Soil | place...
AGCCATCGGCCTCCGAGCGCTCCGACGCGCTGGGTGTGGTTGCGCGACAGGAAATCGCGTCGAGGCGGATCATACGAGGCGGCGTGACGGCGAAGCAAGGTCGGGCAGCGCGGCGATGAGCCCCTTCGGCGCTGTTTTCGGCTTCTACCGGTGGCCCCCTCGCTCTCGTGCTCACTCCTGACCCCAACCCGGAGCTCGACATGCGCCAGCGTCACCTCTTCCTCGCAGGCGCTGCGGTCGCCCTGACCGCGGCCTGTTCCCCCTCGCCGGAGGCTCCCAGTACCGCCGCCCAGTTGTCCACCGCCCACGCCAGTCATGCCGGCATGATTCGCGTCACCAACAACGGTGATCTGACGGCCGCGCAAAAGCAGGCCGTCGCGGAGGTGAAGAATGCCACGCAGCGGTTCCACGACATCGCAATCGCGACGCGCCCCACGGCGCAGGGCGGTGGAGGATACACGGTGCAGTTCCCGGCAGGGTGCGCCGCTTCGCCGGACGGCGCACAAGGGTTCCACTACCTGAACCCGGACCTCGTGGACGCGAACGTCGAGCTCCTGCGTCCCGAGCTCGTGATGTACGAGCCCGGTCCGAACGGCCAGATGAATCTCGTCGGAGTCGACTACATCGTCCCGCTCGCGTTGTCCGCGACGCCACCGACCCTGCTCGGTCAGCCGTTCACGGCGCTCGGGCCGCCGCTCAACGTGTGGGCGCTGCACATCTGGGGATGGCGTCCGAATCCGAGCGGCATGTTCGGGCTGTGGAACCCGAAGGTGAGCTGCGCGAACGCGCAGTAGCTGTCATAGATCGCCGAGCGATGGTCAGCGTAGCTCCAGCGCTGGCCTCGCCCGGCGTCGCGCGTGGCAACTCGGCCAGCCACGCCTAACGCGCCGGCGTGTTACGTCCGCGGCTTCAAGTCACCGGGTGCACAACCGGCGCGGAGCTTTCTGTCCAGCAGCGCACGGTGCCGTTGCAGGACGTTGATGGTAGCCACGACGCGCTTCCGATGCGTGGCGAGCATGGCCTGGCGCGCGGACCAGGTGCTGTCGCCTTTGGCCACCAATCGTGCGTACGCGCGAACGTCCCGGATCGGCATGCCGCACGCGCGAAGGTCGCGGAGAAATTCGATCCACCGAACATGACCGTCGCTGTAGCGGCGGTGGTGGCTCGAGGGATCGCGATCGACGAGCGGGACGAGTCCCACTCGCTCGTAGTAGCGGAGCGTGTGCTTCGACACGCCCGTGGCGCCGGCGAGCTCGGTGATGGTCATCGGTAGGCCATGGCTTCGACTTCAATGAGGAATTCGGGCCGAAAGAGTCGCGACACCTGCACGAGGGTGCTCGCTGGTTGGTGCTCCGCGTCCAGGAACTGATCGCGAACCTGGCGGAAGACCGGAAGGTGAGAGAGGTCGGTCACGAACGTGGTGAGCTTGACGAGGTGGCGCGGGCCGGCGCCTGCGGCGTCCAGCGCGGCGATGAGGTTGCGGAATACCTGGGTGGCTTGGGCCGCGAAGTTCCCGAGCCCGACGAGCTGGCCGTGGCTATCGAGCGCGACCTGGCCGGCGATGACGATCAGGGAGCCGCCGGATGCCACGGCGAGCTGGCTGTATCCCGGTGGCGTGGGAAGCGTGGCTGGGTTGATGCGCTGAATGGTGGACGTCGGCATAACATGACTCCTCTGGGTGAAGGAGTCATGCTACGAGTTAGAGCGTGCTCTAAGTCAAGGCCTGGCCTCCGGCTCGGCGGCCGGTGCGTCGCCTAACGTGCCACCGGTTCCGGCGTCTCGGCAGGATCCAGCCGGTCGCGTGTCGCCAGCAGGGACTCGATCGCGTCGGCGAGGTGCTCTTCGGCGATGTGGTGATCACCGCGCTCGACGCGCAAGCGCTGAGCGGCCATCAGCACGTCGACGTCACGGAAGCCCTTCGGCGTCTCGAACTTGTAGCACGCAAGCTCGATCTTGAGCCCGTTCGGGTCGTGCAGATAGATGGAGTCCATGAACCCGCGGTCGCGCTGGATGAACTCGATGCCGCGTTCGCGCAGACGGCCGGGAACCAGCGTGAAGGTCGCCCTCGAGACGTTGAACGCGAGGTGCTCCACGCACCCGACCTCCCGCGGGGCCGGACGTCGGGCATCGTGCCGGGTTTCGTTGGTGAAGACCGTGAGCAGGCGTCCGTCGCCCGGATCGAAGTAGAGGTGGTTCTCGTCGGGCTTGCCGAGATTCGGCTGCTCGAGCACGAACGGCATGCCGAGCACGCCGGACCAGAAGTCGATCGCGCTCTGCTTGGTCGATCCGACGATGGTGGTGTGGTGAACGCCCTGAACCTGGATCTTCTTCATGCTCGCCCCCTCGGTCCATTTTTTTCAGAACTGATGACCAAGTACTAACGACTGGCGACCTACGACCCACGACCGGCGAGGGCGCCTCGCGATGCACCGCCAGTCATCAGTCGTGCGTCGGGGGTTGTTCGTTATTGGTCATCAGCTGTTGCGGAAATTTACGTCACCGTAACGCCGGCCGCATTACCGGCGGAGTGGGGTCCCTCAGCCGGCGTTCACGTTCCGAGGAACCGCCGGTGCAGCGCCATGAGCAGCTTGTTGGCTGCGCGCACGTCCGGCTCCGGCGCTAACGGCGAGCGGGCTCGCGCGGCCTCGACGCCGCTGAACAGTCGCTCCGCCTCCGCCTTTACCTGATCGAGGGTCCACCCGCCCCGCTTGATCACCTTCAACTCGTCGGCGTCGCTGGTGCGGTAGACCTGCAGCGTGCCGGTCGTGATGAACTCGCTGCCCATCCGCAGCAGCCGAATCAGATGGGCGGCGTTCTTCACGTCGTACTGGTACTTCCGCACCATGGCCTTCCGCTTCTCGCCCATGTAGCCGGAGAAATGCTCACGATGAAGCTTTCGGAAGCGCGTGAGCACTTCGGAGTTGAATCCCCAGTTGGCAGCGATGTGCCGCAGCTTCTGCGCGTCCGCCTCGAGCACCTCGCGCACCGGCCCCTTCGCGGCGATCGCGGTGGTGAGCGCCTCGTACTCGGCCATCCGCTCGAGGTCGAACGCCTCCATCCGTTTGAGCTGGTCGGCGGCGTAACCGGCGAAAGCTTCCGCCGCCGCCTGTGAGGAGAAGATGTCGCGCTGCGCTCGCAGCACATCGAACGCGGGATGGCGGTGGATGTATTCCTCCTCCCGCAGCCAGAGCAGGCCGACGATGTTCGGGTTGCTCTTCAGCAGGAGTCGCACGGCCTTCTCCAGGCTATAGAGCACCACGTCCAGCTCGTCGACCTGCAGGGTCCAGTGTTCCCACCGCGGGAGCCCGAGGTGGAACTCGATCGGCGGCACGACGAACCCCATGAGGTCGACGTCATCCACCGCGTTAGGCTCCTGCGGGGGGAGATATGTCCCGTGACTGTGCGAGCCCATGAGGGCCAGCACGAGGAGATGCGGCTCCAGCGGAAAGCCGTTCTGCTCCTCGAACGTAGCCGAGATGCGCGGGTCGATTGCCATCCCGAACAGTAATCCGCTGCGGCCGTCGCCCGCGGCCGGCTTCGCCCGCGGTTGACACCGCACCGGCGCCCCTCGATACTGCAGGTAGCGCGCTGACAGGGCGCCACCAACCCGCGGCAAGGGAACACTCCCACCTGTTTCGGTCTGAATAGCGTGCGTGTGCACCTTCTTTCAGCCTGGTCTTCAGCGGGGTACAGGCGATTCATGAAAGGAGGTAGCAATGACTGCGTCCAAGTCACTCCCCGCGCGTCCGTCGCTCGAATCCCTCCGGAAACAGGCAAAGAAGCTCGCCCGCGACGTCGCCGCCGGTGACGCCGCTGCCCTAACGCGTGTGCGGGCGCAGCTGCCGAACGTCCGCCTGCCGCTGACGCAGCGCAATGCGCAGCTCGTGATCGCGCGTGAGTACGGCTACCCCGGCTGGCACGACCTCATTGCGGAAGTCAGCCAGCGACTCGGCGACGGCGTGGAGTGGGCAGCGACTCAGGCGCGCCGCGCCATACACGACAACGACGTCGACCGCCTAACGAAGCTCCTGGCCGACTTTCCGCAGCTATTGTCCTGGGCGGACGGCGACGGCAATGGCGGCCTGCTGGGAATCGCTACGAGCTCCTACGGCGACGGCTTCGACCCGGAACGAGAGCGGAATTTTACTCGCGCGGAGTGCGCGGAGCTGCTGATCGACGCCGGCGCGGTCGTGTTGCCATCGGTGTTCGAGGGCCTCATCGTCTCTCGCACCAGGGGACTGCTGCAGCTGTTTCGGCGCAAAGGGCTGCTTCCCCACACGCTCAAATATTTGGCGGCGCTCGGCGATCTGGACGCGGTTCGCACCACCCTCGCTCAGAACGGGAACGATCTCGCCGCCGTCAATGATGCGTTCTTGTGTGCGTGCAGCTTCGAGCACGAGACCGTCGCGGCCGTCTTGCTGGATCGATCCATCGCGCTCGATCCCGACCTCGGACGGCACGTGGATGCAAGCGTCGGTCGCCGTGGCTTTATTCGCTACCTCATCGACCGACGATCGCTGACATTCGCCCATGCCAACCCGGCCGGGCCGTGGCAGGTGTTTGTCATGGAGCAGATCATGCGCGCTGTCGAAGATGGCGACCTGCCCGCCTTCGTTACCGGGCTGCGGCGCGAGCCGTGGTTGCTCGGCGACGACCACGTGGGATTTCAAGTGGGAATGATCGAGCGTGCAGTGATGCGGGATCACAGTGAGTTCATCGCTGCGCTGCTCGAGCTCGACCCCGCGTTAGGCCGGCGCCAGCCGCCGCCCCCGTCGCAGGCGATCGAGTTCGCACTGACGTATGAGAAACCACACCTCATTCCGGTGCTCACGCGTCTGTGGCCCTTGCCGGATGATCTGCCACATGCGGCGGGCACGGGAGACCTGACGCGCGTGCAGCATTGGTTCGATCCATCGGGGGAGCCGGTGTTGGGCGATCTCGAGCATCATTATCCGTACAACCTTCCGCCGGCGCGGAGGGAGCTCCCGCCAGGCGCGCCGCGTGCGCAACGAGTGCTGGACTCGGCCTTCGCCTTTGCCGTCATCAACCGCCACTTCGACGTGGCGGACTTCCTTCTGGAGCGCGGCGCAGACATCAACACGACGTGGAGCTCACATGAGCCGGCGAGCATCCTGCACGAGCTGGTGTTCCACGAGAACTACGAGTCAATGCGATTCCTCATCGATCGGGGCATCGACATGACCATGACGGACTACCGATGGAATAGCACCGCACGCGGCTGGGCGTTATACGGCAAGAATGACCAGCCGATGGCCGAATGGCTGGAGGCGGCGGAACGGCAACGGGAAGCGCGATAGTCTAGCACGCAGGCGGGCGGCGTCACCGCCGGGATGTCGCCCGCCCGCGCCCTGCGGCACCGGCGCGGGTACGGCGCGCCACCTGCTTGGTTCTCGCGCGCGGCGAGCGCGCCGCGGATCGGGAGGCTGGCTCAACGAGGTTCCAGAACTGCTTCTCGCCAATCACCGTGATCAGGTGTCCCCGCGCGGCGAGCCGCCGGATCTCCATAATCTTGAGACCGCCCACGGTCCCGGCGATCTGCAACGCGTTAGGCCTCCCTCGCACGAGCACGTCTGTCGATGGACCGGGCTTCGACTGAAAGATCGCGCCGGCCTTCCTCGCCGCGGCGATGGCGTCGCTGCGGGGTCGGCTCAGGAAACCGGTGATCGAGATCCGCTTGCCGTCGAGGCTCGAGAGCCGACTCCGACCGGGTCGCACCTCTTTTGGCCGGTGTCGGAGCGCGGTGATCAGCTCTCCCGCCGCCTCGTACCGTTTCCCCCGCGCGCCAAGACAGCGGTGAATGACCTCCTTCAATTGATCGCTGCACGGCAGCTTGCGGACATCCTTGCTGCGCATCGGGCTCGTGATGTCGCCGCGGAGGAGCATGGCCGCGATCTGCCCGACCTGGAAGATGTCGTCGCGCTGCTGCCAGCGTCGCACCCTACCCCACGCGATCTCCGTCGGCGCGTTGAACATGTTGAACGCATCGGCCGTCACGCCACGGCGACTCAGCTGATGCGTCGCGATACCGAAGTCGCCGAGCTTGAGCTGTTCGTCCTCGCAGACGAACACGTTGAACGGCGTGAGATCGCGGTGCAGGGCCTGACCCTTGTGCAGAGCGTCGAGCGCGTTCAGAATCGCGGCGATCTCCCGGCGCACGAGCCGCTCGGGCACTGCGCCCTTCTTCGCGAGCCACGCCCCGAGATCGCCGTGCTGCGCGTACTCCATTGCCAGGCAGTACCGCATCTTCTGCCCGTCGACCTCCGCGAACCGGTCATAGACCTTGAGCGCGCGCGGCTCACGCGCGAGCAGCTCGGCAAAGTACGCCTCGCGAAGCCACGCGGAGAGTCGATCGCTGATCTTGACGCAGACCTGCTCGGGAAGTCCCTCACGTGGGATCGGCGTCGCGAGGTAGACCTCGCCAAAGCCTCCCTTGCCGATGAGTCGGTCAAGCCGGTACGTGCGGCCGGTTTCGGAGCTGTACGCGGCCGGTGCCGCCGGCTGGTGCGGCGGTCCGTTGAGGGAAGGAGAAGGCTGCTCGGCGCCCGGGGCGGCGGGCGCAGCGGTCGGTGTTGCCATCGCGCTCATATGAGGGAACCTAGTACTTGGGGGGCGGCGGTTCGCTCGTCAAGCGCGACATTCGAAACAGGCGAGGCAGTCATCGCGACCGGGATGCTCTAAAAACAAGGAGACACAGATCACGCAGACCGGCGCTTTGCGCCGGACGCAGATTGACGCAGTTGCTCCGCTGCCATCCACCCATTCAGCGTACCAGGGCCCTTTTGAAAAGGGGAACGACCCCGGGACGCTATGACCTGACCGAGGCAGTTCCCCTCAAAAACAGCTCGTTGCGTGAGGAGCTCGGTCCTCACGCGGAGAAAGCTGCGTCAATCTGCGCCCGCCCGCGTCAGCGGGCGGTCTGCGTCAATCTGTGTCTCCTTGTTCTTAAACTCCACCTAACGCGAGGCCAGAATGGCCGCGATGGCCCACATGACGACACGATCCGCTAGTCGGTTCGCAACGCCACCAGCGGATCGACCCGCGTGGCTCGGACCGTCGGAAGGATACACGCCACGAGGGCCGACATCCCTAGCACGGCGCCTACCATCACGAACACTACCGGATCGTTAGGTGCGAGCCACCTCCTCGACCACGTCGGCTTCGTCCTGCGGGTGCAGGCGCGCGGGCGCGACACGTGAGCGGATGTCGGCGCGCCAGTCGAATCGCTCGTTAGGCATAACGCACCCCGGAGACTCGGTTGATGGCCGTCACGAACTCCTTCCAGCTCTCGCGCTGCGCCTCGAGCGCCGTGCGGCCGGCGGGCGTGAGGCGGTAGAAGCGCTTGCGCCGCTCGCCGGACTTCTCCACCCAGCGGCCGACGATCCAGCCGCGCTCCTCCATGCGGTAGAGCAGGGGATAGAGCGACGCGACGTTGAAGGTCAGCACGCCTTCAGAGCGCGACTCGATGAGCTTCTGGAGCTCGTACCCGTGTCGCGACTCGACCTCCAGCAGCGACAGGATGAGGAACTCCGCGCTCCCTTTCTTCAGCTCGTCGGTAAGCATAGGAGCCACATATATTGGTGACCCATATATGCGACCCGCGAACACGCGTCAACGCGCGCCGGATTAGCCGGCGCCCTCGTTTCGATTACGAATGGATTAAGCGGATGCCGTTGCGGCCTGGCTCGTCAGGGATGTCTCCCTGGCCGCTTCGTCTTGATGACGATGACGCCGTTCCCGCCCCGGGAGCCGTAGATGGCAGTGTCCTCGGGATTCTTCAGCACCGCGATCGATTCGATGTCGTGTGGGTTGAGCCCGACGAGCGCGCCGCCTGGACCCGCCGTCACCGGGACATCGTCGATCACGTACAGCGGCTCGTTGCTCCCGAGGTTCGACGAGCTTCCGCGAATGTTCACCGCGATCCCGCCGTCGGCCGTGCGGGTAACGACGACGCCGGGGGACTTCGACTGGATCTGCTTCTCGATCGGCTCGCCCTGCTTGTCGTCGATCTCCTGGCGCGTGACTGCCGGGCCGGGGTCGCGGGGGTGGTGGCACGCTGAAGCCGCGACTGCAAGGCTGAGGCAGGCGAAGCGGGTGATGCGCGAGAGGTGCGTGGTCATGGGCGTGAGCGACTGAGGTCGCGTAGGAAGCCTGGGCGTCGAGCGTCCGGCGCATCTCTCTGGAACATTGGTGCCGGACGTGCTCGCGGCAAGTCGGCACGCGAATCCTGCGTTTCACGGGCGGTTCGTGACGGTTCGTGGAAGCTGGCTTTCTTGTCGTGGCTCCGGGATTGAATCCTGAAACGACGAGTCTGTCCTACCTAACGAACCCCTGAGCCATGACATTGCGCCGGATCGTCGCCAACGCCGTCCACTCGGCCCTGTGCCTGGGGCTGATCGTCGCCGCGCGAGCGGTGGCCGCCGAAGCTCCGCCCGATACGTCGCTTACCAAAGAGGTCCTGGGCGAAGGGATCTACCTCTTCCGGGCTCCCTCAGCGCTCGACCTGTGGACGGCAACCAACGTCGTGGTGATCGTCAACGACCAGGACGTCACGGTCTTCGACAGCAACACGCGGGGGCGGACCGCGCGGATGGTGATCGCCGAGATCCGGAAGATCACGTCGAAGCCTGTGCGAACGCTGATCAACTCGCACTGGCACCAGGATCACTGGTCGGGGAACGATGAGTACGTGAAGGCGTTCCCGGGACTCCAGATCGTCGCCACCACCGAGACGCGCGACTACATGAAGCACATGGGGTCTCGGTTCTTCGCCGACGGCCTGAACACCCAAGTCGCTCGCCAGCGCGCCGCCCTCGATACGGCCGTCCGCGCCGGGAAGCAGCGCGACGGCTCGCCGCTCACGGCCGACGCGCGCCAGAAGATGGAGAAGGACATCGCCGAGACCGCGGCGTTCGCGACCGAAGTGGCGAACGTGAAGCGGGTGCTGCCGACGATCGCCTACAACGATTCGCTCGTGTTGTGGAGCGGTGGCCGCGAGTTCCGGCTCATCAGCGTGACGGGCGACGCGACAGGATCGGCGGTGCTCTACCTGCCGGCGGAGAAGATCCTGGTGATGGGCGATGCGCTCGTCACGCAGGAAGAAGGCAACGGACCGCCGCCGTGGACCACGAACTCGTACGCCATCACGCCGTGGCTCAATAGTCTTCGCGGGCTGGAGCGCCTGGACGCGACGATCGTGGTCCCGGGACAGGGCCCGGCGTTCCACGACAAGGCCTATCTGAAGCTCACGGGCGACCTGTTCGAGTCGATCATCGCCCAGGTGCACGCGGCGCTGGAGCGCGGCCTCGTGACGTTGACGGAGGTCCAGGCAGCGGTGAACGTGGACTCCATTGGGCGCCGGTACACGCCTAACGCAACCGAGCCCGATCCCCGGTTCAAGTCGCTCGTCTCGGCGCTCGTGAGGAAGGTGCATCAGGAGTCGCTCGATGGGGTGTCGAGGCCCTGACGCTTACGGCTTCGCGATTGCTCCCGACTCGCCGGTCAATCGCGCGAGCTTCTCGCGCACCACCGCGACCTGCGCCGCGAGTGGCGGGTCGGCATGCTCGAGCAGTTCCACGTAGCGCTGGTAGTACTCAATGGCCTTCGGCCGATCACCACGTGCCTCGTAGAGGTCGCCGACCATCGCCAGCGCAACTCGGCCGTGGCGAGACGCGGATACTGCTTCCGGAACACCGCTTGTCCCTCCCGGATCCGACACTGCTGCCATGCGCGGATGCGGCCGCGGTACAGGTCCACCACGCATTGCTGCGTCACGCGAAACGGCTCGGGGAAGTGGGCCCCGTCTGCCGATTGCAGAAATGCCGACACCGCGTCGAGATCGCGACGGGCCCACCGGATGGAGAACGGGATGGAATAGCGATACGTGTTTTCGGGAAGCTGCGTCGCGATCAACGCCGACGTCGAATCGGCGGTGGCGAAGTGGTGCTGTCCTGCCTGGGCCTCGGCGAGATTCCAGTAGCCGACGGGGTTTTTCGGCTCCGACGCGATCGCTCGCCGCGCCATCGCCTCGGCCTCCTGCAACCGGCGCTGCCCGAGGAGCATGTCCGAATACGTCGCTTCGTCGCGGCCGAGCTCCGCCAGACGCTGCCACGCGGCTTCCTCCTCGACCGGTTCACCACGAGTCGCGTGGTAGATCGCTTCGATCCGGAGCCGCTCGAGCTCCGACAGGTGATCGCGCAGGGCGTAAGCTCGCTCCGCCGACTCGGTCGCGAGGCGAACGAAGCCCATGTTGCTGTAAGTCGTGTACAGGCCCGCCCATGCCATGGCGAACGCGCCGTCGATGGAGAGCGCTTCCCTGGCGAGAGCGACCGCGCGCGGACGCTGGGCGTCGGCCTCCGCGCGTCGAGATGCCGAGTACGCGCGAAGCGCCGGCAGCGACGCGGTGGTGACTTGCGCGAGGGGTGGGGCGGCAAGCACCGAACGCAGGGATTCGCCGATCCCGCGGCGAAGCTTGCGCCCGACGTCCTCCACCGCGCCGATCAACGCGGTCGAATCACGGGCGGTCAATCGCACGGCGAGGGCTTCGGTGCCTCCGTTCGTCGCGACGACACGCGCGGTGATGTGGTAGCCGCCTCCTACGCGCGCGACGCTGCCGACGACGAACGCCTTCGCGCCCTCCCGCTCCGCCAGCTCCTGCACTTGTGGTTGCGGCAGATACGTCCCATGACCTAACCCCATCCGCTCGAGCCCCGCCCACATCGCCGCCTGGCTCATCACACGAACCGCGCGCGAGTCCTGCAGATCCATGCGGATCGCGTCGGTGACCGTCGCGGCCAGCGATGTGTCCCCCGTGCGGTTCTCGAACTCCGAGACGAGCACGAGGTCGTTAGGCGCGAGCACGTCGTCGCCAATCAGGGTGCCGGCGCGTCCCGACCGGGCGAACCAGGCGGCTCCGACACCGACAATGGCCATCGCAGCGACCGCTCCGCCGATCAGCCAGCGCCGACCGCGGCCGGAGCGTGTGTGCGCGGCCGGAGCCGCCCCGGATTTCGTGGCTACCCTCCCGACGGCGCTTGGCGCTGCCGCGGCGCCATTCGACGTCGGCAGCGCGCCGAGCGCGCGCAGGACGTCTTCCGCGCTCTGCCATCGATCTGCCGGGTTCTTCTCGAGACACCGCATCACCAGCGCCTCGAGCCCCGATGGAACCGTGGGCCGGTATGTCGACAAAGGCTCCGGACGCCGCGTCAGATGGCCGGCGATGACATGCTGTGGATTGGTACCATGAAACGGAGGCTGACCGACGAGGAGCTCGTAGGCCATGACGCCGAGCGCGTAGATGTCGACCCGGTGATCGACTGAGGGGTCGGCCATTGCCTGCTCCGGCGCCATGTACGCCGGCGTGCCTAACGTCACACCCGTGCCGGTCAGATGTCCCGCGCTCACCGCGTCGCTCACAGCCTTCGCGACGCCGAAGTCCATCACGAGCGCGTGGGTGCCGGACAGGAGGATATTCTCCGGCTTGATGTCGCGGTGAACGACACCGTGTGAATGCGAGTATGCCAGGGCATCGGCGACCTCGCGGAGGATTCGCACGGCCTCGTCGATGGGAAGCGCGCCGGTCTTCGTGAGGCGGTCGCGCAGCGAATGGCCGTCGACGAACGGCATGACGTAGAAGAGGACGTCGCCTCCGCCGCCGGAATCGTACAGCGGGAGGATGTGCGGGTGCTGGAGGTTCGCCGCGATCTCGATCTCGCGCAGGAACCGCTCCGCGCCGACCGTCTCGGCGATCTCCGACCGCAGCGTCTTTACGGCAACCTGGCGGTGGTGCTTCTGGTCCTCCGCGAGGTAAACCGTCGCCATTCCACCGCTACCGACCTCCCGCACGATGCGGTACCGGCCCGTCAGCGCAGCGTCCAGGCGTGCGAGCCACTCGGTCATCTGCGCTCCTCTGGCGTCGACCACTTCACCACCACTGTACCTTCGCGCGTGCATCGCGTCCATGGAAGCGATGCTGCATCACCTGCCAGCCTCTAGGGCATTGCCGAGTTGCTCACGAATGCCACCCGTTTCCCGTCCGGTGACCACGACGGGACGTTGATCGTGCCCTGACCACCGTACACGTATGCGATCACGCGCGCGGGCCCACCGCCAATGGGCATCAACCGGACGATCACGTGTTTGTAGAACGGGTGATCGTCAGGCGCGACGTCCGGAGGAAACGCAAGGTACACGATCCATTTTCCGTCCGGCGAGATATGCGGGAACCAGTTGTTGAAGCCATCGTTCGTGACCTGCTCCTGGCCACTCCCGTCGGGGCGCATGCGCCAGATCTGCATGCGCCCCGTTCGCGAGGAGTTGAAGTAGATGTACTTCCCGTCGGGCGTGAATTCCGGGCCGTCGTCGAGGCCGGGCGCGGACGTTAGGCGGATCTCCTCGCCGCCGGCGGCCGGAATCTTGTACACGTCGAACTCATTGTTCCGCTGACCGGTGTACACCAGCCAGCGGCCATCCGGCGACCAGCCGTGCAGATACGACGGTCCTTTCGCGGTGATGCGCTTCGGCGTCCCACCCACGGACGGCAGCGTGTAGACGATGGATGCGCCGCTGTCCTCCGCCGTGTGGTGGCTCAAGCCCTGCATGCGGCCATCGAACGAGAGGACGTGGTCGTTGTTGTTGCGCGTCGCGAATCCCGTGTTGATTGGAGCGGCCGAACGGGCGGCGAGGTCGAAACGGTAGAGGCGCCCCTCCTGCGCGTAGATCAGCGCTTTGCCGTCGGGCGTCCAGTTCGGCGCCTGGAACGATCCGCGATATTGATGCACGATCGTCGCGTTGCCCGTCGCGACGTCGAGGATCTCGAGGCTGCTGCCGAGGTAATCACGATAGGGCACGAAATCCCGTTTTGCCGGCATCGTGATGCGCACGTTGCTGAACGCGGCCTGCTCCACGACGGCGTCGTTGTGCGCGCACACGAACAAGCCGACATAGACCGTGTCCGGCAGCGAGACGTCGGCGACCTGCTGCGTGACGAGTGTGTCGCCGAAGCGCGCGACCGACATGAGGTACACGCCGTCGCGGCGCTCGAGCTGAATCACGGCGTCGGGGTTGGGCAGGCTGTCGCTCGATTTGATTTCGTCCGTCGACCCACCGGACGTACGTCGGAACTGCAGCGACGCGAGCCCGTCGCCGTGCACCGCGGCCGTGACATGCGCGGCGCTGGTCTCGAGCGACGGCCGAATCGTCCAGCCGAATTTCCGGTGCGGCTCGACTCCCGCGCCGATGAAGTGCCCGCGCGCGGACAGGATGAAGTTGCCCGTTAGGCGCTTCCACACGAAGTGAAAGTCGTCCTGCGTTCCCCACATGTTCCGCCCCGAGCCGGTCACGAGATAGGCCTGGCGCGGTGCGTCATACGACGCGCTGCCCGGATGACTCACTCGGCCGACATCCGTCTGTCCTTCGAACGCGCCGATGGAGCTCTGGGCGCCGGCGCCACCGGCGGCGGAGAGACCCAGGCTCAGCAAGCAACAGCAGACCGGAATGCGCATGGCAGTTTCAGGCGATTGGTGGTCCTCCAGTGAGCCGCTTCACGAGCTCGTACAGGAACGTCTGCCCCTCGTAGAACGACTGCACCTTCACGCGCTCATCGCGGCCGTGGAATCTGATGTCGGCGCGATCGTAGAAGATGCCCTGAACGCCGTATGTCGGAATGCCCGCCGCACGCA
>Ga0307408_100002272_pt1 | contig 13685 bp, 22 predicted proteins | sample 322Cmetagenome_FD_202116 | JGI IMG/M metagenome (GOLD analysis project Ga0307408, IMG submission 202116) | Maize rhizosphere microbial communities from greenhouse at UC Davis, California, United States - 322HYB-C-3 | ecosystem: Host-associated > Plants > Roots > Rhizosphere > Soil | place...
GGCAAGTCGCCTTACAATCCCCATAGCAAATGCCGCGGGTGCGGTTCAGTCCAACGAGGTTTATCTGCCGCCGAGGCGGTGCAGTTGGAATGAACGCGTGCTGGGCGGCAGATAAACACTTTTCGTTCAGCGTATGGAACTCCACATCATTTACACCGAAACGGATATGCTCCTGTCCAAAGCGTACTTCAATTCGTGGCACGAGATCCAGGACCAATATGCCGACTATAAGACTTCGCTCGGCCCGTGGTCACCTGAGGCTGTGATTGATTATCTGGCGTTCGACTATCCTGATCTTGCGCCATCGGCTGCTACGCAGGTAGCTGCGGTCCTTGCTGGCGAAAGCCCAACCCATGTGCTCACTTTTAAATGACGCAGTTGGCCGAACAATTCATTCAACCGTGCGCGCTAAAGCGCGCTGGTTAATCTCAAATGCCTCGCCTTTGGCTTAGAGCGCCCAGGCAATGCGTGCATTCTTCGCCGCGATTGCGACCAAGGCTTTGCCATAGCCGGCTCTAGCCTGCAAAGCGACCGCCCAGCGGCTAATTCGATCATTTTTACGCACCGCATTCGCCAGCATCGCTCGCGCCCCAAGAATAAGCAAAGTGCGCAATTACCGGTCGCCAGCTGGTTATATGTCCGAGCTTAACCTTTCCACCGGAGCTGTATTGGCCTGGGACCAGGCCAAGCCATGCCGCGAGCTGGCGGCCGTTTTTGAAATCATGACCATTGCCGATTGAAGCTACCAAAGCTGTTGCAGTGATGTGCGCAATTCCGGTTAATGCCATCAATCGCTTGCAGCACTCATCTCGGTTGGCCATTCGCTTCAAGTGCTCGTCGTATTCAGCAACTCGCATATCGAGCGTAACCAGGTGCGCCAGCAGGTCATACACGGCGCTGGCCGCCTAGCTTGGTATCTTCTCTGCGGCAAGCTGAGCTTGCTTGCGTATTACCTCAGCCCGCTGCGGCAGCACAATTCCAAACTCTGACATCAGCCCACGAATGCGGTTGATCGTGGCCGTACGTTCTTCAACGAAGCCCTGGCGAACGCGATGCAGGGTAAGGATAGACTGCGCATCAACCGTCTTGATCGGGACGAAACGCAGGGGCGGGTACCTGCCTCGCATATGGCGGCGGCATCATTCGCATCGTTCTTGCCGCGCTTGCCCTGAATTCGATAAGGAATCACGAACTTCGGCGCCATCAGCTTAGGCGTATGTCCGAGCGCGATCATTTCACGGGCCCAGTTGTGGGCGCCTGAGCACGACTCCATCCGATGACGCACGGAGGAAGCTGCGCTAGAACGTCAAGGAGCTGGTCGCGTCGAACCTGCGGTTTCACCAGCACTGAATTGCCGTAGCGGTTGATGGCGTGGAGCGCGAACACATTTTTAGCTAAATCAATGCCGATCACGGTCGGAATGTTTTCGCCATTCCCATTTGCTGCTAAAGTGCTAACCTTGTTCATGACTTCCCCCTTTGTGGGCCAATGATGAGGACGACTTCCACATCTTTAGACCGTAGGCGCTTGCAGCAAGTTCCAGGCTGCGCATGTGGGACGGGGGAAGTCCCTTACACTCGTTGGGCTCCCACTTAATGCCGCACTTTTTTGCAACCGCTAATGATCTGCTGCCAGTTCTTGCTGCAGTCGAATCGCGACGACGTCTCGCCTATACACTTACTGGTCACGCGGCCTCCGCTGATATCACGTCGTTCTACTCCGGCGAGAGTCTCCCTACACTCCGGTCTTCGGCAACTTCGGACACAGCATCGACCGCTTCCGCGTACTTGGTGATGGAAGTCGACACTCCGATTGTGGTGAGACCCACTCAAGTCCAAGGTGAAGACAAGCCGAGGTGGGCTATCGATCAACTTGCAAACCCCGATAGCACGGTTCTTTGGCATGGTGGTTTGTGGCGTCCAGATGTTCTATTGAGTGGACGCGTAGCCAGCAATTCAAAGACTGCTTCCTCACAAAGCTTACAGCGCGCTTTTGATACCCAAATCAAGCGACATTTCTCTCGCATCAAGGCGTTCTATGTCGGTGAGGAAGCCGCTCAATTATTAGATAGCGGCGCTCGTCTTACTATGTCAGTGCAGTCCCCTTTGGAATACGATTTAATTCTGTAACACCTATGCTCGATAATGCGCTCGACCTCGCTCGCTCCGTTCGCTGGGCACACCAATCGCTACTCGCTTGTCGTGCTGGTCAGCTTTTCACGGTAGCCCAATGAGTAATCTGATGACAGTTGAACTTTCGCAGGACGAGGCGCTGGTCTTGTTCGAGTTCTTTGCGCGCTTCTCGGAAACGAACGAGTTTCGACTCAAGAACAATGCCGAATTCGTGGCCTTCTCCAAACTCGCTGGGCAACTCGAAGCGGAGCTTGTCGCCCCCTTTCAAGAAAACTACGACGTCCTGCTTGAACAAGCCTACGTTCGACTGGCCGCCGGCTTTGACGGCAAAGCTCCAGGCGTCGAATGAATTATTGTCCAGAGGATGAGCAATGATTGAAAGCCCATCCTTTCCGTCAACCAGACCAGCTACGCGGGGCAGTGTCCGGTTACATCCCACTTTAGATCCCGCAAAGAACTTCACATGGACATTGAAAGAGAACTCAAGGCACTTGGCAAAGAAAAGGCTCTGAGGATTATTGCAAACACCTTGCGCCATTTCAGTGACGAGACAAAGACGCTTGCTGTCGCGGCGGCTTGGACGAAGGGATTGCGAACTGATTCGCAGGAGCTATTTATTCTGGCGCCACCGGAACCCGGGAAGTACCCAGGAGAGGACGAGGTCCTGGATGATTGCTGCAATGAAGGGCGATGCGGAGAATGTCGGGCGCTCCTATGGTCCAATTTCAAGAACGTATGTTGCCCGCTTTGCGGATCCGATGCCTACTTGTCTTAGGCGGAGGGCGATGGAATGCTTCATGGAGCGTTCCAAAGAATTAGTTGCAATTCTTAATGTCGAGGAACGAGAAGTAGGCGTAACTTGATGGAAGCGCCTTAATTCGCTGCGCAGTTGCTCTCCACCGCTGGGAAAAATGAGAATGGAACAATCAATCACGCTAAATATGCCTTACGACCTTTCTGATGCCGAGTGGACATCGGTCGCGGATGTCTATCGTGAAATGGATGGCTGGATTGGCGGTCAAGCTTTGCCTTGCTGGTTCGGTCCGCTTGATAGTTCGGAATTCATTGCGGCATCGATGGAACCAGGTGGGCTGCATATATCGGGGCTTCTCGAACCTCAGCTATTCCGGGGCTGGGTTACCAAGCTCTGCGCAAAACTTACGATGACGCTTGGGCGCGAGATATATGATGCGGAATGCTAGAGCCCAGCCATGCGGTCACTCTTATGCTTCTTTGAGCGCGGTAGCTGGTGGGCGGACGAGGTTACCGTTTGCCGAGAAGCCCCCTCTTTACTGGGAATGATATGCACTCTGGACAGGTCTATCCTGCACTAGCTCGAGCTCTCGATCATTGGTCCGCACTGCCGACGTCCGAACTTCGAACACTTGTCGGAGCTAAGCCAATGATTGAAGAATTGGAAGTGGACGGCGAGCTTATCCAAATTGAAGTTTCAGTTACATGGGCGAATATGGACCGTGACACGTTATTGTTGGAGGCGGTCGCATATGGGCCAGCTAATTGGCTTACTGAACGAATGGCTGAAAAAGTGCGAATAAAACTTACCCCCACAGACAAAGACGTCGAAGGCAGAATCGCCACATGATTGCACTATCTCCCATGCCCGACCTGTCTCGCAGGGATAATTTATGATATCGCGGCACAACCACTCAACTTTAAGCGATCATGAAACGACTTCTGTTTGCACTCCCACTCGCCTTGACGTGCTTGTTGGCCTCGGCTGCACCAATAGATGAAGCGCGCTCGCTATTCCAGCGATATTCGTCGCTCGAAGCCGACTTCAACCCCGCTGTCGCTGATCTCTACGCCGACGGTGCCCTGATCAAGAACAAGCGCATCTACCCAACCGGACAAGTGCGTGAGCTGACGATTCCCGCCGTACAGTACAAGGCGTTGGTGCGCAACTCGATGCCCCTTGCTAAGTCGAGAGGTGACTTCAGCACCTACTCGCAAGTGAGTTACTCCGATGAGCGGGACGGCATCCGTGTCAAGGCGGTTCGCTACTCGGTACTCAAGAAGTACGAGAGTCCATTGGCCTTACTGGTCGCGCCGGATGCACACGGCAAATGGCTGATCCGCGAAGAGATCTCCGAATCGCAGCCTTGAGGAGTTGCCTGCCTTGATCGAGAAAAAATCGCTGACCGACATTCTCGGCCGCCTTGCGCACCTGCCGAACCGCACGCCGGAAATGGCGTTTGACGGCGTTGCGGACCAGGCTTTCGCAGAAGTTGCAGCATACCGCGAAGGCGGCATCTCAGTTGGCTACTACTCAGGCAGCAGCGAGTGGGAGCGCCATCCGGTGGGTGACGAAATCGTGATGGCGCTTGAAGGCTGCACCACCGTCATCGTCCTGGTCGACGGCGAACAGCAACGCATCCAATTGAACGCCGGCGAATTGCTGGTGGTGCCGCAGAACCATTGGCACCGATTTGAGAACTCGGACCATTTGAAAATCCTCGGCGTCACTCCACAGCCTTCCGACCATAGTCTCACGCTTCCAATGCCATGACAGCGTGCTAGAATTTTTCGCGCAACGGATGGTCCATATTTCGGGAGAGTGATTGTGCTGTTGGAAATTGCCATTGGTGACGCTTATGGCGCGGGTTTCGAATTCTGCGGCCGCGAAAAGATTGAACGCCACAACAACCTGGCCTCGTATGTCCCGCATGAATGCGGGATGGAAGCCGGACTTTATACCGACGATACGCAAATGAGCGTGGCGGTCGCCGAAGTCCTGCTGGACTCCACTGACTGGACCAGTGATGCTTTCGCCGACGCGTTTGTTCGCTGTTATAAGCGCAATCCAAGATTGGGCTACGCCAAGGGCTTGCAAGGCTTGCTGGACAACTGTGCCAGCGGCGGCGAGTTGCGGACAAAAATTCATCCGGCCAGCCTGCGCAATGGCGCCGCCATGCGCTCAGTCCCGTTGGGGCTGATTCCTGACGAACGCCGTCTACTGGAGACAGCACGCGCGCAAGCTATGGTTACACACGACACGCCAGCAGGCATTCTCTCCTCGCAGGTAATCGCGTTGATGGCGCACCAGCTTGTGCATAAAAAAGCCGCCATCGCCGACCTGCCGCGCGTGATCCAACGCGAGACGAGCTTCGAGATGAGGGCAGATTGGACAAGCAATGTCGAATGCGACGCCATCCAGACAGTGCATGCAGTGAGTACCGCATTGCTCAGGAACCGGCGCATGTCCGACCTGCTCCGCGACTGCGTGAATTTTGGTGGCGACGTTGATAGCGTCGCGGCTATTGCCATGGGCCTGGCTTCGCTGACTGTGGAATATGCGCCTGATATTCCACAGCAGCTGCGGCTTGGCCTGGAGGCCGGCAAGTATGGTTCAGGCTTCCTGGCGCAGCTGGATATGACCTTGGCTGCCCATTTCCTGCAGTGAGCCATTCCCCACACGTCCAGCCATTAAGCGCCGAACACGCAGCGCAATATCGCGCACTGATGTTAGACGGCTACGAACAGGAGCCGGATGCTTTCACGGCCACGCCGGAAGAACGGGCCGGCTTGCCCCTGTCCTGGTGGGAGCAGCGCATAGGCGGTCCAGGCCAGGGCATCATGGCGTTTGGAGCGTTCGACGGCGCGCAGTTGATCGGCGTGGTGGCTGTGGAATTTTCAACCCGGCCAAAGACCCGCCACAAGGCGCACTTGATCGGTATGTATATGCACCACGCATGGCGCGGCAAGGGGCTTGGCCGCCAGTTGGTGGATCTCGCTCTCAGCCAAGCCAGGCAGCTGCCCGGCGTCGAAGTCGTAACCCTGACTGTCACCGAGGGCAATGGCCCCGCCATCGCCCTCTACGAAGCAGCAGGTTTCCGCAGCTTCGGAATTGAGCCAATGGCGATACGAACCCCGGAGGGCTTCCGTGCAAAGATTCACATGTGGCTGGCTCTTTAATAGCGTTTACACTATCGATTTCATTCAAACAATCAATTAGATCAATAACAACCCTTGCTTTAGCCTAAGGTTTCCCGACAACAACGACAAGGAGAAACCGTGATGAGTAATCGCAAATTGGCCCTGCTGGCAATGCTGGCAGGCCTGCTTCCACTGTTCGAACCGCAGCTCGCCTACGCTGCCGACAAGGCAGCCGGCGGGCAGAACTGGTGGCCCGAAAAACTGGACCTCCAAGCGCTACGCCAGCATTCCCCCGAATCCAATCCCTACGGCGCCAACTTCAACTACGCCAAAGAATTCCAGAGCCTCGACCTGAAGGCAGTCAAGAAAGACATCAACGCCATCCTCACCAGTTCCCAGCCCTGGTGGCCGGCAGATTACGGCAACTACGGTCCCTTCTTCATCCGCATGGCCTGGCATAGCGCAGGCACTTATCGCGTCGGCGATGGCCGCGGCGGTGCGGCCAGCGGCCAGCAACGCTTTGAACCGTTGAACAGTTGGCCCGATAACGTCAGCCTCGACAAGGCCCGGCGCTTGCTGTGGCCCGTCAAGCAGAAATACGGCCGCAAGATTTCCTGGGCCGACCTGATGGTCCTGGCCGGGAATGTAGCAATGGAAAACATGGGCTTCAAGACCATCGGCTTCGCCGGTGGGCGCACCGATGCCTGGGAAGCCGACAAGGTGTTCTGGGGCACCGAAAACAAGTGGCTGGGCGCCGACCGCTTCAGCGGCAAGCGTGAACTGAAAGGCGCGCTTGCCGCCACCCAGATGGGCCTGATCTATGTGAACCCTGAAGGCCCCGAAGGCAAGCCCGACCCCATCGCCGCCGCAGCCGATATTCGCCAGGCTTTTGGCCGCATGGCCATGGACGACGAGGAAATCGTCGCCTTGATCGCCGGTGGCCACACCTTCGGTAAGGCGCACGGCGCACACAAGCCCGAAGAATGCGTTGGCTCCGATCCCGCCGGCGCGGCGCTGGAGCAGCAAGGCCTGGGCTGGCAGAACAAGTGCGGTAAAGGCAACGCCGAAGACTCGGTGACCAGCGGCCTGGAAGGCTCCTGGACTTCGAACCCCATCGCTTTCACCACGCAATACCTGGACAACCTGTTCGCCTTCGACTGGGTGCAAAGCAAGAGCCCAGCCGGTGCCACGCAGTGGGTGCCCAGTACGCCGGACGCAGCGAACCTGACGCCGGATGCACATATCGCCGGCAAGCGGCATGCGCCGATCATGTTCACCACCGACCTGTCGTTGAAGGAGGATCCCGAGTTCAACAAGATCGCCAGGCGCTTCCAGCAAGATCCGAAGCTGTTTGCCGATGCCTTCGCCCGCGCGTGGTTCAAGCTGACCCACCGCGACATGGGGCCAAGCGCCCGTTACGTCGGCGCCGATGTGCCGAAGCAGTCCTTCCTGTGGCAAGACCCGATCCCCGCGCCAAACTATGCCGCCATCAGCAGCCAGGATGCGGCGCAGTTGAAGGAAAAGATCCTGTCGTCGGGCCTCAGCACGCAGGAACTGGTCAAGACGGCGTGGGCTGCGGCAGCGAGCTATCGCGGCAGCGACAAGCGCGGCGGCATCAACGGCGCACGCATCCGCCTCGCTCCGCAAAAAGACTGGGCGGTGAACGAGCCCGAGCAACTGGGCAAGACACTCGCAAAACTTGAAGCCATCCAGGCCGATTTCAACCGAAGCCAGAAAGGCGGCAAGAAGGTCTCGCTGGCCGACCTGATCGTCCTGGGCGGCAATGCGGCGATCGAGAAGGCTGCCAAGGCAGGCGGCCATGCCGTGCAAGTTCCCTTCAAGCCGGGCCGCGCCGATGTAACGCAGGCACAGACCGACGTGAAGTCTTTCGCAGTGCTGGAATCGAAAGCCGATGGCTTCCGCAATTACTACGACAGCGACAGCAAGCTCTCGCCCGCTGACGCCCTGGTCGAAAAAGCCAGCCTGCTCAACCTCACCGTGCCGGAAATGACTGTGCTGGTTGGCGGCCTGCGCGCCCTGGACGCCAATCATGGCCACTCGGCCAATGGCGTGTTCACCAGCCGGCCGGGCACCCTGAGCAACGACTTCTTCGTCAACCTGCTGACCATGGACACCAAGTGGAACAAGGCGCCAGGCGCGGAAGGCTTGTATGAAGGACGCGACCGCGCAAGCGGGGAGCTGAAGTGGAAGGCAACCCCGGTGGACCTGGTGTTCGGTTCAAACTCCGAACTGCGTGCGGTGGCAGAAGTCTATGCCGCCAACGATAGCCGCGACAAATTCGTCAAGGACTTCGTCGCAGCCTGGAACAAGGTCATGAACCTGGACCGCTTCAACTAGCTATGGGGAGGCCCTGCGGGGCCTCTTCAGCTTCGCCGTTGGTACATGACGTCCGACCGCAGGACGTATTTGGTCCCCGCGTTGATTTCCGCCCCCTGGTGCGATTGCTTGTGAGGGAAGACAAGCAGCATTCCCTCCTGCGGACGCACGGTCTCCCACCTGAACTGGGTATCCCCTCCCTCGAAGTCGGCATTCAGGTAAATCAGGAAGGTGAGCAAACTTACTTCGTCCGGCGACTTCTCGAAATAGCCGTCCTTGTGCCATTTGAAGTATTCGCCAGGGCCGTAGCGGTAAAAACGAAAACGCTCATTCAGGCCATGCAGGCGCCAATCATCGATCGCTGCCGGCAGCAAGGGCGCAGCGCGCGTGAACAGCAATTCGGCAAGGCACGGATCGTCGAAGATCACGCGGTCGTTATTTCGAATGTCCGTGCGCCGTACCGACCCGGAAGCAAGGTTGACTTCAGAGGGCTGGTAACCCATCTCCTCGCCCATTTCGATGTAATGCTGGCATTCGGCCTTGTTGAGGAACTGGTTCACCGTAAAGACGCCAAGTCCCAATTGTTCTGATTTCATGATGTCGCCTTGTATTCTTGTTAGTGGCGATATTACACTAACTTAGTTTAAAATGTCACTAAGTTAGAATGAGCGGCTATATGTGAGGGCATCAATGAGCAAGCACGAGACCGAGCAGGAATTCCTGCGGAAATACAATATTCACGATTTCGATGTGCCGCTGACCAGCGTCGACCTCGTCATTTTTACGATCCGCGAAGACGCGCTGCATGTCTTGCTGGTGCATCGGGGCGAGCACCCGCACAAGGGCCGCTGGGCTCTGCCGGGCGGCTTCATCGACATCCATCGCGACGCCGACCTCGATGCGACGGCGCTGCGCAAGCTGCGCGAAAAAACCGGCGTCGAGGCGCCCTACCTGGAGCAACTGCAAGGCTTCGGCAGCGCCACGCGCGACCCGCGCGGATGGTCTGCCACCTTTGCCTACTTTGCCTTGATTGGTTCGGACGGCGTGGAGCTGCGCCATGGCTCCGGCAGCGATGCGGCCAGTTGGCATCCGGTGGAAGGCCTGACGGTGAAAGATGCACTGGCTTTCGACCATTCGGCCATCCTCGACGTGGCCCTGCAGCGCTTACGCAACAAGGTCGAGTACACATCGATTCCCGTGCATCTGCTGGCAGCCGAATTCACCTTGTCGGACCTGCAGCGCGTATATGAAACCATCCTGGGACGCGCGGTGGAAAAAAGCGCATTCCGCAAGCGGATCAAGGAAGGCGACTTCCTCGAGGAGATTCCGGGCAAGCAGCGCCACGGCAGCAACCGGCCGGCCCAGTTGTACCGCCTGCGCGCCGGCCATCCAACGGTCTATTTCAACCGGGTGATGAGCGCCGGCCAATGAACCCCATTCATTGGTGCGACAGAGGCGTGTTACCATTTGCCAAATCGCTAACTTAAAGCCTGGATAGATCCGGGCGCAATGCCCATGAAAAGTTTGAACGATGGGCGCCGGAGATGAAGCCTTGTTGAAGCCCCGTGTACGCTTTCTGCGCCCACTCTCGTACGTCCCAATCCTCCTTGTAGTCGCCGCGCTTGCCTGGGACAATTTTCGTCCCAGGGGACAGGCATGTCCAAGCATGTCATGCGTCGGACAAGGCCTTGGCGAGGCGATGGCGCTGATGTGCGCACTTGTCGTGGCAATTATCCTGGGCGCGGTGCTCAATATCGCGTCGTACCGGCGTCAGGAATCACCCAGGTCGACGCTGCGCAAGGTTGAACTCTGGCTGTTCGTGTCGCCGTTCATTTTGACGTTGGGACTCGTCATCCTGTTCATCCTCAGATAGCAGAAGGAATCGCAATGTCTACTCTTGAGCGAGCCATCGAAATTGCCGCAGCAGCCCACGCCGGTCAAGTTGACAAGGCGGGACAGCCCTACATCCTGCACCCACTGCGGGTAATGCTTCGCGTCGCTACCGATTACGAGCGCATGGCAGCAGTGCTGCATGACGTGGTAGAGGACACGCCAGTTACATTGGCGCGGTTGACGGAAGCCGGCTTTCCAGTGGAAGTTGTCGACGCCATTGAGGCCCTCACCAAACGCCCCGGCGAAACCAGGATGCAGGCCGCGGCACGCGCTGCATCGAATCCGATTGCGCGCGTCGTCAAGCTCGCAGACAATGCGGAAAATATGGACCTGAGCCGCATCGCCAACCCGACCGAGAAGGACTTTGCGCGCGTCGAGGAATACAAACAGGTTCGCGCCCTCCTACTGGATTCGGATTCAAAGTGACACGCACGCTGGACATTGCATTTGCACTTGGCCTCGGAGCAGTACTGCTCACGGCAGTGTTCTTCTTCGGTGATCCTGCCTATCTGGGACCATGGTATTTCCTGCTGGCCTGGGGCGGCGTGATCGGCCTGATCCAGCTTGGCAAAGCGCCACCTTTGTCTACTTTAGGCGCTGCGACTGCCTTGGCTGTGACCTTCCTCGGCTACTGGGCATGGCAAGCCTCGCTGCCGCGACCAGAGGGATTGCTTGGACTCGGCCATTTGTTCTCGCTGCCCGGCCTTGCGCTGGCGGCAGTCATTGTAGCAGTGCTCGCGCGGCGCCGCGGCTTGCGGCCTGCTGGCGCTTTTGCCGCGACCTTCGCAGCCTCTATCGCAGGTTTTGCGATCGCGCAGCTGATTGTTTGCCGGACTGCCCTCTATTGCGGGGCGATCTCGGGAATGTGAATTGCTGAAGGAGTTTCCGCCATGAAGACTGCTATTGGACCATTCAATACCGTCGAAACTTACCTGCACCTTGGCCCTGACGGAACCTCGGTTCCACTTGAAGTCAACGAATCGTTCTGGCAAGACCTGACCTCGGGCGCTTTCGCCCACCTCGGGCCGGGGCGGCTGGTTTCCACTTATGACTTCAGCGAGGACTGGGCAAGCTGGGAGCAGCACCCGGCCGGCGAGGAAGTTGTGGTACTGATTTCCGGCGCACTCGAATTCGTGCTGGAAGTGGATGGCGGCGTACGCAAGGTTGCCTTGGGCCAGCCCGGTCAATTCCTCCTCGTCCCGCGCGGCACCTGGCATACCGCGAACATCACGAACCAGGCCAAGGTCCTTTTCATTACCCCGGGCGAGGGTACCAGCCACCGTCCAAGGGTTTGACATGGCTGTAGTTCGTGGGCTTGCGAGCGTTGCGCTCGTGACGACGATAGTATTGCTCGTCATATACGCGCCAGGTTCGCCTCCGCCAGCTCCGAAAGTGGCAGTGGCAAGCTTGCCTCAACCAATACCAACAAATGAGGCGGAATGCGCAGCACGGAAAGGCCTGTGGTCGACAGGTCCCGGTCCCATTCATAGCGACTGGCCATACTTCTGCACACTTCCTTCGCCTGACGCTGGAAAACGATGTTCTTCGTCATCCGATTGCAAATCGACACTTTGCGTGACCGAAGATTGGTTAGTACCTTCCGGCGCCAAGGTCTCCGGCGTTTGCGCAGCATTCAAAATGGGTGGCTGCATGCAAATTGTAGACAAGGGCATCGTCCAGCCCGAAATATGCGCTGAATGAGTACATGGCGGGCTTGCCAATACGCGGGCGGGCACCGCTCAAGACTTTAGCTTGTCGGCGTACATCTTGCGGAACTTGGCCACCTTGGGCGCCACCACGAACGCGCAATAGCCTTGCAGCGGGTGCTGGGCGAAGTAGTTCTGGTGATAGTCTTCGGCCTTGTAGAACGGCGCGGCCGGCGCCAGTTCGGTGACGATCGGGGCGTCCCAGACGTGGGCCATTTCGGCGATCACCTGCCGCGCAGTGGCTTCTTGCTCGGGAGTCTCGTAGAAGATCACGGAGCGGTACTGGGTACCAACGTCATTGCCCTGGCGATTCAGGGTAGTCGGATCGTGGATGGTAAAGAAGATGACCAGCAGGTCGCGGTAGCTGACTTGGGCCGGGTCGAATTCCAGCCGCACCACTTCGGCGTGACCGGTTTCACCGGTACACACCTGTTCATACGTGGGATTCGGCTGCGCGCCGCCCATGTACCCCGATTCGACCTTGATGACACCTTTCGCCTCCAGATACACCGCCTCGGTGCACCAGAAGCATCCACCGCCCAGGATTGCTACTTCAGCCATATCGCCCTCCTCACGTACCGGAAGTATTACTGTAGCGCAAATCGGCGCGCACTGCTCGAAAAGTGCCGCCTTAGCTAAAATCCCCGTCGCTTTCGCCAAAGGTTAGACTATCGTTCTTTGGCATAATCTCTTTGAAACAAACAGGTCCCGCATGAATACCAGCTCCCCACGCGCCACCGCGCGCGAGTTCGACAGTGTGCATTTTCGCCAGGCACTGTCGCAATTTGCCACGGGTGTGACCGTGATTACCACGCGGCTCGCTGATGGCAGTTTCCGTGGCTTGACGGCCAGTTCCTTCAATTCCGTCTCGCTCGACCCGCCATTGGTGCTGTGGAGCCTGGGCACTGGCGCCAACAGCCTGCCCATTTTCAGCGGGAATTCGCACTATGTGATCAATGTGCTGAGCGCCGACCAGGCCCATTTGGCCAAGCTGTTTTCGACCCGCGCGGAAGACCCGTGGGACACTGCCGAATACGAGCTGTCGCGCACCGGCCAGCCGATCCTGAAGGGTTGCACGGCGTGGTTTGAATGCCACAACCGTAGCCGCTACCCCGAGGGCGACCACGTGATTTTCGTGGGCGAGGTTGAGCATTGCGAGTTTGCCGGGAACGCACCGCTGGTTTTCCACGGCGGGAAGTTCCGCGACCTGTTGAAATGATTGATTTTTCATAAACAAAGAGAGACAGGAAGCATAATGAGCAAAGCCGCATTCCACTGGGACGATCCCCTGCTGCTGAACGACCAGCTGACCGACGACGAGCGCATGGTGCGCGACGCCGCCGCGGCTTACTGCCAGGACAAGCTGGCACCGCGCATCCTGGAAGCCTTCCGCCACGAGCAGATGGACACCTCCATCTTCCGCGAAATGGGCGAACTGGGCCTGCTGGGCCCGACTATCCCGGAACAATACGGCGGCCCAGGCCTGAACTACGTGGCTTACGGCCTGATCGCACGCGAAGTGGAACGTGTCGACTCCGGCTACCGCTCGATGATGTCGGTGCAGTCCTCGCTGGTGATGGTGCCGATCTATGAATTCGGCACCGAAGCCCAGAAACAGAAATACCTGCCAAAGCTGGCCACCGGCGAGTGGATCGGCTGCTTCGGCCTAACCGAGCCAAACCACGGTTCCGATCCAGGCTCGATGATCACCCGCGCCAAGAAG
>Ga0307408_100002273_pt1 | contig 13680 bp, 12 predicted proteins | sample 322Cmetagenome_FD_202116 | JGI IMG/M metagenome (GOLD analysis project Ga0307408, IMG submission 202116) | Maize rhizosphere microbial communities from greenhouse at UC Davis, California, United States - 322HYB-C-3 | ecosystem: Host-associated > Plants > Roots > Rhizosphere > Soil | place...
TAGCTCGCTATCGCTGCGGTTTGCGCCTTGCCTGGCACAAAAATCCATCGCTTTTATTTGCCACTCCAGTTGCCAAGTGACCCACTAGATGACGTGTTCCAGGTTGTCCAGTTGCCGCTTGAACAGCAGTTCCAGCACCCGGCGTTCATCGGCGGTATAGCCGTCATAGGCCCGCGTGGTGCGCGACCACACTTCGGGCATCACCTGTTCCACCAGTTTGCGGCCGGCCTCGGTCAGCGTGATCATCACGCAGCGGCGGTCGCCCGGACGGTTGCCGCGCGTGATCAGGCCCTGGCTTTCCAGGTCATTGCACACGCGCGTCAGGTTGGCGGGTTTTTCCATGCACGCTTCGCCCAGGTTGGAGGCGGTGGACGTTTCATTGTCCGAGCCATACAGCACCGCCAGCACCATATAGCTGGCGTCCACCAGGTCATACTTGCGCAGCGCCGCATTCGACAAATCCTTCATGCGCTTTTGCACGTGGTAGGTCATGCGCATCAGGCGGATCAGCTCTTCAGGGAAGGCCGGCAGCCGTGCGTGGATGTTTTTCAGGCGCTTGTTGGTGGCTTCGAAACTGCTCATGCGCGCTCTCCTTTCTCTCCACTATGAAAGGTTTGATTGTATATCGCATAGTTAAATATTCATCAATGTATCTCCGCTTTCATGCTTCCAGCGGGCGCAGCCGTGGGGAATGTGTGGTTTTCCCGCAGCCATCAGCTCAGCAGGGTTTCGTACAGCGCCAGGTCGCGTTCGGAATAGCAGCAGAAAATGATTTCCTCCATGCCGCTGGCCGGCGCGGCGGCGCGTACCGCATCGACGGCAATGACGGCGGCATCCGCGTTCGGGTAGCCATACACGCCGGTGCTGATGCAGGGGAAGGCAATCGAGCGCGCGCCCAGGCGGGCGGCCAGTTCCAGTGACGTGCGGTAGCACGACGCCAGCAAATCCGCTTCGCCGCAGCTGCCCCCTTGCCAGACGGGACCGACGGTATGGATGATGTGGGCGGCGGGCAGGCGATAGCCCCGGGTGGCTTTGGCCTGGCCGGTATTGCAGCCATCGAGCCGGCGGCATTCCTCCAGCAAATCCGGTCCGGCGGCGCGGTGGATGGCGCCGTCAACGCCGCCGCCGCCCAGCAGCGAGGTATTGGCGGCATTGACGATGGCATCCACCGGCAGGGTCGTGATATCGGCAACGATGGCGCGCAACAGGGGACCGGCCATGATGGTACCTCCGCAAACAGGACGATAGTTCATTGTAGGACACGGCATACCATTCCGGCAGGCAGGGTCGCGCCCCGGATCGGGGGGCTTTGTTAGACTGGGGGGCAAGTCTTGCGGCTTTTCAGGAGAAACATCATGTCAGGCAACAGTACTCTCGACCCCGATAACTTCCCCGCCACATTGGACCGGCCGCTCGGACGCGGCCATGGCACCGGTGCGCTCGGTCCCAGTGACAGTTCCGATTCCGGCAGCGATGTCCGGGGCGGCAGCGGCCTGGCGCGGCAGGTCGACACCGGATTAATCCAGGGCACCAATGAAGACACGGAAATGGGCACCGCGCACGGCACCGCCGGTCCCGACCTCGGCGATTCCGATCTCGACAGCGACACCGATGCCTCGGGCACCGGCGAGCGCGCGGCGGCCGGACGCGACACGGTGGTGCGCGATGGCGCCGATATCGGCGTTGACCATATCGAAACGTTGCCGGGCGGTGACGGCAGCGAAGAGGAGGACGAGGAAGACGAGGAAGATGAGGAAGATGAGGAAGAAGGCCGGGTTGACGGCAAGACCCGCGGGCGCTGATGCCTGAAGGGCGGCATCGCGCGGCCGCGCCGGTGTACCTGAAAGTTAACAATCGCCACCAACAATGTGTGACGAAATAGGCACTTGTACCAAGGTGCAGGTTACAAATTGGATGTTTCCGGATAGCATGCCCTGATCTACGTCAAGAGAGTCGGGCGCATGGCCATTTTTTCCACGGGGGCGGGTGAGTCGGCAAGCGCGCCCTCCGAGGCCGGCAAGAACCGCTTGCAGCGGCAGGCGCGCCGCCGCATTTCCATTGTCTTCATCGTCAGCACGGCGCTGGCCGCGCTGGTCACCGTGTTGCTGGCCGTGTTCGCCATGCTTTCCTACAATGCGGAAAGCAATGAACGGTGGCGCGCGCTGCACCGTGAACTGGAAGCCAGCGCCGACCAGTTGACGGCGGCCGTTGCGTTGCCGGCGTGGAACTTCGACGACCGCCAGATCATCGCCATCGTGCGCGCCAGCCTCAGCAACCGCGATTTGTACGGATGCACCGTCACGCTCAGCAATGGCATGCAATTCGTCTTCCTGCGCAATGCCCGGGGCGACATCGAGCGGGTTTCCACGCCGCCCGACCTTCCCGCCTTGCGCACGGCGGTGCGCAGCATCGAAGTGGCCGGCCGGACCGTGGGTTCCGTGAAGATGCACGTGACGCCGCAATATGTGCTGCAAACCCTGCGCGACCGCCGGGTCGAACTGACCACGGCCATCGTGGCGCTGGACCTCACGCTGGTGGCCGGCCTGTACCTGCTGCTGTGGTACCTGGTGTTGAAACCCCTGAAGGAAGTGGGACGCTATGCCGCCGCCGTGAAAGCCGGCGACAAGGCCAGCGGCGCGGCGCCGCGCGACCGCATGTTCTTTGGCGAATTGCAGACCCTGAACGAATCCATCCTGGAAATGGTCGACTTGCTGGACCGCCGCTACAGCGCCATGCAGGCGTCCGAAGAACGGCTGGCGATTGCGACGGATGCCGCCAATATCGGGATCTGGGACTGGGATGCGCGCACCGGGCGGCTGGTGTGGGACCGGGAAATGTACCGCCAGTACGACGTGCCGCCCGGCGCCTTCGAAAATAACCAGGCATCGTGGGAAAGCCGGCTGTTGCCGGAAGACCTGGACCGCGTCAACCGCCTGGTCGAGGCGGTACGCCGGGGCGAACGGGAATACCGCACGGAATTCCGCATCCGCTGGCCCGATGGCCAGATCCGTTACATCAAGGCGGCGGGCCGGCCATTCCGTGGCGACGATGGCGAATTGCTGCGCATGGTGGGCGTCAATTACGACATCACGGAAATCAAGATGGCGGAACATGAATTGCGCCGCCACCGCAACCACCTGGAAGAGCTGGTCGATGCGCGCACCGAAGCGCTGTCGGTGGCGGTGACGGAAGCGAAGGCCGCCAGCCGCGCAAAAAGCGTGTTCCTGGCCACCATGAGCCATGAATTGCGCACCCCGCTGCATTCGGTGATTGGCTTTTCGCGCCTGCTGGCCGATTCGCACACCATGACGGAAGAGGAAAAACGCAACCTCGCCGTCATCAACCGCTCCGGCCAGCATTTGCTGACCCTGATTAACGACTTGCTGGAGCTGTCCAAGATCGAGGCCGGCCGTATCACCTTGCAGGCGCAAGTGGTGGATGTGGAAGGGTTGCTGCGCGAAGTGATGGACATGCTGGGCGCGCGCGCGCGCCAGGCCGGCCTGGCGATGACGCTCGATTGCGCCGGGCTGCCGCGCGCGATCCGCATCGACGGCGCGCGCCTGCGGCAGGTGTTGCTGAACCTGGTGTCGAATGCCGTCAAATTCGCCGAGCAGGGCAGTGTGACCCTGGTGGCGCGCGCCACGCCGCTGCAGGAAAAACGCTATGCGTTGACCCTGGCCGTGCGCGATACGGGCCGGGGCATTGCGCGCGAAGACCAGCAGCGCATTTTTGAACCGTTCGTGCAGACCGACAGTTCCGGTTCCAATGAAGGCACGGGCCTGGGCCTGACGATTTCGCGCGAATTCGTGCGCATGATGGGCGGCAAGCTGGAAGTGGAATCGGAACTGGGCAATGGCGCGGAATTCCGCTTCACGATCGGGGTGGAGGCCGCCAGCGCGGCGCCCGGCGAACTGGCCAGCGTGGTCGAGGCGCTGGAACCGGCGCAGCGTGGCCGCCGCATCCTGGTGGTCGATGACAACGCCGACAGCCGTCACCTGGTCGACAGCCTGCTGTCGCCACTGGGTTTCATGGTGGAAACGGCCGCCGACGGCGCCAGCGCGCTGGCGGCCATGAAGCGCTGCCCGCCCGCGCTGGTCATCATGGACTGGCGCATGCCGGGGCTCGATGGCTTGCAGGTGATGCGCCGCATCCGCTCCGACCTGGAGCATGCGCAACCGCGCGTGGTGATGATGACGGCATCGGCCTTCGCCGAAGAGCGCCAGCAGGCGCTCGATGCGGGCGCCGATGAATTCCTGTGCAAGCCGATCGAACAGGACACCCTGTTCCAGGTGCTGGAACATCAATTGGGCGTGCGCTTCCGCCGCCGCCAGCGGGCATCGCCGGCGCGCCGGCAGCCGCTGACCGAAGCCGACCTGGCGCAATTGCCGTATGAGGTGCTGGTCGGCGTGAAGGAAGCGCTGCACCTGCTGTATACGGCACGCGCGCTGGAATTGCTGGAATCGTGCCGCGCCACGCATCCGGACATCGTGCGGTCGGTGGTGGCCATGCTGGAACAGCACCAGTATCCGCAACTGTGCGGGATGATCGACACGGTGTGCGCGGCGCCGGAAGTGTAGCCGCTGTTTTTTACCCGCATTTTTGCAGTTCGTCGCGCCAGATCGCCGTTCGTCGCATGCTTGACGAAAACTTCAGCCATGGTGGTTAACCTTGAGTTTTCCACTTGACGAAAGCTCACATGTTCAGGCTGGCCCTCAATATGGCCTTGCGCGACTGGCGCGCGGGGGAATTGCGGCTGTTGCTGGCGGCGCTGGTGCTGTCGGTGGCGGCGATTTCCGCCGTGGGCTTTTTTGCCGACCGGCTGCGCGCCGGCATGCTGCAAGACAGCGCCACCCTGCTGGCGGCCGACATCACCGTGTCGTCCGATGTGCCGCTGGCGCCAGCCTGGCGCGATGAAGCCCGCCAGCGCGGCCTGCGCACGGCCGCCACCAGCATCATGGCCGGCATGGCGTCGGCCGGCGGCCATGCCACGCTGGTATCGCTGAAAGCGGTGGAACCGGGCTACCCGCTGCACGGCAGCGTGCAATTGCGCGGCGCCGATGGCGCCCCGATCGTGACGCGGGGCGGCCCGGCGCGCGGGGCCGTGTGGATCGACGCCGCCGTGGCGGCGCGCCTCGATACCGGGATGGGCCAGGTGCTGCGCATCGGCGCGGCCGATTTCACGATTGCCGGCGTGATCGCGGCGGAGCCGGACCGGCGGCCATCGCCGGTTTCCTTCGCGCCGCGCGCCATGATCGCCGCCGCCGATTTGCCGGCGACGGACGTCATGCAGCCCGGCGTGCGGGCCCGTCATACGCTGCTGGCGGCCGGTGCGCCGGACGCGGTGGCGGGGTTCGGACGCCATGTGACGGACGCCAAGGCCGCCGGCATCACCGTTCAGACGGCGCGGGATGCGGGGCGCGACCTGGCGGAGATCCTCGACAAGGTGCGCAGTTTCATGTCGCTGGCCGGGGTGCTGGCCGCGATCCTGGCGGCGGTGGCGATTGCCATGGCCACGCGCCGCTACCTGCTGCGCCACCTCGATGCCTGCGCCATGCTGCGCTGCCTGGGCTTGCGAGAAGGGCAGGTGCTGACCCTGCACGTGCTGGAATTCGCGCTGGTCGGCATGGCCGGCGGCGTGCTGGGTGTGGCGCTCGGCTATGCCAGCCACATGGCGCTGCTGTACTGGCTGGGCGGCATGCTGCCGCCAGGCCTGCCCGCGCCGGGCTGGCTGCCGGCCGTGCAGGGCTTCGCGGCGGCGCAGGTGGCGCTGGCGGGATTTGCGCTGCCGGCGCTGCTGCAAATGAAAGGCGTGTCCCATGTGCGGCTGCTGCGGCGTGAAACCACGGCGCCCCGTGGCGCCACCGTGGCGGCGTTCGCGCTGGGCGGCGCCGCCTTCACGGGATTGCTGTTGTGGACCGCGGGCGACGCCATGCTGGGCCTCGGCGCCGCGCTGGGCGTGTTGCTGGCGGGCGGCCTGTTTGCCGTGGTGGCATGGCTGGCGCTGGCGTTGCTGGGGCGCCTGGGCTCCGGTTCCGCCGCCACGGCGTGGGGCCTGGCCACGGCGTCGTTGCGCCGCCATGGCGGCGCCACCGTGGCGCAGGCGGTGGCGCTGGCGATCGGCTTGATGGCGCTGCTGCTGTTGACCGTGGTGCGCGGCGATTTGCACGCCGCCTGGCGCGCCGCCGTACCGGCCGGCGCCGCCAACCAGTTCGTCTTCAATATCCAGCCGGACCAGCATGACGCGTTCGCGCGGCGCTTGCAGGCCTACGGCGCGCCGCAACTGCATCCGTCGATCCGGGGCCGGCTGCTGGAAATCAATGGCAAGCCCGCGCGCGACGGCGAAGGCGGTGACGGCAAGGCGCAGGCGCTGGAAGCCGATTTGTCGGCCGGCGCCAGCCTGCCCGCCGCCAGCACCGTGGTGCAGGGACAGTGGTTTGCCGGTGGCGACACGGCGCCGCAAGTGTCGGTGGGCGAACAGGCCGCGCGGCGCTTCAAGCTCCAGCCCGGCGACCTGCTGGCGTTCGACATCGGCGGCCTGCCGCTGCAGGCGCGGGTGACCAGTGTCCGCAAGATCAACTGGCGCCAGCGGACTCCCAGCTTTGATTTCGTCTTGAATCCCGCTGCCGCGGCGGACTTGCCGGCCACTTACGTGGCGATGTTCCACGCGCCGGAAGATGACCGCGCGCTTGGCGCGCTGGCGCGCGATTACCCGAATATCAGCTTGGTCGATATCGGCTACTTCGCGCGGCAAATGCAGCGCGCGCTGGAACAGGCCGCGTCCGCCGTGGAATTCCTGTTCCTGTTCACGCTGGCGGCGGGATTGCTGGTGCTGTATGCGGCGCTGGCCGGCAGCCAGGATGCCCGCACCGGCCAGGCGGCGCTGCTGCGCGCGCTGGGCGCCACGCGCAGCAGGCTGTCGCGGGCACAGGCGATCGAACTGGCGCTGACCGGCGCCCTGGCCGGACTGCTGGCGGCGCTGGGCGCCAGTTTCGGCGGCTGGGCGCTTGCACGCTGGGTTTTCGACCTCACATGGGGCTGGCCACCCATGGTCTGGCCGGTGGGCGTCGCGGCGGGCGTGTTGTGCGCGCTGGCGGGCGGCTGGCCGGGCTTGCGCCATGTATTGAATCAACCGCCGCTGCGCTCGCTGCGGCAAGCTTAAGGAGACGTTATGCAACACATCATTGAAGTGCGTGAGCTGGGCAAGCGGGTGACGGATGCCACGGGCGAACTGACCATTCTCGACCAGGTCGGCTTTTCCGTGGCGGCCGGTGAAACCGTGGCCATCGTGGGCGCGTCGGGTTCCGGCAAATCGACCTTGCTGGGCATCCTGGCCGGGCTCGATACGCCCACGTCCGGCACCGTGAAACTGGCGCAGACCGATATCTTCGCGCTCGATGAAGATGGCCGCGCGCAGTTCCGCCAGGCACGCCTGGGCTTCGTGTTCCAGTCGTTCCAGCTGCTGCCGCATTTGACGGCGCTGGAAAATGTCATGCTGCCGCTGGAATTGCGCGGCGACGGCGCGGCCCGCGCCAAAGCCCAGGCCATGCTGGAACGGGTGGGACTGGGCAGCCGCCTGAAGCACTATCCGAAATTCCTGTCCGGCGGCGAACAGCAGCGCGTGGCGCTGGCGCGCGCATTCGTCTCCGAACCGCCGCTGCTGTTTGCCGATGAACCGACCGGCAGCCTCGATGCCGCCACCGGCGAAGCCGTCATGCAACTGATGTTTGCGCTGAACCGCGAACGCGGCTCGACCCTGGTGCTGGTCACCCATGATCCCGCGATTGCCGCGCGCTGCGGCCGCATCGTGACGATGGCGGCCGGGCGCCTGTCCGGTGAATTGCACCCGGCGGCGGAGGCCTTATGCGCGTAATCCATGCTTCGCTGCTGGGCGCCATGCTGTTGGCGGGCGCGGCCCGCGCCGATGGCCTGGCGGACTTGAAAGGCGCGCTGCAGCGCCTGCACGCCACCACCCCGGTCAAGGGCGTGCTGAAAGCGGAAACCTCGCGCAAGGTGGGCGAGGGCAGCGAGTCCGATGAATATGCGGGCAGCGCATCGGTGCAGGTGGAAGATGGTGGACAGGGCTTGCGGCTGCAATATGGCCGCGATTTGCTGGCGCGGATGGATGCCGACCAGCTGGCGGTGGCGAAAAATCCCAACGCGAAAACCCCGGCCCTGTATGCATTGAAGGAAATGGGGCCCGATGATTTGCGGCCCATGGTGTCGGCGGCGGAAAACTTGATGCGCAATATCGAGCGCGCCACGTTCAAGGCGGAAAAAAGCGTTGAATGGCAGGGCAAGCCGGCGCGCCAGCTGACCTTTGCCGTGCCGCCCAAGGTGCTCAGCGACCGCGAACGCAAATACGTCAAGGATTTCGATGGCGCGCTGGACGTGTGGATCGCCCAGGATGGCACGCCGCTGGCCAGCCAGTTGAACTGGCATGGTTCGGCCCGGGCCTATGTCGTGGTGAGCTTTGAATTCCGGCAGGAAGTGAAGAGCACCTATGCGCTGGCGGGCGACCGGCTGATGACGGTGCGGCAGGAAAGCCGCTTCAGTAATGCCGGCGCGGGGGAAAAGAGCGAGGTGCGCACCGTGAAAACCCTGCAGGCGGGGTAAGCGGCGGCGCGATGGACGTAAAAAAGCCGGCAAGCGCCGGCTTTTTTACGTGGCAGCGTGAACGATCAGGCGAAGTTCTGCGCCGCGAAGTCCCAGTTCGCCAGGGCGAAGAAGTTTTCAACGTACTTCGCACGCAGGTTGCGGTAGTCGATGTAGTACGCGTGTTCCCACAGGTCGCAGGTGATCAGCGCTTTGGCATCGGTGGTCAGCGGGGTGGCGGCGTTCGAGGTGTTGACGATGTCAACCGAACCGTCGGCTTTTTTCACCAGCCAGGTCCAGGACGAACCGAAGTTGCCAATGCACGACTTGGTGAATTCTTCCTTGAACTTGTCGAACGAACCCCACTTGGCGTTGATGGCGTCAGCCAGCGCGCCGGTCGGAGCGCCGCCGCCGTTTGGCTTCAGGCCGTTCCAGTAGAAGGTGTGGTTCCACACCTGGGCCGCGTTGTTGAAAATGCCGCCGGACGATTTCTTGACGATTTCTTCCAGGGACAGGTTCTCGAACTCGGTACCCTTGATCAGGTTGTTCAGGTTGGTGACATACGCCTGGTGGTGCTTGGCGTAGTGGTATTCCAGCGTTTCTTTGGAGATGTGTGGCGCCAGGGCGTCCATTTCATACGGCAGGGCCGGCAGGGTATGTTCCATGTGAGTTCCTTATGGTTGAGTCAGAAAGGCATTTTTGCTGAAACGTCCACTATTGTAAACCTTCGCGCGGCGCGGCGCTTGGAATGCCCATTATTGGCGCCGGCGTATGGTTTTCAGCCCAGCGTTGGCTGTACCGAGGTAATCCCGATGTCCGCGCTGCCCTCGGCCAGCCGGACCGACACCGTGGTGTTGGGCCGCAACTGCCCCGGCGCGCGCACGATCGCGCCACGCGCGTCCGTGACGATGGCATAGCCGCGTTCCAGGGTGCGCTGGGGATTGAGCAATTCCAGCTGGGCCGCCAGCGCGCTTGCACTGTCGCGGCGCTGCTCGAGCAGGCGGCGGTTGGCCAGCGCGGCGCGGCGTCCCAGCGCATCGAGCTGGCCGCGCAGGCCGGCCGGATCCGGGCGGCAGGCCGACCAGCGCGCCTGCCATTTGTCGAACGCCACCCGGGCCTGGCGCACGGGGGCGCGGTTGGCATGGGTCAGCGCCATCGCGTGCGCTTGCAGGCGGGTGCGCTGCTGGCGGATTTGCGCGGCGGGGCTCAGCAGGCGGCGCGCCTGGCCATCGAGCGTTTGTTGCGCATCGCCCAGGCGGCGTTGCATGGCGCGGTTCAAGTCGGTGGCATCGGCGCGCAGCGACGCCAGCCAGTCGGCGCGCGGCGTGGCGGCCAGTTCGGCCGCCGCGGTGGGCGTGGCGGCCCGCAAGTCCGCCGCGAAGTCGGCAATGGTGAAGTCGGTTTCGTGGCCGACGCCGGAAATCACCGGCACCGCGCAATTGGCAATCGCGTACGCCACCGCCTCATCATTGAAACACCATAAATCCTCGATACTGCCGCCGCCCCGGCAGACCAGCAGCAGGTCGCACTCGGCGCGGCGCGACGCGGTATCGATGGCGGCGGCAATCTGTTCCGCCGCCAGCTGGCCCTGCACCAAGGTCGGGTACACAATCACCGACACGTGCGGCGCGCGCCGCGCCAGCGCCGTCAGCACATCGCGCAGGGCGGCCGCCTGCGGGCTGGTGACGATGCCGATGGTGCGGGCAAACATCGGCAGCGCCCGTTTGCGGTCCTGGTCGAACAGGCCGGCCGCGCCCAGCTTTTCCTTGAGTCGCAGGAACGCTTCAAACAGTTGCCCCACCCCCGCGCGGCGGATGGCTTCCACGTTGATCTGGTAATCGCCCCGTGGCGCATACAGCGTCACCAGCGCCCGTACTTCGACCTTGTCGCCTTCGCGCGGCACAAAACCCGCGTATTGCGCCCGGCCCCGGAACATGACGGCGCGCACCTGCGCCGCGTCATCTTTGAGCGTGAAATACCAGTGGCCGGAACTGGCGCGCGTGAAGTTCGAGATTTCCCCGGATATCCACGTCAGGGGAAACGAGCGCTCGAGCATGCGGCCAACCGCCTGGTTGAGGGCGGAAACCGTGATGACGCCGCCGCCGGCGGCCTGGCTATCGGGATAAGTCATGGTAAGGGGAAAGAAACTGTCCACAAATTTTTTCAGGGGTCATGCTTATGTCATATATGACTTACTCTGGCAAGTCTTTTTTCTAACCATTTGATTATTAAAGCGAATTGCCGATGCTTCATTCATGAGCATTTCAGGAAAATCCTTATAGATCAAGTACTTTACGGTAACGGCAGATGGTTACGCACAAAGTTATCCACATAAATTGTGTGGAACTTCCAAGGCTCATGTTGCACTGCGGGGTGGATAAGATCATCCGTGCTGAAAATTTACTCAAGGAAATTTTATCGTTTTAAATCAATGGCTTGCATGATTGAAGTGGTGCTTGCTCACAATTTTATCCACAGAAGATGTGCAGAACTTCGCGGGGAGTGAATTCGTCCCGCTGCTGATTAAATTTTGTGCACTAACATAAAGATATTACAAATCAATGACATAGGGTGCAGTTCCGGACATTGCTCACAATTTTATCCACACAATGTGTGCAGAAGTGCACAGGCGCGGCAGCGCTTGGGATACCCTTGGTTTGCTTAATTTTTGTGCAGTAAGGTATTTTCATTACAAATCAATGACTTAGGCTTTAATCTTGACCTTGCTAACAATTTTGTCCACAGTTTCTGTGCAGAATGCGGAAGTTGTCCCCATTCGGTACCGGTCCCATGGGGGAAACGGAGAAAAGCCGCTATTTCGATGGGGAAAACATGCCTGTGCAAAATTTTTGTGCGTGGATAGAAAACGCTTATGAATCAAGGGGTTTAGTGTGCAACAAGGCTATTGCTCACAGTCTTATCAACAGAATGTGGGGAGAACTGCACTGTTGCCGCCGGGCCGCCGCTGCCGGTGCGGTGCCCATCGGCTGCCTGTTTTTTAATCTGCGAAATTAAATCGTTTGAAATCAAAGGCTTGATAGGGGGTTCGATGGCTTGTGCACATTTTTCTCCACAGAAAATGTGCAGAATGCACAGTTTCATGAATGACAGGATTCGGCAATCACTTGCCGGTTGGGCGGCAACACGCTACATTGCGCGTTTAGGCAACCTGCCGCGGCAACCGCTGCAACTTATCCCCCAGGAGTTTCATTTGCTCGCAATCATCCAAGCCGCAGGCTGGCCGATCTGGCCGCTGCTGATCGCTTCCATCGTCGCCACCGCCCTGATTATTGAACGCCTGATGTATTTGCGCCGCACGCGCATCCTGCCCCGCCAACTGTTTGATGAAGTGGTGGGCGTGTACCGTGGCGGCAAGATCACGCCGGACGTGATCCAGAAGCTGGAACAGAGTTCGCCGCTGGGGGTGGTGCTGTCGGCGGCGCTGCGCAATGTGGATGCGCCGCGCGACGTGATGAAGGAGGCGATTGAGGAATCCGGCAGTGGCGTGGCCCATACCCTGGAGCGCTTCCTGACCACGCTGGGCACCATCGCCTCGCTGGCCCCGCTGATGGGCTTGTTCGGTACCGTGGTCGGCATGATTGAAATCTTTGGTTCGCAAACCGCGGCGGGCACCAATCCGGCACAACTGGCGCACGGCATTTCCGTGGCGCTGTATAACACCGGCTTCGGCCTGGCCATCGCCATGCCGACCCTGGTGTTTTATCGCCACTTCCGCGCGCTGGTCGACAGTTTCGTCATCGAGATGGAGCAGCAAGCCGTGAAATTCGTCGATGTGGTCCACTTTTCGCGCAAGAACTGACCCATGGCCATGAACTTCCGCCGCGGGCGCTTGCGCGAAGATCCGGAAATCAACCTGATTCCGTTTATCGACGTGTTGCTGGTGATCCTGATCTTCCTGATGGTGACCACCACCTACAGCAAGTTTACCGAGTTGAATATCACGCTGCCGACCGCCGATGCGGAAAAGGCCGCGGAACGCCCCAATGAAATCAATGTCACCATCGATGCCAAGGGCAATTACACGGTCAACAACGTGCCCGTGTCGTTCCAGAACGTGGCGGGCCTGGCGGCCTCGCTGAAAGCGGCCGCGCACGATCCGGCCAAGGCGCCGGTGGTCATCATCAATGCCGACCAGTTCGCCATGCACCAGATGGTGGTCAACGTGATGGAAGCGGCCCGCCTGGCGGGCTTCGACAAGCTGACGTTTGCCGCCCAGACCGGCACGGCGAAATAACGGCGCCTTGTCGCGCCACGTCGTTATCCGGCGCACGCCGGGGGGGGCGGGCGGGCGCGGCCGGCTTCCCATGCCCGCCCGCCGATCCGCCCATGCTGAAAAACAATTATGGCTGAACCATCCAAGCTGGAATCCCTGCTGACCCGCAACTGGCTGCGTCGCGGCCCCCTGGCCTGCGCGCTGTGGCCGGTATCGGTCCTGTTTGGCGGGATTGTCGGCGTGCGTGCGCAACTGTTCCGCGCCGGCATCCTGAAATCCGAACGCTTGCCGGTCCCGGTGGTGGTGGTGGGCAATATTTATATTGGCGGCACCGGCAAGACGCCGCTGACGATCTGGCTGGTCCAGGCGCTGCGCGACGCCGGCTTTACGCCGGGCGTGATTTCGCGCGGCTTTGGCAGCGACGTGTCGGGGCCCCGTCCGGTGACGGCGTCGTCGCCGCCGCGCGAGGTGGGCGACGAACCGGTGCTGATCGCGGCCCGCACCGGCTGCCCGGTGATGGTGGGGCGGCAGCGGGTGGCGGCGGGCAGGGCGCTGCTGGCGGCCCATCCCGAGGTCGACATCCTGGTGGCCGACGATGGCTTGCAGCATTACGCCATGCGGCGCGACGTGGAAATCGCCCTGTTCGACAGCCGGGGCGTGGGCAATGGCTGGCTGCTGCCGGCCGGTCCGCTGCGCGAAAAACCGTCGCGGCGGCGCGATGTCACGGTGGTCAATGCGCCGCAGCTGGGCTCGGAACTGGCCGCGCAGGTGCGGGGCCGGGGCCGGCAGGGGAATACGGTCACCGTGCCGGTGCGGATGGTGCTGGAAGCGGGGCAGGCGCATTGACCACCGTG
>Ga0307408_100002274_pt1 | contig 13679 bp, 9 predicted proteins | sample 322Cmetagenome_FD_202116 | JGI IMG/M metagenome (GOLD analysis project Ga0307408, IMG submission 202116) | Maize rhizosphere microbial communities from greenhouse at UC Davis, California, United States - 322HYB-C-3 | ecosystem: Host-associated > Plants > Roots > Rhizosphere > Soil | place: USA...
GCCGCTGCGGCGCCTGCGCCAGCAGCGCATTCACCAGCTTGCCCGCCAGCGGCTCGCCGGCCAGGTTGATGGCCTTCACCGAAGCCGGAATCGCGTCGCGTTCCAGCAGCACCTTGATGGCCGACGGCACCGTGTTGACCAGGCTGACGTCCGGTTGCTGTTCCAGCAGCGCCAGCGCATCGCGCACCAGCACCACCGAATGGCCCCAGGCCAGCGGCACGAACAGCTCGAACACCGACAGGTCGAAGTTGAGCGAGGTGCTGGCCAGCACGCTGCGCAGTTCCTCTGCGCTGAAGCTGTCGCGTGCCCACTGCAGCAGGGCCGCCGTGTTGCGGTGGCGGATCGCCACCCCTTTCGGCACGCCGGTCGAGCCGGAAGTGTAGATCAGGTAGGCCAGGTGCTCCGGCGTCACTGCCACCGACGGCAGGCGGCCGTCGCTGCAGCCGGCCAGGGTTTCGGGCAAGTCCAGGCACAGCGCCATTGGGGCCGGCACCGGCACGCTGTCCAGCAGCCAGCTCTGCGTCAGCACGGTGCGCGCGCCGCTGTCTTCCAGCATGGCCTGCAGGCGCGCCGCGGGATAGGACGGGTCGAGCGGCAGGTAGCAGCCGCCGGCTTTCAGGATGCCCAGCAGGCCCGCCAGCATGTCCGGCGTGCGCTCCATGCACACGCCGACCGGCATGTCGGGGCCGACGCCGGCAGCGCGCAGGCGCTGCGCGACGCGGTTGGCGCGCCGTTCCAGTTCACAGTAGCTGACGGTCTCGCCGTTGCAATGCAGGGCCGGCGCTTCCGGCGTAGCCAACGCCTGGCTTTCGAACAGTTGGTGGATGCAGCAATCGGGGTAGGTGCTCGGCTCAGGGTTGAAGCTGTGCAGCAGCGCCAGTTCGGCCGGCGGCAGGATATCCAGCGCCGCCAGCGGCGTGCCGGCCAGTCCCGCCAGGCCGCCCAGCAGGTGCTGCCAGCGCGCCAGCAGCAGGTCCATTTCGGCCGGGGCAAACCAGGCCAGGTTGTAATCGAACTGGAGTTCCACCGGCTGGCCGCTGCCGTACTCCCACACCGTCAGCATCAGCGGCGTCGCTTCGTGGTGGTGGCTCAGGTAGACCAGGCTGGCCGGCTGGCCGTCCAGCGCCAGCTTGCTGTCCAGGCGCAGGTAGTTGAAGCCGGCCTGGTACAAGCCGCGCGCACCGTCGCGCAAGCCGAGGTCGCGCACCAGCTGGCCCAGTGGATAACGCTGGTGACGCAAGTGGCGGCGCTGCTGCGCAGCCAGTTCCTGCACCAGGGCGCCAAAGGTCTGCCCGCCATCGGCCCGTACGCGCAGCGGCGATACGCTGGTAAACACGCCCAGCGCCTGCTTCTGCGCATGCGCATTCCTGTTGTGCACCGGCAGGCCCAGGATGAAATCATCGCGGCCGCAAGCGCGCTGCAGGTAGGCAGCCAGCAGGCCGAGGAACACTTGCGGCACGCCTGCGCCAAGCTGCTGCGCCAGCGCACCGACAGCTTCAAACTGCGCCGGCTCGAGCGCCAGCACGGCGCGGCCGCTGCGCCCGCCCTGGCCCATGCCGGCCGATGGCGCCAGCAATGGCTCCGGCAAGCCGGCCAGTTCCTGCTGCCAGTAAGCGCGATCGGCGGCGCAACGCGCGCCGGCCAGGTAGGCCTGGTCGCCGCCGCTCACCTCATGCCAGGACAAGGCCTGCGCCACGCTGGCGCCGGCATAGGCCTGTCCCAGGCGCGCAGCCCAGTTGGCAAAGCCCCAGCCATCCATGGCCAGGTGGTGGGCGCAGCCCACGTACCAGAACTCATCGCCGGCCAGCTTCAGCAGCGCGGCGCGGAACAGCGGCGCATTTTCCACCGGCATGGCGCGTTCGAACAACTGCGCCAGCCAGGCCTCGGCCGCCTGCCGCGGCGCCGCTTCGGCGCTGAAATCATGCAGCGGCAGCCCGGTATCGCGCTCGGGGCTGATGTACTGGGCCGGCTGGCCGCCCTGCTGCACCACGCGGATGCCGAAGGCGTCGTGGGCCGCCACCAGCGCGGCGTGGGCCTGCGCCAGGCGCGCCGGGTCGAGGGCGCCGAAACGGATATAGCCGCCCACGTTGTACAGGGGGCTGTGCGGATGGTGCAACTGGTCGTAATAGATGTCGGCCTGGGTCAGCGTCAGGGCGAACGCGGCTTGCACGGTCATGTGTGTCATGGTCTGGGACTCGCAGGAAATGGTTCAGGCGGCGGCGGGCAAGGCCATGGCCTGGCGCCGCTCTTCGGCGCTGACGATATGGGTGCGCGCGACGCGTCCTTCCTCCATCACGACGATCCGGTCGGCGACGTGGAAGTAGCGGTCGTCATGGCTGATGACCACGATGGCCTTGTTGCGCGCTTTGAGTTCAGGCAGCAGGCGGTGGTAGAACACCTGCTTGAAGACGGGATCCTGGTCGGCCGCCCATTCGTCGAACAGGTACAGCGCCTTGTCCTCCAGGAAGGCCACCAGCAGCGCCAGGCGCTTTTTCTGGCCGTCGGACAGGGCCAGCGTGGAGAAGCGGCCATCCTTGACGCTAACCTTGTGCTGCAGTTGCAGCAGGGCCAGGTATTCGTCGATGCGCTCCTGCATGCCGATGCCGCCCACGCCCAGCAGGCGGTCGAACAGGTGGTAGTCGGTGTAGATGGCGCTGACCTGCTCGCGGCAGGCCAGCAGGCTGTCGCGGTCCAGCAGCGTGTCGCCGAAGCGCACCGCGCCCTGCTGCGGCAGGTAGTGCAGCGTAATCAGCTTGGACAGCGTCGACTTGCCGGAGCCGTTGCCGCCGACCACGAACACGATCTGGCCGCGCGCCAGTTCCAGGTCGACCGGGCCAAGGCGGAAGCCCTCGCCGTCGCCGCGCGCCGCGTGCCGGTAGCAGACGCCTTCGAAGCGCACGCTGTCCCACTGCAGCGCCGGACGCTCCGCTTCGTTGGCATCTTCCTCCGGCAGTTCCGCCAGAATCTGGTTCACCTTGTTCAGCGAGACGCGCGCCACCACGATCTGCGGGATGTAGTTCAGGATGCTGGTGACCGGGCCGGTCACGTACAGCAGGGCCATGATCACGCCCAGCAGCTCGGTGTTGCTGACGGCGTGGTAGTTGATGAAGATGTAGGTAATGGCGCCGATCACGAAGAAGCTGATCAAGTCGCCGTAGTTCATGGCCGCGCGCACGATGGTGAAGCCGCGCTTGTCGAGTTCCAGGATCTGCTGCTCATTGGCCAGCAGCAGGTCGCGGAAGAAGGCATGGCGCTTGCGCGCATTGAGCTTGAGCTCCTTGGCACCCTGGATCAGGCCGCGGATCGATTCCTGCAGCTCGTCGGCCACCTGGCGCGAACGGGTGAAGTAGCGGTTGCCAAAGAACATGGGGACTTGGTAGCTCACCACGCCGAACACGATGGCGCCCATCACGAACCAGAACACGGCGGCATTCATGTACAGCAGGAAGCCCAGCATGCCGACTAGGGTCACCACCGCGATCAGCAGGTCGGGCAGCATGCGCGCGCCCATCACGATGCGCGCCACGTCGGTGGTAAGCGCAGCGATCAGCTTTGGCGCGCCCATGCGCTCCAGTTCGACCAGCGGCGCGCGCGACACGCGGTGGTAGATGCGGATGCGCAGGTCGGTCGCCACGTCCATTGAAATGCGCAGCAATCCGATCTGCGACACCGAGCGCGCCAGCAGGATGAAGACACAGGTGGCAAGGAAGGCGCCGGCAAAGCGGTACTGCGCCACCTCGAAGCCAAGGAAGATGTACGGCTCGGCGCCGGCGCTGGCGAAGCGGTCGCCGTCCGGCGCCACGCTGTTCAACACCAGCGGGATCAGCAGCGCGTAGCAGATGCCGGCCAGCGCCCCCAGCACGATCGACAGGAACACCTGGTTGGGCGCCTTGCGGGTGAATGCATCAAACAGTGTCATTTCAGTTTCCTTGCACGGGATTGGGAGTCAGGGCCAGCACGCTGCCCTTGGCGGCATTGGCTTCGGCCAGGCTGCGGTACTGCGTGGCGCCGATCATGTCGTCGTAGTGCCTGCTCAGCGGGTGGCCGGACTGGCCGGTGGAATTGAGGTACAGGTGCGGTCCGGCGCCCGGCTCCATCACCTGCCGGAAAGCAGCGCCAAAGCCTTGCACATAGCCTTTCGATGCCTGGAAGCTGGCATTGGCCACGCTGACGGTGGCCGGCGCGCCGCCGCTGGCCAGCTGGCGGCCGTACACCAGGTCCATCAGCTTGACGTCGCTGAACGGCATGTGGCGGAAGTGAATCGCATGCACGCTGCCCCAGCGCCAGTCGTCCATGTCGCTGCCGGCCAGTTTCTGCAGTTCGTCCAGGGCGCTGTCGAGCGACTTGGAGAGGGCCGCATCGCAATTGCCGGCCACCGGCTGGCGGCACCACAGCGCCTTCTGCGCGCCCAGCGCGTCGGCCACGGTGGCGGCGCCGGCATTGGCTGCCGCCGCGCCGAGCAGGCCTTGCTGCACCTCATGGTTCCAGAAGCCGCGCAGGCTCGGGCCAAACAGTTCGCGGCGCAGGTGGCTGGTCCAGGCCCAGTAAATGGCCGCCGCCTGGCTGTCCATGCCCATCACGCCATCCCAGCGCGCGAGGTAGGACAGCGCGCGCTGCTGGCGCTCGTTGCGGCCATGGTAGGCGGCGAGCAGCGGCAGGAGCTGGCGCGCCTCCAGGTTCAGCAGGTCGCCCTGCATGTGCTCCATGGTGGCCGGCGTCATCTTGCGCCCGGCCGCCACCTCGGCCGCCAGCATCTGTTCGATGCGCGCGGCACGCGCCGGCGGCGCCCAGTCGCCGGTAATGAAGTATGGATAATCGTCGCCGGCCACCTTGTTGTTGGCCGAGACCAGGTAACCGCGTTCCGGATTCAGCGCGTGCGGCATGGCATCCGCCGGGATGTAGCCGGTCCAGCGGTAATCGCCCGACCAGCCCGGGGAAGGCAACGCGCCCTGGCCTGCGGCGCGCAGCGGCACCCGGCCGGCGCCGGCATAGCCGATATTGCCCGCCTGGTCGGCGTACACCAGGTTCAGCGCCGGCGCCACATGGAAGCGCAGCGCGGCGCGGAAGCTGGTCCAGTCGCGCGCGCGGTTAAGGTGGAAGAACGATTCGTACGTGGTATCGCCCTCTTCCAGCGCGGTCCAGCGCAGCGCCAGCGGCTGGTCGAAGCTGCCCACCACGTCGCCCACCAGCACGCCGTGCACCGATTCGCGCACCTGGATGCGCAGCGGGGCCACCGGCTCGCGCAAGGTGTGCGGGAACTCGGCGCGCACGCGCACCATCTCGGTCCGGGTCTCGAACTGGCGCCATTCCTTGCCGTCCTGGTAGCGCGTGGCATCGTGCGGATCGATGCGTTCGAAGAACAGGTCCTGCGCATCGGCCATCATATTGGTGCCGCCCCAGGCGATGTCGCGGTTCTTGCCGAACACCACCACCGGCATGCCGGGCAGGCTCATGCCCGCCACCTGCAGCTCGGGGCTGTGCTGGCTGACGGCGTACCACAGGGACGGCAGCTGCAGGCCCATATGCGGGTCATTGGCCAGCAGTGGCTTGCCGTCCGCAGTCAGTCGCCCCGCGACCACCCAGGCATTGCTGCCCACCGCGCGTCCGCCAACCTGCAACTGCTCCTGCAAGGATTGCTGGACTTGCGACAGTCCCGCCAACTGGCGTCCGGCCTGTTCGCCGGGGCGCACGGTGACCGGCGCCTGCGCCGGATAGCCGGCGTACAGGGATTTCATCTGGGCCGCATCGAGCACCTGCGCCGCTGCATAGCGCTCCAGCTCCTGGTCCAGGTTGCCGGCCAGCTGCAGCGCGAACAGCTTGACCAGCGCCAGCGAGTCGACCGGTTCCCAGCGCGCCGGCTGCACGTCCAGCGCCAGGAATTCCGGCGGCAGCGCCTGGCCCTGCCCCAGCCAGGCATTGACGCCGGCGGCATAGGCTTCCAGCGAAGCACGGGCCTCGCTGCCCAGGGCCGGCAAGGATTTCTCCGATGCCCGGTACAGGCCCAGCGTGCGCAGCCAGACATCCTGCTTGACGGTCTTGCGGCCGAAGACTTCGGACAGGCGTCCCTGCGCCATGCGGCGCTGCACTTCCATCTGCCACAGCCGGTCCTGCGCGTGCGCATAGCCCATGGCGAAGTAGACGTCGTGCGCACTGCCGGCGCGGATGGCGACCGCGCCATCGCGGTCTCGGGTAAGCGTGGTTTCGCCGTCCAGGCCACGCACTTGCAGTCGTCCTTCAGCCTGCGCGCGGCTTGACTGCAGGTGCAGCAGCAGCGCCGTGGCGCCGGCCAGCAGCGGCAGCAGGACGAGGAGGGTGAAACGGCTTAACAGGGGATAGTTTCGGAACACAATGTGCCTTCACAGTACTTGGTCATGCCAAGCACTGTAAGGACTTGCCGTTTCCCGCAACACTGTCAACATTTACAGCCCGCAGCGCCACGCCGGTGCACAGCGTATGCGGGTCGAGCCAGAAGAAACGCACCGGCACCAGCTGGCCGCGTTCCAGGCCGGGCGCCAGGTCGGCCGCGCAACGCAGCAGCAGCACGCCGGCCGAAGGCGAGATGGCGCAGGCATGCGCGTCCTCGAAACCGATGTAGCGCCCGAGGCGATGGAAGGCCGCCTTGAAGAAGCTCTCCTTGGCCGAAAACGCCAGTGTCAGCAAGGCCTCCTGCGCCAGCCGCGGCGCTCCCTGCACCAGCCAGCCCAGCTCCTGCTGCGTGACCGCGCTTCCAAGCAGCCACTCGCGCGCATCGGCCGCCACCAGCGATTCGATATCGATGCCGACCCCGCCCCAGTCGGCGGCCGGCGCCACCATTGCTGCCGCATGGCTGGCCGTGTGGCTGATACTGCCCTTCAGCCCGGGCGGCCACAACGGCTCGCGCCAGGCCCCGCTGTCGACGCGATGGCTGCGCCAGCCGAACGGCGCCAGCGCGGCGGCGGCACACAGGCGCCCGGCCAGGTACTCGGCCTGGCGCGTGCGCACGCTGCGTTGCAGCTCGGGCGGGAACGCGATCGCATGCTGTTCGAACAGGGCCGGCAGGTAGGCCGCCCCGTCATAGCGCCCGAGCACGAATGCGAGCGCCTGCCCGCTGGTGGGCATGTTGTGGGCCGACAGCTCAATGAAGGCGCGGCCCGCGCCTGTCAGGGTATGGGGGAACATGCTCAGCATTACACCGCAAAGGCGGCGCGGCCGGCACTGTCAGTGTTGACAGCGCCCGCTAGAGCAGGCGCAGCATGGCGGCCTTGATGACGCCCGCAGTCTTGTTGGCAGCGCCCAGCTTTTCGAGCGCATTATTGACGTGGAAGTTGACGGTGCGTTCCGAGATATTCATGATCTCGCCCACCTCGCCCGAAGTCTTGCCGTCGGCAGTCCAGCGCAGCACCTCGATCTCGCGCTGGGTCAGCACCGGCGCCTCGAGCGCCGACTTGGCCGACACCAGGCGTGCCATGCCTTCATGCGCCACCTGCACCAGCCAAGTCATTTTCAGCGACTGGGCGCGCAGTTCGGACTGGCTTAGCGGGTCATGCGAACGCGCCAGCGTCAGCAGCCCGCCCACGCCCTTGGCGTCATAGGACGACTGGGCCCAGCCCACGCGCAAACCGTGCGCATGGGCATCGTCCCAGAAGGCGGGATTGGCCTTGAACAGCTCCTCGGTCCAGACCAGCGGCAGCACCGATTGCATACCGTGCGCCACGGTTGGGTCAGATGCCAGATAATTCTGTTCGGCATAGCGCTGCTGCCAGGCGCTCGAGTAATTGTTGCGCAGGTAGGTCTTGGGATTGGTCAGCGGCAAAGGCATGCGCAAACCATAGGCGCAATAATCGAAGCCAAGGCTGCGGGCGGCTGCCTCCAGCACGGCAAACAGCTGTTCTTCTGTCTGGGCAGTTAACAACGCCTGCAGCTGGCTTTCCTGCCAGTCTGAAAAATCCACCTCGCCTCCCTTCCAAAACTGACTTCACGTCAGTGATTCACTTATCGATGATAACGAGAAAATGGCTCCTGTCCGCAGTTTTTTGCAACATTTTCAGCCTGACAACAGAAATACAACGCATGTAACTGTCAAAGTTGACAGTTGCTTTTCCGCGCTGCCCGGCTTCAAATATCGAAACAAGACCCGACGACGGGCAAATTTCTTTCTAGAAAGCCTAGACCACCATGTTTGACACGGCTGATCTCCGCATGCCACTCCTGGCGCTGCAACAGCGTTGCCTGGAACATTTGATTTCTGGTCTCGACGAAAACGATATGCCTGCGCCCACCGGCGAGGCTGCCATCCCCTGCCCCCTGACCGGCTATACCGAGTGGGTCAGCCAGGGACACCCGGCCCTCACCATCGGCTGGGACTGGGAATTGCAAACCGGCCTGGACCGGGTCGCGCTGCGCCGCGTGGGCGAACCGCGCAGCAATATCTGCCTCAGTGCGCAGCCCGGCGGAGCCTGCGACTGGCCGCAGAGCGACGCCTTGCTCAGTCGCTTCGTCGATGGTTACAATTGGCAAGATGAAACACTGCTGAATATTCAATCACGCTACCAAGCGTGATCCCGCCGCCCCCGCACCGCACCGGCTGTGCGGCATATGCTTTTCCTTGGCAACAACATGCTAGCTTTATCAAACGACGGTTACATCCGCATGACCCTGCTTCAACTGCAGGGCATACCATTGCAGCACCTGCTGTCCGGCCTGGACGAGGATTGCTCAGCCACAATTGCCGGCTATACAGAATGGCTGAGCGAAGGACAGCCCGCCATCACGCTGGGCTGGGATTGGTGCATGGTCGGCCATGCCAAGCTGCAACGGGTCGACGAGCCGCGCAGCAACCTGATGCTGGTGGACGAAGCCGGCAGCGACCTCGGTTACGACGCTACGTTGGTGCTGCTGGGAAAGTTTGTCGATAGCATGGAGTGGCAAAAAACCACACTTTCCGCCCTGGAAGAGCGATATTCGGGCTGACCCCCTGTGCACAATTGCCCACCCGGACTGTCAGAACTTACAGTTCCAGCGCAGCGTTAAAAATAGTTCAATGACAGCTCACATCAACAGTACTCTTCTTTCCGGAGCAGGGCATGAATCGAATCGCGGGCAGCAGCAACACCATTGGCAAACAACTGTATACGCAAGTCGCACATTACCGCCACAAGGTCTTTATCGAGATGCTGGGCTGGGAACTGGAAACGCGCAACGGCGAGGAACTTGACCAGTTCGACCGTCCCGACACGCTGTACGTGGTATCGCAGGACGACGATGGCAACGTCAATGGCTGCGCCCGCTTGCTGCCCACCAGCCAGCCTTACCTGCTGGGAGAAATCTTCCCGCAACTGATGAATGGCGCGGACGTACCGTGCAGCGACGACGTCTGGGAGCTGTCGCGCTTTGCGGCAGTGGACTTCAACAGCCGCACCACCTCGGCGCTGTCGCAGTTCTCTTCGGAAGTTGCAGTGGAATTGTTGAAAGAATCGATTGCCTTCGCGGCTGCCAACGGCGCCAAGCGCCTGATCACGGTGTCGCCCATCGGCATCGAGCGCCTGCTGCGCCGCGCCGGCTTCCGCGCCCACCGTGCCGGTCCGCCAATGATCATCGACGGCCACCCTATTTTCGCTTGCTGGATCGAAGTCGCCTGAGCGCGCCCTCCCACTGACCTACCGGAAATGGCCCGCGGCTACGGCAGTAGTCGCGGGCCTCGGCTTTTCTGGCGCTTGCGTGGCTCCATGAAAATCGCGCGCGATGGCCCTGCCAGGACAACTGTGCCGGGACTAACATCTCGTATCACCTTTCGATGCCCGGATCATCACCATGAAAAATGTCATCATTGCGCTCCTGGTCTTCTTCACGCACATCGGTACTCCGGCCGCCGCGCCTGCAGCGAACGATGGCCAACAGGACTTCAACTGGGAATTGGGAACTTGGGAAACAAAACTGCGCCGGCTCAAACAGCCGCTTGGCGGCAGCCAGGAATGGCTTGAGTATGCTGGCACAACGACCGTCAAGCCGTTGATGGGCAAGCGTGCGAATATCGTCGAATTCGACGTGCAGGGTCCTGCCGGGCGAATCTCGGGAGTATCCCTTCGCCTGTTCCAGCCCGCGACCCGGCAATGGACGCTACACTTTGCAAACTTGGCGAACGGTTCGATGACCGAGCCAATGCAGGGCAGCTTCAAACAGGGCCGTGGTACCTTCTACGGCCAGGACACGCTCAATGGCCGCAAGATACTGGTCCGGTTCCTGATCATTCCGGTCAGCACCGACCAATGGCGCTTCGAGCAGGCCTATTCCCCTGATGATGGAAAAACCTGGGAGGACAACTGGATCGCGGTCGATACGCGCCAGCCGGTCCTCCCATCGCGTTAGCGACTTAGCGCTTGCGCGGCGGCGGCAGGTCGGTGCAGACGCCTTCGTAGGCTTCCGCCGCCATGCCGATCGACTCGCCCAGGGTTGGGTGAGGGTGGATGGTCTTGCCGATGTCGATGCCGTCGGCGCCCATCTCGATCGCCAGGGCGATTTCACCGATCATGTCGCCGGCATGGGTGCCGACGATGGTGCCGCCGATGATGCGGTGGGTTTCCGCATCGAACAGCAGCTTGGTGAAGCCTTCGTCACGGCCGTTGGCAACGGCGCGGCCGCTGGCAGCCCATGGGAAGTGGCCCTTCTCGACCTTGATGCCCTTGGCTTTCGCCTCATCTTCGGTGATGCCGGCCCATGCCACTTCCGGATCGGTGTAGGCCACCGACGGAATGATCCTGGCGTCGAAGTGGGCCTTCTCGCCATGGGCTGCCTCGGCGGCAACGTGCGCTTCGTGCACGGCTTTGTGCGCGAGCATCGGCTGGCCGACGATGTCGCCGATGGCGAAGATGTGCGGCACATTGGTGCGCATCTGGCTGTCGACGTTGATGAAGCCGCGGTCGGTCACGATCACGCCGGCCTTGTCGGCGGCCAGCTTCTTGCCGTTCGGGCTGCGCCCGACTGCCACCAGGACCATGTCGTACAGCTGCGGTTCCGGTGCCGTGGCGCCGGCTTCCGCGGCTTCGAAGGTGACCTTGATGCCTTCCGGCAGCGCTTCCACGCCGACGGTTTTGGTCTTGGTCATGATGCGGTCGAAGCGCTTCTCGTTGTACTTCTGCCAGACTTTCACGGCTTCGCGGTCGGCGCCTTGCATCAGGCCGTCCATCATTTCGACCACGTCGATGCGCGCGCCGAAGGTGCTGTACACGGTGGCCATTTCCAGGCCGATGATGCCGCCGCCGATGACCAGCATCTTCTTCGGCATGAAGCGCAGCTCGAGTGCGCCGGTGCTGTCGACGATGCGGTTGTCTTCAGGGACGAATGGCAGCTTCACCACGCTGGAACCGGCGGCGATGATGGCTTGCTTGAACTGCACGACCTTCTTGCTGCCGTCGGCTGCAGTGACTTCGATGTGGTTAGGGCTGAGGAACTGGCCCACGCCCTGCACCACGTTCACCTTGCGCATCTTGGCCATGCCGGCCAGGCCGGTGGTCATCTTCTTGATGACGCCTTCCTTGTAGCTGCGCACCTGGTCGATGTCGATGGTCGGCTTGGCGAAGGTGACGCCGTTCTTGGCCATATGGCTGGTTTCGTCGACCACGGCTGCCAGGTGCAGCAGCGCTTTCGACGGAATGCAACCGACGTTCAGGCAGACGCCGCCCAGGGTCGCGTACTTCTCGACCAGCACGGTGTTCATGCCCAGGTCCGCGGAGCGGAAGGCGGCGGAGTAGCCGCCAGGACCGCCACCCAGGACCATCATGTCGCAGGTGATGTCCACCTGGCCGGCGTAGCCGCCGGCCTGCGGCGCGGCCACGGGAGCAGCCGGTGCGGCTGGCACAGCGGCAGGCGCCGGTGCTGCTGCGACAGGCGCTGCAGCCGGCGCAGGTGCGGCTGCCGGGGCAGCGGCGGCGCCTGCGGCCTCTTCCAGCACCATCAGCGCCGAGCCTTCGCTCACCTTGTCGCCCACCTTGATCTTCAATTCCTTGATCACGCCAGCGTGGGTCGATGGAATTTCCATCGATGCCTTGTCGGATTCGACTGTAGCCAGGGACTGGTCGACCTTGACGGTGTCGCCAGCCTTGACCAGCAGCTCGATCACTTCAACGTCCTTGAAGTCGCCGATGTTCGGTACTTTAACTTCGATCATCGCGGCCTCCTTACAGCAGGATCTTGCGCATATCGGCCAGTACTTCGGCCAGGTATGCAGCGAAGCGTGCGCCGGACGCGCCGTCGACCACGCGGTGGTCATAGGACAGCGACAGCGGCAGCATCAGGCGCGGCACGAACTGCTTGCCGTCCCATACTGGCTTCATGGAGGACTTGGACAGGCCGAGGATCGCCACTTCAGGGGCGTTCACGATCGGGGTGAAGGCGGTACCGCCGATACCGCCCAGCGAGGAGATGGTGAAGCAGGCGCCCTGCATGTCGGTCGGCTTCAGCTTGCCTTCGCGCGCGGCCAGCGACAGTTCGCCCATTTCCTTGGCGATCTGGGTCACGGACTTCTGGTCGGCGTTCTTCACGACCGGCACCACCAGGCCTTGCGGCGTGTCGGCGGCGAAGCCGATGTTGTAGTACTTCTTCAGGATCAGGTTCTCGCCCTTCTCGTCCAGGGACGAATTGAAGGTCGGGAATTTCTTCAGCGCGGTCACGGAGGCCTTGATCACGAACGCCAGCATGGTGAGCTTGACGGCGTCCTTGTTCTTGGCGTTCGCGTTGTTGCTGTCGACGCGGAACTGTTCCAGGTCGGTGATGTCGGCGTCTTCGAACTGCGTCACGTGCGGGATCATCACCCAGTTGCGGTGCAGGTTCGGGCCGGAGATCTTCTTGATGCGCGGCAGCGGGGACAGCTCGGTTTCGCCGAACTTGCTGAAGTCCAGCGACGGCCATGGCAGCAGGTTCAGGCCGGCACCGCCACCTGCGGCAGCCGGTGCTGCGTTCGGCGCGGCTGCGGCGCCGGACATGATGCCCTTGACGTAGTTCTGCACGTCCAGCTGGGTCACGCGGCCTTTCGGGCCGGTGCCGCCAACGCGGGTCACGTCCACGCCCAGTTCGCGGGCGAACTTGCGGACGGATGGGGAGGCGTGGGCAAGCTTGCCGTTCACGGCTGGAGCGGCCGGCGCTGCAGCGGCCGCAGGGGCTGCGGCAGGAGCCGGTGCCGCTGCCGGCGCGGCGGCAGGTGCGGCAGCAGGAGCCGTGGCTGGCGCAGGCGCTGCGGCAGCTGGGGCGCTGCCGCCGACGGCGTCGACGATCAGCACCAGGGAGCCTTCAGCAACCTTGTCGCCGACTTTGACCTTCACTTCCTTCACCACGCCGGCGTGCGACGATGGGATTTCCATGGAGGCCTTGTCGGATTCGACTGTCACCAGCGACTGGTCCTTGGCGATGGTGTCGCCGACCTTGACCAGCACTTCGATGACTTCGACTTCCTTGAAGTCGCCGATGTCCGGGACCTTCACTTCGACTGGTCCGGCGGAGGCTGCCGGCGCAGGCGCTGCTGCAGCCGCAGGCGCTGCAGGGGCGGCAGCCGGCGCTGGTGCGGCCGCAGGGGCGGCTGCCGGGGCGGCGGTCGCCGCCGCGCCCGACGCTTCAACGATCAGCAGCAGCGAGCCTTCCGCCACCTTGTCGCCGACCTTGACTTTAATTTCCTTGACGACGCCAGCCTGCGACGAAGGAATCTCCATCGA
>Ga0307408_100002277_pt1 | contig 13670 bp, 14 predicted proteins | sample 322Cmetagenome_FD_202116 | JGI IMG/M metagenome (GOLD analysis project Ga0307408, IMG submission 202116) | Maize rhizosphere microbial communities from greenhouse at UC Davis, California, United States - 322HYB-C-3 | ecosystem: Host-associated > Plants > Roots > Rhizosphere > Soil | place...
GAACAGCAGGCCGGCCTTGGCGCGCTCTCCGTACCCGAGCCAGCAGATCCGGGCGGGCAGGCCTTCGAACTCGACGCGCTCGGCGGCGGCGTCGATCCAGCGGTGCAGGTGCTTGTTCTCCGGGAACAGTTCCTTGATGGCCTCATCGGTGACGCGGATATCTTCCGGATCCCCGGACAGCGCCACCCAGCGGAACGGGCCCAGGCCCTCGCAGAACAGCGGCCGGATGTAGGCCGGAACGAAGCCGGGGAACTCGAACGCCCGGGCGTAGCCGCCCTTGCGGGCCTCGTCGCGGATGGAATTGCCGTAATCGAACACCTCGGCGCCGGCGTCCTGGAACTCCACCATCGCCTGGACGTGCCGGGCCATTGAGGCCTGGGCCTTCTTGGTGAAGCCCTCCGGATCAGCCTCCGCTTCACGCTGCCATTCCTCCACCGAAATACCCTCCGGAAGGTAAGACAGCGGATCATGGGCACTGGTCTGGTCCGTGACGATATCAACGGTGAGTTCACCGGCGGTGTGGCGGCGCAGGATCTCCGGGAAGACCTCGGCGGCGTTGCCCACATAGCCCACGGACCAGCCGCGGCCCTCTGCCTTGGCTGCCAGGACCTTGGCGATGGCGGCGTCGAGATCGGTTTCCACCTCATCGAGGTAACGCTTGCCCGCCCGGCGGCGCAGCCGGGTCTCGTCGACGTCGACAATCAGGCAGGCACCATCGTTCAGGGTCACCGCCAGCGGCTGCGCCCCGCCCATGCCCCCACACCCGCCGGTCAGCGTCAACGTCCCGGCAAGGGTGCCGTTCTCATCCCCGGTAAGCTTCCGCGCAATCGCGGCGAACGTCTCAAAAGTGCCCTGCAGGATGCCCTGGGTACCAATGTAGATCCAGGACCCGGCCGTCATCTGCCCGTACATCATCAGGCCCTCGGCCTCGAGCCGGCGGAACTCAGGCCAGTTCGCCCAATCACCCACGAGGTTGGAGTTCGCCAACAGCACCCGCGGCGCCCACTCGTTAGTCCGGAACACCCCCACCGGCTTGCCCGACTGCACCAGCAGGGTCTCGTCCTTCTCCATGGTCTCCAGCGTCCGGATGATCGCATCGAACGCCGCCCAGGACCGGACAGCCCGGCCCGTGCCGCCGTAAACCACCAGGTCATCAGGGCGTTCGGCGACCTCCGGGTCCAGGTTGTTCATCAGCATCCGCAGCGGAGCTTCCGTCTGCCAGCTCTTAGCGGTCAGCTCAGTGCCGCGGGCTGCTTTAACCGGGCGGGCACCGGTAGTGAAATCGGCGGGTGCCATGAGGGGCTCCTTCGTGTTCTGGGCGAGTGTTGGGGTCGCGGTACTTGGAAGAGGTTCTGTATCTACTAAAGCCCCTCCCGGCGAGCCCTGACAGGGCTTTCGAAGGGGTGCTGTCCGGGATTCCAGACGCACCCCCTCACCCCCAACTGAGTAGCAGCAGATGTCGTTTTGAGCGCTCATAACGACATCTGCTGCTACTTAGTTGTGCGGAGGCGGGTAGGGAAAAGTCGGGACCGGTTCTACTTGGCGGGGCGGCCGTGGATTCGGACCGAAAGCTCGTCGGCTACTTTCTGGACCCGGGCCGCGAGGGCGGGCCATTGGTCCGCCGGCAGTTTGTCTTCGAGGAACGTAACGGCTACTGCCGCCGTCGGCCATCCCACGTGATCCGTGACGGCGGCAGCAATCGAGCCGAAACCGGGCGTCACCTCCCCGTGTTCGGTGGCATAGCCGCGCTGCCGAACCTGGTCCAGATGGGAGGAAAGCGCCGAGTACTTCATGATGGCGCCCTCCACCTCATGCCGGGCGGTGAAAGCCGCAGCGTTCGGGTACAGCGCGCGGACCTGCGACTTCGGCAATGCCGCGAGGATAGCGCGTCCGCTGGCGGTGAGGTGGCTGGGGAGCCGGACGCCGACGTCGGTCACCAGCGACGGGCGGTTTTTGGCCCGCTCTTCCACGATGTAGAGCACGTCACGCCCATGAAGGACGGCCAGGTGGGCACTTTCGCCGATCACGTCCACCAGCGACGCCAGCAGCGGCCGGCCCAAGCGGGAGAGCGGTTCCTGCCGAGAGTAGGCCGAACTCAGCTCGAAAGCACTGATGCCCAATCCGTAGCGCTGTTCCTCGTGGAGGTGGAGGACAAAGCCGTTGGCCTCCATCACCCCCAGAAGGTGGTAGACGCTCGAACGCGGCAATCCGAGGGATGTGGCAATGCTCGACGCCGCCATGGGGCCACGCTTTGAAGCCAGCAGTTTGAGGATGCGCAGTGTGTTCTCGGCAGCGGGGACCTTGGAAGTCACCTTTGGCTCGCGCCCACTCTGCGCCCTTGCTTCCATGCTTACCGCCACCGTATCCTCCGTATTTCTTGCGGGATCCTTCAGGCATGTCCGGGATCCCGTACTTAAGCTTGCGCCCTTAGCTGGCCCCTGGAAGGCAATGAAGGCAAGGCATCTGTCCGGGATGCCAGACAGATGCCGGGGGAAGTGCCCTGTGTGCGAACAAAGACCCTAGGCTGAAGCGTATGGTCTCAACCGCAGACATCCTTACCGCCTTCCTGCAGGTGGATGCCTCCGTTGCCAGCGAGCCGGTCCTTCGACGCCTGGGATTCCGGGCAATCCCCACCACCACGCCTTTTGTGTGGACGCCCGGCGAAGGTGGCCATTCCCGTGCAGCCTGAGTGGAGTCCCAGGATCGGCTGGGCCGAGCTTCCCGGCCACGTGCGCGCCGGCATCGAACGGGTTCTCGGCTCCCCCGTTGTTGAGGCAATGGGCCAGCGGGGAGGCTTTTCTCCCGGCACTGCGGACCGGGTCCTCACCGCCGCCGGCCGGCGCGCCTTCGTTAAAGCCGTCAGTCCGCAACTGAACGAGCACTCGCCCGGAATCCATCGGAAGGAGGCGGCCGTTGCAGCCGCACTTCCCGCCGGGCTTCCAGCGCCGACCCTGATCGGCACCTATGACGACGGCGAATGGGTCGCGCTGGTGCTCAGCGATGTGGAAGGCAGGCATCCCCACACACCGTGGAACGCCGTCGAGGTTCACCTGGTCCTTGACGCCCTGCTGGCGATAGCCGGGACACCGCTCCCGCCGAAACTCACCCGGTTGCCCCCTCTTCAAACGGAACTCGCGGATCCGTTTGGAGGGTGGACCCGCATCCGGCGCAATCCGCCAGAGGACTGCGCTCCTTGGATCCTCCAGAACCTGGACACGCTGGAGGATCTGGCGGAGCAGGGCCTGAAAGATGTGGCCGGTGCATCGCTGGCCCACACCGACGTCCGTGCTGACAACATCATCATCACGGCCACCAACGGAGCCGTCCTGGTGGACTGGCCGTGGGCTGCCATCGGTGCGCCGTGGGTGGATGCCCTCACGGTTCTCGTTAACGTTCGCGTCTTCGATCCTGCCTTCGATACCGACGCGTTCCTGCATTCCCACAGCGTCTTCACGACTGCCAACGCGGCCAACGTCGACGGCTTCCTGGCCGGCCTTGCTGGCTACTTCACCGATGCCGCCCGGCAACCGCCTCCGCCAGGCCTACCTAGCCTCCGGTCTTTCCAGCAGCAGCAGGGCGAAGCCGTCATTCACTGGCTGCGGGAACGACTCTCGGCCCCAGGTTCTACCTTGACGGCTGACGCTCCGCCGGTTGGGTAGAGTGCCCGCTATGGACGAAAAAGAGACACTCCACCACTATCTTCGTCTCAGGCGGGAGAACCTCCTGGGCAAGCTGGAGGGCTTGGGTGGCTACGACGTCCGCCGGCCGCTCACGCCCACTGGCACCAACCTGCTGGGCCTGGTCAAGCACGTGGCGAGTATGGAGCTTGGCTACTTTGGTGAGGTCTTCGGCCGTCCCAGCGGGCGGCATCTCCCATGGTTCGACGACGACGCGAGCCCCGACGCAGACCTCTGGGCCACAGCCGACGAAAGCCGTGAAGACATTGTCGGTCTGCATCTGTTCGCCGCGGCGCACACCGACGCGACCATCGAGGCGCTGCCGCTGGACTCCCCCGGAGTTGTTCCATGGTGGCCGGAGGAGCGGCGCGACGTCACACTGCACCAGATCCTTGTCCACATGCTGGCTGAAACGTCCCAGCATCTGGGCCACGCCGACATCCTGCGCGAACTCATCGACAGGACCGCCGGCCAGCGTCCCGGTGATCCCAACCTCACCTCACGAAGCACCGAGGACTGGGCCACCCACCGTGCCGCCATAGAGGCCGCCGCGCGGGAAGCCTCCGGGAGGACCCAGGAAGGGGCAGCCCGGAGCGATGCCTGACCCCGCGATCCGGGTAGAGGCGTGCAGCCGGCAGTCGTTTCAAATACGGACCACGACCTTGCCGCGCACCCGCCCCTCGTGCAGGGAGGCGACGGCCGCCGGAGCTTCCGCAAGGGGATAGACCTTCTCGATGGCGGGCTTCACGCTGCCAGCCTCGATCATGGAAGTCAGTGCCTCAAGGTCGTGATATTTTTCCGTTGAGACCAGTCCCTTGAACTTCTGCCCGGAGAACAGCGAGGCGAACGGCGCACCGAGGGAGCGTTCAAATCCGCCGGTCAGGTTCCCGCCGCCTTCGCCTCCTACAATCACGAGTGTTCCCTTTGGAGCGAGCGCCTTCCGCGAAACAGAGAGGGGCCGGTTGCCGGCGGTATCGACAATGACGTCGTACAGCACACCGGCACGGGAAAAGTCGTCGCGTGTGTAGTCGATGACATGGCTAGCTCCAAGCGACCGGACCAAATCCATCTTGCCGGTGCTGCAGACGCCGGTGACCTCAGCGCCGAACGCCTTGGCCAACTGGACGGCGAAGGACCCCACTCCCCCGCCTGCCCCGATGACCAGCACCTTCTGTCCAGGAGCGACCCGACCGGCGTCGCGGACGGCCTGAAGGGCTGTCACGGCAGAAATGGGGGTGGCCGCTGTCTCTTCGAACGTCAGGTTCGCGGGTTTGCGCGCCACAAGCTTCTCTTTGGCGCAGACAAATTCCGCGAAAGACCCCTCACAGGTGCCGAACACTTCATCGCCGGGCTGGAACCGGGTCACACCCGCCCCCACTGCCTCCACGACGCCGGCAACTTCCCGCCCGCGGACCGGCACCTTGGGCTTCTTCAACCCGAAGCCGAAAAGCCGGACCAGGTACGGCATTCCGGTCATGAGGTGCCACACCCCTTGGTCGACGCCGGCGGCGCGGACCCGGATGAGCACCTCTCCTTCGGCAGGCGCCGGCGTCGGGATGTCCCTGAGCTGAAGCACGTCCGCACTTCCATAAACGTCCTGCACAATAGCTTTCACGATGCGTCTCCTTCACGGTGCGGGTACTGGAAAACGTCCTCGAGCGGCACGCTGAGCACGTGGGCAATCTGGAAGGCCATCTCCAACGACGGCGAATAACGGCCTTGCTCGATGGCGATGACTGTCTGGCGGGTGACGCCCACGCGCTCGGCGAGTTCCGCCTGGGTCATCTCGCCCCGTTCGAACCGCAGCCGGCGGATTGAGTTGGTTACCCGCGTTGGTTTCACCACGGCTGGAACCCCCTGCGGTAGGCAACAATCTTTGCAATGGAACCCAGGATGGCCGACAGGACAAAGGTCAGGTAGATGACGTTCGCGATCCAGAAGTGGTCCGTCTCCGTCATGGCCATCAGCAGTGCTGCCACTCCCCCGATGACCACAAACGACTGGCCGATATACTCGCCGAAGCGGTAGATTTCGCGGTCGCGCTGGTCCTTCTTCCCGGCGTCCCTGGGCGAAAAGATGCCCATCAGGGCGTGCAGGGCGATGGACACTGCAATGGAGGCGCCGACGGTCCACAGCAGCGGCGCGACATACGGGACATCAACAAGTGGCATGGTCCCGGCCAGGCCAAGGACGATGGCCAGGTAAGCGCCGTAGGAACCCACGGCCACCACCCCCATGATCCACGCGCTCTTCTCTTCGAAGGACATTCCGTTTCCGCCGTTCCCAAAGAATGTAAAACAAACCTGACATTGCGAATGTAAAGAAAACCAGACACCATGTCAAGGGTTTTAGACTCAGTGGTTGACGAATCCAACACCCGTCCGGCTCAGTCTGAGATGAAAGACACCAAGCTCCCGTGAGGCTCATCACTCCGGGCGCCAGGATGGTCTGCTGGTTAGCGATCCCCTCCCAATGACGAGAAGGTACTTGTTATGCAGCAATCAGCCGTCCCGAAACAAACAGCCAGGCACGACGCAGGCGCGCAAGAGCCAAGCCCACCCGGGAAGGGTGTGCCGGGCGCCGCCGTCGCAAGTGTTCTGAATCGGGGATTGAACGTCCGCCATATCCGCTTTATGGCGCTCGGTTCTGCGATTGGCACCGGCCTGTTCTATGGCTCCGCCTCGGCAATCCAGAAGGCGGGCCCGGCGGTCCTGCTCGCGTACATCATCGGCGGTGCCGCGGTATTTATGGTGATGCGGGCCCTGGGCGAAATGGCAGTCCGGCACCCCGTCTCGGGCTCCTTTGGCCAATACGCCAGCCGCTACCTCGGCCCGCTGGCAGGATTTGTCACCGGCTGGACCTACGTCTTTGAGATGGCGATTGTGGCCATCGCAGACGTGACGGCCTTCAGCATCTACATGGGCTTCTGGTTTCCCCAAGTGGACCGCTGGATCTGGATCCTGGCGATCATCTGCTTCCTGGCCGCGCTGAACCTGCTCAGCGTCAAGGTCTTCGGCGAGCTGGAATTCTGGTTCTCATTGATCAAGGTGGTTGCCATCATCGCCATGATCGCCGGCGGCGCCGCCATCATCGCCTTCGGCTTCCAGGCGGGCGGTTCAACCGTGGCGCCCGGACTGGGCAACCTCGTGGAGCACGGAGGGTTGTTCCCCCACGGCTTCGAGGGGCTGTTGGCCTCGTTCGCCGTCGTGATGTTCGCCTTCGGTGGGATCGAGACGCTCGGCATCACCGCCGGGGAGGCCGCCGATCCCAAGAGGGTCATCCCCAAAGCGGTGAACACCGTACCGGTCCGCGTACTGCTCTTCTATGTCCTGACCCTCGGCGTCCTGATGAGCCTCTTCCCCTGGAACGAGATCGGCAGCAACGGCAGCCCGTTTGTCCAGATCTTCAGCGGCCTCGGCATCCCTGCGGCGCCCCATATCCTGAACGCCGTGGTCATCACGGCAGCCCTGTCCGCCATCAACAGCGACATCTTCGGAGCGGGCCGCATCCTGTTCGGCCTCTCCAACCAAGGCCACGCGCCGGCCGTATTCGGCAAGGTCTCCCGCCATGGTGTCCCGTGGATGACCGTGGTGATGATGGCCGGCATCCTCCTGGTGGGCGTCGTGCTGAACGCCGTGATTCCCGAAGACGTCTTTATCCTGATCGCATCGATCGCCACGTTCGCCACCGTCTGGGTGTGGGTCATGATCCTCGCCTCCCACGTGGCCATGAAACGGGAGATCGCCCGGAAGGGCCTGCCGGCGTCGGAATTCCCGTCCCCGTGGTGGCCCGCGGCCTCTGTCCTGACCATCGCGTTCATGGCACTGGTCATCGCCGTCCTGGGCGCCTTCGAGGACACCCGCGTCGCGCTGTACGTGGGGGCCGCGTGGCTGGGCATGCTGGTCCTCGCCTACCGGCTGTGGGTTAAGGGGAACGGACGACGCCGGGCCGACCTCGTGGACGAAACCTCACCGCTGCCGGTGGTCACCACCGCGGTTTCCGCCCACCGCTAGGCATCGACCCTCGGCCGGGGCCAGGGCTATCATCAGGCATGGTTCCGTTCACTAGTCTCCTGGCGTTTGCCCTGGCTTCGCTGGTCCTCATCGCCATCCCCGGCCCCAGCGTGCTGTTTGTCATCGGCCGGTCCCTCGCCCTCGGGCGCAAAGGCGGGCTCTTGAGTGTGCTGGGCAACGCCCTGGGCATGGTGCCACAGATCATCGCTGTTGCCATGGGAGTGGGGCTGGTTCTGGCGCAGTCGGTGGTGCTGTTCACGATCATCAAATTCGCCGGGGCGGCCTATCTGGCATATCTCGGCATTCAGGCGATCCGGCACCGCGGCGGACGCGCGACGGCGGCTGGCCCCGTGCCGCCGTCGTCCACCTGGCGCATGCTGCGCGAGGGATTCCTGGTGGGTGCCACCAACCCAAAGTCGATCGTGTTTTTCGTAGCGGTGCTGCCGCAGTTCGTTGACTACGCGGCCGGAAACATTCCGCTGCAGCTTGCGTCTTTGGGCGCGGTTTTCCTGGTGATAGCGCTCGTCTGCGACAGCATTTGGGCCCTGGCCGCCGGCACCGCCCGGCAATGGTTCGGCCGTTCGCCGAAACGAATCTCCACGCTCAGCGCCGCAGGCGGGGTCATGATGATCGGCCTTGGTGGAACGCTGGCGCTAACGGGCAGTAAGACCTAACCGCCGCCAACCCTCTCCCACGTCATGTGGGAGAGGGTTGGTCCAAAAACCTGCAGGAAGTGAGAGAGCGTCTCGGCAGGCTGTCCTACTCAGGCGGCAGCGACCGCAGAGCGCACCGCAACGGGCATGGGCGTCGTGGGCCGGCCGATCAGCGTGCGGAGGTCGGAGCCGCTGACCAGGAGGTCGCCGCGGGCGATGCCCAGGTCCGAGTCCGCCAGGACGTCGGCAAAGTGCTCCGGTATCCCGAACCCGACCAGCAGTCCGGCATAGTCCTCCACCGGAAGATCCTGGTACGCCACGGGCTTGTTGGCCGCTGCACTGATTTCCTGCGCCAACTCGGAGAGCGTGAAGGCATGGTCCCCGCCAAGCTCATAGACCTTGCCGGCTTGATCATCGGCAACCAGGACTGCGGCTGCGGCCTCGGCGTAGTCAGCGCGCGACGCAGCACTGACCTTGCCTTCGCCGGCGCTCCCGGCAAGTGCGCCCTGGGCAAGCGTGCCCGGCAGCTGGTCGGTGTAGTTTTCGAGGTACCAGCTGTTGCGGAGGATGGCGAAGGGGACCCCGGAGTCCTTGAGGATCGCTTCTGTTGCCTGATGCTCGGCAGCCAGTTTCATGCCCGTGGTGTCAGCATTAGCGATGCTGGTGTATGCGACCAGCTCGACACCCTCGGCCTTGGACGCCTCAATCACAGTGCGGTGCTGATCCACGCGCTTGCCTACCTCGCTGCCGGAAATCAGGAGGACTTTGCTGGCGCCTTTCAGTGCCTGGGCCACGGACGAGGGATCTGAATAGTCCATCGGTTTGACCTGCACGCCACGGGCCTGGAAGTCAGCCAACTTTTCGATGGAGCGGCCGGTGGCAACGATCTCCGCCGCCGGAACGTTGCGCTGCAGCAAAGCCTCGATAACGTGGCGGCCAAGCTGTCCTGTTGCTCCTGTGATGACGATGCTCATGGGGTGTTTCCTTTCACCGATTTTAGGGGGTCACCCTCCACAACCAGCCACGGACCGGATTACTTCCTGAAAGAGAGTACGCACTTTCAGGTAAGGTACTGACTTTTTGGTAAGATATGGCTATGGAAGCGATCAGTGTGCCTGCCCCGCAGTTTGCTGAACTACGGGCGGACTTCGCCGACGGCGTGTTCCAGGCGGGTTGCCCCAGCCGGACGGTCCTGGACCACATCACCAGCAAATGGGGTGTACTCATCCTGGCCGCGCTCTCAGAAGGTGAGCAGCGCTGGAGCGAGCTCAGGCGCCGGGCCGAGGGCATCAGCGAGAAGATGCTGGCGCAGACCCTCAAGACGCTCGAACGTGACGGCCTGGTGCTGCGGAAAGCGAGGCCGGTGATTCCGCCGCATGTTGATTACAGCCTGACGGATCGGGGTTACGAACTGACTGCCCTGCTGGTCCCCCTCGTGACCTGGGCCTACGACAACGCGGACGAGATCCTCAAAGGACAACGCTGACTGGAAAATCCCTAAGTACCGGTCCTGCACCAAAACGAGTACATGTTACTGGTGTGACTGGTGTGAATAGCGCCTAACGTATGCGTAGGGTGCCAGCCGGGACAAGAGGGCCGTCCTCTGCTGGGGCGTTCCGGCACCCGCACCGGTGGGCGGCCGCGCGCCGCACTCAAGGAGTGGTTCGCATGGTGAAAGCTCATGTCCAGGACCTTGCCAGCATGGGCAGGCCCGTAAGATTTTCCTCCCTCAGCGCCGGCGCCTGGGATCGTGTCCGGGTGACACTCGTTCCGCGGTGCCCCTATCGCGTGGGGGATGCCGTGGTGGGAGACGATCCGTTCAACGGCAGGCATGAAGGGATTGTGATGTCCCTCCGCGGCTCCTCCGTGGAACTCGGCACCGCTGCGGGGGTGTTCTTCTACGACCACCGCCACCTAAGGCGCCTGGACTAGCGCCCCGGGTGGCGGATGTCGATCCGCCCCTGCGCCGACATGACAGCTAATCCCCATGATCTGGAGTCCGATGGGGATTAGCTGTCATCTCGCGAACTCCCGGAAGCCCCTTAGCGCGCGGACCAGCCTCCGTCCATCGTGTAGCTGGCGCCGGTGACCATACCGGCATGGTCCGATGCCAGCCAGGCCACCAGGGACGCTACCTCCTCCGGCTCCACGAGCCGTTTGACGGCGGACTCTGTGAGCATCACCCTGGCCAGGACCTCGGACTCCGGAATACCGTGCACCTGTGCCTGGTCCGCGATCTGTTTCTCGACCAACGCAGTCCGGACGTAGCCGGGGTTGATGCAGTTGGACGTGACTCCGTGCTCCCCGCCCTCAAGCGCCGTCACCTTGCTCAGCCCTTCCAGGCCGTGCTTGGCGGAAACGTACGCGCTCTTGAACGGGGAAGCACGGATTCCGTGGACGGAGGACACGTTGATGATGCGGCCGAACCCGTTGGCATACATGTGCGGCAGGGCGGCCCGGATCAGCAGGAAGGGTGCTTCCAGCATGAGGGAGATGATCTTGCGGAACTCCGCGGGATCAAACTCCTCGATGGGGCTGATCCGCTGGATCCCGGCGTTGTTCACCAGGATGTCGCAGTCCAGGCTCAGGGTGGCGAGCGTGTCCACGTCCAGCAGGTCAACGGCCCAGGAGGTGCCGCCCACTTCGTCGGCGAGCGCGGCGGCGCCGGCGGAGTCGACGTCGGCAACCACCACCTTCGCCCCGCGGGCAGCAAGCTCCCGGACGCACGCGGCACCGATTCCGCTGGCACCGCCGGTGACCAGCGCCTTGCGCCCGTTCAAATCGCGTTCCATTACTGTTCCCATCGTGTGCTTACCCGACAAACGGTCCAACGGCTCAAGCAGCTCAGCGTGAGCCGGCTGGCAGGAGTCCTTCGCGGGCGGCGTCGGCCTTGTCCACTTCCTCCAGTGCGATGCCCTTGGTTTCCTTCAGGCTCAGCACGGCCACCGTGGTGATGGCGCAGGCCACCACGAGGTAGATGGCGGTGGGCACCCAGGAGCCGGTGTCCTTGAGCCACTGGGTAGCCAGGAGCGGGGCCAGCGAACCGGCGAAGATGGAGGTGACCTGCGAGCCCAGGGAGACGCCCGAGTAGCGCATCCGGGTGGGGAAGAGCTCTGCCATGATGGCGGGCTGGCCAGCGTACATAAACGCGTGCAGGCACAACCCGATGGTCACGGCCAGAACGATCACCACGGCATTGCGGGTGTCGAACATGGGGAAGGCGAAGAACGGCCACGCCGCGCCGGAGATGGCGCCGATGAGGTAGACGGGCTTGCGTCCCAGCCTGTCCACGAGCCGGCCCACCTGCGGGATGACCAGGAAGTGGATGACGTGGGCGATCAGGAGTGCCAGCAGGAGCGAGGAGGTGTCGTATTTGTGCACGCTCTTGAGGTAGACGATCGCGAAGCTGACCACCAGGTAGTACATGATGTTCTCCGCGAAGCGCAGTCCCATGGCCTGCAGGATGCCTTTGGGGTACTTGCGGACCACCTCGAAGACGCCGTAGCTGACGGCCTGCTCCTTTTCCACCAGCGCCTTGGCCTCCAGGAAGATGGGGGCTTCGGTGACGTGCGTGCGGATGTAGTAGCCGACGAAGACGATCACTGCGGAGAGCCAGAACGCCACGCGCCAGCCCCAGCCCAGGAACGCCTCAGGACTGAGGGCCGTGGACATGATGAACAGCACCAGCGTGGCCAGCAGGTTGCCCACCGGAACTGCGGCCTGGGGCCAGCTGGACCAGAAACCGCGGGAGGCGTTGGGGCTGTGTTCGGCAACCAGGAGCACCGCGCCTCCCCATTCGCCACCGAGGGCGAAGCCCTGGATAAAGCGGAGGGCAACCAGCAGCGCCGGGGCCAGGTAGCCGATGTCGGCGAAGCCCGGGAGGCAGCCCATCAGGAAGGTGGCAACACCGACGATGATGATGGTCAGCTGCAGCGTGGGCTTGCGGCCCAGCTTGTCGCCGATCTGGCCGAAAACGATGCCACCGAGGGGGCGGGCCACAAAGCCCACCGCGTAGGTGAGGAAGGCTTGGATGATGCCGTCCAACTCGTTTCCCGTGGCCGGGAAGAAGTACTTCCCGAACACCAGGGTTGCGGCGGTGGCGTAGAGGAAGAACTCGTACCACTCCACCACCGTGCCCACCATTGAGGCGGCAACAATCTTTTTCAGTCCGGACCCTTTGGGGGCGGATCCGGCGGCATTATCTGCCGAGCGCTGTTCTACGCTCATTGGGTTTCTCCTTAGTGTCCACTCTGACACGTGCTGTGATCTCCAGCACTAATGGCTCCACTGAGTATTACTGCACAAACATGCACCTACAATGACCAATCCGGCACCAACCATGTGCACAATTGCAGATATGAACACCAATCCCGATGACTTGCTGGTCCTGCTCGCAGTCTCCCGGTCCGCTAAATTTACGACGGCGGCACAGGTTCTGGGCCTGAACCACACCACTGTTTCGCGCAGGATAGCAGCGCTCGAGAAGGCGCTGGGCGGCCGGGTGCTGGCCCGTGCGGCCGGCGGCTGGGAACTGACGGAGCTCGGGACTGAGGCCGTCCGCGTCGCCGAACAGGTGGAGGCTGCGGTGAGTGCGCTGGGACCGTCAGGGAAGGCACCGGACCCCATTGCCGGCGTCGTACGCATGACGGCGACTGACGGCTTCAGTGCCTACATCGCGGCCCCGGCCGTTGCCCGGCTGCGCCGCGACCACCCGGGGCTGACCGTTGAAGTGGTGACCATGACCCGGCGGGCGCTGCAGCAGCGTTCGGGCCTGGACATCGAAGTGGTGGTGGGCGAACCGCAGGTCCACCGCGCCGAAGCCGTCCGGCTGGGTGACTACATGCTGGGGATGTACGCCTCGCGCGCCTACCTCGAGGAGAACGGGACGCCTGCCAGCGTGGCGGAACTGACGGAACACCCGCTGGTCTATTTCGTGGATTCGATGCTGCAGGTCGATGACCTCGATGCACCGCGCCGGCTGGTTCCGGCAATGCGGGACGGGCTGACGTCCACCAACGTTTTTGTCCATGTCGAGGCAACGCGGGCCGGGGCGGGCATCGGGTTCCTGCCCTGCTTTATGGGTGACCTGCACGAGGACCTGATCCGGCTGCTCCCCGGGGATTTCGCCGAACTTCTTCCCTACTGGATGGTGCTGCGGCCTGACTCGATGCGCCGCCCTGCCGTGGCCGCTGTTGTCCAGGCACTGCGGGACCAGACGGCAGCGCACCGGGAAAAACTGCTGGGCCGGGGCAAAACCCCATCGAGTGCTCCGTAAACGCCGTTTTGGGCGCTCAAAAGGGCGCTTACGGAGCAATCGATGGGGTGAC
>Ga0307408_100002278_pt1 | contig 13666 bp, 12 predicted proteins | sample 322Cmetagenome_FD_202116 | JGI IMG/M metagenome (GOLD analysis project Ga0307408, IMG submission 202116) | Maize rhizosphere microbial communities from greenhouse at UC Davis, California, United States - 322HYB-C-3 | ecosystem: Host-associated > Plants > Roots > Rhizosphere > Soil | place...
GATCGCCCCCAGCGTCGCGATGCCTAGAGAACGCAAGTCGAAATCACCGGCGGAAACGTGACCCCAACCCAGGGCGCTCCCGATGAGGCCGCCGATGAATGCGCCGCCAATGCCAAGGAGGACCGTGACGATGCAACCCGACGGGTCGCGGCCTGGCACCAGAAATTTTGCGAGTGATCCTGCGAGCAAACCAAGCAGGACCCAGTAAAGCCAGAGCGGCACCCGTCCCCCTTACAACGCGGAGCCCCGAGCGCCTCCAGAGGGCACTCGGGGTTTCCGCGCGTCGTGCGTCAGACCGTGGTGCGTGTTCTCGTGGTGAGTCGGTAGATCCAAAGTAGCAGCATCGCGCCGACGACAGCCAGGATGATGCTCCAGAGCGAGAAGCCATTCAGTCCGGACCCGGTGATCAGATTGCCAAGAAAACCACCGAGGAACGCGCCGACGATACCGACCAACATCGTGACGATGATCCCGCCAGGGTCACGGCCCGGCATCAGTGCCTTCGCGATCGCCCCCGCCACTAGTCCAAGCACGATCCAAGCGAGAATGGTCATATCTACTCCCTCCGAGGGGTTGGGTTTGCACTGCTCAGGTAAAGCAACCGGCGTACCAAAGGCCGGGAAACGGGAGACGGGAACCCGGAAGCGGAAGCAAGCCCCGCTGTTTCCCCGCTTCCCGTCTCCCGTTTCCCGGGTTCTACCGGCGTTATCCTTCGGTCCCGCCGAGTCCCAGTCCCCCAGTCCCCCAGTCCCCCGGTCCTGGCTTTGTCAGCGCCCGACGTTCACGAGGAAGAAGCGTTAGGAAAGGCGTACGACGGCCGCCTCATGAGGCGGCTTCTTCGCTACGCGCGACCGTACCGCGCACTCGTGATCGGCTCGCTCGTGCTCCTGCTCGCCGACGGCGCGCTCCAGCTGGTCGGGCCGGCACTCACGCAGCGTGTTATCGACATCGCGATTCCGCGCGGCGACACGCGACTCGTCGTCACGAGCGCATTGCTCTTCGCGGCGACGCTCGTGTTCCAATTCGTGTTCACCTTTGGCGAGACGATGCTGACCAGCCTTCTTGGCCAGCGCGTCATGCGCGATCTGCGCGTCGAGATCTTCGCGCATTTGCAGCGACTGTCCATCTCGTTCTTCGACCGCAATCCGGTGGGTCGTCTGGTGACGCGAGTGACGTCGGACGTGGAGTCGCTGAACGAGCTCTTCACCGCAGGCGTCGTCGCTGGGATCGGCGACCTGTTCACGCTGCTCGCCATCAGCGTGGCAATGGTGATCGTCGACTGGCGGCTGGCGCTGGCGGCATTCGCGGTCATCCCCGGCGTGCTGATCGCGTCGAACGTGTTTCGCGTACGCGTTCGCGAATCGTATCGCGCGATCCGAACTCGGCTCGCGCGAATCAACGCGTTTCTCCAGGAGCGCATCTCGGGCGTTCGCGTGGTGCAGCTGTTCAGTCGCGAAGCGAGCGAGGCCCGGCGCTTCGACGCGCTCAACCGAGACCACCTCGACGCACACCTGCGGTCGATCACGATCTACGCGCTGTACTTCCCGGTGATCGAAGTGTTGACGACGGCCGCCATGGCGGCGGTCATCGTGGCCGGTTCCTCGCGCGTCCGTGCCGCGTCGATTACGGTCGGGACGGTCGCCGCCTTTCTCCAGCTCGTGCGGCGGTTCTATCAGCCGCTGCAGGATCTTTCGGACAAGTACAACACGCTGCAGCAGGCGATGGCGTCATCGGAGAGAGTGTTTCGATTGCTTGATACCGAGTCGGGAATCGGGAATCGGGAATCGGGAATAGAGGCTGCTCGCGAAGGACAGCTGCGCGCAGCGAGTAGCACCGATTCCCATCTGCCCGCCTTCGGCGGGCTCCCGCCTATTCCCGATTCCCGGCGTGGCGTCACCGTCACCTTCGATGACGTCTGGTTCGCCTACGACCTGGCCCATCTCGCGAGGGGTGATGCGACTCCGTCGGAGCCGGAGTGGGTGCTCAAAGGTGTCAGCTTCGTCGCTCGGCCTGGTGCAACGCTCGCGCTCGTGGGTCACACCGGCGCCGGAAAGACGACGATCGTGAGCCTCCTGCTGCGGTTCTACGATCCGCAGCGCGGACGCATTCTTTTGAACGACACGGACATTCGCGAGATGCCACTGGACGAGCTTCGCGGACTGATCGGGTACGTGCAACAGGACATCTTTCTTTTCGCCGGTGACATTGCGTCGAACATTCGGCTGTCGTCTGCGCTGACCGATGCCGACGTTGAGCGCGCTGCGCAGCGTGTTGGCGCCGATCGCGTCATCTCGCGGCTACCCGGTCGGTACGGGTACGAGTTGGGCGAGCGTGGCGCGTCGGTGAGCGTGGGCGAGCGCCAGCTGTTGTCGTTCGCGCGAGCCATTGCAGCGGATCCGGCGCTTCTCGTTCTCGACGAAGCCACCAGTGCTGTCGACAGCGAGATCGAGGCAGCGATTCAGCAGGCGCTCGAGGTGCTGATGCGCGGACGGACGACGATCGCGATCGCACACCGACTCAGCACGATCGTCAGCGCGAGCGAGATCCTCGTGCTGCATCACGGCGAAGTCCGAGAACGCGGGACGCACCGCGAGCTCCTCGCGCATGGGGGTCTCTACCAGCGTCTTTATCGACTCCAGCAGGGTGAGATGGCGGCTGCCGCGCAGGCGTGAACCGGACTGCCCCGATCCGGCGGCCGCGACGAGCCAACTGCTTGCCAGCCATGCGGGTCACCCGTAGTTTCCGCCCGTAACCCGTGGAGGCGAGGTCGTCTCAACGGGCTTTCCATTTCCCCTTCGGCTTCGCGCATCGAACACCGCCCGACCCGGCATGGCTCACATTCGGCTTGAAGACAAACGAATCGAGCTGAGCACCGGAAAGCCGTGGATCGGAGCGGGCGACGACGCGCAGGTTCGGCTCGATGCTGGTCATGAGAAGGGGACTCTCGCGATCATCATGACCGGACGGCAGGGGAAGGCACCGATGTTCGCAACGCTCGAGGTCGTGACCGAGGGCGTCGTGGCGGCGTCGGTCCATCGCCTTCGCGCGCCGCTGGCACACATTGGGCATGGGCAGCACAGCGACGTCGTTGTCGATGACCGCTGCTCCGGTCCGCGTGCCGGAATCCAGCGTCGAGAATCCGACTGGTTCGTCGCAGACATGGATTCGACGAATGAGACCCGCCTCTCGGGCGAACGCGTTCCGGGCGACCGAGCTCTGAACCCCGACACAGCCGTGCGCTTTGGCGGCGCGAAGGTGATATTCCGGTCCGAGCCGGAAATCGTGGATGCTGATGGTGAGACCGTCTTTCTCGTCAGACAGGATTGCTAGTGAACCTATACGTCGCCGCCCGCTCGGATGTGGGCATGATCCGCGCTGGGAACGAAGACAGCTTCTTCGCTGAAGCGAACGACAAGCGAGGGCTGTTCATCGTCGCTGACGGCATGGGCGGTCACGCGGCGGGCGAGGTCGCCAGCGAGATGGCGGTTCAGATCATCTCACGCGAGCTGGCGGGGATCACGGAGCTGAACGGCGACAGCGTTGCGGCGAAGGTGGCGGAGGCGGTCAAGAAAGCGAACGCCAAGATCTACGAGCGAACGATCACCGAGGTGGACAAGCAGGGCATGGGCACGACGGCCTCGGTGCTGATTCTGACAGGGTCCCGCTACCTCATTGGACAGGTCGGCGACTCACGTGTCTATCTGCTGCGCGACGGGAAGCTCCGGCAGCTCACCAAGGATCACTCGTACGTGCAGGAGCAGGTGGACGCTGGCTTCCTGACGCCGGAGCAGGCGCGCTACCATCCGTACTCCAACGTGATCACGCGCTGCGTGGGCGCGAGCGACAACGTCGAGCCGGACACGTACCATGGCGAAGTCAAGACGGGTGACGTGTACCTCGTGGCCAGCGATGGCCTCACCGGCATGGTGGACGATCGCCGGCTGCAGCAGCTCCTCTTTTCGCGCGCCACACCGGGCCGCGTCGTGGATGCCCTCATCTCCGAGGCGAACGGCCGCGGGGGACTGGACAACATCACGGCGATCGTCGTGCAGGTGACCGCCACCGAAGGCAGCAATGGTGCGGACAACACCACGACGGCGGAGACGCCCGTCGCTCGCTGATTCGGGTGCCTGACGAGTCAGTCGGAGCGCTCGCGGAGCTCTACCTCGGCAACATTCTCTACGCGCTGGAGCTCGCGGCGCTCGCGCTCGAATCCCAGGGCAAGGCCGAGGACGCCGCGTTCTATCGCGGCATCGCGCGCAAGCTCGCCGAGGCCCACGGGAAAACCAGGGAAGTGGGAGACGGGAGACGGGAGACGTAGAACCCTCGGGAAGCGCATCTCACGGTGAGATGCGTCCCAAGCGTTCGTCGCTGTCTACCCGTCTCCAGTCTTCCGTCTCCCGTCTCCCGTCACCCTACTCCCGATGGCGATCAGCCGATCGATCAATTCCCCCCTCGGCACGTCGATCCGGCGAACCGCGAATACGCGCAGCCACCGCGCGGACTGGTACAGCTGCTCCGACAGCACGGGAAGGTTGATCGCGCCCTCGAGGCCTGCCATGGTCAAGCGGCGCACCTCCCCGGACCGCCTAACGACTGGGAGATCGAGCCCCAGCATCTGCGTCTTCGTGGGGAAGTCGAGCAGCAGCTCGCCGGGTGACAGTCCCAGCTCCGTTGCGAGCCCGTTCTCGGTTTCGGTGGTGAGCGCGCGGTCGTCGGCGATCCACTCGAGTGCCTCCCCGCTGAGCTCCGCCGCGGGGCACTCGAGCACACGCTTGTAGAGGCGTCGCTCGCGAAGCGCTGACAGCAGCGGGGGGCGACCGCGCCTGGCCAGGCGATGCAGCAGGCCCTCGTCGTCGAACGTGCTCAGCGCGCGCGCGTCAACGTCCCCGGCGACCAGCGCCTCATCGACCAGGCGCTTGTACATGGCCGTTGCACTCCGCACGGCGTGATGCCAGTAGACGTTCCGGTACATCTGGTATTTCGCGAACAGGAGCGATTCGAGCGCGGAGAGTCCCTTTTCGAGCACGCCGATGACGCGACGGTTGGTCGCCGGCTCGTCGACGAGCACGAGCGAATTGAGGAGACGGTCGACGTCGATCTCGCCGTACGGAACGCCGCACATGTGCGCATCACGCTTGAGGTACTCGATCTTGTCGAGATCGAGCGATCCGGAGACGAGGCCCTGCAGCGGCGAGTCGCTCGTCCCGCGGATGAGCGCGAGCACTCGCTCCGGCGCGCCGGTGCCGAGCATCGAGGTCAACATCTCCGCCACGGGGCCGGAGAGGACGAGGGGCGTTGCCACTTCCTCGTGGTGAAGCGCGCCGATCTCCTCGAGCGCGTGTGAGAACGGGTAATGGCCGACGTCGTGCAGGAGCGCGGCTGCTTGCGTGATCGCGCGCTCCTCGAGCGGGACACGCGCCAACTCGCCGCGCTCGTCAAGGAGCGTGAGGGTGAGTCGGGCCAGATGGTATGCGCCGAGCGCGTGCTCGAAGCGCGTGTGAGTGGCGCCGGGGTAGACGAGGTAGGCCAGCCCGAGCTGCCTAACGTATCTCAGCCGCTGGAAAACGGGCGTGTCGACGAGCTGCAAGGCCAGCGCGTCGACACGGATGTTGTTCCAGAGAGGATCTCGTATGATCACGGCGCTTTCGGCGGGACATCGGGACTAGGGACTGGGGACTCGGCCGGGAACCTTCTACCGCCCAGCAAGCCTCCTCGCGGGTAATAGCGTCCCCGCCGAGTCCCCAGTCCCGATGTCCCTAGTCCCTGATGTTCAGTCCCGAGTCCCGATGCCAAGTTCGGGTCAGGCCTTCGGTCCTGCGTCGGCGATCGCCGGCGCGACGTTGCTCCCGAACTTCTCGAAGTTCTTGCGGAACATCTCGGCCAGCTTCTTCGCCTGGGCATCGTAAGCGGCGCCGTCGCTCCACGTATCGCGCGGGCGCATGACCTCTGCCGGCACGCCCGGGACGAGCATTGGAACGGCAAGCCCGAACCGCTCGTCCGTCTGCGTCGCGACCTGGTCGAGCTGGCCGGCGAGCGCTGCGCGCACCATGCTGCGCGTGTACCCGAGCTTCATGCGCTTGCCGACGCCGTACGGCCCACCGCTCCAGCCGGTGTTGACCAGCCACACGCGGGCGTTGTGCTCCGCGAGCAGATGCCCGAGCATCTCGGCGTACTTCGTCGGGTGCCACACGAGGAACACCGCGCCGAAGCAGGCGCTGAACGTCGCCTGCGGCTCTGTCACACCACGCTCGGTGCCTGCGACCTTCGCGGTGTACCCGGACAGGAAGTAGTACATCGCTTGCTCGCGCGTTAGGCGCGCAATGGGCGGAAGGACCCCGAACGCGTCGGCGGTGAGGAACACGACGTTCTTCGGATGGGCACCGCGGCCGCTCGGCACATGGTTGCGGATGTAGGACAGGGGATACGAGGCGCGCGTGTTCTCGGTGATCGATTGGTCCTCGAATCTCACTCTCCGCGACGTCGGGTCCAGCACCACATTCTCGAGGATCGTACCGAACATTTGCGTCGTCGCATAGATGTCCGGCTCGCCTTCCGCCGAGAGGTTAATGACCTTGGCGTAGCAGCCGCCCTCGTAGTTGAAGATGCCGGTCTCCGACCACCCATGCTCGTCGTCCCCAATGAGCGACCGGTCCGGGTCGGCCGAAAGTGTGGTCTTACCGGTGCCGGACAGCCCGAAGAATAGTGCGGTATCGCCCTGCGCGCCGAGGTTGGCCGAGCAGTGCATGGAGAGCACGCCGTCCTTCGGCATGAAGTAGTTCATGACCGTGAACATCGACTTCTTGAGCTCACCGGCGTAGCGCGTCCCGCCGATGAGGATCATGCGCTTGGCGAAGTTCAGGACGATGAACGTGCTCGAGCGGGTTCCGTGGCGAGCGGGGTCGGCCTGGAACTCCGGGGCATGCAGCACCGTGAAGTTCGGCTCGAACGTGGGCAGCTCACTGTGGTCGGGCCGGATGAACATATTCCGCACGAACGCGCCGTGCCACGCGTTAGGCGTCACATAGCGCACGCTCAGGCGATGCGCCGGGTCGGCGCCGCAGCGCAGGTCCTGCACGAACAGCTCGGGCTGCATTTCGAGGTGCGCGCGCACATCGGCCAGCAGAGTGTCGAAATGGGCGGGCGCGTAGGGCTGATTCACCTTGCCCCAGTCGATGTCAGCCTCGGTGGCCGGCTCGCGCACCACGAACTTGTCGTTCGGGGAGCGCCCGGTGTGCGGCGACGTGACAGCGACGAACGGGCCCATATCGGCGAACTCGCCTTCGCCTCGCCGCGCGGCCGCGAGCATCAGCTCGGGCGCCACGAGATTCCAGTGGACCTGTCCGCTCGGGCGCAGCCCCTGCCGTTCGAGTCCGTTCGTCGAATCCGGCGCTCCCGGGACGGGCTTGGTCTCTGTAGCCATGTTCTCGGATGTCCAGTGTAAAGGTTCGGCCCGACGTCGCCCGGGTCAGGTGGCGCCCGTACTCGCGATGTCGGCGGTGGAGGTGCGCGACTGCGCGTCGATCACGGCGACGGCCGCCATGTTCACGATCTCCTGCACGTCGGCGCCGTGCTCGAGGACATGCACGGGATGGCGCATGCCGATGAGGATCGGCCCGATCGCCGTCGCTCCCCCGAGTTGGTTGAGCAGCTTGTACGCGATGTTGCCCGCGCTCAAGTTCGGAAATATCAACACGTTGGCTGGTTCCTTCAAGGCGCTGAACGGATAGCTGTCCGCAAGAATCCGTTCGTCGAGGGCGCTATCTGCCTGCATTTCTCCATCCACGACCAGGTTCGGATCGCGCTGCCGCACCAGTTGGACGGCGCGGGAGACCTTCTCCGCGTGCGGATGACGCACCGAGCCGAAGTTCGAGAAGCTGAGCATCGCGACCCGCGGCGCGATGCCGAACGTTCGAACGATGCGCGCAGCGGAATACGCAATCTGTGCGAGCTCCTCGGCCGTTGGGTCGATGTTGACCGTCGTGTCGGCGCAGCAGACGACGTGCTTCTCGAACACGAGCATGTACATGCCGCTCACCAGCCCGGCGCGCGGATGGGCCCCCACCACTTCGAGCGCCGGGCGGATGGTCTCGGGGTACTGCATCGTCATCCCCGAAAGCAGCGCGTCGGCGTCCCCGCAGGCGACCATGACGGAGCCAAAGTAGTTCCCGTTGTAGAGCCGGCGATGCGCTTCGCCGAAGCTCATGCCCTTTCGCTGGCGACGCTCCCACAAAAACTCGGCATAACGCTCGCGATTAGCCGACGTCGCGGGATCCTCGATCTGGAGATCGTCGAGCGGTATCGCGGCCGACTGCGCAGTGCGCTCGATGACCTCGCGGTTCCCGAGGAGGATTGGGTGGCCAATGCCGTCATCGACGATGATCCTCGCCGCCCGAAGGATCTTTCGCTCTTCGCCCTCGGGGAACACGATACGCCTGGGGTCGCGAACGGCGCGGTTGATGATTCCGCGAATGATCCCGCGCGCGCGCCCGAGGCGCGCTTCGAGCTGGTCGCGATAATCCTCGACGTCCACGAAGTTCTTGGCGACGCCGCTCGCGACGGCCGCCCACGCCACGGCGGGCGCAACCCACAGCAGCACGCGCGGGTCGAACGGGAAGGGAATGAGGTAGTCGCGCCCGAACTTGACCGACCGCAGGCCGTAGAGCGCGGCCACGCTCTCCGGCACTTCTTCCTTTGCGAGCGCGGCGAGTGCGCGCGTCGCGGCCATCTTCATCTCCTCGTTCACTTCGGTCGCCCGCGCGTCCATCGCGCCGCGGAAGATGAACGGAAACCCGAGGACGTTGTTGACCTGGTTCGGGTAGTCGCTGCGGCCCGTGGCGACGATCGCGTCCGAGCGGACCGCCCGCACCGCGTCGGGGAGGATCTCGGGGACCGGATTCGCGAGCGCGAAGATGAGCGGCTGCGCGGCCATTCTTGCGATCATCGCACCCGTGATGGCTCCGGCGACCGACAGGCCGATGAACACGTCGGCTCCATCGAGCGCCTCCGCCACGGTTCGTGCCGAGGTGTCATTGGTGAACCGCGCCTTGTAGGGATCCATGTCGTGCGGGCGGCCCGTGTAGATCACGCCCGCGCGATCACACATGATGAGGTTCTCGTGCCTAACGCCGAGCCGCTCGTAGTGCGACGCGGTGGCGATGGCGGCGGCGCCAGCGCCGGAGAACACCACCCGCACGTCCTCGATGCGCTTGCCGACGATCTCGAGTGCGTTCAGGAGCGCGGCGCCCGAGATGATCGCCGTGCCGTGCTGGTCGTCGTGGAAGACGGGAATCTTCATCGTCTTCCGAAGCGTCTCCTCGATGTAAAAGCAGTCGGGCGCACGAATGTCCTCGAGGTTGATGCCGCCGACGGTGGGCTCCAGCAGCTGGCAGAACCGGATCACGTCGTCGGGATTCTCGGACCCGACCTCCAGATCGAACACGTCGAGGTCGGCGAATTGCTTGAAGAGGTTCCCTTTGCCTTCCATGACCGGCTTGCCGGCCAGCGCCCCGATGTTGCCCAGCCCGAGCACCGCGGTGCCGTTCGTGACGACCGCCACCAGGTTGCCCTTCGACGTGTACCGATACGCGTCATCGGGATTCTGCTTGATCTCGATGCACGGCTCGGCGACGCCCGGCGAGTAGGCGAGGGAGAGGTCGCGCTGGTTCGTGAGTTGCTTCGTCGGGACGACGGCGATCTTTCCCGGCTTTGGCGATGCGTGGTACTCGAGGGCGTCTTCGCGCTTCATGTATGGAAGGATACGTGGAGATCCGGCCCTAACGTTGCGCGCGCGAGGCGTCGAGCGCGTCGATCTTCGCGACGCGCGCCGCGTGACGCCCACCGCCAAAGGTCGTGGACAGGAACGTCTCGACGATCGCGAGCGCGAGCCGCGTTCCGATGAGGCCTCCGCCGAGCGTGAGCACGTTTGCGTTGTTGTGCTCCCGCGCGTTCTGCGCCGAGGTCACGTCGTAACACATCGCGGCGCGCACACCGGGCACCTTGTTCGCCGTCATACAGCTTCCAATGCCCGCACCGTCGACCATGATGCCGATCTGTGCGCCCCCGCTCGCGACGGCTCGCGCGACCGCGATCGCGTAGTCGGGATAGTCCACCGGCGATGCCCCGGTCGTGCCGTGATCAGTGACGTCGTGGCCAAGCTCGCGCAGGCGTGCCGCGATCGCGTCGCGGAGCGCAACGCCGCCGTGATCGGCTCCGATGGCGATTCGCCGTATTGCCACTGGGGGAGAAGGTGAGTCAGGCGCCTGGCCCGATCCACCGCTCGGTGGGGCGGCCGCCTGCGATCCACCCCCGGCGCGTGTGGCGAGCTTGTTCTCTTTCAATGTCACGCCCGAGCGCGCTGCGGCGTCCCGCGCGCTCGGTGTGATGACCGCGCCAGTTGCGTCCAGCTCACGTGCGCCGCCGTTCGCCGCCCGCCGCACATCCCGCTCGGTGATGACCCTCGCCCTGGCCATGGGCGGAAGGTATTCGGGTCGCGGTATCGCGACCAGCGCTATCCGTGCGCGACGACCCTCCGAACGCCCCACGCGACCATCACGAGCGCCCCCGACGCCGCAGAAATCGCGGGGCCCGACGGGAGATCGAACGGCACCGACAACGAGAACCCGGCGAACGCCGCGACCAACGCCGACACGACTGACCAGAAGAAGACGCCTCGCATGGTGTGCGAGAGCAAGAGACCCGTCACCGCCGGAAGCACCAGGAAGTTGAATACGAGCATCACACCAGCGAACTGCATCGCCGACGCGATCACGACCCCGAGCGTGAGATAGAGCAGGAGATCCCAACCGCGGACGTTGTAGCCGAGCGTGCGCGCGGTCTCGCGATCGAAGGAAACGAACAGCAGCTCCTTGTAGAACACGGCGTGAATGGCCAGGACGGGCACGGTGACTGCCAGCAGCACGAGCGTGTCGCGCCGTGTGATGCCGAGAATGTTGCCGGACAGGAAAATGTCGTGAGCCTCGCCGGCGGCTGCCTTGGCGATGAGCAGGATCCCCACCGCGGCTGCCACCGAGTACGTGATCCCGATAGTGGCATCAGGCGGCACTCGCCCGCGTGTCCCGCTCGCGAAAAACAGCACCGCGACGAGCGTCAAGAGCAGTGAGACGACGGTGGGGTTGGCCGCGCCGCCGGGCGCGATACCCGCGCCGGCCAGCCAGAGCGCGAGCGCGATCCCGGCTGAAGAGATCTGCGCGAGCGCCGCGCCGACGAACACGATCCGACGCAGCACGACGTACACTCCGATGACCGAGCACGCGAGCGCGATCACGAGCGCGCCGTACAGCGCTTCGCGGAAGAGGAGGACGGTGCTAAACACGATTGGCTACGGACTCGCCCGTTGGACGACGCGCAACCACGATGCGGTGACCGTCGAACGAGGTCACTTCCACTGGAATGCCGTACATCTGGCTCAACGCCTGCTCGGTCATGATCTCGTCGGTAGTGCCGATGCGGAACCCGCCCTCCACGACGAGCGCAATGCGCTCGACGTAGTTCGCCACCTCGTTGAGCGCGTGGCTCACCATGAGGACCGTGAGGCCGTCGCGTTCGTGCAGCTCGCGCACGAGCCCGAGAATCTGCGTGGTGGCGACGAGGTCCATTCCGTTGGTGGGCTCGTCGAGCACGAGCACGTTAGGCTCACCGACCAGCGCGCGCGCGATGAGCGTGCGCTGTTTCTGGCCGCCCGAGAGGTCGGCCAGGGGCCGGTCGGCAAGACGGTCGATACCAACGTGCTCGAGCGCCTGATGCGCGCGCCGGCGATCGTCGTCGGTTGGTCGGCGCCCGAGCCCGATCCGGTCGTACCGGCCCATCATGACGACGTCGAGCACCTTGAGCGGAAAGCTGTAGTCCACCTGGTCGCGCTGGGGGACGTACCCGAACCGCAGCGTCGGCGCGCGAGACACCGTGCCGCCGAGCGGCTCGAGACTGCCGAGCAGCGCGCGCAGGATCGTCGTCTTGCCGGCGCCGTTGGGCCCGACGAGGCCCAGAAAATCTCCCTCGGGTATGTCGAAGGAGATGTCCGTGAGCACGGTGCGACGCCCGTAGCCGAGCGTCGCGCGGTCGAAATTCACGAGGGGAGCCATCTCAGAGTGCCGCCGCCAGCTGCTGAATGCCGCTCGTCATGAGCTGGATGTAGTCGCCGAGCCCCTTCGCGCCGCCCACCGACGGCGAGAGCACGAGCACTTTCGCGCCCGTCTTGCTGGCCACGAAGTCGGCTGTCTTCTTGTCGTAGAATGGCTCCATGATGATCACCTTGGCGCCTGATTGCTTCATTGTCTGAATGAGTCCGGCCAGGTGCGCTGGCGACGGGGGAACGCCAGGCTTCGGCTCCATGAAGCCGACGATGTTCATGCCCGTATACTCGGCGAAGTAACGCCAGCTCGTATGCCACGCGACGACCGGCTGACCTTTGATCTTCGCGAGGTCCGCCTGCCACGTTCGCTCTGCGGCATCAAGCCGCTGGGTGAACGCCTTCGCATTCGCGTCGTATACCGACGCATTCTTCGGATCGAGCTTCGCGAACGTCTCCTGAAACAGTTTCGCGATCCGGCGGCCGTTCTCGGGGTCGAGCCAGTAGTGCGGGTTGCCTAACGGGTGAACGTCGCCCTGGCTGCGGTCGACATTCGCTCGCGCCACATCGAGCACCGAGATCACGCGCGAAGCGTCGACGTACCCCGGCTGGCCCGGCTGCAGCTTCGGGTTGCGGGCGCCCTGGAGCAACAGGGGCATCCAGCCGATCTCGAGGTCCAAGCCGACGAACGCCCACACGTCGGCGTTGCGCAGCTGCAGGACGAAGCTTGGCTTCGCCTCGATGAAGTGTGGGTCCTGGTAGCCCTCGCCGATGTGGGTCGCGGTGATCTTGTCCCCGCCGACCGCTTTGGCGATGTCGTAGAGGTCGGTCGTGCTCGTAACGACCTTGAGCTGAGCCTGCGCCGTACCGGCCCCCACGGACGGCACTGCGACCAGTGCGGCACCTAACGCGGCAATGGCAAGCAAGGAAAGACGCATATCACTCCTCGGCGCGTGGCGCCGAATGGTCAGAATGGGTGAGGCTTGTGCGGGCCCAGAGCGAATGTGGCCTGCAGCAGAATCCGATCGGTCGCCGAGCCCTCCGCCGGTGAGTACCGCTCGTACCCGACCATCAGCTTGGAGAACTCGCTGGGGAAGAACTCGAGGTACCCAGAGACCGCGTTCGTCGCGCTGCCGCCGGCCGCTTCGTCCTGAAACGAGTCGAAGCGGGCACCGACGTAGCCACGACGCGTGAGCTGGTATCGTGCGAAGGCGTAGCCCCCCGTGAAATTTCGGGTCGGTCCGCCGTACTCCAGCCCGTCTTGAGATACCCCACTGGGCAGCTCGAGTGTCGGGTTCCTCTCGTTTATTTGAGACAGGAGCTCGGCCTGCAGGATGAACGACTTGTAGAGTCCCTGTTGCAGCGGGCGCCACCGATACGTGAAGTCCGTTCCAACGACACTCTGGCGAGCCGGCGTGCCCAGCGTCGGATCCCCGCCTAACACGGGTTGCTCACGCTCGCCCGTAATGCCGGTGAACGACAGCTCGATGTTGCTCGCCTGGCTCAGGTCCCAGTAGTTGCGAAGCCGCGCCGAATACCCGAGCCCACTCAGCTTCTTGTTGACCGGCTCGAGGGTCA
>Ga0307408_100002279_pt1 | contig 13666 bp, 10 predicted proteins | sample 322Cmetagenome_FD_202116 | JGI IMG/M metagenome (GOLD analysis project Ga0307408, IMG submission 202116) | Maize rhizosphere microbial communities from greenhouse at UC Davis, California, United States - 322HYB-C-3 | ecosystem: Host-associated > Plants > Roots > Rhizosphere > Soil | place...
AAATCCTGTAAAGCGTGTTACCCTCTCTGCCTTCGGCATCTCTCCCAGAGGGAGAGAAAGGTCAGCCCACGCCGGACAAATTGCTTAACTTAATAGCACTGCTGGTGTCCCCACCAGCTCCTTTAATTCCATCAATGCCTCTGTTATTTTTACTTATTGTTTCGTGAATAATTTGGAACTGCGGCCCTCTGCACTACTAAAAACCACGAAGTAGGTTCCTGCATCCAATTTACCAACATTGATATTGGCTTTAGTTGAACCAGCATCAATATCTTTACTCAAAATTTTTGCACCCTTTAAGTCTGTAATTGTAAGTACAGCCTTGTTGGTAGTTTCCGGGAAGCTCACTACAAGCTCCTTTGAAACCGGACCGGGGGCAATCTCCAAAGTTAAACCGGTACGAAGCGTTTTTCCAGCGTCTTTATTCGTTGCATTACCTGCTGCGTGCGCCTGTGTTCCGCAAACAGAAACTGCCAGGATAATTAACAACACCAATCTCTTTCTCATATATTTTTTGGGATTAATCTTTCTACGGAACGCTTTTTTTAGAAGTTGCATCTATTTGAAGATCAATAACATCAGGAGCCAATTTGATGTTGCTAAAAAATTAAACTGAATAAATTCATAAACTATTACTGAAATTCTATAAAAATCAGTTCAAAATTTTACTAATCTTTGTAAGGAGAATTCCACTTGTTGTGATTTGCGGCAGCTGGTTAAATTTGAACAATTGAAACGGACAGCGATAACACTTTTGGCCATTTTGTACTTCGGGGTTACTTCTGGAGCTACTGTGCAGTTTCACTACTGCATGGGTAAACTGGTTGAGTGGGGGCTGCACGGTAAAGAATCTGGGACAGAAAAATGTACTAAATGTGGCATGAAGAAGGGTAGCACCTTAAAATGCTGCAAAACTTCAGAGAAGCAGTTAAAGATAGACAACTCCCATAAGGCTCCTGATGCCAGTCAACTGTCGAAGGTTTTCCTTAGCGATCTTCATTTTAAACCTTTTCATGCAGATCAACAATATTTAACAGCGGAACAAAGCCTTGGAAAATTACCTTTTTCAAACGCTCCGCCCCAGATAAGTACCCCGCCAGTATTTATCCTAAATTGCAATTTCAGAATTTAAAAACCTTTTTGTCTTTTCCTAAAGGCAATGTTCTGACGATCTAATCTTCGTCTACAAGAATCCAATTCTTTTTCAGATAGCTACACCGTGATTTTAACGCCCAATCGGCATTGAACTCAAAGGATTTGTACGCAATTGCTTTCTTCAAAGCCGAGGAATTACTATTAACGCGGATAATCGCAAAAATCAATACAAATACAATGAAATCAGTTAAACTATTATTGGCCATGCTATTGCTGGCAATTACTGCAAATGTTTCAGCTCAGGACAAAACCGAATCCTTTAAAGTATCGGGAGTTTGTTCAATGTGCAAAAAGAAAATTGAAAAGGCAGCCTACATTCCTGGAGTAAAAACCTTTGAATGGAATGAGGATTCTAAAATCGCAAAAATCACCTACAACAGTAAGCTAATTTCAGTAGATGCCGTTCAAAAGAAGATAGCTTCAATAGGATACGATACTGAGAAGTTTAAAGCCGATGATAAGTCGTTTGCTAAGCTTCCGGGCTGTTGCAAGTACGAGAGAAAATCTTCTGGTAAAAATGAAGGAGCCTAGTTGCTCAGTATAAGACAATTCTTAATAATAAACTATAAACTAAAGCATCATGAAAACAACCTTTTTTCTATCGCTTCTAGCTTTTTCGGTGGCTTTTGCTGCCTGCAATTCAGCCGGTACATCTTCCGATAAAGATGCAATTACAGATAGTGCTTCTATAGAAAACGCAGCAGTTACTTATACCTGCCCAATGCATCCGCAAGTACAAACTGATAAACCCGGGAAATGCCCGATATGCAAAATGGACTTAGTTAAGAAGGAACCAACTGCAGAGCCAGATACCGCAAAAACAAAATAAGATGGTTGAAAAGCTGATTTCCTTCTCGCTGAGGAACAGATTTCTGATACTGCTTTTTGCCGCAATTGTATTCACCTGGGGTGTATATTCGATACGAAACAGTAAAATTGATGCCATTCCTGATCTTTCAGAGAACCAGGTGATTGTGTTTACCGAGTGGATGGGACGTAGTCCTCAAATAATTGAGGACCAGATAACCTATCCACTCGTAACCAATCTTCAGGGTATTCCTAAAGTAAAGTACGTTCGGGCAAACTCCATGTTCGGAATGAGCTTCATCTATATCATTTTTGAAGATGCAACGGATATTTACTGGGCACGGTCGCGGGTTTTGGAACGCTTAAGTACCATCAGTAATGCTTTACCAGCCGGGGTTACTCCAACTATGGGTCCAGATGGAACAGGCGTGGGGCATGTGCTCTGGTATACGCTGGAGGCGCCGGGCATGAACCTGGGCGAACAGCGGGCCGTACAGGATTGGTATGTAAAGTTTGCGCTGCAAAATGTTCCAGGCGTTAGTGAGATTGCCTCTTTCGGCGGTTTTCAAAAGCAGTATGAGATCAGCATTAATCCCGATAGGCTGCTATACTTTAAACTATCGGTTAGTGATGTAATGCGAGCCGTCCAGAGCAATAACAACGAAGCTGGTGGGCGTAAATTCGAGATGAGCGGAGTCGGCTATATCATCAAAACAACAGGGTATCTTAAATCCATAGCTGAGATTGAAAATTTATCCATCCGCACGCAAAACTCAATTCCTGTAAAAATTAAAGATGTTGCCGATGTACAGATGGCCGGAGAAAGCAGGCTCGGCATTTTCGATTACAATGGAGAAGGAGAGGCCGTAGGTGGTATTGCGGTTTTAAGATATGGTGAAAATGCAGATGAAGTAATAAAAAGCGTAAAAGCAAAAATGACCGAAATAAGCAAAGGTTTACCTGAGGGAATGAAGTTTAATATTGTTTATGACCGGGGCCAGCTTATTGAAGAATCCGTTTCCTCGATTAAACACACACTTATTGAAGAAATGATTGTGGTTTCGGTCATAGTTGTTTTGTTTCTGCTTCATTGGCGCAGCGCTATAAGCATAATTATTCAGATACCCATTACTATTGCAGCGAGTTTTATTGTTCTTAATGCCTTTGATATTTCATCAAATATCATGTCCTTAACGGGAATAGCACTGGCTATTGGGGTAATTGTTGATAATGGAATTATCATGGCCGAAAATTCTTATAAACATCTGGCTACTAGACAACAAGAGTTACTTGGTTTAACAAAGGAAGGAGAAGCTAATGACTAGTTTTATAAGCAAACTGTTTAGCCGTAGAAAAGATAATAACTACGTGAAACTTTCTGAGGAAGAAAGATTGCGAATCATAGAACGATCTTGCCAGCAGGTATCCCGCGGCGTTTTCTATTCCACGCTCATTATTGTTGCATCTTTTCTGCCAGTTTTTTTGCTTACAGGCCAGGAAGGCAAACTGTTTCATCCTTTAGCCTACACTAAAACTTTTATTCTGGCTATTGATGCTATTTTGGTAGTAACACTAGCTCCTGTGCTCATTTCATTGTTTATGAAAGGGCGGTTCAGACCGGAACAGGCCAATCCAATAAACCGCTTCCTTGAACGTATTTACGAGCCTGTAATTAAGGCTTGTATGAAAAATAGAAAAACAACCATTGGCATAAATATCATCGCCTTATTGGTAAGCATTCCTCTAATGTTAAGTATGGGAAGAGAATTTATGCCTCCACTGGATGAGCATTCTATCTTGTTTATGCCTGTAACGTTACCGGATGTCTCTAATACTGAAATAAAACGAATTTTACAGGTTCAGGATAAAGTGATCAAATCAGTTCCGGAAGTAGATAAGGTTTTAGGTAAGGCTGGGCGTGGCAATACAGCAACCGATAATTCTCCACTTAGCATGATTGAAACGATAATTTCCCTCAAACCTAAATCTGAATGGAGGCCTGGTATTACCAAGAAAGATATTATAGCAGAACTAGATGCGAAGCTGCAAATTCCAGGTGTTGTAAATGGCTGGACTCAACCGATCATCAACCGGATAAATATGCTTTCAACCGGTATTCGTACTGATGTTGGGGTAAAGGTTTACGGACAGGATTTAAACACTATCGATTCTGTCTCGCATCAGGTTCGGAAGCTTTTAAGGCCTGTAAATGGTATTAAGGATTTGTATGTTGAGCCTGTTACGGGTGGAAAGTATTTGGAGATAGATATTAAACGCGAAGAATTGAGTCGTTACGGCTTAACGGTTGACGATATAAATTCGCTGGTAGAGACTGCTATAGGTGGCACGCCGTTTTCCAATACAATTGAAGGCCGGCAACGATTCAATATCCATTTACGTTTGGGCCAGGATTACCGCAATAGCCTCGAGAAGCTTAAACGAATCCCGCTTAACTCATCCGATGCTGGTGTAATTCCACTTTCATCAGTTGCCGATATTCGCTTTGTTAACGGGCCCCCAATGATAAGTTCGGAGAATGCAATTCTGAGAGGAGCGGTAATGTTTAACGTTAGAGAACGTGACCTGGGCACAACGGTACAGGAAGCGATAAACAAAATCAACCATGAATTGAAACTGCCAAATGGTTATTTTATTGAATGGAGCGGACAATACGAAAATCTGATACGTGGACAGAAGACACTTTTGTACATTCTTCCGGTTGTGTTCGCTATTATTTTTATTTCGCTATACCTCGCTTTTAAATCAGCCAGAGAAGCGTTCCTTAGCCTGGTTACCATTCCTTTTGCTTTAATAGGAGGAGTATATCTGGTTTATTTCTGGGGAGTTAACCTTTCCATTGCTGTTGCTGTTGGGTTTATTGCACTGTTTGGTATTGCAGTAGAAACCGGGGTGGTAATGGTGATTTACCTGAACGATGCAATGCGACAACTGGTGGAGTTAAAAGGCAATTCGAGGGATACAATAACCAAAGAGGATTTGCAGCAGTACGTGATTTATGGTGCGGCCAAGCGCTTACGCCCCAAAATTATGACTGTTTGTGTGGCCTTATTTGGCTTAATTCCGGTACTATGGTCTACCGGTGTAGGTAGCGATGTAATGCAGCCAATTGTTTTACCAATGATAGGTGGGGTGTTTACATCGTCAACGCATATCTTATTGGTAACACCACTCATTTTTTTAATGACAAAAGAGTACGAACTTAAAAAGTTTGGGAAGCTGGAGGTGAATGATGCTAAGCATTAAAACATTGATCCTAAACTCAGAGATGCAAAAGCAAAGCATAAGGAGACAAACTGTTATTGTCATGATGATGGTATTATGCTTTATTTCTTTGGGTTTACCGATAGCATATTCTCAAAAGAGGATGACGATAGATGAAGTTCTGGAGGTAATAGAACGTGAAAATTCATCATTAAAGTCATACAACGATTTGATACAAAGCGTGGATGCCAAAGTTGATGGCGCAGGAGCATGGATGGCACCCATGATTGGAGCCGGAACTTTTATGACTCCTTATCCGGGTTCGGGAATGGTTACTGAGGGTGATAAAGGCGCTCTGATGATTTCCGCAGAACAGGATATTCCTCATCCCGCTAAGGTAAATGCTAAAAAAGAGTATTTAAAGATCCAGTCGAAAACGTGGTTCTACGCTAAAAATAGCCGCTTTAACGAATTGAGGTCAAATGCAAGGCAACTCTATTTTGATTTGATCATTGCACAGAAGAAACTTGGATTGCAGAAGCAGAACCAGCAGATTATGCAGAACATGAAAAAGCTGGCTGAGATACGCTATCCCTACAATAAGTCGGCACTTGATCAGATCTTCAAAGCCGAGGGCAGAGTTTATGAAGCTGAAAACATGATTCTGATGACCGAAGGCGAGATAAGAGGGAAAAAGATAGCGTTGAATGCGCTGATGAATCGCAGGGCTGAAGAAAATCTGGAAATTGATACCAGCTTTGTGTTTTCCTACAAACCAGTAAGCAGCCTGGATACCACTTATTTTGCCGAAACAAGAAGCGATGTACTGCATATGCAACATGACATACATGCTATGTCGGCAAGTATCAAAATGATGAAACAGGAGGCTAAACCCGATTTTAAGCTCAGGTTTGACCACATGAACAATTACGCCGCCATGATGCCGAGGCAATTCACAGCTATGTTAATGGTTACTATCCCTATTGCACCATGGTCGGCAAGGATGTATAAGTCGGAAGTTAAGTCGATGAATTTCCAAAGAAGTGCTATGCAGCAGCAAAAGGAGGCAATGCTTACAGAAATGCTTGGGATGGCTCGTGGTATGGAAAATGAAATAAGCACCATGCAAAAGCTGATAGGCAATTACGAGCACAAAATCATTCCATCGCTTACAAAAGCTTTTAAAATATCTATGCTGTCTTACCAGGAAAATAAAGCCGAGTTAACTGTGGTGATTGATAATTGGGAGGCAATAAATATGTCGCAAATGAATTATCTAAATCAGCTTCAGAAATACTATCAAATGATTACAGAATATGAAAAAGTTATTGAAAGATAGTTGGTTCTTCATACCTGTATTATTGCTGATTTTGCTGGCAAGTTGTAATAATGAACAAACCTCTGGCACATCAGAGCAGGCAATTCAGGAGTACACTTGCCCGATGCATCCGCAAATAAGAAGTACAAGCCCAGGAACCTGCCCGATATGTAAAATGGATTTGGTCCCGGTACATCAGCATCAAGAAGAAAATGACTCAATGGAGTCTTCAATTAAACTAAATGAAGGTTCTGTAAATCAGCACAATAAAATAGTCACTGTAAAGGAGACGGCATTACCCATTGAAAGTAAGTTTAACGGTATTGTCAATTATAACAGGAATTCGTTCAAAAGCATTTCTAGCCGTTTTTCTGGAAGAATTGAGAAGCTTTATATCAAGTATAATCTTCAGCCGATTGCTAAAGGACAAAAAATGATGGAATTATACAGCCCCGAGATCGCCAGTGCTCAGCAAGAACTTTTGTTTGTAAAAAGCAGTGGAGATACAGGTTTATTTAACGCGGCCAAGCAAAAGCTGCGCCTGTTAGGACTAAGCGAAATACAGATAAACCAGCTTATAAGTACGAAAAAGGTTAATTATCGCATCAGCGTTTACAGTCCGTATTCTGGCTTTGTAATAGAAAAACAGGCAGCTGCTTCAATGAATCCTCCTGGTTCCAGTACCATAAAACCGGCAACATCTTCATCTATGAGTGACGGGATGAGTTCCGAAAACTCTGCCTCTATATCAGCTACGCCGGATGTTACGATCGCACAAAATCAGCCTGTTACTTTACTTAGAGAAGGGCAATATATAAGCGCCGGTGAGCGATTGTTTGAGACTGTTAGTTTAGATGATGTATGGATTGAGTTTTTTCTGCGGCCAGCTGATGCAAAGCAGGTAAAATTGGGTACGAAGCTCAAGGTGCAATCCGACGAGTCGAACAATTACAGCATGGCCAGAGTAAAGCAAATTCAACCTTTTTTCCGGGAAGGCATCAATTATATGCTTGCCAGGGCGGAAGTCAGGAATCCTCACAATACCTGGAAAATCGGCCAATTAGTAGATGTTCGCACTGCAGAATATCCCAGAAATGGTAAATGGCTGCCAAAAACGGCTGTTCTTTCATTAGGTAAGAAGTATGTGGTATTTGTAAAAACAGGCAATGGTTTTAAGCCAGCAGAAGTTAAGGTGCATGATTTTTCAGAGCAATGGATAAACATTGGAAACAGTCTTCCGGAAAATGCCAAGGTTGCCGGGAATGCCTGGTTTTTGATCGACTCAGAAAGCTTGGTTAACGTTAAAAAGTTATGAGAAAGCGAAAGGTCCTTTTATCAACGGAAGTTAAAACTGAAAAAATGCTTACAGGCTATATACAAAGGTCTGCATACCTATTTGCTTTCTTCATTCTTACAGTTATCAGTATAAATCTTTCATCCTGTAAAAGCGATAAGAAAGCAGGGAAGAAGGAGGCTGCAAGCTACACTTGCCCTATGCATCCGCAAATTATACAACACGCACCGGGAATATGCCCGATCTGTAAGATGGATCTGGTAAAAGTTGAAGTGAAGCGTAATGAAGAAGCCATAAAACTATCTGAAAATCAGATAAAGCTAGCCAACATTCAGGTTCAGCAGCTAAGTTCGAATAATTTCCAGACATCAAAGATTTTGAATGGAACAGTGCTGACTAATCCTGAACTAAGCGAGCTTATTTCAAGTCGGTATGCTGGTAGAATTGAAAAGCTCTTTGTGAAGGAAGTGGGTATTCAGGTGTTAAAAGGCCAAATTCTGTATCAGATTTACAGTGAAGAACTGCAAAGTTTGCAACAGGATTTTATCTTACAGGTTAAGCAGTCAAACGCATTTCCGGGCGAAGGCATCTACCAAAATCTTAAGTTGGCTGCAAAAAACAAGCTCAAGCTCTATGGTTACACAAATGCCCAGATTGCGGCACTTGAAAAAAGCCGGGTTCCTTCGGCCCGAGTTAATGTATATGCACCGGTTTCGGGAATTGTGAAGGAACTCAATATAACAGAAGGCGCTTATGTAAGCGAAGGAAGTCCCGTGATGCAGCTGGAAAACTTTAGCAAGTTGTGGATCGAAGCAGATGTTTATCCCGCAGAGGTGTCCTTAATAAAAGTTGGCGGGCGTGCTTCCGTATCAGTAGAGGGTATGCCTGCGATTGATGCCAGAATTGATTTTGTTTCACCAGCTTTGGACCCCTCATCTCAGATTTTAAAAGCAAGGCTAAATATTCAGAATCCCGGATATTTTCAAGCGGGTATGCATGCAACGGTGAGCATAACAAGTGCAAATATTTCTAATGTAATAGCGCTTCCAATTGATGCTGTTATCCGCGATGAAAAAGAGTCCTTTGTTTGGATTAAAACAGGTAAAGGAACTTTTGAGCGGCGAGCTGTTGAAACGGGCAAGGAGGATGAAAGCCAAATCATCATTATATCCGGACTTGAAGGTGCCGCAGAGGCGGTGGTTAGCGGTGCGTACTTGCTTAATAGCGAGTTAGAGCTTAAAAGAGGCGACTAGAATCACGCAAAAAATTGATTTTATAGCTTGGCGCTTCTGAATTCGGACTTTTTATTTGGGCTATTACTAAGAAAAAAGACAGAGAACTAAATGCTTCAGACCTCTGTCTTTTTGTATCTTAACTCAATGAAGAAATTTCCCGAAGCGCCGAAATTAGTTCCTCCATTTTGAACGGCTTGGATATATACAGATCCATCCCTGCTGCATAACAAGCCTCTTTATCTTCCGGTAACGCATTGGCCGTCATAGCGACAACCCGAGGCTGTTTTCCTGCCGACGAGCGAATTACCCGGGTAGCTTCTAATCCATCCATTTCGGGCATTAAAACATCCATCAAAATTACATCGTATAACTTTTCCTGAACCATACCTACAGCTTCCACGCCGTTGTTAGCTATGTCAATAGAATACCCCAATTTACCTAACACCCTTGAAGCTAGTTTCTGGTTTATCAGATTATCTTCTGCCAGCAAAATACTCAGCGGATTTTCTTTGGCAAACTCCTCGGATAGATCAACTGTTTTTTTGCCACGATCTTCGGATTTAATAGTGGCCTGACTTTCTTTAAGCTCAATCTGCAAGGTGCTATATAGCTGACTTTCTTTTACCGGCTTGGTTAACACTGCATTAAAAAGGTGAGGATACTTTGAACGATTTTCGTCGCCAACGGCGCTAAGCAAAACGATAGGCATTTGTGCGTTTTTACTTTTAATCACTTCCGCCAAAGCAATCCCATCCATTTCAGGCATGAGTTTATCTGTAATAACCAGGCTGTAGTCGCTATTTTCATTCAGTAAAGCAAGTGCCTCCTTGCCTGATGAAGCAACATCCGGCACTAAATTCCATTCTAAAAACTGCTTTTTTAATACTTCGAGGTAATTTTCATTGTCGTCAACCAATAAGATTTTTTTATGATCATTTCCTTTCGAGTTCAAATAAGCATATTGCTTTTTAGCCGTGGACGATGTTGTGCTTTTTATCGAAAAATAAAATGTAGTACCTTCTCCAACTTTACTTTTAACGCCGATAGATCCACCCATCATCGTAACGATTTTATCGCTTATTACCAATCCAAGTCCTGTTCCGCCATACTTCCTGGTGGTTGATGCATCTACCTGCGAAAACGCTTTAAACAAACGGGACAGCTTTGATTCGGGAATACCTATGCCAGTATCGCTTACTTCAAACATTATTTCCGACTCGTTATTAACCAGGCTCACAAGGGATAGCTTAACGAAAACCTCACCCGCAGGTGTAAATTTTAAGGCATTGTTAATGAGGTTGATCAACACCTGCCGCAATCTGTGACTGTCGCCAATTATGCTGCTTGGGATAGCCGGGTCAATCTGGTAAATAAGATCGAGTCCCTGCGATGCTGCTTTGTTTGAGAAAAGATCCATAACATCCTCAAGGCACTCTCTGATATTGAAATCCTGTTTTTCAAGCTCCAAACTCCCCGCTTCGATTTTTGAATAATCCAGAATATCATTTATTAACTCAAGTAATGCTACGCCACTTGTTTTGATTATGTCCAGATATTCTTCCTGCTCCTTGTCTAATGCGGTGGATGATAAAAGATTAGACATCCCGATAACGCCATTCATAGGGGTGCGTATCTCGTGACTCATAGTAGCCAGAAATGTACTTTTCGCCTGGTTAGCTCGTTCAGCTTCCTTCGTAGCTTCCTCAGCTTTTAGCTTCTGTTCCAAAATAGTCCCCAGGTATCTCTTTTGAAAAATCAAACTCAGGTAAGAAAACAGCCAGCAAAGAGCAACGGAAAGCACCATGCTTTGATAAAACTTAATATGAAGTTGTTTTGCCGAAATATATTGATACGGGCTCTGGTCTTCAGCCACTGTCATGGTAAAAAGAAAACAGATGGTGCTAAAAGCCAGGTAGAAAAACATCTCCCGTTTAAAGCTTTCGCGTTCATCTATCAGATAAGGGATAGAGAAGAACAGGGGCATAAAATACATATACATCCCCGAAGCCTTTCCCTGCACAATAGTTAATGCGCTAAAAAAGATATTGATACTCACAATTGTGGCAATCTTCGAGAATTTGAGATAGCCTTTTTGATTCAGATATAAATTGACAAGCAGAAATATTGAATAGCCTATCAGGATATCAGTAGTCAGGTATAATCCCTGAAAATAATTAACGAAAATTAGCGGTATTGTAAAGGCCAGCGTCACTCTGATAAAACTTACGGTACGTTTAGATACCTCAGTAATATTCAGCACTATATTACGATGCACTTTTCTTGAACTCTTCATCCCCAATGTCTTCCCCTGTATGCAATAGCCCGCCTTTACGTAGAAAATAGCCGAAGGGTTTCATGCAAGCCTAAAATTGGAAGCTTTGTTATACTAATATGAAGGGGGCTGAAAATCAAAATTACAATACAATGAATCTTTTCAAAGAGATATGAATGCTGGGACTATTTCCCAAAAACCTTTTTCAACAGATCGGTGGTTCTGGCTGCTGGATCTTTTCTTATCAAGGTTTCTTGTTGGGCTATTTCAAAAAACAGGCCGCTTACAGCTCTTTCTGTTACAAAGCTGTTTAAGTCGGTATTAACTTTCTTCACTAATGGCAAAGTGTTATAAGCCGACATCATTTTACTCCAATATTTAGTTGCATTAACTTTATCTAACGAGCTTTGTATTACTGGCTTAAAGGCATTTGAAATATTCAGGGATGTTTTTGTTCTGAGGTAAGAAGTCGCCGCCGTATCAGTTCCGGTAAGTATAGCTTTGGCGTCTGTGAAAGTCATTTCTTTCAGTGCATTCATAAATATGGGAGTGGCATTTTTAGTTGCATCTTCGGCAGCCCTGTTCATAGAAAGTATGGCATCATCCACAACTTTTCCCATTCCAGCTTTTCTTAAAGTACTTTCAACTCTCTTCGCATCTTCAGGAATCAAAATTTTTACGGCCGCATTTTGGAAAAAACCATCAGCAAGAGATAGTTTCCCAACTCCATTATTAACTCCTTTTGTCAGCGCCTCCTTTAAACCGGAAATAATATCGGTATTGCTTAAGGCTGATGTTCCACTAACACTTTTAAGTATACTATTCACTTTGCCAGCTGAATCTGGGGCTGCAACTTTCTTTATAATACTTTTCAGTGTTTGCGCTTCAGATGCTGAAGCTTTCAACATCAAGATACAGAACAATGCCAATTTGTGCACAGAGGGACGTGCACCAACTTTAATAAACTTCATACAAAAGTTAAAGGTACATTTTCCCAGCGTTCCTCAAGATTTGGATCGGCAAAGATTTAAAAACATCTGCAGATATAGGTTTGAAGACAATACTAGCGTTCTGATTACATCAAAATGACTACTTATTCAAGGCTTCATATTTACATTTGTTACCAGGAATGGAACTTTTCATCAAAAATATGGTTTGCAGGCGCTGCATTACTTCAGTAGAGCAGGTATTAGCTGAAGTAAATCTGCACGTTATCAATATCGAACTTGGATCGGTAAGAGTAGAGGAGGAGCAGCTCACTGACAGTCAAAAAGAGAAGCTTGAATCCAGATTAAATGAATTGGGTTTTGAATTGCTGGATTCTGCAAAATCTAAACTCATGGAGCGCATTAAAAGCGTTGTTATTGAAAAAATTCACCATTCCGGGATATTTGATTTGAAGACTAACTGGTCTCAGTTGATTTCCGAAAAGCTTAATTTAGACTATAATTACCTTAGCGCTCTTTTTTCATCAGTAGAAGGTGTTACCGTAGAACATTTTATTATCGCACAAAAAATAGAAAGAGCAAAGGAATTACTTCTTTATGATGAATTTAATCTTAGTGAGATAGCATTTCAACTTGGGTACAGCAGCGTGCAATACTTGTCGACTCAATTTAAACAGGTTACCGGACAAACACCAAGTCAGTTCAAAGCATCCAGGAACGGAAATGAGCAAAGGAAGCCACTTGATTCGGTTAAATAGTTGAATAGAGGGGATGTAGGGGCGATTTTAAGTAGGATCACTCAGTTGAGGCCCTGCATTATTTGGATTTCCAATAACTTCTTTATGATGAATTTAATCTGAGTGAGATAGCGTTTCAACTTGGGTACAGCAGCGTAAACTTCTTTTTATCAATTTATTTTAAAGATGGATCAAATAGAGTTTTGACACCTTTAAGAGGGTAACTGGTTTCGATACCAAGTTTAAGTATATTCAAATCCCTAAGAATAAGTCATTTACAAAGACATTGCTCTTCCTTCAGGATCTTATATGACCAACTGAAATATATAAATTCTTATGGAGAGAACTGTGTGAAAGGGAAATATACTAGCAATGATCTTGAAATTACTATTTTAGATTAGTAATTCTACGTTCAGTCTCAGAACCTAGCTCATACTAGTAGTACAGCATAAACGGCTGGTGGTGGTATATCAGTGGGCCCACTATCAGCCGTTCATTACAAAAGTTTCGGTTTGGCAATTGAGTGCGCCGCAATAGTCGACCATTTGGCAGTGAAAGAGAAAAGGAGCTATTTATAACTCAGCTAACGTTCCCTGAAACTTTAGATTTCATCAGGTGTCGCTCTGCGTACCTAATCTTATAATATTGTATTAACCAACGAGCAGTAAAAAATTAAAAG
>Ga0307408_100002280_pt1 | contig 13665 bp, 12 predicted proteins | sample 322Cmetagenome_FD_202116 | JGI IMG/M metagenome (GOLD analysis project Ga0307408, IMG submission 202116) | Maize rhizosphere microbial communities from greenhouse at UC Davis, California, United States - 322HYB-C-3 | ecosystem: Host-associated > Plants > Roots > Rhizosphere > Soil | place...
CCGGCGACATCGTCCGGGGGGCACAGGTCGCGAGGGAGATCATCGCCGCGAACCTCGCGAAATAACGGCTTCCGCACTAACGACGGCTGAAAACTGGTCCGCGTCAAGGCCCTTTGCCTTGACTCCGCAAGCTCATGGCAGCTGCAGCCAGAACGTGTAGGCGCCGCTGCCGCTGTACGAGTAGACCCGCCATCTGTAGTAACCGATCGTGCCGGTGTACGCGATCTGCTCCGTCGACGTCACGCTCTCGGACACGGCGACCGTCACCCACCAGAACCCGTTCCACTTCTGCAGGTAGAGATCGAAGTCCGGGTTGGCCGGACCCTGCAGCCAGCCACGGTGGATGCCGGAGGCGGCGCTGAAGTAGTACGTGCCGTTGGGTTGGTACTGGGACGCGCCCGTGCCGGAAAGGGAGCCCATGTACTCAGTGCAGTTCGTGCAGGGAGCGCCGATGCCCGTGACGGTGATCGACTTCGATTCCGTGTCCGGCTGCTTCGCGGTATCGATGACCGTCAGAGCCACGGTGAACGTGCCGCCGGCGCCATACGCGTGAGTGACGATCGCGCCGGAGCCGACCTGCCCGTCCCCGAAGTTCCAGCTGCAAATGACGATCCCGGCATCGTCCGTCGATCCGCTGCCATCGAACGTGCAGGTCAGCCCGGTACAGCCGTAGGTGAAGGCGGCGGTCGGTGGAAGATCGGTTGGCGATCCGCCGCCGAACCGCGAGTAGAGGAGGCGATTCGGCGAGCCGGTGCCGGCCCCGGTGACCTTGTTCGGCGTGGCGTTGTTCGGCTACTTGCGTTCGCGCCACCTGCACGTCGTCGAAGACGACGATGTACTGATTCGGGATTGCCTGCTCCGGCGTCAGCACCTGCTGCGCTGCCGCCATTCCGGAGACCGCCAGACCCATGACGACCGCGAGCGTCGCGTTCCGAAACATGTCGTCGCTCCTTCCAGACTGCTTGACGGGGAGAAACGAGAGTCCCATGGCCAGGTTCAACGGCGGAAGCGGCGATGGTCGAGCTGGCTGTCGTCGCCGTCGTGACAGGTTCCAGCCGACAGCCGGAAGGCGTTTTGCGCAGCGGGCTGGCCTGCGGGAGGCCGATCAAGGCGTCCGGTGTAAGCTATCGAACTTCGGCGCAACTGAGCGCGTCCGGCTCCGCCATGGCTAGGGCGAGGTCTCGCCGGGGCGCTTTGCGCGGAGGCGGACGGGGCCAAGCCCACGGGCAAAATGAAAACCTACTACGACATCGTCGGCGATGGAGGGTCCAGGGTCCTGGACCAGGTGATCGAGCAGCGCGCCCGCATTACTGACGGGCTCGCCGGCGTGCGCCAGCTCGTGGCCGTGGGCTCGGGCAAGGGTGGTGTCGGCAAGAGCACGTTGACGCTGCAGCTTGCCAATGTGCTGCGCTGCCGCGGCCTTCGGGTCGCGATCCTGGACGCGGATTTCAACGGTCCGTCGCAGGCGCGCATGGCGGGCGTCCAGGGAGCGGTGTTCGTGCCCGGCAACCGCAAGGTCTCACTCCCGCGGACCGGCAGCGGGATCGGCGTTTTCTCGATGGGCTCGGTGATTCCCGAGTCGGAGGCGCTCGACTTCGAGAGCGCGGCGCGTGGCGAGTCGCACACCTGGCGGGCGACGAGAGAGTTCGCGCTCCTCACAGAGATCCTGGGGTCCTTCGAGTGGGGGGAGCTCGATTTTCTGCTGTTCGATCTGCCGCCGGGCGCCGAGCGGACCGTCCAGTACGCCGATTTTCTGCCCCCGCGAACGTCGTTCCTGCTCGTGACCATTCCATCGGAAGTCGCGCGCGGCGTGGTGTCGCGGTCGGTGGCGGCTCTGTCGACACGCTCCAACCGCGTCCTTGGCTATGTCGAGAACATGAGCGGCTACTTTTGCCGCGACTGCAACGCCATAAAGCCCCTTTTTCCTGCAACGCAGTCGACGGAGCTCCGGATTCGATGCCTCGGGACCGTCCCGTTCGATCCCGAGCTGGCCTTGCTCTGTGATCGCGGAATCCCACTCACCGAACACCCGGAAACGCCCATCGGCAGGGCTTTGGACGACGTCGCGCAGCAGCTTCTGAATAGCCTCGAATCGGAGTCTCCCCAATGAAGTTCCTGTGCGTCCCGTGCGACACGCCGATGAAGCTGCAGACCGTCGGTCCGCCAGATCGCGGCTCGCTGTCGGTCGTCTACTCCTGTCCGGAGTGCGGCTACGAGATGGCGCTGCTCACCAACGCGTACGAGACGCAGGTCGTCCAGTCGCTCGGCGTACGAATCGGCCCGGAGAACAGTGTGGGGGCCTCGAGCCCATCCGGAAGTGGCTGTCCGTTCACGGCAATGGTACCGGGCATCGATAGCGGCGACGCACGCGCCGGTCAGCCGGGCGAGCCGGTCCGGTGGACTGCGGCCGCGGAGGCGCGGCTCGCGAACATCCCCGAGTTCGTGCGTCCGATGGCCCGAACCGGCATTGAGAGATTCGCTAAGGAGAACGGAACTGTTGAAATCGATGAGAAAGTCCTCGATGCGGCGCGAGAATTCTTCGGCATGTGAGCCGATCCGATGAGCGTGCCGCAGGTAGACCCCACCAAGCCCGGCGTGAGCGAGCGCGCAGCGCGAGTCGAAGGGTTCTCCCGGCCCTACGTCATCTCCTGGAACCTGACCTACCGCTGCAACCTCGCCTGCGAGCACTGCTATCTGGACGCCGGCGGCACGCCGCTGGTGGGCACGACGAACTTCGCCGATCGCAGCGAGCTCGGCACCGAGCAATGTTACGAGGTCATCGATCAAATTGCGGCGTTTGCGCCTGAGTGCGTCACGATCCTGACCGGCGGCGAACCGCTCCTGCGGCGCGACATCATCGAGATCGTCCGCCGGGCCGCGGAGCGTGGCCTTTGGGTGGTCGTCGGCACCAACGGCGTGCGCATCACCGAGAACGTGGCGCAGCGTCTGGCAGAGGCCGGAGCGCGGGGGTTGTCGCTGTCTCTCGATGCGCTCGATCCCGAGCGTCACGATCGCTTCAGGATGGTGCGCGGCGCCTGGCAGAACACCGTCGACGGCGCGGGAATCCTCAACAGGACCGGCCTGCCTTTCATCGTGCAGACGACTGCCGGCTCGCACAATCTCGGCGAGCTCGACGCGATCGGCGACTTCGCACACGAACGTTTGGCGGCGAAGGTCTGGAATCTCTATTTCCTGGTGCCGACGGGCCGCGGGCAGTTCGTGTCCGACATCACCCCGGCGCAGTACGACGAGGTGCTTGCCGCGCTGTATCGCATTCAGCGCAAGTACAACGGCCGGATGCTCGTGAACGCGAAGTGCGCTCCGCACTACATCAAGACCGTGCTGGAAACCGGTGACGCCGACGCCCGAATCAGGATCTACTCCGGTGGGGCTGGCGGCTGCCCGGCAGGGACGCACTACATGGGCATCCGGCCAAATGGCGACGTCACGCCGTGTCCATACTTGCCGGTCTTCGCTGGGAACCTTCGCAAGACGAACCTGGCCGACCTGTGGACTTCCTCAGAGCTGTTCACAGGGATCCGTGCGCGCACGGCACTCGGAGGGCGATGTGGCGATTGCGAGATGAACGCACACTGCGGCGGCTGTCGGGCGCGGGCTTACGGGATGACGGGCGATGTCATGTCCGAGGATCCGCTCTGCACTCACACGCCGGGGAAATTTGCGGGGTCTCCGCTCCTTGCCCCGCCTACGCCCCTTCGGGGCTTCGGCGAGGCAGGCTCTGGCATTGACTCGAGTGGGTTTCGCCCACACGGAATCGAATATGGCCCCGAGTCACCGCGGACGCTCGCCTGGGACGACGCCGCGGACGAGCGCATGAAGAAGATCCCGGCGTTCGTCAGGGGTATGGTGGTGAGAGCCGTCGAGGATTCGTGCCGCAAGAATGGACTCGGCCGGGTCACAGTCGACGAGCTGGAACGCATTCGCGCGAGAATGCCCACCCCCAAGATCTTTGGGAAAGCCGGGCCGTAGGCGGGGCCCCCGGGCGAGACTGTGCCTCGCCCGAGGCGGCAACCCGGACGCCTTTCCGAACGGCTACTCGGGCCGTTGCCGCTCCAGCGCGATGTCGAAGACGACGTGCTTGATGAGCGTTCCCGCTCCGGTGGGGCCGATTTCGATCACCCAGAGATCGTTGAAGTTGCGGACGCGAGTCGTGCTGCCCGCTTCCTTGGGAAACAGAACGGGATCGCTTGTGTCGATTCCGGTCGCTTCCGTGATGATGGCGTAGAGCGTGTCGCTGTGATTCGCCACAACCGCCCGGCTCCCGGCCGGCAGCGCGCGAATCGCGTCAACGATCAACGGTTTTGAATCGAGGGTCCGCTGGTAGGCGGGGTCGCATTCCAGCGCGTCCGCGGGATACTGCTGAATCCCGTCGCCTGGAAGCAGGTCGACGTCGCTCCCATCGAGGGATCCGTCCCCATCGCGATCGCCCCCGAGCCCGGACGCAATCGCGAGCGGCCGCAGCGTCTCCACCGTACGCGGCTTGTTCGTGGCAATGAGATGCGTCAGGCGGCGGGCCAGGCCGTGCTCGACGAACCATTCTGCCAGCGCGTCGCGGCGCGCCTGCCCGAGCGCGCTCAGCGGCTGAATGCAGCAAGATCGGGTCGGCGTGCACTCCTCGACGAAGGTCGCCGGCACGTTGCCGCCCGTATTGGTCCTCGTGAGCCGGACCTCGTTCTCGCTGTGGCGGACAAAGTAGATGACCGTCGGGTGCGAGCGGGCCTCCGGCTGCAGCGTCCATAAGGCAAGACCGGCCGAGACGGCCGTCACCAGCCGGTGCCATCGACAATGGCGTGCTACACCATGCATGAGTCTCCTCCTGAGTCCAGCGCCGGCCGCCCGGCGCGAGGTGTCATTAGGAGAACGCGTAAGAACGCCGGAAAAGATCTCATGACCCGGGACGGTGGGATATAAAGGGGCCTCCCGAGCTCCAATGTCCAAGCCCGTGGACGTGACGGCGCTTCTCGTCGCCTGGAACAACGGGGACGAGGATGCCCGCGACCTCCTGATGGAAGTCGTGTATGACGAGCTGCGGCGGCGGGCTCGCGGCCGCCTGCGGCGCGAGCGCCCGGATCACTCGCTATCGCCTACCGCTCTCGTAAACGAGACGTATCTCAAGCTGATCGATCAACGGCGCGTGCAGTGGCAGGGCCGGACGCACTTTTTCGCGATCGCCGGCTACGCCATGCGACGAATCCTCGTGGATCACGCACGCGCCCGCCAGGCCGTCAAGCGAGAGGCGGGCATGCGCGTGTCATTGCGCGAGGATCTACCGGTGCAGGGCTCACACGACGTCGACGTCCTCGCCCTCGATGTGGCGCTCGACAAGCTGGCGGCGCTCGACGCGCGAAAGGGCCGCCTGGTGGAGCTCAGATTCTTCGCGGGTCTCACGATCGTTCAGGCGGCCGCCGTGCTCGGCCTGGCGCAGGCGACTGCGAACCGTGACTGGGTGCTCGCGCGCGCCTGGTTGTTCCGCGAGCTGCGAGGTGATACGCCATGACGACGGATGAGTGGAAGCGGGTCGACGCACTGTTCCACGCGGCCCTCGATCTGCCGCCAACGGCTCGCTGGGCGTACGTCAACGCCGAGAGCCTCGGCGACGAGGGGCTTCGTCGCGAGGTTGCATCGCTGCTGGCCGCGCACGAGCACGCCGGAGGCTTCCTCGAAGGGGGTGCCGAGGGGCTGCCCGAGGAGCGTCTCGAAACCGATCCGAACCCGGCCGACGTCCGGCCAGGTGGCCGCCTTGGTGCGTTCGAGATTCTCGACGTGATCGGCACGGGTGGGATGGGGCGCGTCTACCGCGGCCGCGATACGCGGCTCGATCGCTTCGTAGCGATCAAAGTGCTGTCGCCGGAAATCGCGGACGACCCACGCAGCCGGGAGCGCTTCGAGCGCGAGGCCCGGGTGGTGTCCAGGTTGGCGCACCCCCATATCTGCACGTTGTACGACTTGGGGCTCGCGCGGGTCGAGGACGTCGAGACTCCATTCTTGGTCATGGAGCTGCTGGACGGCGAGACGCTCGCCGCGCGGCTCGCGCGTGGTGCGCTGCCAATCGAGCAGACCATCCGCATTGCTTCCCAGATCGCGGAGGCCTTATCCGCCGCGCACGCAAACGGCATCGTCCATCGGGACCTCAAGCCCGCCAACATCATGCTGACGAGTTCCGGCGTGAAGCTGCTCGACTTCGGGTTGGCCCGCTGGCGCGGCCCGGTCGTCCTGAGCGGCGCGACCGGCACCGATCGCGGTCCCGACGTCCTGTCCACCGCAGGGCTGATCATCGGTACGTTGCCGTACATGGCTCCCGAGCAGCTGCGCGGAGAGCCGGCCGACGGTCGAAGTGATCTCTTCGCTTTCGGCGCCGTGCTCTACGAGATGCTGACCGGCGCTCGGGCCTTCGCCGCAGATTCGCAAGCTGCGCTGGTAGCGTCAATCCTCGAGCACGAGCCGGAGACGCTGACGGCGCACCAGCCGTTGACACCCCCCGCGCTGAGCCGCCTCGTGGGCCGGTGCCTGGCGAAGAATCCGGCTGAACGCTGGCAGCACGCGCAAGACGTCGTGTTCGAGCTGACCGAAATCCAGGAGCGCATCGTCGATGACGTCAAGCGCCCCATGCCGAACAGGCCCGCCGACGCGCCGCGGTGGTTCGTGCGCGGGTTGCTGCCGACAGCAATCGTCGCCGGGCTTCTGGGCCTGCTCTGGTCGTTCGTGCCCAGAGGCGACAATCCGGCAGCGGCGGCAACGACCCGGCCGGTCGTTGTTCTGATGGATTCGCCGGGCCGCGTCTACGATCCTGCGACCAAGGCGGCCGACGGCACGAATGCCGACGATCTGAGCGATGCCCTCGCGGATCTCCCGGTGGTCCTGCACAAGGAGAGCACCAGTTCGATGTGGCATCGCGAGGAGCAGGTGCGGCGGCAGAATCCCGACCTCGTCATCAGCCACCTGTCATGTCTGCTCGATGCACGGAAGGCCGACAACAACGCGCTGGAGGAGCACCTGTTCGGCCTCGCCGAACAGCGGCTCACGCTGTTCTTCGGATATCTCGGCATCGTGAACGCACGAACCCGATTCCTCATCTATTCGCGCAGCCACTTCGCGACGCCGGAGGTCGCCAATACCTGGGTAGGCAGCGTGGTCGCCCGATTCCCGCATCTCGAGGGACGGCTTTACACCATCTCAGTGCCAGGCGGACGGGAGAGTGCGACGCTCCGCGACCCCACAACCGCGCGGATGTTTCGTGACCAGGTCAAGGCCATCTTGGTGCTGCGAGAATCTTCCCGACTACGGTGAAGCGGCCTTCCGCTCGAGGGACCCGACCAGTGTGTGCATCGCCTCCAGGACGCTCTGCCACTTCTTCGGATCGAACACGCGCGGAAAGAACACCACGTTGAACGGCTGCCATAACGCCTTCAGGCAGCCGTCCCTCAGCCTCAGCACGAGCTCATGCTTCGCCTCGAGGGCGAACAGCGCCAGCTCACCTTCGCGGTCGGCCCTGTATCCGGCAAACTCGTAGCTGTCCATCGTCATTGCCGCGTGCGTCTCCATCGACAGGACGAGCATGTGCGGACGACTCTTCCCCCCGCGCTGCAGCAGGATCACGACTTTCCGGCCCCGGAACTCGCCTTTGAGGAACGTGCGTCCGCTCAGCCGGTTCGTGAAGTCGTCGACGAACTCGGGGCAGTCGAGCAGCTTCGCGAAGTCCGGCAGAAAGCCCAGTCTCGGGCGGCCGTACGTCACCCACACGCTTATGGCGGCGAACAGAAGGATGAGAGGAAAAACCATCGAGCGTTCGAACGGGGAGATTTCGATTGTGGGGAATCGCAGCGGACGTGGTCAATAGACAGAAACGTATTCGCACGACGGAAAGGTAATCGCGGAGTCGATCGGGTTCGGGGTCCGGGATCCGGGGGTCGGGATCCGGTTGTCTGGGCGACCGGACTACCGGATGACCGGATCCCGAATGAACGGCGGATCCGCTTTTGCGTCGGGCGGGCGGATGCCGTCCGACTGGGGACCGCCGGGACTCGAGACGACGCCGCCCCGCGTGAACAAGGCGCTCGTCGTCGTAGTCTCTCTCTGCCTCGTGACGATTGTCGGCGTTCCGTGGTGCCATGAGAATGTCGGCTCGATCGATCTCATGACCGGCAACAGGTCGTGCCCGGCCGCACCGTCCGAGATCAAGGTCTGGGCAGGCAACTACCACACCCGGCGCGCTGAAGAAGCCGTCAATCTTCAGAGTTGGATCTCGCGGCATCCCGGCCGGATCAACAAGCAGTACGGTGCCTTCTGCGAGACGCCGCTTCATGTGGCCGCCCGCTTCGGACGCGAGGATCTCGCCGGCCCGCTCGTTGCCGCCGGCGCGGACCTCGAGGCGCAAAACGAGCTGGGCGACCGGCCGCTTCACCTCTCGGCAAGTTACGGTCATCCCACGGTCACGAAGCTGCTGCTGGCCCGGGGGGCGGCCGTCGGCGCCCGCGACCGGGGCGGAAAGACTCCGCTGCACGCCGCCGCGTTCGGCCTCGGCGATCAATCGAGGATCGAGGCGCGCATCGAAGTCGCGAGGCTGCTGATTGGCGCGGGCGCCGACGTGAACGCACGGCAGTCCGGGAGTGGGTTCACGCCTCTTCGATACGCGAGGTCATATGAAAGCCGCAACTCGGCGATGGCGGCTCTGCTCCTGACCCACGGCGCCGACCCCCGTGGCGGGGAAGAGACCCGCTGACGAGACTCGGGGTTTTGCGAACCCAACGTACACTCTGCAGGTGCAGGACCTTCGCCTCGCCTTTCGAAACATCGTCAAGCGGCCCGGCTTTGCCGCGACATCGATCATGACCCTGGCGCTCGGGATTGGGGCGAATACCGCGGTGTTTACGGTATTCAACGCCGTGCTTCTCGCACCGCTGCCTTATGAGCGGCCCGCCGAGGTGGTCATTCTCCAGGAACAGACGCGGCAGTTCACGGCCCTGTCTGTCACCCGCTACAACTACGAGGGCTGGCGAGGCCGGGCGCAATCGTTCGCGGGGATGGCGGCGTTCCGGCCACTGAACCTGACTGTGACTGATGCCGGCGAACCGGAGCGCGTACCTGCCAAGATGATCTCCGCAGACCTCCTCCCGTTGCTTGGTGTGCCGGTCGAGCTCGGCCGCGGTTTCAACGACTCAGACGACCGTCCCGGGGCGGAAGGCGTCGCGCTGTTGAGCGCCGCCTTCGCCCAGCGCAAGTTCCCGGGTGGCCAGCCACTTGGACGCAGGTTGGAGCTCGATGACAAGCCCTATACCGTCGTCGGCATCATGCCTCGGCGCTTCGAGTTGTTTCAGCCGGCGGATATCTACGTGCCATTCGGCCCGTGGGCGGCAGGGCTGCCCGAGGATCGAGGCTGGCATCCGGGCATTTTTCCGATCGCACGCCTCAAGCGCGGAGTATCGCTCGAAGACGCACGCAGGGAGATGGACGGGATCGCACGCGACTTCGAAGCGCAGTTCCCCGAATCGAACCGCGATGTCCGTGTGCTGGTGACGCCCGCGGAGGATCTCCTCGTTCAGAACGTCCGCCCGGCTCTCCGCATGCTCCTCGGGGCCGTCGTGCTCGTCCTGCTGATTGCCTGCGCGAATGTCGCGAACCTGCTGCTCGCTCAGGGCGTCGGCCGGCAGAAGGAGATCGCGCTCCGTATCGCCCTGGGCGCGGGCCGTCCCCGAATCGTCCGACAACTTCTGCTCGAAAGCACCGTACTGGCATGCATCAGCGGCGCAGCCGGAGTGCTGGTGGCCGTGTGGGGAGTGTCTCTCCTGGGTGCCGCAAGCGCCGGGGCGCTTCCCCGCGCGCAGAACATCGGCCTGGCATGGCCGGTGGCGATATTCGCCGTCAGTCTGTCAGTTCTCACCGGCCTGGTGTTCGGCCTCCTCCCCGCGGTGCAGGCGATGCGATCCGACGTCCGCCAGTCGCTCAACGACGAAGGCAGAAGCGGGCTCGGCGGCGTTCAGCACCGGAAGATCCGTGCGGCCCTCGTCGTGGTGGAAGTCGCCCTCGCGCTCGTGCTCCTGGTGGGCGCCGGTCTGCTGCTGCGCAGCTTTTCGACGCTGATCCGGGTGCCGCCAGGGTTCAGTCCGGAAAGCCTTCTCGTCGTGAACCTGCCGCTGTCTCCACAGAAATATGGAGACAGCAGCGTGAGAACGGCGGCCGTCGATCGCATCATCGAGGGTGTGCGCGAAATGCCTGGCGTCCGCGATGCGGCCATTACCACCGGACTGCCCATGGGGGGAGAGGGGGTGACCATCCACTTCAACCGCGCCGCCTTCCCTCCGAAAAGCCCGGAGGACTACGTCATGGCCGGCTTTCGCGCCGTGACGCCTCGTTACTTCGAGACCATCGGCGTCCCGCTCCGGAGCGGCCGCACCTTGACGGAACACGATGGTGAGGGCACTCCACTGGTAGCGGTGATCAACGAGTCGATGGCGAAGCAGTTCTTTCACGGCGTCGATCCGCTCGGGCAGCGCATCCAGCTCGGCAGTGAGCCATCGCCGGACTTCCCGTCGATGGAGATCGTCGGCGTCGTGGGAGACGTGAAGCAGTCGTTCCAGGTCGGCTCCAAGGCCGAGATATTCGTGCCCTACGGGCAGCATCCGGAGCCGATCCTCGTGGGGATCTATCTCAGCACCGCGCTGGTGGTTGGAACGAAGAGCGATCCCGCAACGGTCACACTATCCGTGCGCTCCGCGATTCGTGCGGTCGATCCCGAACAACCACTCGTCAATGTGAGGACGATGCAAACAGCGATCGACAACACGGTGGCGCAGCCACGCCTTCAGACGAAGCTGTTGATCCTCTTCGCCATCCTCGCCGTGACGCTTGCGGCGGTCGGCGTCTACAGTGTGATGGCGTACACGGTGTCGCAGCGGATTCCCGAGATCGGTGTGCGCATGGCGCTCGGCGCATCACCGAACCGGGTGGTGGCCATGCTCGTGTGGCAGGGCGGCCGGCTGGCGCTGGTCGGCCTGGCTCTGGGCCTGGTGGCTGCCGCATTTGCCGGCCGGGCCGCGGAAAGCCTGCTGTTCCGCGTGAACGGCCTCGATCCGTTCACCTTCAGCGTCGCCCCGGCGGTGGTGGTGCTCGCGGCAATCATGGCGACGTATGTTCCGGCCCGCCGAGCCGCTCGCATCTCGCCGCTTGCGGCGCTAGGGCGTCTGGCGCGGTAGACCTCGCCTCCCCTATTGACACTCGATAGGAACAGCGGCCACTCCGGTCGCGAATCGGGACTGCGGCCATCACTGAATCCGTGCGGCGGACCATCACCGAAGCGTCTCCCACCGCGGGTATTCGCTTCGCGGCGATGGCGGACCAGACCGCGCAGTCCGTCGGGCGCGAACAGCTGATGGCGACCCTCTCTGCCTTCTTCGGCGCTATCGCACTCGCGCTCGCCGCGGTCGGTGTCTACGGCGTCGAGCCCCGCGACCCGCGTCTGTTCACTCTGACCGCTGCCGTCGTCATTGCCGCGGCGCTGGCGGCTGCGGTGATGCCCGTGCGCCGCGCGCTCGCAACCGACCCGGTGCAGGTGCTGAAGGCGGAGTGAAGCCTCGGTGATTGCTACTTCCCGCTCCGGTTCTCCTGCTCGATAGCCCGCGCAAGCCTCAGGCGCGCAGCCTCGTGGCGGTCTACAAGGACTTCAAGAACGCGACGAGGTCAGCCTTCTCCGTGTCGGCCAATCCCAGGTTGAAGAACGCATTGTAGTAGTTGACCACCGCGAGAAAATCGGCGGCCCTCCCGTCATGGAAGTACGGCGGGTGCTGCCAGGCGCCGCGTAGCGGCGTCGTCCGATACATTCCCGTGGCGCTGCGAGCGGCGTACTCGGGATCCGCTCCAATCTCGGCCGGCGTGTGGAGGAATGGTGCTGTCCGATCGGGTCTGAGGACGTCGGTGTAGGTTGGCGGAATGTGGCAGGTTGCGCAGCGGGCCTTGCCGTTGAAAACGGGCTGACCGCGCGTCGCTGCCGCCTGGTTGAAGCTTCCCGGCGGTGGCGGCGGCGCAAGTAAGCTCAGTTGGTAATCGAGCAATGCCGGGAGCTGTCGCGTGACGCGGTCGGGCTTCTGGATGACGATTACACCGATGCGCGGATCGCTGAAGTTGCCCTGTCCTCCCATTTGTGTCACGCCCACGTAGTTGTTCCAGTAGGAAATGGGCCCGTCGCCGGTGTAGGTCTCGAAGCCCACCCCCTGCAATCCAAACGCAGGCGGAATCACGACCGGTATCGTTTCCCGGCCCGACGGCGGGGAAGGGTGCAACACCCTCAGGTTCGTCCCGTCGAAGATGTGATGTCGTGCGTCGTACCTTCCCGGCCCCCACTGCGAGAACTCCTGCCTGAACGGGTCGATGACTGGCGATGGCGACAGTCCGACGATGACGCCCACGTTCAGGTCGCGGTTCGGCCAGCCGTCGAGCCGCCTGCCAATCCCGGGAGCGAGCGAGTTGTCGACCGTGGAATGACAGAGCGCGCATGTAATGCCTACGCTCCGCAGCGTGTCACCGGCGACGTTGCCTACCACGCCAACGACCGCATTCATTTCAAGAAGCCGAACCGTCACTCTCGGGTCCTTGACGTCGAGCTGACCTGCCTTGATCGCCGCAATGACGGGCGGTGGCAGGGCGTCCACATCGACCTTCAGTCCCACTGCCAGAGCCGTTGCCGGTGGCACGGATGGCAGGACCTCGTGCATGCGCAGGACATCGGTCCAGAGCTGCTCGTCGCCGAACGTATCGAACCGGAAGATCTCCTGGCCGTCCTGAGGTTTTGCGTCAGCTGCCTGCTGCACGCTCATCATCATCACGAACGCCGCGACGTAAATGGTTCCAGCAAGCCCCAGCAATCGCTTCATGATTCCTCCCATGCGCCCGCGCGACGCATGCCGCTAAACGCGATTTTCCATCAGCCGCTGTGCTAGCGGTCGGTTCAGCCGGCACAGATAAGCAAGCTCCAGCTTGCTTATCTAGCAAAACGGAGGCCCACACGGAACTGCAGGTGATGTCGCATGTAACATCCGCCGGATGCCTGTCCGGTCGATTACCGGCAGCGACTGAATTTACGGATCGTGTATGGCCGACATCCTGAGACAACAGCTTCTCGATACGAGTCGCGGACGAATCGTCAGTTTGCTCCGGACAGGCGGACGAACGGTCGACGACATCGCGACAAAGCTCGGCCTGACGCGAAGCGCCGTTCGCCTTCAGCTTTCAGCGATTGAGCGGGACGGTGTCGTCAGGAGGGCGGGGAAACGACCGGGAACTACGCGGCCATCTCATGTGTTCGAGCTGACGCCGGCGGTCGAGCAACTTCTGTCAAAAGCGTACATTCCATTACTCACGACGCTGGTCGACGTATTCGCCGAGGCATTGCCACCCCAGCAGGTGGAGACACTGCTCAGAAGAACGGGAAGGGAACTGGCGAGGGAATTGTCGAAAAAAACAATCCCCGGAGGGCTGAAGGCCCGAGTCGCCGCCGCCAGCAAGCTGATGAACGAGCACCTCGGCGGCCTCACGCGGGTGGCCAGCAACGGCGCATTGGTGATACGCGGCGCCGGTTGCCCGCTGGGAGCACTGACCGCTAAGCACCGCGGGGTCTGCCTGGCGATGGAAAGCCTGGTCGCGGAGATGGTCGGC
>Ga0307408_100002282_pt1 | contig 13657 bp, 10 predicted proteins | sample 322Cmetagenome_FD_202116 | JGI IMG/M metagenome (GOLD analysis project Ga0307408, IMG submission 202116) | Maize rhizosphere microbial communities from greenhouse at UC Davis, California, United States - 322HYB-C-3 | ecosystem: Host-associated > Plants > Roots > Rhizosphere > Soil | place...
TTACCGCACGGTGATGGTGCAGCGACTGGAGGTGCAGTTGTTTCTCGGCCAGGAATGGCTGGAGCTGCATTCGAACGACTTCCAGGCCAGCCTGAAAACCGTGCAGACCATGCTCGCCGACGAGTCCACTTTCGAGGCCCAGGCGTTCATGCAAACCTTCGAAACAATGACCGATCAAACCCAGGCCATCATTGAAAAAATGGAACTGGCGCAGAGCCGTTTCGATGGGCTGACCCTGCTCGGCAGAGACGCGGCCGAGGTGATCAAAACCTACCGTGACGCATTGCCTGACTATGATCTCAACGACCTCAAGCTGTTGCAGATCAGCCTTGGTCAGGAAATCTGCGTCAAGGCCGAGGACACGGCGGCCGGCACCAACGTTTATCAGTCTCTGAGCGGCCTGATCGAAGAGGCCGCGCTGAGCATCCAGAGCACGCTGAACCTGACCGCTGACGAAAGTCTCGACAATCTGCGTGAGCGCACCGATGTACTGAGCACGGCCGCCGAACGGTTCACTTCCATCGATCAGCGTTTCGGCGATCTGCTCATCGATTACCCCGAGCAGATCAATACCGAGCGACTGACGCTAGTGCGCAAACGGGTCAACGAATTCAAGGCCCGCGCCGATGTAAAACTGGTCGAGCTGCTGCGTTACAAACACTTGCTGGAACCGCAACCGGGCCCGTCACGACCGGCATCCGCCTCGGCATCGACGCGCCGGATCATCAAAACCCGTTCGCGCGGCGTGCTGGTCGGCGAGCGAAAGAACAGCGTCGACGGCAAAGACTCTGGACTGGTCGAGATACGTACCCACCTGACCGGCGTCATCGCTACATTCGAAGAAGAGTCACCGGGCATCTGGGTCGAGCAGCGTAAGGTCAAACCTGCGCCGGCCAAGGCCACGCCCAACCTCAATAAAAGTGTTCGTGAAGGTCAGGCACTGATTGACGGTCTGGCCACTTTCCATCGGCGGACCGAGGCCTGGCTCAAACGAGGGACACGGATACCGATAGAGGCTGAAGAGGAATATCGCAAACAGGCTGCCATTCTGCGCGCAGCCAATGCGGCCATCGACGAAGCCTTGACCGCCAGCAACCTGACCGCAGACCTCAAGAAGCCGTCCGAGGCGCTCGGCCACAAGCTGGACGAGGCGGCAACCGGTCTGATCGAGAAAGGCCTGCGCACGCGCATCAGAATGGTCAAGCAACAAGCCCCCACGGCCGCCGGCGTTCAGTGGCTCAAAGACCAGGGCGAAGTGACGTTTGCTCAAACGGTGACGCGAAAACGCTTGAAGGGTAAGACGTCCGATTTTCTCGACGAATACGAAATACGCGACGCCCAGACCCACAAGGCAATCTGTTACGCGCATTTTCATTACAGCAACGCGCAGGCACCCGTCGTGCCGTTTCCCATCGGTCATATGAAAACCGTGGCCCAACGACACATGGCGGGGGCCTATGAGCCACGCCTCCTGACCAATCAGGCACTGATCGATATCCATCGCAGCGGTATTTCCAGCACGTCTGCGCTGGCCTTGTTTGTTACGCCCGCCACGCCTGTCGCAAGCGGATCAGCGCCGCTTTGATTGCCGGTTCGGGCACGGCGGCGAAACCCAGCACCAGCCCGGCGCGCTGATCCAACGGGGGGCTGGAGTCTGGAAGCCAGTAAGCGCTCAAGCCATTGATCTCCACCTCGACGCGAGCCGCCTGTTCGACCAGTTGCCGCTCGCGCTCAAGGCTGTCGACCGCCACGGTCAAATGCAGCCCGGCCGAGACAGCGGGCAGTTCGCCCACCCCCGCAATGTCACGCGGCCAGCCGTCGAGCAGGGTATTGCGGCGGCTCAACGCGGCCCGGCGCATGCGCCGGATATGCCGCTGGAAATGCCCGGCAGCCATGAATTCAGCCATCACCGCTTGGGTACTGACTTCAGAATGCCGGACATCCACCGCGCGGCGTTGCGAGAAGGTCTCCACCATTGCCGGCGGCAGCACCAGATAACCAAGGCGCAATGCCGGGAACGCGACCTTGCCGAACGTGCCGACGTATAAGACCCGACCCTGACGATCAAGTGCAGCCAACGGCGCCAGCGGCGCTCCGGTGTAACGGTATTCGCCATCGTAATCATCTTCGACGATCCAGCCCTGGCTGCGCTCGGCCCACGCCAGCAATTCGAGGCGCCGCGCCAGGCTCATCACCACGCCGGTCGGGTACTGGTGCGACGGCGTCACGTAGGCCACGCGGCAGTCGTCGCTGGCCGACAACGCCGAGCAGTCCATGCCCTCGGCGTCCACGGCAATTCCGCGCAGGCGCGCACCCGCCACGGCAAAGGCATGCCCGGCGGCGCGGTACCCTGGATTTTCGATCGCAACACTGTCGCCCGGCTCCACCAGTAACTGTGCACAAAGGCTAATGCCTTGTTGTGCACCACTGGTGATCACAATTTGTTCAGCTGAGCACTGCATCCCGCGTGAGCTGCGCAAGTACGCGGCGATCATCGCGCGCAAACGCTGATCGCCGGAGGGGTCGCCGTAGCACAACTGTTCAAGGTCCGGCTTGCGCCAGAAAGCCGCGTTCAGCTTGGCCCAGACGTCAAACGGAAACAGATCGAACGCCGGAACACCGACCCGGAATGCCCTTGGCGGGCCACTCGGGGGTCGTGGCAAATGGTTGCTTTCGATGCGCGAAAAACTGCCGCTGTGGATAACTTTACTGGATGGAACTACAGGTAAATCCAGCCAATTTGTGGATAAGGCTGTGGATAAGCCTGTTGAAAAGCCTGTGGACAGTTTTGTGGATAGTTTTTTCGGCGGCGTGGCTGCCGGCACCAATTGCGCGACATAAGTACCGTCGCCCACACGCCCTTCGATATAGCCTTCGGCATACAGTTGATCGTATGCACGCACCACGCTGTTGCGGGAGATACCCAGCGCTGCCGCCAGATCACGACTGGCCGGCAACCGCGTACCGCTCGCCAGGCGTCCATCCAGAACCCGCAGGCGCAGCGCCTGATAAAGCTGACGGCTCAGACCCTGACGGCGATCGAGTTCGATACCGGCCGGATTGAACGGCATGGACAACAGCGTTGAATCAGGCATGACAATGGACCTATGAAATTGGTCAGCAATGGCTCTTACAACAGACCAATAGCCTGCCTAGGATGCAGGCATTCGCCAAGGAAATTCTGTCATGTATACACCCCGCGCCTTTGCCATCGAAGAACTGTCCCAGCTGCATGAGTTGATCCTCGCCACCCGCCTCGCCATTCTCGTTACCTATGGCGAAAACGGCTTGCAAGCCAGCCATGTGCCGGTGCTGCTGCATTGTGAACAAGGCGAATACGGCACGCTGTACGGGCATCTGGCCAAGGCCAACCCGCAGTGGAAAGACTTGCGCGACGGTGCCGAAGCCATGCTGATCTTTGCCGGCGCCGACGCTTACATCAGCCCGGGCTTTTACCCGAGCAAGGCCGAACACGGCAAAGTCGTGCCGACGTGGAATTACATCGCCGTGCACGCCTACGGGCACGCCGAGACGTTCAGCGATGGCGGGCGCCTGCTCGACATCGTCAGCACCCTCACCGACCGCCACGAAGCCGGCCGCGCGCAACCCTGGGCCGTCGCCGACGCCCCCGCCGATTACATCGACGGCATGCTCAAGGCCATCGTCGGTTTTGCCATCCCGATCGAACGTCTCGAAGGCAAACGCAAGCTCAGTCAGAACCGCAGTGCCAAAGACATTGCCGGGGTGCGTGACGGCCTCGCCGCCAGCCCCGACGTCAATGATCAAACCCTAGCCCGCTTGATGCGTTAAGGAAATCACCATGAGTCAGATCGACATTCGCCCGGTCAGCGCCGCGGACCATGCCGCGTGGCTGCCGCTGTGGCAGGCGTACTTGCGTTTCTACAACACTGAGCTGGCGGACAGCGTGACGCAGAGTACCTGGCAGCGCTTTCTCGAGCCAAGCGAGCCCACCCATGCTGCGCTGGCCTGGGCCGACGGCAAGGCGGTAGGCATGGTGCATTACATCTATCACCGCTCGAACTGGAGCGTCGAAAACTCCTGCTACCTGCAAGACTTGCTGGTGGTCCCTGAAACCCGTGGCACTGGCGTCGGCCGGCTGCTGATCGAACACGTCTACGCCACTGCCAAAGCCGACGGCTGTGGCAAAGTCCATTGGTTGACCCACGAAACCAACGCCACGGCGATCCAGTTGTACGAACGGATCGCCGAACGCCCGGGCTTCATCCAGTTTCGCAAAGCCCTTTAAGGAGACGCGTACATGACCGCTTCACTTGCTGACTGGAAAGGCGTCCCCGCCCCCACCGCCACCTTGCTCGAAGGCCGCTTCATCCGCCTGGAAAAACTCGACCCGGCGCGGCATGCCGATCAGCTGTACGCCGCCCTCGAAGGCCCCGGTGCCGATCCGAAACTCTGGGACTATTTGCCGTACGGCCCGTTCTCCGAGCGCAGTGCATTCAATGACTGGCTGAACAACCACGCGGCCAACAGCGACCCGTATTTCTTCAGCGTTGTCGATCGGGCAACCGGTCAGGTGCAAGGCATTCTCAGCCTGATGTCGATCGTTCCGGCGCAGGGCCGTATCGAAATCGGTCACGTCACGTTCGGCGCGCCGATGCAGCGCTCGCCGAAAAGCACCGAAGCGGTGTATCTACTGGGCCAATATGCTTTTGCGCTCGGTTATCGCCGTCTCGAATGGAAATGCAACAACGGCAACGCCCGCTCCAAATATGCGGCCGAGCGGTTGGGGTTCAGCTTCGAAGGCGTGTTCCGCCAGCATATGGTGGTCAAAGGCCAGAACCGCGATACCGCGTGGTACTCGATTCTCGATTCGGAGTGGCCGGCGATTGGCGCAGGCTTCGAGTGCTGGTTGAGCGATGACAATCAGACGCCGACCGGTCAGGTCAAAGGTCTGGCCGAGTGCCGAACCTAGTCTTCACAGGCAACCCTGTGGGAGCGAGCCTGCTCGCGAAGACGGCGGTTCAGTCACCCTTGCATCGACTGACCCAACGCTTGCGCGAGCAGGCTCGCTCCCACAATTGGCCGGGTATGGCTTAAGGTCGCAGTAGCTGCGCCAGTACCGCGATGTGTTCCGGGCCGATGCCGCAGCAACCGCCCAGATGGCTGGCGCCGCGCTGTTGCCAATCCCGCGCCCACTGCAGATAACCGGGCGGGTCGAGGTCTTCACGCAACGGGTCGAGCCCGTCGTTGGCCGTGGCTTCCTTGGGCTGTGGCGGAAACGCATTGGCGTAAGCGCCGATATGGATGCTCACACCGAGACGCTCGAAGGTCGCGCGCGCCGCGTCAATCGCTGCGCCAATCACTTCCGGCTGACTGCAATTGAACAGCAGCGTCTCCACGCCCAACTCAGCCGCCACCGCCGCCGCTTCAGCGACCGGCTCACCGGAACGCAGGCGCGGCACCTCGTCGGTGTCTTCATCTTGCAAGGTAAACGACAGCCAGAACGCCTTGCCGTCCTTCGGCAATCCGGCGTGGATGGCTCGGGCCTCGACGGTCGAACTCTGGGTTTCCGCCAGCCACAGATCCACATGCGGCGCCAGGCCCTGAACCAACGGCGTGAGCAATTCGCTGACACGCGCAGCCTCGAACAGATCCGGACGATAGGAGCCAAACAATGGTGGCAATGAACCCGCCACGCGCACGGGCTGGCCCGAGGCGTGCACTGCGCGTTGCGCCAGCTGACCGGCCAGTGCCGCCAGCGCCTGGCCTTCAGCGGCAAAGCGTGCTTCGCCGATATGGAACGGCACCACGGCGTAACTGTTGGTGGTGATTACATTGGCGCCACTGGCGATGTACGCGGCATGCACCGCTTCGACCGCTTGCGGTGCTTCGCTCAACGCCAGCGCCGACCACTCGGGTTGACGAAACGGCGCCCCGGCGCGCTGCAACTCACGGCCCATGCCGCCATCGAGGATCACTGTGCTTGCTGCGCCCATATGCTTTTCACTCATATGCTTATGAAAAAAACTCACTACCCGAGTCTTTGTTATAACTATTTAATGCTCACCATTCAGTTAATGACAACCTCTTTTTTTGCTCAGGGATAGCCCGTGAAACTGCAACCACTACTGGCTCTGGGCCTGACCCTTTTCGCCGCCTCGACCGAGGTTTTTGCCGGCGCCACGCTGGATCGCATCGAGCAGAACAAAGAACTGGTCGGCGTGCTGATGGAAAGCTATCCGCCGTTCTCGTTTCTCAATGAACAGAACCAGCTCGACGGCTTCGACGTCGATGTCGCCAAAGCCGTCGCCGACAAACTGGGCGTCAAGCTGCGCCTCGAGACACCCTCCTGGGACGTCATCGCCGCCGGCCGCTGGAGCGGACGTTACGACATCTGCATCTGCTCGATGACTCCGAGCAAGGCCCGCGCCGAGGTCTTCGATTTCCCGGTCGAGTACTACGCCTCGCCAGCGGTGATCGTGGTCAACGCCACGGATGAGCGGATTCACAGCGCCAAGGACCTGAGCGGCAAGAAAGTCGGCCTGACCAGCGCCTCCAGTTACGAAAGCTACCTGAACAAGAACCTGGTCATCGAAGGCGCCGAAGACACGCAACTGCAGTATCCATTCGAGGATGTGCAGATCGCCCCCTACGACACTGACAATGTCGCGTTTCAGGACCTGGGACTTGGCGCCGGCGTGCGCCTTGATGCAATCCTCACCAACCTGGTCACTGCGCAGCCACGCCTGAATCAGGACAAGCGCTTCAAACTGGCCGGCGCGGCGCTGTACTCCGAGCCGAATTCGGTGGCCATCGAAAAGGGCGACGCGCAGTGGGACGCGAAAGTCCGTGAGGTGTTCGCGCAACTCAAGCAGGACGGCACCCTGAGCCAGTTGTCGCAGAAATGGATCGGCGCCGATATCAGCCAATGACCTCTTTCCCGACACCGCCACAGCCACCGCAACCGGTGGCTGAATCACGCTTGCAGCGCCTGTTCGGTTTTCGCACACGGCTGTACCTGACCTGGGCTGCGCTGTTCTGCCTGTTCGCCGGATTCTTTCTGAGCTTCGATTTGAAGTTCTCGATCATCCTCGACAAGCTGCCCAACCTGGTCGGCCTGCACCTGGCGCCCAACGGCTTTCTGCAAGGCGCGGCGCTGACGCTGTTTCTGTGTTTGTGCTCGATTGTTGCCTCGTCGCTGCTGGGCTTCGTCACGGCACTGGCGCGCCTGTCGAGCAGCGCCGTGGCGTTCGGCATCGCCAGTTTCTACACCTCGTTCTTTCGCGGCACACCGCTGCTGATCCAGATCCTGCTGATCTACCTCGGCCTGCCGCAACTGGGCCTCGTCCCCGGTGCGATCGTCGCCGGCATCATCGCCCTGTCGCTGAACTATGGCGCCTACCTCAGCGAGATCTTTCGCGCCGGCATCCTCGGTGTCGACCATGGCCAACGCGAAGCCTCGCTGGCGCTGGGCATGCGCGAGACGGTGATCTTCTGGCGCATCACCCTGCCGCAGGCCATGCGCACCATCATCCCGCCGACCACCAATCAGTTCATTTCGATGCTCAAGGACTCGTCGCTGATTTCGGTGATGGGCGTCTGGGAAGTGATGTTCCTCGCCCAGTCGTACGGCCGCTCGAGCTATCGCTATATCGAAATGCTCACCACCGCAGCGATCATCTACTGGCTGATGTCGATCGGGCTGGAGCTGATCCAGGCGAAGATGGAACGGCATTACGGCAAGGCGTACGTGCGGCGCAGTTGAAACCGCGAGCCCCCGCTCCGTGTGCGAGGGTCAGCTGTTTTCCTGGCGAATCCGCACGACGCCCATCTTCATGCCAAACGGACGAAACACGGCATTCAACGATTTGAGGGTCTGATTGCCTTCGCCATGTTCGATATGCACCAGCGTCCGCACCGAGATCTTGCACATCCGCGCGAACTGGCTCTGATGCAAACCGGTCACTTCCACCCGCAGTCGACGTACGGCTTCGCCAATGTCGAGTGTGCCTTGGGCCAAGGCTTGCTGGATGCTTTCGATCAGCGCCGTACGCTCAATGACGGTCAGGCTCCTTGCAGGTTTCATTGCTCTCCTTGTTACGTTTAGAAGGATGCTTCTCGAAAACGCAATATAGTGCAGTTTTCAATAGACTCGAGATGCTTAAACTGCAACAAAATGCAGATCTTCGCTTCGCAAGCCGGGACGGTGCGCAACATAATGCAGATCGCCTCCGACATCATTCTGTAAAAACCCCTCGCTATACAGGACGGCCCGTCCATAAGAAAAAGGCCGTCCCTTCATGCCGTTTCCGCCACAGCGCCTGTCCCTCGCTATCGCCCTGCTGATCAGCGCCACCACTGCTCACGGTAAAACCGTGCAGATCGACACCGCCACCACCGCCTCGCAAACTTTGGGCGGCAGCGACACGCTGACGATTTCGGCGCCGGGCAGTATCACCAACAGTGGCAAGGCCGTGAGCCTGAAAGACAGCACCAGCGGAGCCGGTGTGGTGATCGACAATGCTGGCAAGATTGTGTCCAGTGGTGGCCGGGCCATCGACAGCAGTGGCGATGAGAGCAAGGCGCGCAATTACGCGATCTACAACCGCAGTGGCGGGCAGATTCTGGGGGCCAACGACGCTTTGCGCATCGACAGCAACTTCGTCAGCGGCAGCCTGTTGATCGACAACAGCGGGCTGATTCGTTCGACCACCGGCCAGGGCCTGGATCTCGACGCGCTGCGCAGCAACGCGGTGAAGACCACAATCATCAATCGTGCCGGTGGGCTGATTCGCGGCGAGGCCAGCGACGGCATGAAGAGCGGCGCCAACGCCAGCCTCAGCAACTACGGTGAGATCTCCACCGGCGATTCGCACAATGCCGATGAGAAGTTCGACGGCGTCGACATCGACACCGCCAGCGGCGTTTCGATCACTAACTACGGGGTGATATCCGGTGGCCGTCACGGCATCACCACTGACCTCGGCGCGACCTTGATCAACTACGGCCAGGTCACCGGGCGCAACGGTTCCGGGTTTGGCTCCGATGGCGATGGCACGGTGATCAACCATGGCACCATTACCGGCGCGTACTCGGGCCTGCAAGCGAACGGCGACGGTGATGGCGTGGACATCGACAACCTCGCCCACATCGAAAACTACGGCACCATTCAAGGCGTCGGCGCCGGTGGCGTGGACAAAGGCGGTTTCGCCAATGGCAGCGAAGGCATCGCCCTGGGTGGCGGTTACATTCTCAACGCCACAGGCGCGCTGATCAGCGGTGCCGACAGCGCGATTCTGGTCGACGACGGCAGTGGCAACTCGGGGCTGGCCGCGACCACCCTGGAAAACTTCGGCCGCATCGAAGGCCTGAACGGTTTTGGTGTGAAGTTCGTCGGCGAGTTTGCCGACAGCGTAATCAACGGCGGCACCATCAGTGGCAGCAACGGCCTGGCGCTGGACCTGGGCGGTGGCGATGACAGCCTGACGCTGCGCAACGGCAGCCGCTTCATCGGCATCGTCGATGGCGGCAGCGGCACAGATCGACTGGTCATGGACGATGCGCTCGGTGGCGATTTCGGCGCCAGTCGCAACTTCGAGTGGCTGGAGGTCCGCCAAGGCGCCTGGACGCTGACCGGCAGCGGCGATTTCAGTGATGGCGGCGCGGTGCGCAATGGCGCCAGCCTGATCAACCACGGTGGCATCGCCGGTACCCTGACCGTCGATGTCGGCGGCGTGTATGCCGGTGGCGGTTCGGTAGGCAGCCTCAACGTCAACGGCACCCTGCGCACCGACACACATCTGGGGCGCGCGACCATCGTCCATGATTTGACCATGGGCGAAGCCGCCACCCTCGCCTACGGCGTCAATGCCGACGGCAGCAGCGCGCCGGTGGTGGTCGGCGGAGTCGCCAACCTCAATGGCGCGACACTCGCGGTAACTCCCGGCAGCGGCAGCTACCCTTGGCAAAGCCATTACACCGTGTTGCAAGCAGCGCAGGTCAACGGCACCTTCGGCGAGGTCAGCAGTGACTACGCGTTCCTGACGCCAACCCTCGCTTACACCGCGACTCAGGTCGACCTGACCTACACCCGCAACGACGTGGCATTCAATGAATTCGCCACGACCGCCAATGGCAACAATGCCGCCAACAGCCTGGCCTCAATCGGCAAAAACAATGCGCTGTACAACGCCTTGCTCAACACCACTCAAAACAGTGCCGGCGCAGCAATCGAACAACTGGCCGGTGCCAGCAATGCCAGCCTGACCAGCGCCACGCTCAGTGCCAGCAGTCAGGTCGGCAGCAGCATGCTCGCCGCGATGCAGCAAATGGCGCGGCCAGGGTTGCTGGTCGGTGTCGATCAGCGCGACACGCCGGTGCTGGCGGCCAGTGGCGTGCCGGCGGCAGCGCGCAATCTCAATGATCCGAACGCTCGCGGCCGCCTCTGGCTGCAAGGCATCGGTGGCTACGGCAAGCTTGATGGCGAACATGGCAGCAGTGGCCTGGAGCAACGCACCAAGGGCAGCTTGCTCGGTGCCGACTGGGCGCTGAACCCGGCGTGGCGCGTGGGCGTTCTCGGCGGTTATTCGCAGACCGATCTGGATGCCAGCGGCGTCGATGGCGAGGTCGACAGCTGGCATGCCGGGATTTATGCACTGCATCAGAACGGCCCGCTAGCCCTGCGCCTTGGCGCTGCGTACAGCGCTCACCAAGGCGACAGCCAGCGCAGCATCGCTTTCAACGGTTTCAGTGATCGTCCGAAAGGCGACTACGACGCCGACAGCCAACAAGCCTTCGCCGAACTCGGCTACGCCATGGGCAGCGGCCGGCTCAACGCCGAACCGTTCGCCAGCCTCGGTTACCAGCGCTACCACCGCGACCATTATCAGGAAAAAGGTGGCCCCGCGGCACTGCAAGTCGACAGCCAGAGCCAGGACAACTTCAGCAGCACCCTCGGTCTGCGCCTGGCGCACTTGAGCAGCCTGGACAATGGCATGAGCGTCACCCCACGCCTGGCCCTCGGCTGGAAACACACCTATGGCGATGTCAGCAGCTCGACGCGCCAGGCGTTTGTAACCGGCGGCACGGCGTTCAATGTCGAGGGCAGCGCGCTGGATCGCGACAGCCTAATGCTGCAAGCCGGGCTTGATGTCGGGGTCTCGGCACGGCATTCGCTGGGCCTGGGCTACAGCGGTGAGATCGGTAGCAACAGCCGCAACCACGGGCTGATCGGGCAGTGGCAAATGAGTTTCTAAGCACCTCGACAGCCATTGCAGCCCGGCCTGGCTGTAGGAAAAAGCGCCGATCAAGCCACGTAAAAAAGGTCCGGTTTCGAAACTGCCGGACTTTTTCATCCGATACGCTCCGACGTCGCCTGCATGCGTACGGGAAGCAGCCGACAGCGAAGTTTTGAGGGCCTCCATAGAGTTGAGTCTTCACTCTCTGGAAAAGGCTTTCCTTGATGCGTACTCAACACGGATGTAAACCAGAACACCTGGCACTGGCCATTTCCCTGGCACTCGGTTGCGTAGAATTTGCCAACGCCGAGCAACCCTCTGAAGCCGCTGAACCGTTTGCAACCATCGCGGCACCGCAGCCAACCGAAGCCAGCGCCAGGGAGAAGGCTGCTGAACGACTTCAGAGTTTTCTCAGTGACCCGGGAACGGTGACCATCGTTTTCGAAACCGCGCAGAAAACCTTCACAGGTACCGCAGTCAACGATCTGATCAGCCTCAAGGACGGCGCCAGCTTCACCGGCCGACTGGACGGTGGCGAGGGCGACAACGTCCTGTTTCTTGATGCCTCCGACGGCGGTGCATTGAAAGACACACGCAACTTCAACGGGCTGGTCGTCGCCAAGGGCGACTGGACGTCGAATTCCAAGGGAGACTTCAAGGAAGGTGTGCTGGTTCAAGGCGGCACGGCTCTGACCAACCTGGGAAGTATCAAAGGCGATGTTCATGTCGATAACGGCGGCAGCTTTGCTGGCAAAGGCGCGGTAACCAATTTGCAAGTCGGCGGCCTGCTCACCGTCAACGGATCGCTTGGGGCGCCACGAGTCAAAGGCGATCTGCGCCTGACACCAACCGCCGAGCTGGCGTATGAAGTCACGCCTTCTGGCAGTCAAACGATCAAGGTCGATGGCACTGCCGCACTGGCCGGCGCCACCTTGAATATCGTCGCAGCGCAGGGGGAATATCCGCAGAGCAGCCAGTACAAGATCATCGAAGCGGGCACGGTGGAAGGTGAATTCGGCACCATTCGCAACAACCTTGCGTTCATGACCGCTACACCTCAATACAACAAGAAATCGGTCGGGCTCACCTATGCCCGTAATGACGTGGCGCTTAAAGAAGTGGCTACGACTGACGCCGGCCGCGCGGTCGCCGAGAGCATTGTCGAGCCTGTCGCGCCATCTCCATCTGCGCTGCAAACATCAACGCCAACGCCAGCAACGGCCCTGGAAACCAATCCAGTTCCGGCCCCACCATCTGCGCTAGCCGCCATACCTGCTGCAACCGCTGAGCAGGGACAAACCGTCACCACACAGGCAGAGCAAGCAGCCGATCAGCCCGCGGCTGTATTAACGAAACCGGCAAACACCGCAGTCGCCGCACTCCTGTCCAGCGACAACGCCACCGCCCCCATCGCCCTCGAACAACTCGCCGCCGGCAGCAACGCCAACCTCGCCAAAGCGACCCTCAGCAGCATTACGCCCGTGAGCGCCAGCATGCTCTCGGCGATGCAGCAGTTGAGCAACCACTCGGACAGGACGTACACATCGGCCAACGCGCCTCGCCAGGCATCCGCCGCTGCCGACACCGGCCGAGTATGGATTCGGGCACTCGGCCATGGCGGCAAGGTCGATCGCGATGTCGACAGCACCCTCAAGCACGCTACCCACGGTCTGGTCCTGGGCGCCGACTGGCGGCTCGATGAGCAGTGGCATATCGGCCTGCTCGGCGCTAAATCGCAAACCCGACTCGACGCCCGCCAGTACGACGGCGACCTCGACAGCTGGCACCTCGGCGCCTACGCCGTACGCCAGGACGGCCCGTTGGCACTGCGCCTCGGCGCAACCTGGGCCAGCCACGAAGGCAGCAGCAAACGCAGCGTCGCCTTCAATGGCTTCAGCGACCGCCTGCAAGGCAACTACAACGCCAACACCCAACAAGCCTTCGCCGAACTCGGCTACAACTTCGGCCGCCACGCCACCCTCGAACCCTTCGCCAGCCTCGGCTATCAACGCTACCAGCGCGACAGCTATCGCGAGAAAGGCGGCGACGCAGCCCTCAAAGTCATCGGACAAACCCGCGACAACCTCAGCAGCACCTTCGGCCTGCGCACCGCCCACACCACCCGCCTGGACAACGGCATAAGCCTGACCCCGCGTTTGAGCGCAGGCTGGAAACACACCTTCGGCGAAATCGACAACCACACGCACCAACAACTGATCAAAGGCGGCAAACGCTTCGAAATCGCCGGCGCCGCACTGGACCGCAACAGCCTGGCCATCGACACCGGACTCGACCTCGGCCTCTCCGCCAGCCACACCGTCGGCGTCAGCCTCACCGCCGAAGCAGGCAACGACAGCCGGACACACGGCGTGATGGGACAGTGGCGGATGGCGTTTTGATGGTGGTTGATTAGCCTGAATCCAGTGAATCAGTAAAAAGCC
>Ga0307408_100002283_pt1 | contig 13643 bp, 11 predicted proteins | sample 322Cmetagenome_FD_202116 | JGI IMG/M metagenome (GOLD analysis project Ga0307408, IMG submission 202116) | Maize rhizosphere microbial communities from greenhouse at UC Davis, California, United States - 322HYB-C-3 | ecosystem: Host-associated > Plants > Roots > Rhizosphere > Soil | place...
GAGCGCCGCGAAGGCCTCGGGCCCTTGCAGCGCGAGCAGCGCGCGCTCATCGAAGTGATCGAGCGTCACGCCCGCGGGCAAGCGCTCGCGCATGTGGGCGATGTCGGCATGCTTGGTCGCGCCGTTGACGACGACGTAAAACCCCTGCCGCCAGCGCGCGACGATCAGGTCGTCGAGGATCCCCCCATTGTCGTCGAGCAACAACGAATAGCGCAGCGCGCCAAGCTCGAGCGTGGCGAGGTCGATCGGCAGCAGCGCTTCCAGCGCCGCCTCGGCGCCTGCGCCGGAAACGAACAGCTGCCCCATATGAGAGACGTCGAAGAGCCCGGCATGCTGGCGAGTCCATTCGTGCTCGGCGACGATGCCTTCGTACTGGACCGGCATGGCATAGCCGGCGAACGGAACCATGCGCGCACCGCGGGCGCGATGCCAGGCGTCGAGCGGCAGCGTGGCAGGCTGCGAGTCGGTTTCCGTCTCAAGGCTCATCGGCGCGCTTCCCGACATGACCGGCAATGCCCGCAGCGGGCATTTTCACCGGCACCCCCTCTGTCGGGAAACCTGAGAGTTTGGCCTCCCGCGCCCAAAGGCTTCGAAGGCTTACCCCATCGGTGGCCATCCGAAGCCTTGGCTCAGGAGGGCGCTTTCCAGAGTGTCCGTTCCCCACCGCGGTCCTTTTGCCTGAGAGATTCCGGGGCGGTTGCTCCTTCGGCGACCCGGGCCAGCCACCCGGATCCTCTCCCGCGACAGGGGACGGAGCCTTACGACTCCGCTGAACGAAAATACCATGGCGCAACAATCTTGTTTCGCCAAGCCAATCGCTCATCGGCTAACGCAAGAAGCCAAACCCCGTGACTCTCTGAAGAACGAGGTGAGACAGTGACCATCCCATGCGCGCCTAAGTCGTGGCGCTGGGCTCTTTCCGGCCTGCTCCTGATGGGCTTGGCCGCCTGCGAGGCCGAACGCGAGCCTGGCCCCGACCTCGTCTTCGTGAGCGACGAGGAGGCCGATGTCGTTCATATCCTCGACGGCCAGTCGGGCCGCCAGGAAGGACAGCTGAAGACCGGGGAACGGCCGCGTGGCATCGCGCTGTCGCCCGATGGCTCGATTCTCTACGTTGCCGCGAGCGATTCCGACCGCATCGAAGCATGGGACCCGCGCGCGTCGCGATTGCTCAGAATTTATGCCGCGGGTTCCGATCCGGAGCGCTTCGCGCTGGCGCCCGACGGCAAGAGCCTGTTCATCGCCAACGAGGACGTGAGCCTGATCTCGAAGCTCGATCTGGAGAGCGGGGCCATCGTCTGGGAGGCCGAAGTGGGGCCGGAGCCGGAGGGCATCGCCGTTTCGCCGGACGGCAGGCTTGTCGTCGGTACCGCCGAGACCTCGAGCACCGTTCATTTCCTCGACGCCGCAACCGGCCAGGCGCTGGCAACCGCGCTCGTGGGCAGCCGGCCGCGCGACGTGCTGTTCGTGCCGACGGAAAACGAAATCTGGGTCAGCTCGGAACTGCGCGGGACCATCGTCGTCTTCAACGCGACGACCCTCGAAGCCAAGGCAACGATCGATCTCGTGCCCGAATTTCCCGACCTTGAGAACGTACAGGCGGTGGAGATGGGAGTGACCCGCGACGGCCGCCGCGCGTTCGTGGCGATGGGTCGAAGCAACCAGGTCGCCGAGATCGATCCGCGCACGCGACGGGTGGTGCGCAGCTTCCCGACCGGCTTTCGCACCTGGGGCATCGATCTCGCTCCCGACGAGAGTCGGCTCTATGCCGCCAGCGGTCTGTCGGGCCAGCTGACGATCGTCGACCTCGTCGAGAACGAGGTCGACGATACGGTGCAGCTCGGCGGAAAGCCTTGGACGGCCGAGGCGCTCGCGCGGTGAGGGCATTCCCGATCCTCGCGGCCGCCCTGCTGCTCGGCGGGTGCAGCGAACGGGTGCTGACGGTCTGCGCCGATCCGAACAACATGCCGTTCTCCAACGGCCAAGGCGAAGGGCTCGAGAACAAGCTGGCCCAGTTGCTGGCCAAGGACCTCGACGCCGAGCTTCACTACGTGTGGTGGTCGCAGCGGCGCGGCTGGATGCGCAATACCCTCGGCGAAGGGAAGTGCGACGCCTGGATGGGCGTGCCGAGCGCGCTCGAGGCGCTGGCGACCACGCGGCCCTACTATCGCTCCGGCTACGTGTTCGTCTCGCAACAGCGGGCGGGTCTCGAAGGCCTGACGCTTGACGATCCGCGGCTGCGCGAGCTGGACATCGGCGTGCAGCTCGTGGGTGACGACGGCGCCAACCCGCCGCCGGCCGATGCTCTCGCCCGGCGCGGGCTGACCGACCGGATCCGCGGCTTCATGCTGTTTGGCGACAACCGCGAGGCCGATCCGGCGGCGGAGGTCGTCCGCGCGGTCGAGCGCGGCGATGTCGACGTCGCGCTGGTCTGGGGCCCGCTCGCAGGCTGGTACGCGGCGCGCTCCCCCGTGCCGCTGCGGCTCGAGCACGTGACCCCCTGGATGGACCAGGGACGGTGGCCGATGGTGTTCGACATCTCGGTCGGAGTATCCAAGGACAATCAGGAACTTCGGCGCGAAATTGACATAAGTTTGGCGCGGAACCGTTCGGCGGTCGCCGGCATTGTCGAGGCGTTTCACGTGCCGCTTGTGCCCGGCGGCTGAGACTAACAAGGGTCAGGGCCACATCGGGGGACCGAGCGCGGTGCCAAACGCCGCCAATCGCCGGCAGCTTCTCGCGCGCGCCGCGCCGCAAGGTAACGCGTTCCGCAAGGAAGACCGCGCATGAAGCGCCCACCGATGTGGCTGGTCGTGGTGCTCGCGGTTCTGATCGTCGTGATCGTCGGGGGAGCCATTGTGCTCGGCGCTCCGGACCGCAGGCGAGACGGCCCGTTCGGCCTTCGCGCCGACCAGGTGGCCGAGCTGCCGCAGCCCGCCGCGCGCGCCCGGCCGGCACGCTGGTACGAGGCACCCGAACCCGACCAATGGACCACACAGCTCGGCGATCCATCGGGCTCGCGCTACAGTCCGCTTGCCGAGATCACGGCGGGCAACGTCGGCTCGCTCGAGGTGGCGTTCACCTTCGACACCAACAACGCGCGCGGTCACGAGGCTGCGCCGCTGGTCGTCGGCGATACCATGTACGTCACGACGCCGTATCCGAACGACGTCTACGCGCTCGACCTGACCAGGCCGCGGCCGACGGTCAAATGGCATTACCAACCCAGGCCGCTGCAGGCCTCGCAAGGCGTTGCCTGCTGCGACGTCGTCAACCGCGGCGCGGCCTACGATGGCGGGCGGCTGTTCCTCAACACGCTCGACGGCCAGACAATCGCGCTCGATGCCGAGAGCGGGCGCGAGCTGTGGCGAACCAAGCTCGCCGAGATCAACAAGGGCGAGACGATCACGATGGCGCCGCTGGTCGCCGAGGGCCGCGTCCTTGTCGGCGTTTCGGGCGGCGAGTTCGGAGTGCGCGGCCGGCTGACCGCGCTCGAGGAGGGCAGCGGGGCGGTCGCCTGGCGAGCCTACAGCACCGGGCCCGACGCCGAGGTGCTGATCGGACCCGAGTTCAAGCCGTACTACGCGCAAGACCAGGGCCCCGACCTCGGCGTCCATACCTGGAACCCCGACGGCTGGCGGATCGGCGGCGGCAATCCGTGGGGCTGGATCAGCTACGATCCCGAGTTGAGCATGATTTACTACGGCACCGGCAACCCCGGGCCGTGGAACCCCTCGATGCGGCCCGGCGACAACAAGTGGACCGCCGGAATCTTCGCCCGCGACGTACGGACGGGAAAGGCGCGCTGGTTCTACCAATCGAGCCCGCATGACCTGTTCGACCACGACGACGTGAACGAAAGCATCTTGCTCGACATCCCGTTCAACGGCCGCCTGCGGAAAGTCATCGCCCGGCCCGGCCGCACCGGGTTCTTCTACGTGATCGACCGCGAGACCGGCCAGGTCCTCTCGGCCGACCCGTACGCGCACGTGAACAGCGCGCTGCGGATCGATCTCGTGACCGGGCGGCCCGTCGTGAATCCGGAGAAGATGCCGAAGCCCGGGCGAGTGACTCGCAACATCTGCCCCGCCGCGCCTGGCGGCAAGGACTGGAACCCGTCGGCGTTCAGCCCACGCACGGGCCTGGTCTACATCCCGCACCTGAACCTGTGCATGGACGAAGGCGAGGTCGACGCCAACTACATCGCCGGGACGCCCTTCCTTGGCGCCGACGCACGGATGTACGCCGGGCCGGGCGGCCATCGCGGGGTAATGACGGCGTGGGACCCCGTGGGTCGGCGCCCGGTCTGGCGCATCCGCGAAGACCTGCCGCTGTGGAGCGGCGCCCTCGCAACCGGCGGGGACCTCGTCTTCTACGGAACGCTCGATGGCTGGTTCAAGGCGGTCGATGCGCGCAGCGGCAAGCTGCTGTGGCGGCACAAACTGAGTTCCGGGATCATCGGCATGCCGATGACCTACCGTGGCCCCGATGGGCGGCAATACGTGGCGATTTTTGCCGGCGTCGGCGGCTGGTCCGGTGCGATCGTCGCCGGCGCGCTCGATCCGGCCGATCCGACCTCGGCGCTCGGCTTCGTCAACGCGCTCGGCGATCTCATCCCTCGCACCGAACCGGGAGGGAGGCTCTATGTCTTCGCGCTGCCCGGTTAGCCTGCTCTTCCTCCTGCCGCTGACACTGGTCGCGTGCCACCGCGAGACGCGCGATTACGAAAGCGACGCGCTGCTGTCGAACGATAGGCCGGTGGCGTTCGGCGCCAATGCCTACCACCTCGCGCAAGGCCAGCGGCTGTACGCGTGGATGAACTGTGCCGGCTGCCACGCGCACGGCGGCGGGGGGATGGGGCCGCCGCTGCGCGACGACGAATGGCGCTATGGCGGCAGCATGGAGCAGATGGTCGCGACCATCCTCGACGGGCGTCCGCACGGCATGCCCGCGTTCCGCGACAAGATTACCGAGGACCAGGCCTGGCAGCTCGCGACATTCGTTCGGGCGATGTCGGGCCGGGCGCGGCAGGACATGCTCGCGGGCCGTGCCGATGAGCCGGCCAATGTCGAGCCGCTGACGCTGGATTCGCGCAAGCCGGTCCGCCGGGTCACTCCCAAGCAGGACGACGCGACCGAGGAATGAAACGGGCGTTCGCCATCTCCGCGGTATTCGCGCTCGGCGGCTGCGGCGGCATCCAGTCCGCCGCCGGCCGCGACGGCATGGAAGGGTCGCTGATCGGCGGGCTTTTCGAGGTGTTCCTGTGGACGACGGCGGCGGTTTACCTTTTCGTACTCGCCTACCTCGCGATTGCGCTCGTGCGCGGCCGCCGGCATCGGCGGGAGGCTGCAGGGCTCCAGGGCCAGCCGCCGCCCGACGCGGACCGCAAGTGGCGCACAGGCCTAATCGTCTTCACCGGCGCCACGGCGTTGATCCTCGCGGGCCTGACGATCGCCACCTGGCTGACCGACCGCGCGCTGGCCAAAGCCGAACAGGACTCGCCGGTCGAGATCGAGGTGATCGGCCACCAGTGGTGGTGGGAAGTCCGCTACGACGATCCGATCCCCAGCCGCATGGTGCGCACGGCGAACGAATTGCATCTCCCGGTCGGCCGCAACGCACGGATCACGCTCAAGTCGAACGACGTGATCCACAGCCTCTGGGTGCCCAACCTCGCGGGCAAGCAGGACTTGATTCCGGGGCGCATCGCCGACCTGGTCCTGCATCCCGAGCGCACGGGAGTGTTCCGCGCGCAGTGCGCCGAGTTTTGCGGGCTGCAGCACGCGAAGATGGCGCTCGACGTAACCGTTGAAAGCGAGGCGGACTTCGGACGCTGGAAGGCGGCGCAACTGAGACCGCCTCCGGTCCCGACGGGCGGCGGGGCGCTCGCGGGCTATAGCCTGTTCCAGTCGCGCCAGTGCTCCTCCTGCCACGCGATCGCCGGAACGCCGGCCTCGGGGATGGTCGCTCCCGATCTCAGCCACGTTGCCAGCCGCCGCACGATCGCCGCGGGCACGCTCCCGACGACGCACGCCAATCTCGCGGCGTGGATCGACGATCCGCAGGCGGTCAAGCCGGGCAACAACATGCCCGAGGTGCCGCTGACCGAGGCCGAGCTCGGTGCAGTGACCGCGTACCTGGAGACGCTGAAGTGAAGCCCGAATACGATCCCGACGGCTATCGGCGCGACGGACCGGACTTCACCGGCGAGCCGCTCCACGCCAAGCTGACCGAAACCTGGCGCGACGGACCGGGCCTGCTCGGCTGGATCAGAAGCGTCGACCACAAGTCGATCGGCCGCCGCTACCTTGTCACCGCGCTGGTCTTCCTCGCTCTCGGCGGCGTCCTCGCGGCGTTGATGCGGCTGCAGCTGTCGGGGGCCGAGCGGGAGATCATCGGACCCGACCGCTACAACCAGATCTTCACGATGCACGGCACGACGATGATGTTCCTGTTCGCCGTGCCGGTGATGGACGCGATGGCGATCTACCTGGTCCCGCTGATGATCGGCACGCGCAACACGGCGTTCCCGCGCCTCAACGCGTTCAGCTACTGGATGTACCTGGCGGGCGGGCTGCTGCTGTGGATTGCGTTCGTGCTCAACGTCGGGCCGGACGCGGGGTGGTTCTCCTACGTGCCGCTGGCGGGGCCCGAGTTCTCGCCCGGCAAGCGGATCGACGTCTGGGCGCAGATGGTCACGTTCACCGAGGTCGCGGCGCTTGCGGTGGCGGTGTCGCTGACCGCCACAATTCTCAAGAAGCGCGCACCGGGTATGACGCTGGCGCGCATGCCCTTATTCGTCTGGTCGATCCTGGTGGTTTCGCTGATGGTGATCTTCTCGATGCCGTCGGTGGCCACGGCCTCGGGCCTACTGCTGTCCGACCGGCTGGTGGGGACGCAATTCTACAATAGCTACGAGTTCGGGGATTCGCTGCTGTGGCAGCACCTGTTCTGGTTCTTCGGCCACCCCGAGGTCTACATCATCTTTCTGCCCGCGGCGGGGTTCGTCAGTGAGATCGTGCAGGCGTTCACCGGGCGGCGGACCTTCGGGTACACCGCGATCGTGCTGGCCCTCATCGCGACCGGGCTGCTCGCGTTCGGGCTGTGGGTGCACCACATGTTTGCAACCGGCCTGCCGCGGCTCGGCTACGCGTTCTACACCGCGGCGAGCATGGCGGTGTCGATTCCGACGGGAATCCAGATTTTCTGCTGGCTCGCCACGATCTGGACCGGACGCCCGCGGTTCATGGTGCCGCTGCTGTGGGTTGTCGGGTTCGTCGTCACTTTCGTGATCGGCGGCCTTTCGGGCGTGATGCTCGCCAGCGTGCCGATCGACTTGCAGGTCCACGATACCTACTTCGTCGTCGCCCACTTCCACTATGTGCTGATCGGCGGCGCGGTTTTTCCGCTGCTCGGCGCGATCACTTACTGGTTCCCGAAGTTCACCGGGCGGATGATGTCCGAGCGGCTTGGCAAGGTCGGCTTCTGGCTCAGCTTCCTGTCGTTCCACGCCACGTTCTTCCCGATGCACATCATGGGCATCGAGGGGATGCCAAGGCGAATCTACACTTACCCCGCGGGCATGGGCTGGGAGACGCTCAATCTGATCTCCTCGCTCGGCGCGGTCGTGTTCGCAACAAGCGTGGGCATCTTCGTCGTCAATATGCTGCTATCTCTGAGGAAGGGCGAGCGCGCCCCGGACAACCCGTGGAACGCCTCGGGGCTCGAATGGGCCACCTCGTCCCCGCCTCCGCCGTACAACTTCGCCCACCTCCCGATCGTGCAGGACCACACCCCGATGTGGAACGACGAGCGGCCGGTCGCCTACGGCCTGCGCGTCGAGGACCGCGAGATGCTCATCTCCACCGTGATCGAAGCCGTGCCCGACGTGCGCGAACCTTCGCCCAACCCGACCGCCTGGCCGCTGATCGCCGCCGCGGCGAGCACCGTGCTGTTCGTGGCCTCGATGTTCACGCCGTGGGCAGTCGTCATCGGCGCAGTGCCGGTGGCCGCGGCGCTGATCGCCTGGTTCTGGCCCAAGGACATGAATCATGAAGGCGAGCCGGTGATCGAATGAGCGACAAGCCCCAATTCAACATCGACCTCGCGCCGCTGCCGACGCACGCGTTCGGCCACCGCGCGCTGACCTGGTGGGGCCTGGTCGCCTTTTTCCTGATCGAGGGAACCGCGTTCGCGGTCGCGATCGCCGCGTATTTCTATCTGATGAACCTCGACCCGGCCTGGCCGCCGCCGCCGTTCCTGCCGCCCGAGCTGCTTGCCGGCACCCTGTTCACCGTGCTGCTGCTGCTGAGCGAGCTTCCCAACACGCTGGCGAAGAAGGCCGCGGAATCGGAAGACCTGCCGGCGCTGCGCAAGCTGCTGGTGGTCATGAGCCTCGTGGGCCTCGCGCTGATGATCATCCGCGGCTTCGAGTTCGTGTCGCTGAATGTACTTTGGTACCAGAACGCCTACGGCTCGGCGGTCTGGCTGCTGCTGGTGCTGCACACCACGCACATCGCCACCGACTGGGTCGACACCCTGGTGCTGACCGCGCTGATGCACACCAAGGAAGGCACGAAGGGACGCCGGTTCGTAGATTGCGCCGAGAACGCGACTTACTGGCGCTTCGTCTGGCTGGTGTGGCTGCCGATGTATGCCCTCATCTACTGGCTGCCGAGGATCGCCTGATGGCGCGGCTCTATCCCCTCAGCCGCCCGCAGCCGTTCCTTGGCATTGTGGTGGTGTCGGCCGGTTGGGCGCTTTCACATCAGTTGGGCAGCAACAGCGTGTTCGACGACTGCGCCTCGAGCGGCGGCGTGGTCGTCGTTCTGGCGTCGTTGCTGGGGCTGGTGGCGGTCGCGATCGGCGGGCTTTATTGCCTGCCCGCCTCGCAACAAGCGGCCGGCTCGGGCCGCCGCTTTCTCGGCATTCTCGGAGCGCTGCTGGCCTTGATCGCCGGCTTTGCGATCGTGTTGCAGATCGCCGCGGGGCTGATCCTTCCGCCATGCGCCGCCTGACCTTCGCGGCCGCGGCGCTGCTCGCGGCCGCGCCGGCCGCCGCGCACGAAGGGCACGATCACGGCATCGGCTGGACGCTCGGGCCCGAGATCGTCGTGCCGCTGCTCGCGGCTCTCGTGCTCTATCTCGCCGGCCTCGCGCGGCTGCGGTCGCGCTCCGGCCAGGGTCGCCGCAAGCTCGACACGCGCGCCTGGCGCTTCATCGCCGGCTGGCTGATCCTCGCCGGCGCGCTGGTGTCGCCGCTCCACGAGGCAGGCGAAGTGAGCTTCACGATGCACATGATCGAGCACGAGCTGATCATGCTGCCTGCCGCACTGCTGCTGGTCGGCGCGAGGCCGGGACCGGTGCTGCTGTGGGGATTGCCGGCCGCCGGCCGCGGCCTGATCGCGCCCGTGGTCCGGCTCGGCGTCTGGCGCCGGCTCGGGTCGCCGGTCGCGGCTACCGCGCTGCAAGCCGTGGCGATCGTGCTCTGGCACATGCCCGCTCTGTTCGACCGCGCCTTGCGCTCGGAGGGCTGGCACATCGCCCAGCATGCGTCGTTCATGGTCACCGCGCTCATGTTCTGGTGGGCGATGCTGCCGCGCGGCCGGGGCCGCTCGGAGCATTTCGTCTCCGCGTTCTGCCTGTTCGTGACCTCGCTTATCGGCGGCGGAGTCGGGGCACTGATGGCGCTCGACGCGAGCCCCTGGTACCGCGGCTACGCAGCGCTCGGCATGACGCCGTTCGGGCTTTCGCCGGCAGAGGACCAGCAGCTCGCGGGTGTGATCATGTGGGTGCCGGGCGGCCTTTTTCACCTCGGCGCGGCGCTCATGTTCCTGGCGCGCGGGCTAGCCCCAGAACGTCTCGACCACCGCGTAGCCCGCAGTGAGGAGGCAGCCTAACGCCACGAACACCGCCACGGGCACCTGCCATCGTCCTGATTGCACGAGCTGCTCCTATCCGGCGGGCTCAACTCCAACACCAAGCCAACGCCGCCCGCGCGGAATGGTGCCGGATCGGGCTCGCTCTCTTCCCCGACCATTAGATAGCCGATAGCTGTAGCGCATGACGGGGGGTGAACACGATCCAGACGGTCCTCTGGTATCCGCCGCGATCGGCGGTGACCGCGAGGCGTTCGGCGAGCTGCTGCGCAAGCACTACGACCGCATCCATGCCCTCGCCTGGCAGATGACCGGCTCGCGCGCCGACGCGGACGACATCGCGCAAGACGTTTGTTGCGCCCTCGTGGAAAAGCTCGGCAGCTTTCGCGGCGAGGCGAAGTTCTCGACCTGGCTGTGCGGAATCGTGTTCAACTGCAGTCGCGACCATCATCGCCGCCGCCGCTCGTTCCAGGGCTTCGCGCAAAAGCTGACGGTGCTCGCAGGGCTGACGCGCGGGCCGGACGGGCGCGACCTGCACGACCGGGTCTGGATCGAGAGCGCCATCAGCCGCCTCAAGCCCGCCTATCGCGACACGGTCGTCCTGGTGGTCGGACAGCAACTCACCCACGCCGAAGCCGCCGAGGTGCTGGGTGTCACGGAATCGACCGTGTCGTGGCGAATGCACGAGGTGCGGCGGATGTTTTCGGGCGACGAATCCGACTGACCGAAAAAATTGCCCCGAGCTCCCAAGGAAATCGGCCGCCGGCCCGTCTCAGGGTCATGCGCAGGACGATCCGGCGCGATTACAGGGAGAGTTCGCATGACTCACGTTCGAACCAAAGCGGCCATCGCGACGGCCGCGGTCCTCCTCGCCTCGTGCGCCGGCGTAGACGATCGGTACGCCGGAGGCCCGTCCGAGAGTCCGACGCAGCCGGTGTTGGCGGACGGCTCCTCAACCATTGACGTAGCGCCCGTCATCAGCCCGGCGCCACCTCCTCCGCCGCCACCGCCACCGCCGCCCTCGCCGGTAGCGAGTGCGAGCGAAGCCCTCGTCGTTACCGGTTCGCGCGTCGCCCGGCCGGATTTCAATTCGAGCAGTCCAAGCGCGAGCGTGGATTCCGCGCGGCTGGCGCAATCCCCGGTGGCCATCGCCCGCAACGCGCCCGATCCGCGCGTCGCGCCGCCGCCGTGGTATCTCGAGGGCCGCGACCGGTTCAGCTCGGTTGACCAGAACCCGTTCAGGGTCGTCGCGGAGGAGCCGGTTTCGACCTTCTCAATCGACGTCGACACCGCGTCGTACAGCTGGGTGCGCGCCTCGCTGAATCGCAACGTTCTGCCGCAGCCCGATGCGGTGCGGACCGAGGAGATGGTCAACTATTTCCCGTACGACTACGAGGCGCCGCGTTCCGTCGCGCGGCCGTTCAGCACCCGCGTCGACGTATTCCCGAGCCCCTGGACCGACGGGCGCAAGCTCGTCCGCATCGGCATCCGCGGTTATGAGGTCGCGCGCGAGACGCGGCCGCGGGCCAACCTCGTGTTCCTGATCGATACTTCGGGATCGATGAGCGGGCCGGGCAGGCTCGACCTGGTCAAGCAATCGCTGGCGATGCTGCTCGAGCAGCTGGGCCCCAACGACCAGGTTTCTATCGTCACTTACGCCGGCAATGCCGGCACGGCGCTCGAACCGACGCGCGCGAGCGAGAAGGGCCGCATCCTGTCGGTGATCGAGCGGCTCGGTGCCGGCGGCAGCACCGCGGGCGCCGAGGGCATCCGCCAAGCCTACGCGCTTGCCGAGCGCAACTTCGATCCCGAGGGCGTGAACCGCGTGATTCTTGCCACCGATGGTGATTTCAACGTCGGCATCACCAACCAGGAAGAGCTCAAAGGCTACGTGGAACGCCAGCGCGGCAAGGGCGTGTTCCTGTCCGTGCTCGGGTTCGGCATGGGCAACTACAACGACGCGCTGATGCAGACGCTAGCGCAGAACGGCAACGGCACCGCGGCCTACATCGATACCCTCTCCGAAGCGCGCAAGACGCTGGGGGAAGAAGCCACCTCGACGCTGTTCCCGATCGCCAAGGACGTGAAGATCCAGATCGAGTTCAACCCCGCGACGGTCGCCGAGTACCGGCTGGTCGGATACGAGACGCGAATGCTCCAGCGCGAGGACTTCGACAACGACAAGGTCGACGCCGGCGACGTCGGATCGGGCCAGACCGTGACGGCGATCTACGAGATCGTGCCTGTCGGCGGACCGCGCGCGATCGGCGACCTGCGCTACTCGCGGCCGGTCGTACAGGCTGTCGAGAGCAACGGCACCGAGTACGGGTTCGTGAAGATAAGGTACAAGCAGCCGAACTCGGATCGGAGCCAGCTGATCACCACGGCAATCGACAGGTCATCGGAAGTGCGCACCCTCGCCCAGGCGCCGCGTGACGCGCGCTTCGCGGCCGGCGTCGCTTCCTTTGCCGAGCTGCTGCGCGGCGGTCGCTACAGCGGGTCGATGACCTATGACGACGTGCTTGAGCTGGTCAGCGCGGCGCGCGGCAAGGACGAATTCGGCTACCGGACCGAGTTCATCCAGCTGGTGCGCGCCGCCAAGACCGCCTCGGCGATGGCCCGGCTCGAGCGCTGAAGCCGCCGATCGGTGTTCGGCCAGCCTTCGGTTGGGTGTAGGACCGGTCGAGATAGTCTTGTAGTTGTTGGCCTGGTGCGCTGCCCCAAACCGGCGGCACGCCAGGCAAGCGAATGATCCGGCAGGCGAATGGCGACCGACAACGACCTCGCGGCACTGTTGCCCAATCCGCCGCCGCCTCGGCCGGCGCGGCGCGAGGCCGCCATCGAGGAAGCGATGCGCCGGTTCGACGGGGGGGAGCCGGCACCGCAGCGACCTGTCCGCGCAAGCCCGACCGTGCCGGGATGGTGGCAACGCCCGCAAACGGCCGCCTTAGTGAGCATGGCGGTGGTAGTCATGATCAGCCTGCCGGTCTGGTGGTTGCAGAAGGACCGCCTGGCCGAGGTGGGTCCCCGAGTCCCGCCGGCCGCTCAGGTTGCTCCGAACGTGCCGCCTGCAGTCGGAAGGCAGTCCGCCCAGGAGCCTGGTACGTCCGTCGCGGCGCCGGCCGAGGCCGAAAGGACGGATCTGGCAAAAGCGGAGGCAACCGGCACGCCGCCGCCCGCCAAGTCCGAGGCGCCTGCTCTCGCCTCGGCGCCTGCGCCTGCGCAATCGCTGTCCGATGCATCGGTCGACGTGGCGGAAAGACGAGCGCCAGCACCTCCACCTCCTCCTCCTCCTCCGCCCCCGCCGCCTCCGCCTCCACCGCCCGCGGCGGCCAGGCAGGCTGCGCCGCGGGCGGCGTCAGAGCAGAGCATCGTGGTCACCGGATCGCGCGTCGCCCGCCCGGATTTCAATTCCAACAGTCCGGCCGTCAGCGTGGACGAAGCCATCCTCCAGAACAGCAGCTCCGGCATCCCCAACAGTTGCACGATCCTCGACCAGCGTCGCGACCTGGGCGCGTGCCGCGCGTTGGCAGACCCCCGGGCACCCGGTGTCGCCGGCCGGGCCGCCGCGCAGCTATCGGACGGCCTGACGCTCGCCTGGCAGGGCAACATCGATCGCGCCATCGAGGCCTTCGGCCGCGCCATCGACGCCGACCCCGATCTCTCGATCGCCTACCTCAACCGCGGCCTCGCCTATCAGTCGAAAGGCGACCTGCGCCGTGCCCGCGCCGATCTCGACCGGGCCGTCGCGACCGATCGGCGCAGC